>Ga0114931_10000124_pt1 | contig 84759 bp, 64 predicted proteins | sample 2SBtaG_FD_89579 | JGI IMG/M metagenome (GOLD analysis project Ga0114931, IMG submission 89579) | Deep subsurface microbial communities from Kolumbo volcano to uncover new lineages of life (NeLLi) - 2SBTROV14_V59a metaG | ecosystem: Environmental > Aquatic > Marine > Volcanic | place: Kolumbo...
GCACCAGTATTAGTAGAAGAACCATCTTGACCTTTCATACCAGTAGGACCTGTAGCACCAGTATTAGTAGAAGAACCATCTTGACCTTTCATACCAGTAGGACCTGTAGCACCAGTATTAGTGGAAGAACCATCTTGACCTTTCATACCAGTAGGCCCTGTTGCACCAGTATTAGTGGAAGATCCATCTTGACCTTTCATACCAGTAGGCCCTGTTGCACCAGTATTAGTGGAAGATCCATCTTGACCTTTCATACCAGTAGGCCCTGTTGCACCAGTATTAGTGGCTGATCCATCTTGACCTTTCATACCAGTAGGACCTGTTGAACCTTTCATACCAGTAGGTCCAGTCATACTAAACATTCCTGTCATTCCTGTCATACCGGTTGGCATCATTGGGTTAGATCCTTCACCAGATCCTCCAAAACTCAAGCAATAATAATGATCATTAATAATTTCTGGAATATCGTCTGTATTAATTTCCAAGTTAATTGTTACAAATCCTACTCCAGGAGTTATAGAAGTAACAATTCCTTGAACTTTATCTTGAGATCCGAGAGTTCCATCAACATCTGATAATCTTAAAAAGTCATCTACACATATACCATAGAAAATACATTCAGCATCTATTCCGTTCTTGTCAATGAAATTAATGGCGAAATTACTTTCACCAAGGTTCTTGACTTCTCCTAGTCCTGGATCTCCTGATGATGGACTTACCATTTTCCAACAAAGACATGGAACCATTGGTCCAGTTGGCCCTTGGATTCCTGTAGGTCCTGTAGCTCCTGTGGCTGTTGCAGTTCCATCTTCACCTTTTTGTCCAGTTGGTCCTGTATTAGTTGCTGACCCCGACGGACCTGTAGGACCAGTAACACTAGTTGAGTCAGATCCTAAACATTTAATACAAATACATGAATCTATTTCAAAGCGAGCTCCCATTGAGGAAACAAGTTCGACTCCAAATGTATAGAAGTCTGTATCCATATTAATAGAAGTTATTCTCAAGTTTACACATGTTGGATAGTTGTTTTGATCTGATAATCTAACAACATCACCAACTTTCAGGAATTTCAGATGACAGTCAATGCTTCTCTGATTCTTAGCGTACTTACTGACAATCAATTGAGTCATGGTATTGAACTCAGAACTATCATAATAGATCTTACCACAGCTGACCCACTTATCAGCAGATACTTGGAATATTTCAGTTAACGATACTCCTAAATCTGACGGTCCAGTAAATCCAGTGGATTGAAGGAATTCCCACCATTTTCCAAAGACATCCGATCCAGTGTTAACAGAATCGATAGCAACCGTGAAATCGTGATCCCTCTCGATTTTGCTTCTAAATGATACAACATCTCCAGGAGTAATCAAGTCTAGACATTGAGTGTGATCTGGACCAGTAGGCCCGGTTACACATTCTTCAAGACCTAATTCACTCATAACCACTCCAATAGGCCCTGTAGGACCATCACGTTGGAGGAAGCCTCCTTGAATAGAGACATTGTTCGGATGTTGACCATCATAGTACCAGGTTTTATCTTCCTTGTTGTAAGCAGTGTTGCCTTCTACGCCTTCCAGACAAATACATGAAAGATCTGGTCCGAGATTAGTTAAACATAAACAAGAATCTTCAGTGAAAGCTATTGGTCCTTGCTTGTTTTCAAGTTTAACTTGAAACTCGACTTGTCCAGGTTCACAAGTTACATCTAAAATTTTAAGTGTTATACAATCAGGATAATATGGTTGATCCACAAGACGGATCACATCGTATTTCTTGATATTTTTGAGCCAACATGAAACATCGACATTATCTTTATTACCGAAGCTGAAAACTGCACTGGTAATTTCCGATAGTTTCAGTGAATTAAACTCTACAGTTCCAGCAAGATTTAAATTGTTCCACTTAGGTGTGGTTATAGTATATTTAGTATCAAATGGTCCTTCAGTCCCGGTTGGATTTCCACCAAATGAATAGCTAATGGCTATTGCTGTGGTATTTTTAGAGATGAATGTGATTTCATAAGTGAAATCATTAGCACCATTCATTGGATCGGTAAAAGTGAGAATGTCTCCAATTTCAAGAATAGACAAGTCGAAATCACGATTGTTACTGTCACAATCAATAATGTTAATGAACATGTCATTGTTTATACTCGTGTCGAATTGAAATAGTCCATCACTCAAAGTTGTTCCTCTAGGTCGAAGCGTCCATCTTCTTACTTGTGGATCCTGTGGTCCAGTTGGGGTCCAGCATAAGCAAGTTGGAATTACTGATCCTGGACCACTTTCAGGTGTTCCACCCATACTTGGACCTTGTGGCCCTCGTGGTCCTTGTGCTCCAGTTGGTCCGGTACATTTAGGACCTGTTGCACCAGTTGCTCCTTGAGGTCCTCCAAATGGTCCGGTAGGTCCTGTTGCTCCTGTATTAGTTGCCAATCCATCATTACCCTTGATTCCTGTAGGCCCAGTATAACCAGTAGCTCCTTGTATTCCAGTAGGACCTGTTGCTCCTGTATTAGTTGCAGCTCCTGATAATCCAGTATAACCAGTTGGTCCTTGAATACCAGTTGGACCAGTAGCACCTGTATTAGTTGCTGATCCGTCTAAACCAGTAGGTCCTTGGACACCAGTTGGACCCGTTGCCCCAGTGTTGGTAGCCGACCCATCTAAACCTTGAGGACCTGTAGGTCCAGTACAACCAGTTGGTCCTTGAATACCGGTGGGACCAGTGGCACCTGTATTAGTTGCTGATCCATCTAAACCAGTAGGTCCTTGGACACCAGTTGGACCCGTTGCTCCAGTATTGGTAGCCGACCCATCTAAACCTTGAGGACCTGTAGGTCCAGTACACTTAGGTCCAGTATAACCAGTTGGTCCTTGAATTCCTGTGGCTCCAGTATTAGTAGCGATTCCGTCTTCACCTTTAGGCCCAGTTGGTCCAGTAAATCCTGGTTCAATAATTCCTCCAGGTCTTGGTCCAAAGTTTTCTATACATACACATGGTCCAATCCAAAAATTATATTCAAAACAAGATTCTATGAACTCAACACATAAGATTATCCGATCATCTTCGCAGAAACTATTTAGAACTTTGAATAACCCGTCGTTCTTGATAGGATTATATATTCTGATTGTATCATTGAGACATATACCTGTCAGGAAACATTTAACATCGAAACAATCCTTATTATAGAAACTAATTATAACTTTGTTCATTAAAAAGGGATTATCAATGTCGAATATCATTTCTCCCTTCTCCAAGACTGGGGGATCAAACTTATCTGATGTTACTTTATATTTTGTTTCAACTGGGCCTACAATTAAAGGAGGATTAAATGATCCAGCGATTGTGTACTTTCCGGTATCTGGTGTAACTCCTAAAACAGTCAATACGAAAAAGTTGGAGTTATTTGAGACATCAGTGAACGTTAATTCATCTCCAATTTGAAGTGATGAAAGTTCGGAAGATCTGTCATTTCCTAAACAGTCAATAGAACTGATACAGATTGCATCATTTGTATTAGTATCTGGAGGAAGAATAATACCTCCGAATTCTCCATTGTTTACTGTTGCTGGCAAGGAAGTATTTTGTCCTTTAAATATCCAAGAACGATTTTCAACTCTTGGAACAAAACATAAACAGGATGGACTTCCAGAAGGTCCGGTATAACCAGTAGATCCTTGAACTCCTGTAGGACCAGTATAACCAGTAGATCCTTGAACTCCTGTAGGACCAGTATAACCAGTAGATCCTTGAACTCCTGTAGGACCAGTATAACCAGTAGATCCTTGAACTCCTGTAGGACCGGTATAACCAGTAGATCCTTGAACTCCTGTAGGACCAGTTGGACATTTTTTCTTCCCATGATCACAAGAATCGTAACAATCATGTTCACAGGTATGAGAAGTATGTGATGTGCAAGTTTTGCAATCAGGATCTCCACATACCTCTTTGCTGTATTCGGAATCACTTTCACATGAATCATCACTATCTTGTTGTTCGTCATACTCAGGATCCTCAATTACATTATAGGGATGTGAATAGCTTTGTTTATATTTTCTTCCAGAACCACTGGGATACCTTAGATGTTTATGATCTCTGCCTTTTTGGCTCATATTTGTGATTTTGTATCTTTTTGTTCAAATGAATAAAAGATATTACTTACCGTAAAGTTTTTAAACAAAACTGGTATTAGAACAGGAAAATCTAGAATTTTCATCGGGAATTCCGTTGGTGTAAGAAAAAGAAATTTCTAAGTTTTGTAAATGGGTTTGCAAATAGGTTATTTATCCTGTCCAAAATAACCATAAAATAACTTCGGAAATGATAAAATTGTCTGATTTTATCTTAGATGAGTATTGGTGAACCTAATGAAATCCTTAGTAATGCCCCCGTTACTAAGGCCGTAAAAATAAAAAGAAACAATACAGAAAAATCTGGATATCGGATGACTAAAAATCAAGGTTCTTCTAAGAAACTTGAATCAGATAGAGCAATAGAAACTTCTATAAGTCCATCTTTAACAGATAGACAATATTTCGAAGACGATTCAGATGAAGACCTATCTGACGGATTTAGCACTTCTTATGGAAATGATATAAATGAGACTCCATTACCAGATATCGAGAAAATAGAGGCCGACAATCTTGACCCTGGATCAGCTTTTGATAGATTTCTTAATTCGGCAAAAAAGAAGAAAAAAGCGGTCAGAAAATCTGGTCATTCTAGATATTCAGATGGAAAAATACAGAAAGGTTATTTCGATCGAGAGTTAGAAAAATATCAAAACTACGAAGCTTCTGCTTACACATCTTCAGGAATACCTGAGTTCTTAGGAAAGGATTCAGATGTCAAGATTCCCAAGATAATTATGCAAACTTGGAAGAACAATGATGTTCCACCTAAATGGCAATCATCTCCAGAATCAATATCAAGATATATGCCTGACTGGGAATATGTCTTAATGACTGATGAAAATAATGAAAGTTTTGTTCAGAAACACTTTCCAGATTTCTGGCCAACTTTTAGAGATTTCAAATATAACATTCAAAGGGCCGACGCAATAAGATATATGTGGCTCTACACATATGGCGGACTTTATCTTGATCTTGATATAGAGTTATTAAGACCTTTAGATAAGATGTTTTGTTCTGATAACGATGTTTATTTAGTATGTAGTGGAAATATAGGAGGTGTTATTACTAATTCTATGATGGCTAGTAAGCCAGGATGCTCTATGTGGTTGGAAATGCTTGAATACATGAAAAAACCTTTACCTTGGTGGTGTATTGGAAAACATCTCGAAGTTATGAATTCTACTGGACCTATGGCACTTAATTATGTGGTCAAAAGACAAACTAATTGTTTGTATGCGGCTCTTCCACAAAAATTAGTGATGCCATGTTCTGTTTGTGATATGGATCACTGCAATGTAGCTGACGCATGGGTGAAGCCGCTACCTGGTTCATCTTGGGTGGCATATGATACACTGTTTTACAACTGGTTTTTGTGTCATTGGAAAAAAGTAATAATATTCGTATTAGTTATTCTAATAATAGTTTTCTTAATGTTGTCACTAAGATGGTGTGGAATAGTTACATGGTAATAAATATTGTATCTGAAATATTTATCAAAAAACAAATCATTGAAATCAATGATCTGTAACAATAAATGATATACCTAGAGTTAATTCTTTGATTTGAGACCAAAAAACTTTCTAATCTTCGACTTAGTCTTGGGTTTTGGTCTTGGTCTTGGAGTATCTGTGTGAGGACTCGAATTATTATTCACCTTAGTAGGTGAAGACTTGGAAGGTTTAGAAGATTGTTCGGACTGATTTTTTTTCTGTTTTAAATATTTTAAGGTATGTCTTGATCCCAAGGTAGCATAGGTAGGAACAGCCTTATGTTGTTGATATTTCAAAGTTTTTGTTTTGGTGTCCATGTTTGGAGGTTTTTTATTAGTTTATTTTTCGTCCGAACTAGTCAATTTTTCAGTATTGAGTGTAGGTAATGAGAAAATCTGTTTCTTTTGATATTTACTCCTCATACTTTTTTGGGTTCTATCGGGTGTGTTACCAGTTATTGTAGAAAGAGTGTGGTTCAATGTTTCTCCATTATTCGTATCTTGTCCTTTTATTTTAGGTAGATGATTAATTTTAAGTAAAGAAGGAAGGGAATGCATAGGTGCTGTTGGGGATTTAGATATTTTCCTCGTATCTGCTGGAGATGATGAGTCTGTTGATCTCTGAGTAACTACAGGGAAACAGTTTAATATAGGTTTTTTAGGCAAACTAATATTTGAAATAGACGGAGTAGAAGGGGTTTGATCTCCTTTATTTGTATTAATTCGTGTCTTAGGATAAACGATATCAGGCTCTAAAATTTTTGTTATAGTATCAGGTAACACCTTAATTTTATTGTTCAACAAAACTTGGTTCTTTAGTGACTGTTTTGAGTTTGAGGTAGTGTTTTTCAATTCTTCCCTAAGTTTAGATATAGAATTGACTATATTACTAGCCCAACTTGGTATTTTAGTAGACTTTGCCAGATGTGAAACGTCAGACTCTAATAGCAATAATCTTTCATCTCTAAGTGATTTACTATTTGCTTGTACACTACCAACTGAATCAATCTTAGACTCTAGCTTTTTCAGTTTCTGTAAGACTTCATCTAAACCATTTATTGTAACAGGTTGTTTAAGTTGTTTTGGAACAGAATCAATCTTAGACTCTAATCCTTCTAGTTTCTCCAAAATTTTGGTTATATCTGGTGATGATGAAAATGTTAAAGTTGATTGAGATTGCCGTGAAGTTGAGCTGATTTGAGATATTTGTTGCTCTATTGCATCTACTCTTTTTGATAATTTATTAAGAGACGCAATTACAATACCGAGATAGGCTGTCACTTGAACAGCATGATTTTTGTAAAGATGTTTTACATACTCTCGGTGAGTACCAAATAGGCTATTTAACGCTGATTTATTTTGGATCGAATTAGTTAAGATAATTGTCTCCAGTGCATTATAGAGATTTTTTGTGTCGTTATTCCCTATTTTACTAGAAGGTTCATCAAAAGGTCTAAATGATCCGAAATCGGACGATAGCGAAATAAATTCTTTCTCACCATACTCTCTGGGAAAATCTGATTGTATGTTAGAATTTTTTTTACTACCCAATATTGGTCCTGCTGTTAGTTCTTGATCGCCAACAAATATTTGTTGATCAGACTGATTGTAATTATTTACTCGATTTGGACTTCTAGAAGCCTGTTCTGTTTGTTTAATTAAACTATCATAGTCCTCATCATCAGACGAGCCATCCGATTCATCGGATTCATGTAATTTTTTTAGTTCTCTTTGGGTTGACCCACTTAAGTGAACCTCTGTTCTTCTACTATTTGTCCCGCGGGAGTTACCGTTCGAGATTTTTTTTGGTCTTCTTATTTTGTTACTTTCTGTAGAAAGTGCAAACTTTTTTGTTGGCGACGTACGGCTGCTTCGCTTCAAACTCATCCAAAAAGTTTTGATAGATCCGGCACGGGTTTATACTGTTTTCCAGCAAAAATAATCCAATACAAATAATGATCAATTTGGCCCAATGTTTGTCAACTGTTTCATAGAAATCAGATATTTCCTAACATATTTGTTGCTTCTGGTTAAGGTCAAGTTATATTCCGTTTGCTTGTTAATGGTTCCACTGTCATGACACAAGATTTTAGACATTCATTTGTTAATATGACACACTGTCTACCAATAAGTATAGATCATGTCTTGAATTTACAAACTAATGATATAGTAAATATTAATTATAATTGTATAGGTTTCACCTGAGGAAGCTCATGGAGAATTAGTTTGGATAATTTATCACGATTAACCACAACAAAATTAAGAGCATTTAAAGGTGATCAAGGTCAAACTGGTCCAGTCCTATAGGATCTACAGGTCCAACAGGTATGCAAGGACCTACGGGATTCGAAGGTCCCCAAGGATCATCATCTAATACTGGGGCTACGGGTCCAGTCGAACATGCAAGTTCTCCTATAACAGCACACCTAAGTAATGGGCCTCAGCAGTTGTTGGAAACAATCTACCAATATCTACTATTGATTATTAAGTTGGAGGTATAACAACATCGGCAAGTGTCGGAGGAAATGTCATAAATATTCCTATAGGAGGAACCGGATCATATAGACTATCTATAGATATAGGAATGACAGTTATTTCTTCTGGTTTTATTAATCTTTACGTAAATAACATAGCTGCAGGACGTCAACATGGTCAAATAACAGGGAATACCTTCACTATGAATAACGTCATCTCTCTAAACGTGGGTGATTTTGTGTCTTATAGATTCAGTGGTGGTATCGCTCTCCAACAGTAAACAAAATACATTACACAATCAATAAATTAGGAGGAATCGCCGGACCCACTGGACCTAATGATCATGGAGCTTTATCTGGATTAGCTGACGATGATCATACTTAATACGGACTACTTAATGGATGATCTGGTGGACAAATCTTGCAAGGAGCTTCTGATGTTGCATCAGAAGGATTAATATTGAAAGCATCCACTAGTATCAGTTGATTTGTCGTAGTAGATGACAGTCAAGGAGTAAGTATCAAGAAATATAACTCAACAGCTACCAATAGCGCCAACCTAATTCTGAACAGAGCTCGAGGAACATCTGGACTACCTATACTAGTTATGTCTAGAGATGACTTAGGTAAAATACAATTCAACGGAGAAGAAACTGGATTTCAAAATGTAGCCAATATCATAGCTCAAGCATTGGAAAACTTTACTGGTGCTGGTAGAGGAACAAAATTGGTATTTGAAGTCACACCTATTAGTTCAACAACTAAAGTAGAAATAATGACTGCACATCCTAGTGGTGTATTAATTGGATCATCAGGAACTCCTGATTCCAGCGCCGGTCTAGAAGTAAGGAGTACATTTCAAGGTGTCCTATTCCCAAGAATGACTACTGTCCAAAAACTGCAATGGGTGCGGTCGTAGATGGAATGGTCATCGACACTACTCTGAGTAAATTACAAATAAGATCAGGTGCCGCTTTGGTAAACTTACATTAAACATAAATAAACATAGAAATACATAAAAATACATATACCAGCTAAAATCTGAGATATGCGAGAAAGTGTCAACAACTGCAAATAAAACCTTTGTTTTTCTATAAAATTGATCAACTTAATGTTTTCCTTGGTTATTCGATAATTTCCTTCTATGGATAGAACAAACGCTAAGATTCAACCAAAAAGAAAAGGGTCATTAAAATACTATGTGATTGATAACTTTTTATCCACTAAGACAGCCGAGGAGCTGTCTAAATCTTACAGTATAAACTATATAAAACAATTATATACAAAATCCTTATCTCTTGTTAGTAGTGACTCATTAAAAACACATATTTCAGTTGGAGAGAAGATATCAAACAAAAACACCAAGTTTTGGAAACATCAAGTTTCCGATAAAAGGAATCTACCCGGGTCTGGATTAGAAAATTCTTCTAAAATTTCTTGGAATTTTTTTATTAACAATGAATATAACAGTGCATGCTCTTGTCTACAATGCTCATGTTATAGAATTATCATTGCATCAATTCAAAAGATATTAAATCAACAATTAAAAACTAAGAGAATTGCCACACATCTCTATACTTCCAACAATTTCTTATCCCAACATAGATGTTCAATTGGCGATTTCGAATTTGCTTATGGCTTAACCAAAGGATGGAGATCTCAATATGGAGGTAACTTTTTCTTCCTGGATGGTCTCTATAATGTTTTAGATGTGATAACCTTAAAATTCAATCAGTTGGTGTTATACTCACCTGACCCAATGATGAATACAATGATTAGCTATATTCCCCCGTCTATTAAATTTATTAATGTAATGGTTGTCGGGGTATTAAAACGTGATAACCAAAAATCATCAAAATCTCAAACCAAAAAAGTGATTCCCAAAACAAGGCAAACCATATCAAGCAAACAATGCAACCCTTAATCCAATTTCGTCTATTGGCTAAAGAGATAATTGCCCCTTATTACCGAGTTAAACTTGATTGGTTTCCTTTTGTACTTAATTGGAATAATGAAACCAATCAAAATAAAGTTGTTCATCCAGTTAATTTTCTTCAGTCCCCAGAAGTCGGACAAATTTATGATGTCGAAGATCCAGTCATAGAGTTTGAGTTATTGACCGTCGACAAACACATCGAACTACTAAATCCAATTCCAGGAAAAATTTGTGAAGTCAACGACAAATTTCTCAATTGTCCCAACGAGAAAGATTGGCTTTATGTTATCAACTCTTTCCATCTAACTCATTTCAAATAATCATTTACCAAAATAACACATTTCAGATTTCTGTTTGAAATATGTTTTAGTAGTCATTCTAAAAGATATATTCTCTGTTAGAAATCTGAAATGTGTTATGATATTGAGTCTAATTATAGCAGTACAGACGATGACTGTGATTGTGATGACTGTAGTCCGAAATATAAAAAGATAAAAAAGAAAATAATTGGTCCTACTGGACCTACAGGATATACTGGATCTCAAGGTTTAATAGGATATACTGGATCTCAAGGTTTAATAGGATATACTGGGCCTACTGGTATAAAAGGAACTATTGGATCTCAAGGTTTAACTGGACCTACAGGACCTACTGGTATAAAAGGAACTATTGGATCTCAAGGTTTAACGGGACCTACAGGAATTCAGGGGGCACCAGGACCTTATGGTCCAATGGGTCCTGTAGGTCCCACTGGTATCTTAGGAGCTATTGGACCTACGGGACCAAAAGGTAAAGATGGAACAGCAAGTAACACAGGACCCATTGGACCTCAAGGTTTAACTGGACCAACTGGTATGAAAGGATCATCTGGACCACAAGGAATACAAGGAACTATTGGACCTCAAGGTTTAACAGGACCAACTGGTATCTTAGGAAATATTGGACCTACGGGACCAAAAGGTAAAGATGGAACAGCAAGTAACACAGGACCCATTGGACCTCAAGGTTTAACAGGACCAACAGGTATGAAAGGATCATCTGGACCACAAGGAATACAGGGACCCATTGGACCTCAAGGTTTAACAGGACCAACTGGTATCTTAGGAGCTATTGGACCTACGGGACCAAAAGGTAAAGATGGAACAGCAAGTAACACAGGAGCTATTGGACCTCAAGGTTTAACAGGACCTACGGGACCAAAAGGTAAAGATGGAATAGCAAGTAACACAGGAGCTATCGGACCTCAAGGTTTAACAGGACCAACTGGTATGAAAGGATTATCTGGGCCACAAGGAATACAGGGACCCATTGGACCTCAAGGTTTAACAGGACCAACTGGTATGAAAGGATCATCTGGACCACAAGGAATACAGGGACCCATTGGATCTCAAGGTTTAACAGGACCAACTGGTATGAAAGGATCATCTGGACCACAAGGAATACAAGGAATACAGGGAACTATTGGACCTCAAGGTTTAACTGGACCAACTGGTATGAAAGGATCATCTGGACCACAAGGAATACAAGGAATACAGGGAACTATTGGACCTCAAGGTTTAACAGGACCAACTGGTATGAACGGATCATCTGGACCACAAGGAATACAGGGACCCATTGGACCTCAAGGTTTAACTGGACCAACTGGTATGAACGGATCATCTGGACCACAAGGAATACAGGGAACTATTGGACCTCAAGGTTTAACAGGACCAACTGGTATGAAAGGATCATCTAATTTTTGTTTCAATGGAGTTATACCCATAACAAATATGTTATCTATATCTGCAGTAAATACCGGAGACACAGTTAATTTAACTTCCGATAATCCTCAAGTACCAGATCTTGGTGAATGGGGTCTAGATTTTGACGGAGCAACAAATATGATAGGTGTTAAAATAAATCAAAATAGTGCAGGACTAGTGACATTTTATAATGAATCTATACCAAACCAAGTAACACTATTTGTCGATCCTCCATTGGGAAACAATCTCATCATAGGAGATCCAAGAACAACATTTTCTGTAACAAATATAATATCTTCTAGTGAATTGAATGACACTCTAGTTAGCAAAAATTTTGCTTTAGTTTCTTTTCAAGCTGGTAGTGCTTTAGGAAATCCTCCTCCAGTTTATTCTGCTGGAACCAGTAGAACTTTCTTATTTTCATATCTTAATGTTACACCACTATTAGGTGAAGTTAAATATAATAACACTAATCCAACTATGATAACAGAAATTAAAATATCTGATACAACTAAAGATGGAGTTTCTTCTAACCATCTTCTTAATACATTGAAGATTAATGATGGTATTCGTTTATATGACGGTGAAGACACCAAAAGCTTTTGTAATGAATATAGAATTCTTGGTATTACTGAAGAAGTCGGTTATTGTACTTTAGATATGGAATTTGTTCAAGGATATGGTAATCTTCCTGAGAATTCTTGTGTATGTATTAAGTCTCTTGGACCAATTTCTGATAATGCATGTTATATACATGCAACTAGTAAAGATGGATATAATCTTGGAGGTATTACAGATGACACTTATGCGAATTTCCCTGGAATCTATATAGACAAAAAGTCAGAAAATATTTCTATAGTTGATGCCTTAGAAATAGGAGATACTGGTATTATTGGAACTAATAATGCATTTAAGATTACTCAAGATGGATGTTATAAAATTACTTGGCATTTGAGTTATAATGGATCTGAAAATGCTACATCAGATTCTATGGTATGTGCTAAATTTACAAAGAATACCAATGCTAATTTAGAGTTAGATTATAGTGAAATGTGTTATAGACAAGCGATGACAAATAATAGCGATAGTGTAGGTCAGATTCATTCTAATGATTTTATAGTATCTCTATCTGTTGGTGATATTATATGGTTACAATTGAAGAGGATAGGTTCTGGATTTACAACAGAAAAGATAACAATTTCTATATCAAAGATAGGAGGAACAGCAGGTCCTAGAGGGATTCAAGGACCTCAAGGGATACAAGGGCTTGTCGGTCCTGAAGGATCTTCAAGTCTTCCGGTATTTAATAGAGTTATAACTGGTATAATAGAATGTTCTTGGAATGTCGTTGAAACTTTATCTATTGGAAGTTTAAATGATATTAATATTATTTTGGCTTCAGAAAGCATTTTAGGGATAAATAATATAGGTGTTTACACTGGTATTAATATTAGCAATACTTCGTTATCTGGAGATAAAACTGATTTTCTTCTATCATTAACAACTGGAACAAACTTTTGTATTACTAATGAAGCAAATCAGAAATTAACTGTATCGGTCACATCAAACAATCCATTATCTGGAGGTAGAACTATATTATTTGAACCGACTATACATATTCCTGGATTTATTATCGATAATAAAATTACTATTTCTATTGAAACATCAGAGGCACCTCCTTCTAATGGTGATATTATATTGGATATATCAGATGCCTCTCTAATTACTAAGATACAAGTCAGTGAAAAAAATAAGAATTTAATCGATATAAAATGTTTGATAGATAGTGTTAAAAATGGCGATATTATTAGGATAACAGATATCAATAATCCTACTACATATTCTACTGTAAATGTTATTAGTTTTACTAGAAATGCCACCTATATTATCTATGATGTTGAAATTATTAATGGAAATGGTATTTATGAAGATGATGCTTGTATCTGTTTAAAATGTATTGGATTAGATAATGGTCCTAGTGGTATGAACAATTTAACAGGACCTACTGGACCAACTGGACCATCTGGATCAAATAATACAGGACCTACTGGACCTACTGGACCAGTAGGTCCTATTGTCCCAGTTCTTGGTCATTTACAATTTTCTGGATCTCAAAACGTTCCATTAGGTAATGATTTACCCATATCAAGTATAACTCATCAACTTGGTGGAATAACCATAGGAGCTGGTGTTGGAGTTGGAAACATCATTGTTATACCAGCAGACGCTGGAGGAACTTATAGATTATCGATAGACATAGGAATGACGGTTATTTCCGGTGGCTTTATTAATTTGTACGTTAATGGTGGAGCTGCTGGCTACCAACAAGGACAAATAACGGGGAATACTGTCTCTTACAGTCAAATAATTTCCTTAGCAGCTAATGCTGGTGTCTCCTATAGATTCTCAGGAGGAATAAACCCGACAATAAATAAGGTTCATTACTCTCTTAATAAACTAACCTAGCTCAATTAAAGAGTGTAACATATTATTTTTCTATTAAAATGATATGTCTTTTTTAGGCTGTTTCTTCGTCTGTACTTGAGGAAGGACTAGTATTTGGAATTAGATTGGATCTTGGTGGAGGTACCGGGGGTTGTTCTGGATCTAGATTTTGAGAATTAGAGTTTATCTGACTTGTAGAGTTGTTACCCGTGTAAAATTTACCTTTCTTTGAAGGTAAACATGGTAGGCAACTACATCTATTAATTGCAAATTTCATACATGGAACACAGCAAATAAATGTTTTCAAGTTTACGGTTTCTCCTTTTTGTCTTTGGTCAATGGCCCAGGCTCTCAATTTGAATACTGTTGCTATAAAGGAAACAACCCCTATAAATGCACCAACAACAGAAAATGTTGTTCTTGTTTTATCCCAATCACTGGTTTTTGATTCGTTGTTACTTTGGGTAGGATCTTCTTTATTTTCGACACAAGGATCTCCAAATGTAGCACCATATGAATATCCTGATGCGCATTCACAATACCCAGTGTTTAGTTCATATGTTTCGTCTGGACATTTACAAGTTGGTTCTGACCATGGAGCTGAACCATTACCACTTCCTGTCCACACTGTTCCTGTAACACAGTCTTTATAATCGTAAATATTTTCACACTGATATCCGTAGGAATACCCAAAGCATGAACAATAAGGTCCATACCCAGTGTCATTCTGAGCACTTCCATAATAACAAGTGTAATCTAAGTTTGTGTCATAAGTGCAATTTGATACTGGGTCTAACCAAGGCACACATGTACAATCAGTTCCGTTCCACGAACCACCATAACATAGTTTTTCTTCATTACAAGTATCTCCTTCCCACGGACTTATACACGAAGCGCATTTGCTGCCATCCCATCCACTTCCACGACCATTGCAGTTTACATGGTCATAATGAGGATCAGCACTAATATGTAACCATAATAGGTTAACAAAGATAAATGTTAATAAAATTGGAAAATTTGATGTCATCTTTAATCGTTTTTCGAAGTATTTTTATTAAGGTAAATCGTTCAAATAGTTTTAGATTGTAGAAATACTCCAAATGTTGTTCAGAATTTTTCATTTTCCGATTCTTTGATAAACGCCTATATTTAACAGATATATAGGTAATTAAATAATGATAACAAAGAGATTATATCAATGTAGAATAATTTTGTTTATTACAAAATCAATTATTTAACTATAAACATGGGACTATCGTATAAATAAACATATTCAATTGCAATATGTTATAGTTATCTCAAACTAATATACTTTCATATTTAAAATAAACAATGAACGTCGAAGATATAAATGATTATTTAGCTTCTAGTAACTCTGGCAGTTGTCTAGATGTGTTCTCTTTATATGGATATGTTATCAAAGCAAAGGGAATTTTACCATCTAAAGATTGTCCTAAAATAAAAGTTATGATTGTGATGATCCATCACAATTTACCTACTATTAGCTCGGGTAAAAATTTAATAACAGAGGAAAGTATAGATGATATAATTAAAATTATGACTCGTCTAGCAATGATTCTCTGTACTAAACAATCTAACAAAAAATATATTTATTGACGCAATGAAATGAAACACATTTAAAGATAAAAACCCACTCTATAAACTGCTAGCTATCGATGGAAAGTGTTAACAATAACATCGAAAAAGTTACTTGTGTTATATTATGTGCTGGTGAGGCTACTAGATGGGGTAACTATCTTGGAGTTAAAAAACACTTTATAAAAATAGAAGGTGAGCCTTTACTCAACAGAACTGTAAGACTATTCAAAAAATACTGTAAGGTTGATCATAAAATTCATGTAATAGCTCATTCTAAAGAATATCATCTTCCAGGAACAGAGCTTTATATTCCCAAACATAACATCAAAGAATATGGCGAGGCTGATAAATATCTTTGCTCTGAAGAGTTGTGGAATAAAAGTGGTAGAACTATTGTTTTATTAGGAGATGTTTGGTTCTCCGAGTATGCCATGGAAACCATTGTAGAATATCAAGGAAGTTCATGGAAAGCCTTTGGAAGAGTAGATAGTAACTTTCTGAATGGATGTCTTGGAGGAGAGTTATTTTCTCAAAGTTTCTTAAACACTCATATTAACCAACATAAGAAACAATTGTTATTACTAGGACAAATTTACAAACAGACAAAGATAGAAAAAGCCTCTGGTTGGGGACATCTTAATTTAATGTTAAAGTTAGAAATTCAAGGACATCATATAGAAAAATATTTGAAAAGTCCGCTATTTACAGAGATTAATGATTTTACCAATGATTTTGACTTTCCTTCTGATTACACTCGATGGATAGATAATAAGACTAAGGTGTTTAATCCAAAAGCTTCATCAATATATAATCTTGGAAAAAACCCAAAAAGTTGGGATGAAATATTATCTGACATAAAGGTTATGAGAAATAAGGAACAATATCAAATTTGTTATTTTATGACCTCCTATGCTTATCAAGAAATCATGAAATATAAACAAAGTGACAATCCTTTGTGGAGAAAAATTTTGTTGGAATTACTATTCGAATTCTCTATTGTTGGTTATTATGTTGAAAGATTCAAATTCTCATTATTTGCAGTTAATAAGATATTATTTTGCAAATATGCAAGCCCTAAAATGAAGTCTCATACTCTTGAAAATATGAGATACTATGTGAATAAGCTTGAGTATTTATCATGTGAACCAACCGTAATTTCTAGTGTTGATCAAGTATTAATGAAATCCAAATATCGAGAATACCCAGTGAACTGGAAAGTTATACCAATATTTTTGCCTCATAAAAAGAATCAAATGCTTACGATAACTGAAGAAGGTTCTTCATTAGATGTGCCAGAAGAAGAACAATATTTATTTCATCGTTTTATGTTGTTAAATCAGAATAAGGACTGTATTGGGTTATCATTGCCATTTTATATCAGAAAAAGTAACAGAGAACAATGCTTAGACCTAAAGATAATAAAAGATGTTTGTCATATAACAGTAAAGGATACAGAAGAACATCAAAATAAAACTTACCTAGTCAAAATAAAAGAAAGTACAGTGTTGGGAATGATAGAGGAACTAATGCAAAATATAGATATTTAACATAACGAAGATGACTAAATGCTGAAATGTTTTAGTTATTTGAATGTTTCTGCTGACGCATAGTCGAATCTAGATACTATGTTTACATTGAGCCATGATTTTACTATAGTATATTTGCAGATTCAGCTGATAGGTTATATACATATTGTACCATACAGCTAAAGAAAGATTTGTTGATTGGCCATGCTTTACCATTTAACATAAATAAAATGACATAGAAGATATCAGCCTTATTCTATGATGATGTAATATATTTAGAAAATGATGTCTATGAAAAATAAATCTATTTTTGTTTTTCAGGATTTTTCTTGTGATTGATCATACAGAAGAAACATTTTCACGAATTAATGTATAATGATAATATAATATGTCACCGATAATATGTGAAACTGATATAATTACTATTATGATAAAGTGATTTTAATTCCAATTAAAGACATATTCTATTGATTTATAGAATGTGTAATTTTTAACAAGGTTTAAGGACAAGAGATTTACCATTTGTTATATTTATCTAGAGGGTGACACTCACAATGGCTCTTTGATAGTATCATAATAAATTCAGGACAACCGTAAAACTCATCTTTACAACCAACGAAGTTTTCCATATTTTTAGGCACATCAATCATTTTACGTCCTAAATATGGAACTTTCACAATTATCTTTCCTATTGTGATTTTGTTATATATACCGGTGGGAATTAATGGAAAACAATTTGTATACATATAATATTGCTGCATGGAAAATAAAATTGCGTTCTTGATAGACTTAAATGACTTAATTAGTTCTTGATATATTTCACTTCCATCTAATGAAATTTTGTAGACATCATAAGATGATGAAACCTTAAATGTAGAAATATATCTCCCATCACAATCTTCATCTAAATCTACGTATTTACATTTCAAAGTTTTGTATTTTTCATACACTACCTTTTTTGATGGATATTTAGGTAATTTCTTTGTCAAACCTAGACTAATAGAATATTCGAACTTTATTGTCACCTCAGAAGTATCCATTGTCTTTATTTATAGACATTTAAATAAATTTAGAAATATGAAATCATTTTTAATTGAGTCTTGTTATACTAGTCTCGATCTTCCCTATATAAAGATGAAATATTTGATGTTCCTTTTTATTCGGCAAACAATAGACCTGGAAACTCAAATATGTTTGAAGTTTTCTTTCAATGTAAAAATATACGATATTTGAGCATTTATGAGCGGCAAGCCTAATTTATATCCTACTAAACACTCTTACAGCCATCACGGCTGTGACCCATGTGGATCGAAAAAAGCTAAAATAGTCAAAATTGTAACTTGTACCGGACCTACTGGACCTATAGGAGATGAAGGACCATTAGGTATGGACGGTCCAACTGGTATGAAAGGGCCTTTAGGACCTACCGGGCCTACTGGAGCAAATGGTCAAAAAGGAGATCAAGGAGATCAAGGTGATGCTGGACCTCCTGGGAGTCAAACCATCTGCACAGATTTATATAAAGGAAGAACACTACCAATATCATCAGATAAAGCTAATGAAGAAAATGAAACTGGAGAAGAAGGTGATCTTTGTTTAGCCTTAGATCATTCTGATTTATTTGAATTAGTAGTAGACGAAGTAATTCCCCCCGAAGAACCAGGTGGTGAACCTACCATAAAATATAAATGGGCACATAAAGGAGAACAACCACATCCTTTTTATTTTTATGATTGTTTCGAAAAACTTGGCAATGGTGATGATAATCCTAACTATAAGAAACTCTGGTTTGCACAAAAATTAGGAACCCCTGCAGTTCAAGTTTTATGTTCCGATGTCCAAACATTGGTTGATGCAAATACTTGTACCTTCTATAAATGTAATTCTGGCAATAATTGTTTTGAGGAGGAATGTGTTTTAAAATGTGGCGATGAACATAAACTCAGTGACTATGTAGTTGATCCTACAGGAGATAAAGGAAATTACACTGATATTAATGAAGCAATTAAAGACGCCGCTGATTCTGGTATGGATTGTCTTAATATCTATTTACATATAGGTTGTCATACAATAACAGAAGACCTCAAGAATGACAAAAGAATTAGTTTTATAGGTCTAGGTGGTCTCAATAAGAATTCTAAAGTATTGATTAAAGGAGACTTTCAAAGTTTTGGTAACAAAGTGTTTACTGGTTTAACTTTTGAGTTAGGAACTTACACTCTCAATAATGAAGATGCAGGAAATGTAGCAACAGACCACTTTGTAACTTGTACATTTCAAAATGGGTTTTCACTAGAAGCAATAAATGATGTGATTAAAGTAACTCGTTGCCGTTTCTGTTATACAGATTTAGAAAAACCTGCAGTTAAAGTGACTGGTGTTGGAGCCTTCCATGTTCGTCATTCTAATTTTACTGTTACTCGTGCAGCTGGAGCTGCTTCTAGTTTTATTGAATTTGGAGCAGCAACCTCTGATCGTGAGAGTTTGATTAGTCATTGTACTGGAACTTTCTCTATTGATGGCGCCACAGATTTCTTTATCTTCGGAATTAAGTCTACACAAAGACTAAACAATAATAATAGTTCGATTAAGGTAACTAAGGCTAATCCAGTAAATTGTGGAGTATTTGGTTGGACCACTCCAGTAGTGGCAGCTAAAATATTGTCTAACAATCTTGAAGTTAGAGGAACTGGGGAACTAGCTTTAATTAACAATCTTTATTCTGGAACAGCTGACGGAAGTGAATTATGTTTTGATTACTGTGTTTATACTGGAGGTTATCTTCTTACGGGGATGACCTCTCCAGCTGATGGAACAAAATCCAAATACAAATGGAATCAAGGTATTTATACTTTCACAGGAAATGCTGAGGCCGTTAGAGTCACAGTAGCTAAAAGTGGAACCTATGATATGGAAATGATCAACACATTAGTTAAACATGACGCTCAGTGTGTTTTCAAACTTGGTGGTGATGCTACTTCAGTCAGCAATCTACTGGCAAGTGATCTAACCTTAATAAATCTAGGAGCATCTAAGGTATGGTTCGCAGCAGCTACAATTACTGCAAATATTAATCATGGAGGAATTGTTAGAAGTGGATTTACAACTGCTACTGGTTCTACTAATAATGCGTTAGATACAGGACCATAAAATTATCAAAATCAACATACCAGATGAAAGTCAAGAGAATGATTAAATATATACATACTAGACCTAGTAGTCTAATATGTACAATACAAATATAAAAAAAAATCCAAAACTGATAGACCTAAAATTCTTATAGATCTGACTTCCAATCAGATATAAGTAGAACCAATGACAGGTGTCCAAAAAATAGATATAGACTCTATTGTTTCAAGCTTGATTTCTATCAAGACTAAGAGAGACTTGATATCAGAAACTCCACCTCAAGATAGTAAGTTACCAATTGTTAATCAAACTTTTTCATTGCCTGTACTTTCTGTATTACAGGAAGCAACACCTCCTGAAACACCACAAACTATTCCAACAGCGACTTCATCAAGTGATCTAGCTCCATTACCTAAAATCACTATCGCTACTACACAAAAACAGACAAGACCAGAGAGAATCACCACTCTAGAAGAGTTAGATAAGTGGCTTGGTCTTAACCAACCTAAAAAGAAACCAACTTTGATCAAACCATCAACTACCGAAAAATCCAAAACTGGTTTATTTCTCAATATTGTTCCAGTAATCACACAGGAATGGTCAGTTTCTCAAATAGCTGAAAAATGTTGCCCGGCTGGATGGGAGGAGTTATTCACTAAATGTCTCCCTGAGTTCACTCATATAGACCAGATTCTTAACACAGAATACAGAAATAAAGGTAAATCAATATATCCATTGATGAAAGACATTTTTAGAGTATACACTTTATGTCGTCCAGAAAAAGTTAGAGTCATTATCATGGGTCAAGATCCATATCCAAGAACCACCGCTATCGGAACTCCTGTGGCTAATGGTGTGAGTTTTTCTAGTAGTAAAGAGGCTGGCATTCAAAGAAGTTTGAAAAATATTTACAAAGAACTGTGTTTTGAGTATGATGGCAAAACTGCTGTTGGTTGTCCTAAATTTACCTATCCGTCTCACGGAGATTTAACTCAATGGGTTCAACAGGGAGTATTTTTATTGAACCGTTGTTTAACTTTGAACGCTGGAGAAGCTTCATCACATAAGACTTTGTGGGACAATTTTGTCAAAGAAACACTAGCATACTTAACCAGTAAAAATAAAAACATAATCTTTGTCATGTGGGGGAAGAAAAGCACTAATTTTGTTAGGAAGTATGTTCGTAATTGTCCTAATAAATTAGAGTCAGCTCATCCTAGTCCATTAAGCGCTTATAGTGGATTCTTTGGATGTGGACATTTCAAAGAAGTTAATAAGATTCTTAAAGAACAAGGACAAAAGCCTATTAACTGGCAAATCACTTAATCATACAGATGATATAACATATGGGTCTTAGGGACTTATATGTTTTATATTTTGCCTATCTTCCATCAAAAATTCACAATTTAACTTAATGTGACCAACACCTTTCCCATTTTTATCGTAACTTTCTGTTAACTATGACACTTAATGGAAGATCACTTCAGGAGCCTGTGATATACCTTGTACAACTACGCCTGCCCAAGCTTTAGTTCCATGATATATATCATGACCTATATGACCTTTTCGTCCCGCTGACTTTCGTTCCTTTCGCGTCTCGGATATACTCCAAAACAACCAAACGACTAATACGATAGCTAAAGATATACCCATTATTATCAATATAGTATGATAGTCATCCTTCTTCTAGTATTGATCATTTTCTCCATTATCCATCAGAATTCTGTTCCTTGAATACCTATTTTGATATTTGTTTTTTACTTCAATATGAGATGTTATTCAAAATATTTTCTGTTATTGAACATCAATGTAAAACATCAAATAAATATAGAGGCGCAAACACCTAAAGATAGAAGTCCAATAATCTCAAGATTCATGTTATTTTCGATCTATTGGTTTTCCTTTTCAGTGATCATATTTTGTCGACATTGAGTAAATGAGCTTACGGCCTTGATCTATTTGTAACCTATTAAAGTACCAAACTCTTCACAGAGGGAACGTGAAATACTTTCTTCAGTTTCCAAACCACTTAAGTATTTTTACCTTCAACTGTTGTTGCTAATATGTTGTGGTTTACCGATGAAAACAAACAGTAATTCAGACATCCTTTCAATTTTTGAGAGATACTGGATCTTTAAATGAGTATTTGCTTTCTAATAAAGAGCCAAAAACCTTCACATAGGGAACATGTAATTTTTTGTCTGATCTTGAATCTAATCCAGTCCCAAGACACCTGGTACACTCTTTTCTAATGAAGAAAACTGAGTCATTTTCAGTTATGACTTTATATTTTGTCCGAAAGATATTTAGCTAGCTAAAACAATCATATTAGACAATGAACAAAACTCATCAGATCAAAATAGTAAAAAGTGGTGCCAAAACAAACAAAAAACCATTCTATAGAGATATTGAAAAATTGACCATTGACAATAACTATTATCGCCATGTTCTTTATACATTACCTAATTTTCAGCTAGTGTTGATGTCATTGAAACCTGGAGTCGAAATAGGAATGGAAGCACATCCTACAATTACTCAATTTATTAGAGTAGAAAGCGGAAATGGAGTTGCGATAATAGATAATGTAAAATATCCACTCTCAGATGGGTTTGCAGTGGTAATACCACCTAAATCCAATCATAACATAATCAACACTTCAACAAAATCCTTAAAACTTTATTCGATATATACTCCTCATGAACATAAACCAGGGACATTACAATTAAATAGACCAAAAAATGGATAACTTTGGTATTTTCTCTAAGGTTTATTGACAAAAAAATGGAAATATAAAAGACACTGAATAATTGGCCCTGATGATAAATGATATACTCAGTAAACATAAAGAGAATAAGTCCAAGATGAAACATGGAGGAACAGATGTAGCTAAAGTAAATGAACCAATCAATCCTAGAAAATTTGGACGTAATCATATTAGTTATGATAGTAATGGTCGCAATGGAAATGGTAACCAAGAAGATTACATAAATAGTATTGTAACTTTAGATCCTAGAGGTATTGTACTAGCAAGGGTAGAAGATACCTTATTGCAATGGCTTCAGGCTATAGGAATATTTTTTGCAGGAGGTTTTATCATTATTAGCGTTGTAGACAATGGTAAAAAACGAAAATGGTATGCTATTGTATTTTTTCTGATTACAGTGATTCTTATGGTAGTTGTATTCTGGCAATTTATCCAATTTAGAGACGAACTAAATGAACTTAACATTAAGGAACCTATACGTTTGGATTTCCTTTTAGCTGCAATAATTGTAGGAGCCATAACTATAGCAATAATTACCATTGATCATATATTTGGAGACATTACCAAATGACACTAGTTTACATATGGCAGCTTTGCTGCAACATGTTTTCGTTTTTCAATATATCTAAAATTGTTTTCATCTAGGAACAACACTGATAGGAGATACCAAATTAAACAAGATGGTATGTGTGCCATCTTTGTTATCAATAACTTTATATCCAGTTGTTACAGTGTATGCAACAACTGGATTTCCCATCAACTTGGGTTCGACGGAATCACATGTTTTTGTTTCTGAACATGGAATGGGATTTTCATGCGGAGGAGTTTCCAGTGGTTTATCTTCCACAATAGGAGATGAAGTATCACAACGAAATAAATCTTCAATACTTACTTCGGTTCTTTCAACCGAAGGTTTATGTGGTGATTCCTCTGGGATTTCAACCGGGAATTGTTTGACTTTCCAATTTGAACTGGGTTCAGAGGGTCTATCAAAAGATTCCCGAGGATTTCGACACGAATAGCACAGAAAATTTCTACCAGCATAATGGGTAGGTTTTTCTGCGGTACATTGTTTACAAATACGAAGAAGAGCGTGCGACATTTCCAAAAATAGTTTCTCGATACAGAGAGTTGTGGTTAAGGTCCAATAAAGTTTTAATCGATCAATTTCGTCAACCTTGTTGGATTAAAACAATATTTTGTTATATTTATTTCTTCCCTTATAAGATGCAATTATATAAATATTTTAATTCTCATCTGATCTATTAATTAGTTTTGATACTAGTAGTGCTAAATAGAAGGATCCACATACAGCTTCTAAATTACATAGAGCCCTCGTCCATGGTGACATAGGAAGTACATCGCCAAAACCAACTGAGGTAATAACCACGAAACTAAAATAAAAGAATGGAGATAATGGTTTGTATTTATCAGACGACTTAAATGTTGTTGATTCATGTGTTAATACTGATTCGTCTTCGATGACAATCTGCCCTGGGGATATCATTTCTGATGTAAAATAAATGAATGCGAAGACATAACCGATGATAAAGTAGATAGCAACTGATGCTAGAAGCTCGTTATTAGTAATATTTCTAGTTTTTACTACAATCTCAGAAGTAAGAGCGGCAACTATAATTAGAAATCCAGTGTTGATGAAAGCCGCAATGATTTGAAGATTATGAATTACTTTATTTGATAGATCAAATGGAAAAGAAATAAATATGCCAATTGATATAACGACAGTTGGAAGCAGTACGTATAAATATTTAGGATGTGTTTTAGCAGCAAACAATAATCCAGACATCAAAATAAATCCATAAAAGATAACAATAAGAAAAAATGCTCTTTCATCTTTCTCAGCTAGTGGCTGTATAATTAGTGTAGCTACCAATGAGAAAAGTAAAGGTCTGAAGTAGGAACCTGGTCTTACTTCATCTACCCAATTAAGAATTTTTTCTTTCCTAATTTCTCCTAAACAAAAGAATATAGGAAATAGCAAGAATCCCAGTAATTTTCTAACTGTTGATTTCTCTTCTTGATTATCATTTATTCTTTTGGAAATTTGGCAACTAACCATATTAACTCCAACAGACTTATTAGTCTCTAACTCAACATCATCTTTTAAAAAAGTATCACTATAGCTCATATTGAAATTGATGTTTTTGTTTTAGCATTTTTTACTTATAAAAAACCCTACTGAATTGATCAATAGATTTACTCCGATCTTAGGGAAGAAATTCAAGGATAGCTATACTCGAGATTATAGAATGTTGACCAAGGCTTATCTTAGGTTTCTCAGTGCACTTGATATTAAAAATCTTCATTGGAGTTATAAAAACAAGTAGTTTCTGATTTATTGAATAATCTTGGATCATAAAATAAATCAGAAACTAAAATGGGTTACGAAAATTCGCTATATGGAGGATCCTATTTCCTCTACTTAATCATCTTTTTTGTCGTTATTGCGATTATACTTGTGATTTTTTCATCAACCAAGAATGAAAAACATAATCATTCATATTCTGAAGGATTTATCAATAAACATAAAAAACATAAGGAAGAAACTCATGTTCATCCTAAACCAGCATATAACGTTAAGAAATGTACTGTTACTATTAGAGGATCTCCACATATCAACAAATATTATCTGCTTCGAAATAAAAATTCTAGCAAAGATAATCATTATACAAAAGGCTTGGAATCCATGGGTGATATCATGGATTCTATTGAAACTAATGGAGCTACTGGATTATTCACTTTAACTCTAAATAGTGGAGAAGTAGCTCCATCAGATATTGCTGTAGCAGGACAACCTTTTGCTATTCCTACTAATACCTTTTTATCAGGAATAGGACAACCTTTAGCTAATCCTACTAATAACTTTTTATCAGGAATAGGACAACCTTTAGCTAATCCTACTAATAACTTTTTAGCTTCAGGAATGGAATTATACCAAATAGCAACTGTCGTCTAAAATTTCATAGACTTAACATATTTTACGCTCAGTAAAATATGGTTCAAAATGTCTATTGATAAAAATAATTCTACTCAAAATAACAAAGATGTCAGACGCTGAAGTTAACGCTTACAATAAATTTGAAGCTAAGTTTGCTGCACCCATAATAGCTAGGATGACCAAAATTCCACTAGGTGTAAAAAAAATAGAAAATACTGATGGTATTAACTGGAAAAATCAACTAGCTATTCAAAGGTACTATAATATGAAAATGTTAATAGGTCTTGAACCCAATATGATAGACAAAAATAATGGAGGAGCCGCAACTTGGTTTCGTGTTAAAACCAAAGTGCCAAATCAACATGGAGATTACGGATATTATGATAGAATAGAGATCCTGGATGATGCAGTTCTTCATACTAAACCAGTTAATCATGCTGATTTTTTCTATGTCTTCATGAAAATGAGAATTAAACCAGAAAAAGTAGGTAAATTACAGGATATAACTGATTCAATGTATTATTATGGTCGAGGTGGAGTTCTTCATTCTACTTGTGGTGAGATGGAGGCTAGCATGGCTACATTCGCTATAGCAAAGATGTGGAATCACAGTATATTTTCGGCAATTGAACTAAGAGAATTCTATAACGTTATAATTAAATCGATCCTTGGAGAATATTTCGCTAATGAGAAGAAAGCATCACAAGCAGGTCACAACAATCCTTACTTATTTCCTCATCCTATAAGAGACTCGGTCGAAGAATATATATTTTCAACTGATAAGAGAGCCTTATTATATGGAGGACTTGGTGGATTAACTACAGGTGGTATTACATATGCTGCTACAAAAAACCCCTTGGTTTCTGGAGCTGCTGCTATAGGAGGAGGTCTCCTAGGTTATGGATTGTCTGGTGGATTTAAATCGAATCCTGGACACAATGATCGAAGTAATATATCTCATTCGGATTCAATATCACTTGCTGGACCAAAAGGATACTTCAAGCCGTTGATTAAATATGAAAGCTGTGTTCTAAAGGTTAAAGCTAAAGGTACTGCAAGAAATCCATTTGCCGTTTGTCATAAATCGGTTGGTGGAGAAACAATATCAGAAATAAAGAAAGCAATTCAAGCAGGAAAGGTTTCTGAAGTAATGATATCTGGATTAACTAGGTCACAGTTTAATGATGGATTATCTTGGATTTTCAAACTTCCTATGAATTCTCCAATATTTGACATCTACTGGAATCAGTATCTAACTAGATCATCATTTATATATCAACCAACCCAGGTTCCAAATACTTCTATTCAATATCCTGTAGTTGTTCTACCAACTACCCAAACACAAACAACACAAAGACTTCCAAAAATATTAAGATCGCCTATATCTTCTGTCACTAAATAGATAAATTATATTACATGTTCCTTGTTAATATATCTCAGTTATGCTGAGACATATTGTGATAATGTTGTAATTATTGATCATATAGACCTACTTCTTCGGTGGCTCTTAGAAGATTTTCGATATCTAGGTTATCGATATCATATTCTAAAGGTTTAAGAATCTCTATCATATCTGCAGTTAGATTACATTTCATCTTTCTTTTAGTCAATATCTTTGTTACTACTTGAATTGAATTACGTTTTCCCCTAAGAACTGCTTCCTGTAGATCAATGAATACAAAACTTCTATCTTCCAAAAACCACATCTTATTCCAAATTTGTTCAACTAGTTCATCATCTGAGAAGAACATATTGAATACTTCAGGGATTAGAAGCAATGAGATAATGAAAGAATAAGTATCATAAGAGAGATAGTAAGGAATACCCATATGTCTAGCATAGGTAAAAACTTGCCAATTAAATCTTTGGTCGATGATGTAATAAGTTTCTCCTCTTTGACTACTAATATTGGGATTAAATGCTGCTGCTTTAAGATAGGCTGTAGCTTTAGAATTTCTGTTATAAAGTCTCATAGGATAACTATTAGTTCCTATAGTGATAGCAGACTTTCCAAAATCCGCAAGCTGTAAAGTCACATCAGATTCTACTAATAAATTCTTGTATGTATAAGAGATGTTATTGTTTGATACTAAAATATTGGCTACTTTAAGATCTCCGTGTGTGAAAGCCAGTGTTGTTTGCAACCAATTTAATTTAGACACTATTTGTCTCATAATATCCAAAAAATCTATTCTCTTAATAATCTCCTGTTCAGCCATTTTACCTCCAAAATTAAATGTTACTCTTTCTTTGGTTAGAACATTTTTAATATAGTTAAGTAAACTTCCGTAGTCAGCATAGGCCATAAAATTTACACCTTTTCTAGTTTTCTTGTCATCTGTACCACATATAGTAGCTCCATAATGCTCGATAACAGTATTGGGTATTGCGCCTTCTAAGTTATTATTAAAATAAGACAAGGATGAACCTATGAGTACTTCGTTAGTGAATTCATCAGACCCAAAATACTTAAGATCCTTTAGTTCTTGAGTATCGAAGAGACAGGCTTTAAGATTAGTTTGAGCAATTTCTGATTTTAAATTTCTCAGTGGAGTTGGAGGATCTGTGCTGAATTTAACAAATAAAGAAGGGACAGCCGAAACTTTGATGATATAGTTCTTAATTGGCACTTTAGCGGCAGATTCTCCTCCAGTAGTCTCTAATGATAATCCCACAGTATAAACTGTTGCCTGTTTACCCTGATCCTTTAAAGGTTTGACCTTACTATAGAGACAAACACCTAAATTTAACTTTTTCCATTGTTGTAGTTCCTCTTGGGACAGATCTGTCCCTGATTTTAAGAGACAACAAAATTGTGCATCATTGATGGTTAAATAAGGACTAAATAAAGTTTTCTTTCTATATAGACCGTTTTTCTCGGTGTAAAAAGTAGCAGCAAAACTTTTTGGATCTTCAAACATATATGTTATTAACTGATCTCTTTTATCGATTAGGTCATTGATGTTGTAATCAGATTTTTTTATTTGTCTTTCGGCTCTTACTCCAGCTTTACTGCCCATAGCACGACCTATTTTCTTAGTACTTTTTTGTTTCTTACCCAGAGGCGGTTTTCTAGGGGTTGGAAGCACCTGACCAAAGCCCATTCTTAAATTTCTAAGATTACCTAAATTAGCGAACATGATTCCAAGAATGTTATTTTACGATGCGGGGTTTCTTGATTTTAATTTCTGTTCAAAGTTCTAAAGATGACAAAAATGACCAAATTACTAGGTTTTTGTTATCATTTCAAACCTGTAGACATAGAATCCTATAGTTATGGATAGTACAACTGATAATAAATTAGATAGTTCTTTGATATCTAAGCTTGAACAAAGTAACCGCTTAGCAAAGATAGACAATAGTACTTATTTTATTAGAGGATATCAATGGTACTTTTATCTAGTACCTAGAAAAAACATATTGGAGAAAGGTAGTACCTTAAAGTTTTTGTCAAAAACTGGGAATTCCATAGGTACCTCTATCAAAAGACTTGCTCTATTTGATCGTTACCCTAGAAATATTATGGGGTCTAAGAACAAACTCCTTATCTGTTATACTCCGCCAAGTGGTATTAAACTATTCACTTCCTTCAATAATTTTATTGAATTTTCTAAATTCTCACGTCTTGTTCCGAAGACACAACAGTCATTTTATGAAATTATTCTAGGCGAGTTTCCCCAAAAACCACATTTCGATATCGATCTTGACCCAAACACCCACCCAGATGTAAACTTTGATAATGTTAAAGATCAACTCATCAGTGGAATCATTAAAGTTTTTCAAGAGAAGAAACTCAGTCTTGATCCGTCAAAAGATCTTTTGTTATTTACAAGTCATGGAAAGAGATCTATAGATCCAAGAACCGGAAAGAAGACTAAGAAAAGTATGCATCTGGTGATCAATAATTATTGTCATCTAAATAACGTAGAAGCTAAGGCATTCTATCAGGAAGTTATTAAAAAAATGACTAAGCATCAAGAATTTATTGACACTGCGGTTTATTCCTCAACCCAGCAGTTCAGAATAGTCGGATCCCAAAAGATTGGCTCATTTCGACCAAAGATTTTCCTAGAAGAATGGACCTATGGAGGTAGTCAAAAGATTAAATATGTTTATCCTGAAACTCCTGAAGATGAAGATCACAAAAGAATTATACAACTTGAAATTTCTCTTGTTACAAAGGTTTCTTCTTGTAGTGTTCTTCCTTCATTTTATAATGGAGATGATAACGCTGTTTCTAATAAAAACTATGACGCACTCACTTTAAGCAAAACACATGTTCTAGAGGCATTTTCATTACTTAAGAAAGTTGTTAAAACAAGACCTTTTCCCTTCAAACCTTTAGGTGTGAAAGGAGGAATCATTATGATTAAAAGATTAAGACCTTCTTTTTGTAGTGTCTGTCGAAGAACACACCAACACGAAAATCCATTTATGGTTGTTATTGATCAAAATGTTTATTTTCACTGTAGAAGAGCACGACCAAACAATTACCTTCAAGTTGGAACAATTAATCAGAAAACAGATGATATGACCAATGTCTTAAGCGCGCAGAATCTTGACCAGATGATAAGTGCTGAGGAAGATATGTCTTCCAAATCTATTTCAATACCTATACCAACGTTAGACTATGTTCAAGGGGCAAAAATATCAAATGTTACTTCCGCTAAAAATGTAAGCAACGCTAAACCTATTACTATCATGTTGAATATTAGACAACCAACGCAAAGGGTCTCCACAAATAACATCATTGCTTCACAACTATCAAAACTAACTCAGGAGGAAGCTACCAAACCAAGCTTAATTTGCCTATCAAAGAAGACGATCAAAAAGATCAACAAACCCAAAGTCTCAGAACAAGAAATAACTACATTTCTTGACAATGCTCTAGAAAAATATTTGTTTGGAAATAGGGACATAGATGAAAAAGAAAATGAGACACAAAATTCAAGTTATCTTTAGTTGATAAAATGGAGGACAAAATTTCAAAAAAAAACCCTGTGAAATATGCGGAAAAATACTTCTACCAACTAGTGTAAAGACACATATGTTATGGATTCATAACTTGGCACCATTGTGATATATGCAATAAAAAATTTAAGTCAAAGGGGGTGTTAAAAACACAAAAGCAATATTCATGACATAGCTGTGACTTTATATATTTGCGACGTTGAAGAATGTTTTTTACAAGTAAGTCAACAGATGGAATACGTAAACATAAATTGTTCGCCCATGATATTGGTATAGTTTGGAAATACTGTGATGTAGAGGGGTGTAGTTCTAAATTCAAAAATAAGAATGGCGTTAGAAGATACAAACAAAATGTCCACAATATGAATCCTATATGGAGTAAGTGGAACCTATGTAATTTCAAAACTAAATGGAAAAATTCGTTGAGAGTACACAAGAGAAGAATTCACAAAAATATCCGCGACATAGATAGATATGAAAAAAAATCCGCCGATCAAGAAACAGAGAAAGTGATAGAATATAACAAAAAATAGATTAATCACAACCAACAATCACCAAATGCTACCTAAAAGTCAAAGAAAAATGGATGTTGTAATTGCAACCAACATTCAAACTTGCGAGGAAGCCATTCAAGAAATCATTGAGTCCGGTGTTACCCATATCGGTTTAGATACCGAAACTAGTGTTAACGACGCAAGTTTAGGTAGAGAGAAAGCTAATAGGGAAAAAGTTTCATTGATTTCAATCTATGATGGAAAGAAGTGTTATCTAATACAAACCTATCGTATTTGGCTTGTTAACAAGAGACTACCAAAAATATTGAAGAATTTCTTGAAAACCCGATCAATAGTCAAAACTGGTGTCGATATCACTGTTGATTCAGATCGAATTTTCAAGAGCTACGGGATTGAGCTAAAAGGTTCAATTGATCTTCAATATATGGGAGTATCTTTCAGTAAGCCAATATGCTCCATGATAGATTTAATCAAACTCTATATGCCAAATAAGTTATCTTTGGCAAGTCATAAAGAAATTGGTCACAATTCAAATTGGGATAAAAATCTTGACGAGAGTAGTGTTCGTTATGCCTCTTTGGATGCTTATTTTTCTAGAGAACTTTACTGGTCAATGATCTCTTCAAGGACAGAACATGTTCCAAAATCTATACCAACATCAAATATCTTATCAAGGTCTAATAAATCAACAGACCCTTTATCAGACCTTGATAAGATATTTGGACCTATTCCACTTGTGAGTGAAGAACAACCGATTTCTACTTCTTACGATAAAACTCATCTATTATTAGACCCGGATTATCATAGAGATTTAACTGTATCCTCCTCAAAATCAAGTATTGACATTCCTGAAAGATGCTCACCGATGATGGTGTTTACTCCATCAACAAGAGAAATTTTTTCGACAAGCTCTAATTCTGATGAAATCGCGAAAACATTAACTAAACATGAATTAACTAAAATTTCCCAATGGTTTTTGAAAGAGATTAGGTCTATTCAGAAGTCAAGAACTATAGAGAGCTTAGTAAATCAAGCAGCAAACTCAATTGGATGCCTTGTAACTAGTTATTCTATAGGTAATCGAAAGAAACTGTTAAAACCATTTATCATTGAATTAATATCTAAGCATGGAATAAAACAAGATCCTTACAATGGATCAGTTCTAAAACATGAAACATATCGCCATGTAGTGACAAATAGAAATTGTAGTTGTTCATCAAATGATGCTCTCAAGTTTTACACTGAATATTCAGGGCAATTGTATGGAATGAAATTTGAAAAAGCGGTCAATAAAGCAGCTAATTCCTACAGTTATCTCGCTCAGAGACTTACAAATATTGACGATCGAAAAGTATGGGTACAAACCGCTCTTAACTATCTTCAGAAAAAAAATAAAATATCTTTTGTTGGTCCTGCTAGGATCATAGTTATAACCTAATTAAACAAAAAAAAATATCACAGATAAAACTGTTATTGACAATCATTTAACCAAAAAGTTTTTCATTCAGATACAAATATCTTGGAGAACAAAAGAAAACTTGATGGATCCGACTTTAGAATTAACCGTAGTGAAGAGTAGTTTTTCTTCATTCACAAGGACAACTAGTACTCTTGAAGAAGGGGATACCTTAGCTTCAAGATTAAAGTTTATTTCCCTTCCTACACAGAGAAGAAAGAAACTAGAAACATTAAATTCAGACTATAGCTCTAGTCATGGGAAAGCAATAGTCCCATCAGATTTATTAGTAGACATACTTGATATGGGATCTTCACATCCAGGCTTTACTTTCAAAGAGATTCCAAATAATTTCAAGTATCCACTGAGCTTAGTCCTATCAAATATTGATGCTGTTTTTAATTTTAGTGATCATGTTGGAGGGTTGCTGGCCATGCAGACCCCAGGAAACTTTGTATGGTTATGTTTGGGTGCTGATCCAGATAGCAACCAACATTTCGGGTTGGTTGAATACTTGAACTTTAGAAAACCAGAAAATTACGCCAACATATACTTTGACATTGATCAACTTGACAAGAATCACTCTACTTATTTAAGCAAGGATCAAAGTCCATGGTCAAAAGAAATGAAGAAACGCTTTCCTACCAGAGGATACTTTTATCAAAAAGCTATTCTAAATCAGGAAGCCAACATTAATATGGACACTGCAGTTATGATCACGAATAAATCTCTAGATTCGCAACAAGGACATGGAAATAGATTAAATAACACCCTAGCCAATATATCCGATTCCGATATATCTAAAAGTTTAACAGACAGAGAGAAACTTGTATTATTAGCTACCAATTCTGCTACCAAAGGTTTAGATCTAGTGATCAGTATTCCGAGTCCTAAAAAGGCCAAAATATCTGAAATGATAAATAAGAAAATTTCTGACTTGCTAACTAGTCTTCAAGTCCTTGGGAATGGTAAAACATATATATGGTCTATTAAACCTAGACTAGTCAAGGCTAGTATAGTAAGGCAATTAGTGTATTTAACATCATTGTCTTTTAAAAGTATCTCAATGTTTTTACCGGTTAGTGACGATAAAGTTTGGATAATGGGCGAAGGAAAAGAAACCGATAACAAGAAAGTAATTCAAATTTTGAAGAATGCCTTGAAATACGGGTCTGAAACCCCTGCTAGGCATAGCAAACATGGAAATACTATTACTTCGATAATTATGGAACATGAAATTATGAGTGAATACCTTGAATGGTATTCTAGAATCTCTAATGATATTCTGGAAGCAGCAAAATTAAGGTCTACCGACAAGAAAAACTATAACAGTTCCAAAGTGGGTATAATATGGAATATACCTGGAATGAGCGCTTTGAAATCAAAGGTTAGTATCATTAGTAAAATAGCTTTTAATGAGATGAGGAACCCAAATACAGACGAGAAACTGAAAATGTCAATAGAAGAGCTGTCAGCTATACAACGCCAAAAATCTTCAACTAGTAGATTAGTTATATTAGATCAGCCTTCGATAACTGCTGATAATCTTCTTGAAATTTCTGGCTCATTTGTCATTGAATCATAACAACGATTAAAGATTACATATTTGATTTTTTATACTCAAATATGTTGCTAAATATTCTCTTATATTACTATACTAGAGGTTTGTTCCTCTGTAGTATGTAAGTAATCATGTGTCTCAGGATTCCAATACACTTCTGTATCATTAATTAGACTGGTTCTTCCGGTATTTATTTTCTCAGCAGAAACCATCCAGTTGTTACCTTGTTGCACACTTAGTGTTATATCTGTACTTTCTATATTAGTTGGTCTTAGGTATCTTGATAGTGTTTTTGTATTGTTGATAGACCCCGCTTTCTTCTCCCAATCTTTTTGTAGATTGACTTTTGACAAGTATATTTTGTCTAGAGTTCTACCAGGGTCTAAATAAATTGATTCAGGCATAATATGTTTCAAATCTTTTCTTGTTCCCTTTCTTCCAGGGTCTAATACAAATTCATTTCCTTCTTGGTAAATTCCATTTATTTGTACTACTATTCCTTGTTCTAGGATTACATCAACTGGATTAAGTCTTTTAGATAAAAATCCGCAATTTATGCAAGTTATGAGTTTATCCCTTTGAATTTTGTTTAGACCAAGTGTATTGGAAACAGAGTTAACATAAGACTCTAATAGTAACTTTTTGGTGCTTGATTTTTTGATGTCTGACCAAATTTTAATGTTAGTAGTTGTTAGACGCTGTCTTCTTATTTCTAATTCATGCCCATAGTCTTGCTGTGATCTAAGGTTACCCTGTGTTTTAAAGAAATCTTTGCACATAGATTGAGCTTCCAAAGGATTAAAAGGAATATCCATAGTTTGTTTTTTATTCTTCTTCATATGTTGAAGGATTCCATTTTGAATACTAAACCCTCTAGGTAAACTTCCTTTGGCAGCTTCTAAAAATATAGAAGCCCAAAAAGGATCCTTAGTAAGGTCAGCACATTTTAAGAATAAAGGATACACGATTTTTATTTTTTTCTTGGATTTTCTCTTTTTTCTAGGGGAATGCCCTGAGCTAGTATTCATAGGATTATGTGTCAATTGATCTGTTACATAGTTTCTAAACGAATTCTCTTCGGCTCTATGGGTTTGTTTGCTTGACCAGATTTTGTTTATTTCCGGAATATCTTTACTAGGACTAGGTCCCTTATTTATCTTAAGGATTATAGTTGACATTATTATATTATTGAATTTTTAGGTATTGTTTAGTCTTAATTTTCCACCAACAAACTTTTGAATCAATTTGGAGTCATGTCCTTTAAGGCACTTTTCGATTTTTCGTTTTACAAATCGAAAAGTTATAGAAATATATTATTTATAACTAAACAAGGGAACATCTTAATTTTTTGATAAGATGATCATTTTGGATAGTTTTTCAATACTGTTATGAAATTGTTTTTAGGTGGCAGCCTGAGGTCCTAACAGTTGTATTTTTCTTCTCTCTTGTTGCGCTGGAGTTAAATCAGTTGAAACTGCTCCATTGGGTTGAAACCCATCTTTTAGTGGAGGTCTATCATAAGGAGCAAATATCCACTTTTGTTCTCTATAGGTGTATAATAGGACAATAGTGTAGATAATTAAGATAATAACCAAAAATATCCCAATCCAAATTCCCAATTCTCGTGCCATTTTTTAGAGCTAAATAAATTATTTATATTCAGTTAAGGTGGCAAAGTCAACTGACTAATTCTACAAAAATATTGAGAATTTTGGATTGTAGCCGTTTTCCTCGAGATCGTAGCCATAACAATTACTGACTAATCTTACATCATTAATTTCTATTTCTCTTACTAAATGAGTATGGCCATTAATCCATACAGATATTTGATCATCTAATAAGTGTTCTAAATTGGTGTAATATGATTTAGACAACGCTGAACCTAGATACTTCTCAGGGTTCATCTTAGATGAAGGAGCATGATGAGTAATAACAACCACTTTTGTTATTGGATGAGATTTTCTGATTTCATTCAAAGTATCGATTATATACTTAAGATCTCTACAGTGCAATTTGTTATAGTCATTTATTGTCAAGGGTCCGCTACTGTTATAAATATATTTTAAATCATTAAGTCCTCTCCACATACTCGGACGAACGTAGTTTGGTATGTTTGCCCACAAAGTGCAACCAATGAAAAAGATATTTCCTATTTTAACAGCCTTTCTATTAAGATAGATACAATTCTCTTCTTTGCATATTTTCCCTATCTCTTTATCTACGTCTTCTATTGTGTAATTCTTAGTCTTGAGGCCAGATTTTTTAGATATTTTAGATTCAATGAAATCCTCTATTGTTCGCGGTTTAGTTGATTTATTGTAATATTCATGATTTCCTGAAACAACAAGAACATAATCAAAATTTTTCTTAGCAAATCTTAGAAACAGCCTGTAGAGATTTATAGCTGGTTCTTTGGATGTTGATTTAGTTATTTGTTGAAAGGGATGGCCTATGTCCCCAGACATTATACAAATAGTTGTATGTGTTTTCTTGACATCTTCGGCAAAAGGTTTGACAAGAATTAAATCATCTCTAAATTCATGATGAGTATCTGATACAACTCTAATTGCAAGTTTTTTCGCCTGATCCTTGTTTCTTACTGATTCCATTTTAGAAGATAAGTATTTTCATAAGCCATTTCATTCAAAGCACTGACCTTTTGGATTCAGTCGGAAAATCAAATATCTCACTTGGTGTGAGATATTTTAATAAGATATTTATTTTGCCAGGCCAGCAACAACAAATTCGAATACTTTTAGGAGCAATCCTTTATGATAATCTGTTGCATATTTTTCAGAAACCTTTTGGAGGTTAGACATATAGGTAAGGTCGCATTCTTGATCTTCTTCAAGAGAGAAAAAATCAGTCATCTTTTGGAAAAAATCATTTACAATAACTCCCTCGTCCTCTCCAATCTTAGATTGAAGATATTTTATAGTTTCAATGCACTGTTTGTCAGTACGAAGGTCATATTGTAGGGTAAACCTTAACAAGTTAGCCCCATGTATGAGGGATTTTTCTGTAAAAGAAGAAAGAAGAGAATCTACTTTCCATCTAAGAGGGTCCTTCATCAGATCTTTGACAGTGTTGTCTCTCAAAAGCTGCATGACTTCCTTTCCTTTTTCGATAACTGTCTCAATGTATGTCTCTTGATCATCTTCGTTTGCCCATGACTTGGTATTTTGAATCATTGTTTCGAAGGTAGAGATTTGAAGTGAAAGGGATTCACCAACCTCTTTTTCTCCTCCTAATTCAAAGAAGTTATCTACCATTTTATTTATTGGTTTTTCCATAATTGCTATTTCAGTGAAAATATTGGGATTATCGAACAATGTTAATGATAAATATCATAGATCATTTTTGTGTTATCAATTGACATTGGAATCTTTGTTAATATTAATGCGCTAACCTGACTATAAATATCACAACTATAAAGAATAAAAACACTAGACTGACAATAATTAAAGCCCAGAACCATGGTTGCTTATAATAAGGATCTTGTTTTCTTGGAGGAGGTGCACAATCAAATGCATCCTTACCACTATCATACATACATATTGATCCGCCACCAGATAGACAAGGACCTTTGCAATTGTGTCCACATTGTTGTTTGGGACCACAATAAGAATATCTTATTCCTTCTTTGCACTCATCTAAGTCAGTGTATCCATCTGGAACTTCACCTGTTCCAGTTACCCAAATTGTTTCTGCTGCTACAACGCTTTGTACATTTTTAATAGAATCACATGTATTAGCTTGATACCAAACTGTTGGAAGAACTCTAATTTCCTCATCAATGAATTGTATTTTAGGACTACCAGAACTATCCATTAATATATCACTGGGTACTCCATCTTTGATACTACTAGTGTCGGGAATATAGGCTTTCCAAGAAACCTTTTTATTGACTTGATTATTGAATGAATAGTGAACTCCTGCTAAAAATTCCACTGGGGGATTCCAAGAGCTTACTTCTGTAGTAATTTGAATTAAATGATCAGCTTTGTCAGTCGACGATGCAACATTTCTTTTTCCACTTGAAGTTGTGGTAATATAACTCAAAACTCCAGAATCATCTGAAAAAGACAATCTAATACCTGGTGATGCCGAATCAACATTTAATTCTGCCGCAGTTAAAGAATCTACCCTTGGGTCGAATATTAGTTCTGTAGTGTTATTACTACCAGAAACAACTGTTAAAAAATAAGGTATTTTGTTAAGAGAAGTCAACAAAAGTATTTTTTCATTAGACCTTATAGGTCCTAGTAGATAATAGGATCCTAATTCTGCTTGAGGAGCACTCATTTCAATTGTCTAAACAGCTTTTTATTTGTGCTATTTTTTCATGTGCCTTATTTCTAGTTTTAAGAAATAAGCAGTCTTTAAAAATGGACCAGACTGTTGATTCAACTTCTGTTATGAAAGATACATTAGGTATTAAAAACATAAGGACCAATGTTGAAAAAGAAACAAGGTTAAAAAAAGCATTGTTGATAGGGTTTTCATATGGAGACTATGAAAGAGAATCTTCAGAATCAAGTAATCCTATCATCAATATTTCAGCATTAGAAAGAAATACCCTATCTTTCGGTAAGCTTCCAGGGATAATAATAGATTTATATTTAGCTTATTTACATGCAATAGAAATTGAAGCTGACGAAATAGTTATAGTTACTGACATTGCATCTGATGAGAAAACTAAAATTCTTTTAGATGCAATGCTTCTTGGTATAGTAGATAATAAAATTCTTACCTTTATAAGTGAAACAAAAAAGACTGAACAATTAAAAATCTATCGTAACAAGGAGTGGTTGAGAACTATAATAAGAAACACTTGTAAAAATGCTGATAAGTTATTTTTTTATTATACAGGACATCAATACGACAACAATTTTATTTTACCAAATGATTATACTCCTATTAAACACAGTATAGTAAACCCTGTCATAAAAAACTCATTTATTGAAAACATTAGTGAAAATCCTATTATAGGATATGTAGGCGATAGATCTAAACAAGAAATTAATTATACTTTGTTAGATTCGCATGAAATTCCTAGTTTTTCAGATCAAATACTTATAGATACTGACACAAAGAAAAAAATTGTCAGTTATATACCGTCGAAACATACAAATAATTTATTAACAGAGACATCTATACTTCAGATATCAATGGTTCAATTTTGTATGATTCCAGAAGAATCAAATGTGAAAACTTCAATAATAGAAAGTAAAGGTCCTGATATTAATCTTGAAGACAAGCCAAAAATCAAAAATGAAACTTTGCGATTAGCGTATTTCAGGGATGACATATTAAAAAGTACCCCGAAAAACGCTCAAATATTCTTAATTCTGGATTGTTGTCAGTGCGATGGACTTGGAATAACCTTTTCCCTCTCTTCGGATAATATTTATCGTCTTTCTCCAAGCAAGAACCGTATCTATAGTGAAAAAGATATTATTTGTCTTTGTTCTTCATCAAGTATCGAAGATTCTGTAGCTACGGCAAATGGATCTTTATTTAGCATCTCGTTTTATTCGAAAATAAAAATGGAAAGAGTGTTAGCTAAAATAATAGACAAGATAAGAGAAGAAAATATTAAATATCAAAGAGCAATGATTTATTCTTCTATGGCAAATATTTTAACGGTTTGGAACTGGATGTTAGGTCCTAGTAGTATAGAAATTAGTGTTGATAGAACAGATAAAAGTTTAACGTTGCAATTGTGAAAATTGTATTCCTTGAGAGTATACATATAATAGTTAGACTATTATATGTATCTAAATGAATTTGTGTCTTATGACACGCGATATAGTATCTAAATGAATTTGTGTCTTATGACACGCGATATAGTATCTATATGTTTATTCAACCAGAATATTTAATGCCTTAGTGACAATATCTCTTTTGATAGTCTTGGAAAGAATCAAGTTGTTTATTTCATCAACACTCTTCATGGACTTAAGTTTAGCATCAACTATTTTTAAGTCTCGACTATTCCACATTAGATTCCAAATTCTCAATACTTTTTGACTACCCAAAAGCTTCCCTGGAGACGAAACTATTCTTCTTATTTCCTTGTTAAACATCAACGCGGTCATCAGTCCGTAAAAATTAAAAGCTGGAGCATACTTAGAAAAATCTTCGTCTCCTACTCCAAGACTTCTGCAATAATAAAATCCTTGTACTTTGAGATTTTGAGTTTTGGTGATTTGAACCTCTGCTTCATAATCTAATATATTTTCATTCTTTCCTAGTGATAATAATGGGTTTACAGAGATGAGAGAATTTTTCTTAGATAGTTTATTAAGTGCAATTCCACCAGCTTTATGTTTTATATTTGTTTGTTGAAACAAGATTCCTCGACATTTAGAATATAATTGTTCTAGATTGTCTTTTAAGTGAAGTCTATAAGATTTTTGAGCTCGATCAGAAATACCAGGCAAGTTTTTAATTGTTAATGATGCCTTTGACAAGTAGTCCAGCTTTAAAGACCAATTACTTGAAATATTCATCCCCTTATAGATATAATTAGATGATTCTTTTGCTATAATGAGGGAAAGATCATTGATTGGACCAATATCAAAATTTAAATCAGAAAGTTTGTCAAGAACTGCGACTAATTGTTTTACCAATGATTCAACAATAAAAATCTTATTAGAAGCGTCAACTGTTGTAGTGTTAAAATTAACAAGATAAAATGGTTTATCATAATATCTTTGCAAGATGTAACCATGATCTGAACAATAAAAAGCATGATTTATTAAGTTTATATGGTTCATTGAACTTAGAGATAGATAGTGGTTAACATACCAATTAATCAATATTTCGTTGGTGAATCTATCAGAGGCTATGAATTTCTTGCCTGAATGTATTTTGGTATTTGTATCTGGAACTAATGAAATACCTAAATTACAAACCTTGATCTTTCTTATGTAGAATTTCTTTCCTGATTCTATACCATACTTGAATTCAAAAGGCTTCTTGAAAAAATCAGACCCCTCAAGCTTAAGTATTTTGGAGTATCCATCACAGGAATGACATTTGTGTTTTCTAATAATAGCATTGTTGAATTTATTCAATGGAGTTCCAGGAGCTCGAAATGTACTTCTTGCAACCTTAATTGGACTTCCCATTTGATATAAACAACCAGGATCATAACAAATAGGGGAAGACCCATTTGTATCCTTACACCATAATATCTTAACTAAAATTTCAGGAGCAGTAATTAAAATACTGACAGTATTTCTCATTTCTCTTTCCATCTGAGCCATCCAGTTATTAAATTGAATATTGTTCTCTCTATAAAAAGGACAAATTGTTCTATGATATGTTACAGTGTCGACATCTCTCTCTTCTGATCTGATGGTATTCACAGAATCATGAATCGAACCACAAGAACATTTTCGATTCGTTGTTTTGTTATGAGGAAGATAGGTTAAAACAGGAACTATATTATTGTTATGTTGTTCGAGAACATATAAAGTGGCTTTATTGTTAAGGGTATTTCTTGTTAAAGAATTGCGAGACTGCTGTTTAAGCATTATAGGTTGCCGAAATACTAATAAAAGTCTTTTTATTGAGCTCTTTTTATTTATGGTATGTCTTTGAAGAGTCTATAAATTCAGCCTATTATTTCCAAACCTTTCAAGTGTTTTTTAAGCATAGATTGGGTATTTCTCTGTTTTTGATTAAATTTTTAAAGACAAAGAGACAACCATAAAATTGGTTAGCTGGATAGAATGGAAATCGAACATAGTTCAGACACAAGGCCCAGTACTCTGCCAACACAAGAATTAACTAATTCTCTTAAACGAGAACCACCTAATTTTCTTAAACGAGAACCACCTAATTCTCTTAAACAAGATGATAAATTAGAAATATCTGATGAGGTTTTGGAAATAGGGACACCAAATAACTTTGTCACATCCGTTGCACAAAGTATTTTAAACAAACAACTAGAGTGTAAAACCAGTGTTGAACCTGAACCGCATATCACGACTGATATTGAAAACATATCAGTAGTTACAGAACAAGATGATGTTAATAACTTGGTACCTAGAGAATATGAAACAGGTATGAGTAGAAATTTTACACCAGCTACTCACATGTACAACAAAATGAATGTAGGATCAAGATTAGGATATGGGACTTATGGAGATGTTTATCACGGTATATACGAAGGCAAAACTTACGCTGTTAAGAGAAATTTTAGAGAGCCAGGAACTATTTCATTTTGTAGCTCGTTAAAGGAAATGGACATTTTAGGTAAACTTAATGGACATCCTTATATTATAGAGTTATCAGAGATAACATTAAAAAGTCCTTATATTGAAAGTGAGGAACCAGCCCCAAAGAGTGACTACAAATTAGAATCATACGAAACAGATCCTATTAGATTTATATTCGAGCCCGCAAAGTATGATCTATATAGGATATTTATGACGAAAACTCCTGATTACTCTATACTTAAGAAAATAATGTGTCAAATATTATTAGCTATGGAATTCATTCATGGTAAAGGTTTTATTCATCGTGACATCAAACCTTCTAATATTTTGATTGTAGAATACGGAGATGAAGGTAAAACAAAAGAAATTGTTGCCAAAATATGTGATTTTGGTATGGCTAAACCACAGGATTCTATCTCACCCCAAACTCCAAGATTAATAACTTCATGGTATAGACCTATGGAGATAATCTGTGGATCTAGAAGTTATGGTAATAAAGTAGACATTTGGTCCACAGGGCAAGTATTTTTAGAAATAATTAGAAAACAAGCATTACTCTACGGAACAGATGATACATCAATAGATCTAGCTAATGCAATATGGAGAAGACATCCCGAAAAACCAACCCCAGACTTAATAGCTAGAATGAATAGAAATAACAAAAATATAGCCATCAACAAAAAAACAGCTTATAGGGAAAGAGCTTCATGGAAACAACAGCTTAATCTCTCTAATTCTGATATAGATAATTTTAATAAATCAGAAGGAGGGACAATAACCGAATTTATTGAGTTGTTGGAAGGAATGAATAAAATAGATCCTAACCAAAGGTTATCTGCAACTCAATGTCTTACACTTAATTTTTTCGATGAGTTTAGAGGTTTGATTAAGAAGACTAGAAATAATTTTCCTCCATACCCAGAACCTATAATTAAATCTTCTATTTATATTTGTCGTGAAAGAATGAGAATGGGATATGTGTTAGGAGAAATTTTCAATAATAGAGACCTCTTTACAAATTGGTATCAACATAGAATTGTCTTCTTGGCATTGGACTTATTTGATCGGTATATCTCATGGAGAATTAATAATCTTAAGTGTACAGATGAAGCAATTTTGTCAACCAAACAAACAGAATATCCTATTATAGGAGATGTTTACAAGTTTTATCCGGTTAAGACAAAACTCACACATGAAACCAAACAAGGACAACTAATAAGCTCTACAGAATATGGAAATAATATATTTCATGATGATGAAGAAGCAGATCTGGTAGCCCTTGTTTGTATCTATATAGCAATTAAGTATTTTTCTTATCATAGACGCCCAGGACCCTTTAGCACATTAGCTAATGATAAATATAAAACACCTGAGAAGATTAAAGAGGTACAACAACTGGAGATTCTCATTTTAAATGAGGTTTGTGGATTTAATATCTACAGACCCTTACCTATAGATGTTGCAGTTAGATATGACATAAAACTCAATGAAGAGAAAATAAGGGATCTGTTCGAATTTTATTCTCTTAAATTTTATTCTAACATGAAGCTGTTTAGGGACAATATTATTAAAGAAAGAATAACACTAAACAAGAATCAGATTAAATTATCAAATGACGAGATATTAGTAGATCTTAATGCACTATATTCTATTAATTTATTAAAGGTTGACAAGTCAGCAGAGGACATCTTTGTCCGATATCATAATAAATCTATGAATAAACCTACATTCACTGGGACACTATCTCCATTAATAGATCATTCAAGAATGAATATTGCACAGAGATCTTTTGAACAAAGTTCAAATCTGGCGGTTTCTCCAGCCTTCAAGATAAATAAAAGATATATACCAAGTACTCATTCACAGAGAGAAGCTCAAAAAACACCAGAAACTATACCAAATCTTGAAACTGGAAAAGATCCAAAGCAAGTTATACCTAAGGAATCTGATAATTTAACTCCAGAAACGTTGTCCACTCTTTCTACCATGAACACCGAAAATACTCAAATAGAATTAGAAGGCAAGATAGATGAGGAAGAATGTAGTGTTCAGAGTCCCAGAGCTAAGCTGGTTCCAGAGTTAGATTTCAAATCATTATTTGCTGTTTTTGCCCCTATATCCGCTGTTAAACTTACAACATTTAAAACGTTACCAAAAATGGCCTTACCTCCAAGCTTAGCTTCTCCTAATAGTGTTCTTAATATAAAAGGTACTATTCTTAGTAATAAACAAACATCTACCTCAACTAGTAAACAGGAAAATTTCATCGTTGTGGAAATCCCAGATCAAACTCAAAAATCTCATTTCGAGATGATAAGGCCTGGATTCACATCAGAAAACGAAGTGTGTAGACCCAAGTTTTCACGAAAATAACAACTAAAATTTGAAACATATTGTACAACTAATACAATGTGTCTTGTCTAAAATAAGATATTTTCAATTAAGAAAACAAATTAGATCCTTCTGAAAAGAAATACTAGCTTCCAAGGAAATAATGAGTTTACCTCAACTTAATCATATATCATCGCCAATGGGATCTGTAGCCATGTCAACTAATCCCAATATTCCAGTTATGTCATCTGATAAGTTTATCCAACCAGATTTACCACTAATTCCAACTGGGACGAATATTCAACAATCTAGAATTCCAGCTACCCTTGGATTTCAAACTAGTGTTACCCCTGGACAAGCAACTATTTCTCAAGGAACAGTAATGCCAGTAGCAGTACCTACACAGTTGAGAACTCAAGGAACAGTTGTTAGATCTGCTCCTAAGTTAGTATCAGCAACTCAGGTTCCATCAGAGACAACTATAACACCGTTACCAAAAATTACTGAAAGAACAGTTGGTCTTGTACCAGTAGTAGGAATGCCGACATCTCTTCAATCTTCTTTACCAGCGTCAAGATTATTGCCACAAAGTGCACCTGTAGTAACACGAACTGTACCTGTGGGTACCGCTATTCAACAAACTGGTCCAAGTGTGATTACTGATCAGTCTCTTGTTCATCACGATGTAGCAGTAGCCACATCTTCTAATACCCGGGGTACTAAAATACCTACTCATACTTCCATAGCTCACAATGATAACATAGTACGGACTTCAGTAACACCAGTAGCCACTAGACAAGTTATGGCACAAGTTAGTCAACCACTACAATCACCCCCAGTTGTGATTGATAGGAGACAACAATTGAAAAATCTTTCTGTCGAGGTAACAAACATGTTAAAGGCAGCTTTAACTAATTATCTATTAGCCTATAGGGGATCAGAAAATCTCGGGACTGCATTGAAAATGCTTAAGTATCCGGAGAACTTAGATGAAGTATCAAAACTCCTCATTAAAACCGTTGATAACGAAATTAACGACACTATTGCTGCTTTTGAAACTATTCATGTCATGGGAGAAAGGGGATTAATAGTTTCATTTGTTTATCGTGAACAAATATGGCTAGTTGTATTGCCAGACCAGGTTTATGTAAAAAATCCACAGATGAACGCAACACTAAGAAAACAAATTATCGGTACATTCCCTAGTTCTGTTGACATTAAATATCACAACAGTAGTGATACACTACCTGAAACCTTCTATAATCGGGTATGGATGTATAATCCTGATAAAGCAAAACCATTTTCTAATTACTTCTCTATTAGCAATTCCTAAGGAATAAAGAACATATCCAAGTCTAGCCGAAGCTTCAAGACAGACTGGAATTACCGAAGATAATATTAGGAGATCCGGAAAAAGGAATTTGAAGAAGAACACACATTTTAGTGCCTTAGGTGGATATATATAGAGATACAAACATTAACTGACATATAGATCAAAATGATCTATATGTATTTATTCCCCTTGTTGTCTTTTCATCACATTATCAGGTAAATAGTACTCTATGAATTCCTTAATTGCATTTTTAGGTACCGTATATGGTATTGTAATCACATAGACACCTAAAGCATCACACATGTCTAACTTCATAATATCTCTTTCTACCTGATTTAGAAATTGCTTCTCACTCTTATGAAACGCTGATGGGTATTTATAGTGCTGGGCACCATTGTATTCAAATCCTATTTCTAACTCTTTACAGTATCCATCAAGTTCCATATTTCTTCCTGTTTTTGGATTTTTTAGCCAATCAGGTCTGATCTTATCGAATCTATGTCCAGGATATAATGATTCTAATGCAGCTCTGCTAATAGTCTCTCCTAATGATTCCCCTTTGTATCTTTTCTTATAACCCTTTACTGAAGCTTTAGGTCTAATTTTGCTAATATTTTTTATATGTTGAGGAATCATCGAGTCTTCTAATAAATCGTGTTTATGTTCAATGATTAATCCTCCATGATTCTGATTTGTTCTAGGATTCTTTGGTTTACTGGATGAAGAAATTGCTGTTATCAATGATTCCGGATCCATTCCTTGTTCCTTTAGGAAATTACTAGATTGTCCATTAAGGAAATTGCTAGTGGAAGCCTCAGATGAAGATAACTGATTTTCTCTTGAATATGATTGATCAGTACTCCCTTGATCTTGTGTTCTATTATATGGATTAGACTGGAAAGCATTGTGTTCTATATTTGAGAAACGAATGTTCCTTTTGGTCCAAGGATCTATAGGTCTATTATATACCCCAACTTCTAAAGGTTTCAAACCTACAAAATCATGATTCTCTCCTCCCAAAAAAATCCAAACAACCAACACAATTACCAATATCACAATCAACCAAAAAACCCAACCTTTCGATGACAGCCATGATGAAATCATTATGAAATCTACTGTGTCCTTTTAACTTCACAACTATTTTTAATCTAGTGCCTCCATAATTTCATAACAATTAAACACAACTTAAATTGATCTCCAAATGTTTTTAAGATAAAAGCTCTAAAACATCTGAAGATTGAATAAAATTTGTCTTTGTCAACAACTACTAAAATGGACACAGATATCAATAAGAAAACACTACCTACTAATACTATTGGTGATACAAAGTTGGATATAGGTGCCAATCATGAGAAATTTATTTTACCAAAAGTGATCTTAGTACCAAATCCGGTAAAATCTAGTACAGACCACAAGACTCTAGCGGCAACACAACCTCTGTTGTCGAATAAAATTCCTAAACTTACCGAAGAACTCGTCACTTCTAAAGATGGATTTTCAACGGACAATCTGACAATTTCCCCAACTGATAAGAAGTTAGATTTTGTAAATTTAAGGGAGATTGTTGAGTCACCAGACAATTCCTGTAAAGGGTATGTATTTTTACACCCTTTGGCGATAAAGTTAAACTCTGCCATAGCTTCTATACTAACTATAATAAGGGGAATTAGTTTCAAGATAATTTTAGACAAGAAATTGAGACCAGAATTGTCTAAGATATGCGGAGTTGGTTTAGCCAATAATCTATTTATTGAGGAGAACGGAGATTTATCCATGGAAAATATTAATCTCACTTATTTGATTATATCTGACGCCTCTGTATTCTCTAAATTTCCACAAAAAATCAAGGATATTATCAAGAACAACAATAAAATTAAGATAGTATTTATGGCCACGTTAACAAGCAAAAACATGGAACCAGCAATATATAAAAATTTTCTCGGTGAGGACTATTTGAGTGTTTATATTTCACTATCACATCAGCCTTCCAACATAGATTATCTACCACAAATAACATTTGAACCAAGAAGCAAAGAAATGTATATTAAATCCTTAACTTCTACCACTTCAAATGTACCTAATAAGACGAAATATTCTTCTACAATCGTGTATCCACAAAAGTTTTGGAACAAAACTCTAACTTCAACAGACAATATAGATCTTAATGAAGGAGGATGGCTATCGATATCTGCTTTACCTAAAATCAAAGATTGGTCACCAAAAATATCTAATTTATTGAACTATATAATTGCCAGTGATGACGATCATTTGATAATAGATGATAGACCAGAAATTCTTACTCTTATTAAAACCATGTTAAGCTATCTTGACATTAAGTGTTCTAATGTCAATATTGAGAAACCCACCTCCGGAATTCCTATTTCTTCTCTCGGAAAAAATTTAGGTGAAGCTAAAGTCTATTTAGGATCCAGTAAAATAAACACGACGGTGTTGACAAATAACTTGCACTTTATGTCTATTCCAACTATAGAAGACTGGTTTAAAATTTTGCTTAATGTCTATGGCCCTAGCAGTTCCACAGGATTTCATCCTGATTTGTTTAAAATTATGTTCCATATTTCAGGGGAAACCGAAATAAAAAATTATCAAGAATTTGCTAGGAAAATTTCTTCCCACGAACAGAATTTCTCTAGTCTCTGGAGTAAAGCTAAACCTATTATATATCATCCATTAAAGAAATATGTGATCTATAACTCTAGATAAAACATTAACACATGGCACTATAAATCACATCACCCATTTTTCAGAAATTGATATTTATAAATGTCTGATACTCAGTTATAGTTAAATGGATAACCAAACCAAAACTCTATGGACTTGGGGTCATGCTCACCCCTATTTGTTTACTTTTATCGTATTCTCCTCATCTAAGATTGTAGTTTGTGGAATAGTTGCAACGATTAAGTTGTTGAAATCACCTAAATAACAATCTCCGATTTGACATATTGTAGCTAAGCTACGATATGTATCTTTATTAATATTCTATTTGTCTGGAACGCCAGGCAATTTGGCTACCTTCCCGTCAAGATTTATACTTGCGATGGGAGGCAACCCAGAATCGCTAGTTGCCGTAACTGGAGTGTTCGACTCAAGATTTAAAGTAATAGTAGAATTGACAAGACCGTTTTTCTTTTTGGAAGGGTGTGTTTGTTTGGAAGGATGCAAGAGATACCATTTAGGCTTCTTGCCTCCTTCCTCTGTAATTTTAGCTACCATTTTTTTACCGAGGAGTTTGTAGAGAGGACTATTAACAATTCTGTTTCCTCTAGCAGAAACATCAGGAAAAGCAGTTGCCTTAATGTTGTGTGGTCTTGCTGCTGTATCTTCAGAGGTAGCTCCCAAACTAATTAATGCATTAATTACATCGATTTCAGCCTTGGTGAGTTCCTGCTTAGAGGATTTTGTTTTTTTAGCATTTTTGCGTTGTGTGTTTTCCTTTGTGTCCATGTTGTTCAAATGGGGGTATTTGTTTAACCATTTTTTATTATGAATATTACTATCAATTTCTATCAGATAGAGACCGACATCGTTTCCACCAACTTGACATATAAAAATTTTAACTAAAACTATTAGCAAAGATCAGTTAGACATTATTGATTCATCAAATGATCAATGAAAATAAACAAAAAATATCTGAACAAGATCTATTATCAATGACATCAACTCAAACAAGAATTATTAATCTTTCCCTTAATCCACTAGGTATGAAAAATAATTCTTTAGGTATAACTAGAACAACCACAAATCCTATTCCCTCTCTAGAAGAATTACTAAAAAATATTCCTAGATGTCTCAGATTGATGATTAATATTAGTGAAATTTATAAAAGGTTAGTTAAGGGAGAACTAGATAGAAAATTTCCAGATGATAGGTTATTCAAAGAAATAGGAATCTCTATTCCTTGGAGACAATCATTGGATCACTTTGTGTCATTTAAATACCTTCGTGTAACAACTAAAGTAATTATCGTCGAATTTTCACCAGAAATAAAGACTGAACATCTTTTCGATTTTCTTCCTATAACATATGTGAATATTACAAATCCTAATCATTATATGATCAGTAAAGGGAAGAAGAAAAAGCTTCCATTTCCGTGTAAGCCTGGATCAATCTTATCAGTGAAAGAAATATTCGAGAATAAGACTAGAAGAAGAGGATATTACAATAAGAATGACAAAGGGGCATTCAGAAACGCAGTTACCATCAATATTTCTAATAATAAGAAAATAGTCAATCTCAAAATATCTAGGGATAAAATACAACTTACAGGTGTTTTATCTAGTTATATGGCATATGAAACAGCAACATATGTATTCAATGCAATTCTAAGAGTTCAAAAAATCATAGATCTAGTTAAGCAACAGCCAGAGAAGTCTCTTAAAACTATTGAATGGCTAATTATGTCTACAAGAGGTGAAATTTTTAGAAAACCCAAGCCTATGATATTGCGTCTACCTGAAAGTATGGGACTTCGCAAAAAAATTAGTATATCTATCGAAGACAGTATTGAACATCAACAATCAAATATGACTACTAGAGGCCAGCACGAAATACAATCTAATGATCCTAATCCAATCTACTCGATAAAAATTCCTGAAGAATACCATGAAGACTTCAAAAATGTCCCTGATATTCTTCCTTCTTTAGCGAAATATTTACTTGATCTTGCCCCAGAATTTAGGGTACATCATGACTTTATTAACATTATAAGAAAATTTATGGCTGTTGATTCTATCATTAAATTTCCCGAAATTGGACCAACCCCAACAGGGAAAAAGATATTCCTTAACATTGGTGAGTCATCTAGTTCGACAGACGAGGGCACTAATTCAACAATTGCTTTAAATATAGGTGCAACATCAGTGTTTAATAAAGAATCAATACCAAGTGAAAGCTCTAAGTTGAGTCCAATAACTGAAAGAAAATTCGGTATAACTTGGGTTCAGAAATCTTTAGACAATTACAACTATGATCTTGGGTTTAATGTTGATATGATGCAACTACATCAAGCTATAGATGGACGTAAGGGATTCATTTCCTCTTACTTTAACATAGATAGTAATGAAGTAAAAGTAGCTCTACCTTACAATATTCCGACAAGACTAACAGGTGTAATTAAAGCAAATAAACAAGGAAAACATTTCTCTTTTTCCGTCTACAGGGGAGGTAGGGTAACCCAATCTGGACCATGTAGAGAATTGAACAAGCTAGCATATTATCTGTTTAGAGGGACTATTATAGAAATACTTTCAGAAGAACAGTATAATAGGAAAGTATATTGTGGTCTGGTGTCACATATGAATAGCGTCTTTGAAAAATCCCAAACTATTACATATAAAATGTTCTGCAAACTACTTACAGTCAATAAATTTGTTGGTGTCTTAAAAAAGCACAAGGAAGATTTCCTGAAAGAACTAAAAGAAGAACTTGTTCGCAACATACTATCAAAGTTTCCTTATGAGGAAGAAGTAATGGTGTTAAAGAAATTAAAAAATAATAACTACCGTAATCTTGACAGTGAGAAAATCTCCTTGGATACAGCAAAGAAGCTTCTATCAAAAATTAAACCTAAATCAATAATTGATCATTCATCAGCACATAAACTTTACTATTATACCCCTAATCAAATCAAAATAATAGAACAAAAACTTCCGATTATGGTCTTTGAAGAAGCTATTGTTGATGAGTTTATCAAAGGAAGAATAGCTCAAAGAAGATAACGATAAATGTCGTAAAATATCAGAACTTGGTTCTGATATTTTTGTTAAGAGTAATGGTGCATTTATTTATTTATATTGAGGACGATAGGAGATTTTGGTTTAACATGAGTACTAGTAATATTCAAAGTTATACCTTGACTAGAGTTATTAGGTGTAGATTTTTGGGTATCAGTGGATATATCAAGAGTTGATATATTCTTTGTGTCCCGAAATGGCAACATAATGTTATTTTGAAGGGGATATTTTATTTTGTAGTGTTTACAGTAGCCTTTTAAGAATTCGTTGATTTCCTTCTCCCAGATATCCTTAATGTTTGATTTTTTCATTTCTTCAAGTTCGATGTTCTTTTTAACTATGTCTGTTTTGTATTGTTCAAGACCCTCTACAGTAGCATTCCAAAATCCCATCTTCTTTAAAATGGCTATATGGTCATCATCAAAACCTTTATTTTTGGCTTGTTCTATAACAACTTGTCTTTTGTATCTTTTCTTATTAGCATAATCAACAGTAGATATTTCTCCGGTTGTTACAGCCTCGACAATATCTGTCTTCTTTATTAATTGTTTTATTTGCTCCTCTATTTTGGTGATTTCATGTTTCTTTCTTTTAATATAAGTTTTAAGCCTAAGATAGTAGAAGTGTTCAAGAATTTCGTAAATGTTGTCAAAGTGAATTGGTTTTCTTTCATTGTTCAACAGAACCATATTAGTTAGACTAAATGTTCTTACTAGACGTAATGCTCTCATTCCTGCACTTTTTAGCCCAGAAATTCCAGTGATTTCATACTTAGGTACGGTTGGAGTAGCTAAATTACGTACTGACTTGATCTTCTTTTCCTTTCTTAAAAACACTAGCCAATTATAATAGTCGGCAAATGCTCTATTAATCGGAAGTTCTAAAATAGTGATTTTATTGGTATTATTTTTTACCATTTTTCCTTTAACTACAACTGAATGTCTAGGTAATGTGATTTTCTTGATTGGTCTAACTGTTGTACCAGATATCTCATCAAATACTACATTATCTTCTCCCATAAGCCTATCAATAGCATTTTGCTCAGTTTCTTGATCTAAATCTATGACATCGTTACCAGCTTTATCATCATCTAATTCTATAAGTATTTTATCTATAGATGGACTTGGTTCTGGAGATGTTGAAGTACTCGACGAGGGTGAAACAGAAGTACTTGATGGAGTGCTATTAGATGGTTTATTAGTCTTCATTTTAATTTCAACTGTTCCATTAAAACCACGATACCAGGGAACTAAGTTCATAGTTGGTAGCTGACTGTTGTGATTCTGAAGATTTAGTTTTGAAGAGTCTGACTCAATTTCTCTATCAATTGAAATTCTTCGCAAAATCCAACGACATATATCCAATGGATTATATTGTGGAATAAATGTCGAATATCCAGTAGCAATACCCATACAACCATTAATCAATCCCATTGGTAAAATGGGACAAAAATCAATTGGTTCAAATGTTTTACCCTCGTCTTCAACATATTCTAATATTTCAGCATCTTCTGGTCTATATACTAAGGACCACCACCATTGAGGTTTAGAATGTATATAACGAGGATCTGAAGCGTTCTTTCCATTGTGTGTACGTGTACCAAACTTTCCTAAAGGACACATATATGGAAGATTATTAGATCCAGCAAAATCTTGAGCCATTAAAATAATAGCATCTGCCAGAGATTTAGGTCCATGATGATAGTTGGTTTTCTCAAGGACATGAGCTGCAAGACTTGCAACCTTTACTCGTTGGCTTCTTGGTCCATATTTTCCTTTCCAACGTTTGATACACGCCCATACAATTTTTCTTTGACTAACTTTCAAACCATCCAATCCAGGGATAGATCTTGTAAGATTTGCAATTGGGTGTTCTCCCATTTCTCCTCCAATAAAACTTGAAATAGGTAGATTTCTCATTAACTCAATACCTGGAATCATGCTGAACTGTTCAATCCAGTTTTTTCTTTTACTTGACATTGTTTTATTAAACGCAACATGTAACCACTCAGAAGCATGATCATCGTAGTGAAATTGAATAATATGTGGATTTCTAAAATCTTCGATGACATCTTCTGGTTCAGAACTACCAAGACCCTTAAAATATCTAATCTCCCAATTATTTCGTGTAGGATCCTCGTCGATCCATTGTTTATATGCTGATTGAGTCATAAATGATTTTCTTTGTGCACCTTTAATTGCTCTTAAAATTGGTGTCCGATAGAACATCACAAAATTTTTCTTTAATAACGAAGGGTAAAGACAATGAAACATCAAAAGAATTAATCCGACAATATGTTTTCCATCTACATCAGAATCAGCCATGATCAATATCTTACCATAACGAAGACTATTAAATCTCTTGGGATCCATATAGTAATTGCCGCGTTCATTTTCATTTTCACATTCTTTCAATCCCAATGTCTGTTTGAGGATAGCAATTTCTCGATTATCTATAATTCTTTGAGGTTTAGCATTCAAAATATTGAGTGGTTTACCTCTAAGAGGCATAGAACCATATAAATCATTACCAGTTCCTCCCATTTGAGCAATCCAGTCTTCAACATAAGCGTTAGCTGATTTACCTTCTGATACAATTAAGACACATTCACTTGATCTTCTTCCACCAGCTAAATTAGCATCATTAACATCATCGACGTCTATATTTTTAGTTTTCTTTCCATCGGTAGCTTTCATTAGTTTTAGGTGTTTAGCTCTAAGAGCATTCTTCAACCGTCCAATTAAGTTCCAACCATTAATTCTTTTTAGTTGTTTATCAGTTAATCTGATTTTCATCGAAGAAATAATCCGAGTATCAGCTCCTTTTCCTACCTTATATCCCGTCATTTTATTCTTGGCTTGGTTATTAAAGGACGGATTCGCGATTCTGATATTGATTAGGATTGAAAGGTGAGGACGAACATCAGCTAAGTTGAGTTTAGGAGTATTTTTGTTAGTTTTTTGTTTGTTTTTCTGTTGTCCTGATTTGGTCTTCTTTTGGGTGTTATTGATTTTTGGAAGAATAAACTCAGATATGGCCTTAATTCCAGCATCTGAATGAATACCTCCATCACGGTTAGGAATACCATTACAAAAAGCATAAACCTTTCCGGAATCTGGTGTGTCAATAATAAGCATTTCAACAACCGGTAAAATCAGTTGATTTGGTCTTTTCAAATACTGAACTCCGTTCCTAGTGACAGTTTCACAACCTTCAGGCCATACATAATTTATAATAGTTGAATTCTTGTTAATCACGTTGGTTTCAATACCAAAATTGGTTTTTAAACCTTCTGTATCTGATGTTGTTACCTTTTTCTTTGGAAAGAACCATTCAGCAAAATCATAAATATTCTTGATATCGAAGGTGAGCCCATTGAACCTTACTGGAGCTCTAGATGTAAAAGAAGAATCAACAGCGTAAGCTCCAAAAAGACCAATAGCTTCATCAGGATATTCGTCATAACCGAAGCGTTTAAAATCTAATTCATAAGTCACCCTGACAAAAGAAGGACCATCATAAGGTTTTATTTCTGGTTCTTCTCTTTTGTCTGGAGATAAGTTATCTCTCCAAATTTGTTTATATTGAAGTTTGGTCTCAGGATCACCTACTTCAACCATAAAAAACTTGGAAAAAATATTGGTAGCTTTTCCTCCAACACCATTTCTTCCTCCTGTTGTTCGATCTTGTCTATCATCATAGTTTGATGATGTGTGTTCCATACCAAATAAAAATTCTGGCATCCATACATCGACAATATGACTTTCACCAAGGATATTCTTAGTAACTACCCGTTTCTTAGCAATAGGAATAGGACTACCATCATTTTGAATAACTACTCTTTTCTTATCCATTTTGATATCAATATAGGTAAATGGAACTCCTTTTTCCCTTGATCTTTGAACATTATCACCAGCATTTGACAAAATTTCTCGAAAAAGATCATCTATAGCTTCTGGTAAAGTAATTATTTTCTCAACAAAACAAGGGTTTTTAGGATCTTCCATATTAAGAAGTCTGGCAAGTCTAGATCTCTTATATATAGATCCAGTGTAGTTTTCAGGACGATGAAGAATATGTTCAATCCATGTTTTGTGGTCATATTCATCAGTTCTCTGATCTATAACCTCCTTCGAATTTAGTTGAATTCCCGAGAAAGTAGGCTTACTAGAGATAGTCAGTTTGATAGGGACATTTTTCAAATGATTTCTAGCACCAACATTTAAAGTTAATTTTGGGGGTATTTTAGTGGGGTTTTGGATATTTAAACTAATCATTGACAATAAAGCTTGTGGTGTAATGACAAAATTGCAAGTCGAGCTTTTCGAAAAAAATAAAAGAACGCAAGTTTTTATCATTTTCACATCGAACAATCCTACTGCAGCTCCATATTTAGTGGTATCACTGTAAAAATAAATATCGATATTCCTAAAGTTATCGGAGGTAAATATCATTTGCGATGAGTACATAAATACATATTTATATTCTCTGCAATCAGAAATTGCTTTGGTTTAAGATCGGATCTTGTTTTTTTGACGTTAATCTAAATATTTCAAGGGAACCTGATGCTATTCACTCCCTCTTTACCCTCTACTTGAATCATTTTGCTAAATGATCTTTTAATTAATATAAGTGATTAAACATAATCATGGACCTAAAGTTATTGTCGAAGAATCCACTTCTGAAGATGAAAGTGAAGATGAAGATCTGATTCGTTCTCTCTTAAGAAAGGGAAAGATCAATCTTTCAACTCTGTGTTTTGTTTTTCCTTCTATGTATTTGTTCTTACTCTATCTTTATAATGTGAGGTCAATATCAAACCTGTATCTTCGTATTTGTTAGCTGGTTTAGCTAACAATAATTTTACTACATCTTTATGTTTATTTTCTGAGATTATAAGTCAAACTATCCATATTTCTTTTTAATATTAACATCAACATCAAAGGCGTCTCTCCATCATTGTTTTTAATATTGATCTTAAGATCAGGAACAGCTAACAATAATTTTACTACATCTTTATGTCTATATATTAAGTTTAGACGTCTATAATCTGAGGATATATCTGCATAATCATATAAGGCTATATTTCTATAATCTGAGGCTATATTTCTATAATCTGAGGCATATAGTAAAGCTGTATCTCCATATTTGTTTTGAACATTAACATCTATACCAGTATTTCTCAATAATAAGTTTACTATCTCTATATGTCCCTTTTTTGATGCCATCATCAAAGCTGTGTCACCATTATTATCATTATCTTGAAGATTAACCTTAATATCGGAAACTTTCAACAATAACTTTGCTATTTCTGTATGTCCCTTTTTTGATGCATTCATCAAAGCTGTTTTTCCATATTTATTTTGAGCATTGACATTAATACCAGTAACAGTCAATAATACTTTAACTACTTCTGTATGGCCATTCTTTGATGCATCTAGTAAAGCTGTATTTCCATCATTATTATTTGTGCTATTGACATCAATACTTCCTGTAAACAATAATAACTCTACTATCTTTGCATATCTACAATTAAAAGCTCTATATCCATAAATATTTTTAGCATTGACATCAATACCTGGTTTAGCCAACAATAATTTTACTATCTCTTCATCTCCATTATATGATGTAATAATTAAAGCTGTTTTTCCTACTTTATTTTTAGCATTGATATTTATATCTGGTTTATCCAACAATAATTTTACTATCTCTTCATCTCCATTATATGATGCCATCATTAAAGCTGTATCTCCATAATTGCCTTTAGCATTAACATTAATACCTGGTTTAGACAACAACAATTTTGCTATTTCTGTATTTCCCTCATTTGATGCCATCATTAAAGCTGTATCACCATTATTGTCTTTAGCATTGACATTAATACCTGGAATAGCTAACAACCCTTTTAATAACATTAAATTACCAGTTTTAGATGCCTTTATGAGTTCTTTATTAAATTCGGCTATTGGTTTAATACCTATGAAAAAATATAACATACCAAGATTTTTAAGTTTTTTTATTTCTTCCATTACACCAATTATCATCGATGATAATTCTGTTTTAAATGTATTACTCATTTGCTTCTTTTTCACATCTGTTAAGGCATTGGCATAACCTAAAAGATAAGTCATAGCTGCATTAACTTTATCATCTCCTGATATCATAGATGTTATATTCTGAGGTATTTTAAATGATGATTCTTTTTCCATTTTGAGAAGCTGTATTAAATTTCTCTATAAATATAGACTTTTATTTACTCAATTTTAACATTTAACTCTGTTGAGTCAAATGTATTTTTGTTGTTCTTATATAAATATCTTTGTAACACAAGGACTATATCAAAACTGTTTCTTCATGATTGTCTTAAATATTAACATCAATATTAGGGATAGCTAATAATAGTTTTACTACTTCTATATATTCGTTATATTCCAGCTAGTATCCAACATAAAACCTGTTCAACCATATATATTTTGAGCATTGACATTAATACCAGAAACAGTCAATAATACTTTAACTACTTCTGTATTTCCATTTTTTGATACCAATAGTGAAGCTCTTTACTATTATTAGATGTTTCCATCTATTCCATATGTTATTTAGAGTAATGAAGTTAACCATATTACTTAATAGTTATATTTTTTTCTTTTAAGTGTTTGACGATTACGTTTTTATAAGCTTCTTCAGTCAAGAATAACCTAGCATTCTTAATTAACTGATTAGACAGTTGATTTCTAACTTGTGTTTCTCCATAGTCGAATCCTGGTACAAAGGATTTCCAATTTCTATTCTGTGGAAGATTAATCTTAAGTCCCAGATTAAACATGAATGAAATTAGTGGTGCTTCTGGTCTAAGTTTTTTATAGAGTTTAGGACTAGCAAAATTTTGAATAACCTCTTCGTATTTTCCCTTTTGAATACCTTTGACTATTGTCTTTATAGGTTTCTTACTTAATCTCTTGTCGAAAACAGATCTTCCAGATACATATTTTCTTCTGGCTTCTATAGTTTTATTCTTTATTGGACTATATTGTGATAAGAGATATGTTAAACAGTGTTCTAGATTATATTTATAAAAGACCATTACTTGTTGAATTATATCAAGAGAAAAACCAGAAGGTTACTATCAATCCTGATCTGAGTTCATCTAGAACTATTGCTGAAGCTGATTTCATTGCGGGTGATACCTTATTTGATTTCAAATGTTTGTTTTCGGTGGTAGCCCCTATTAAAAGTATTGAACGAAGCTTAATTCAATACATTCAGTATGCTGCTTTGATCTCAGACCCAAATAACAAGCTAAATAAGGTCTACAAGCCTATCAAACAAATTGTTATACTTCTTCCTTTACAACAGAGGATTGTTGCATTCAATATTGAGAACTTACCTCTTCAGAAAATCAGAGAAACTTACTGTTTATAGACAAAAATATACATATACCTGTTCAACAGGAATATGTTAGTTGATATATCTATAATTAGGTATGTTTTTATTTAGTTTCTACGGTAGTCTCCTCACAACGGGGGAGATCTCCTGGGAGTACAACGTCATCCCCTTTATGTAATACAGATCTTGTTGTATTACCCTTTCTTACTAGGGCATCATATATCCTGGTTTCTACTTGAGCGTTTTTAGAATAGACAAACCGAACTGTCGCATTAGACTTTGTTTTGACACGATATGTGCGACCGCCAGCTTGATAAAGATCGATGAAACGATAATTAGGATTACAGAACGTGAAACGGGGGTACTTTCCTATTTGGTCATCGAGAGTTAAACCAACACCGCCAACCGGACAGCTTGTGATGAGTACTCGACTATTCAAGTTTGCTTGTTGAAACGTTTTGGTAATCTTGTCTCTTTCTGATTGCTTTGTATCTCCATTCATAACATTCGCATCGACAAGTTCATCTTTGAATAGCTTCAGGAGCTGCTGCATGGTATTTTTATACCATACATAGATAATAATCTTTGAGTTTGGAACCCTGATTAAGGTCTCAAATCCTAATCTGAAAAGAGTGTTGATTTTTCCTCTCTCCAACATCATTAGTGCAGCAGTGATAGCTCCGAAGTCTGGAGTTTCTCTTGTAATTCGTCCGGTTGTTGGATCGAAACGAACAGCTCTTGCAAGATTTTCTGCTCCTTTGACTATGATTTTGTCATCTTCTGGAGGCATAATATAATAGCCATTCTTTGCATCGAAATTGGATTTGATTTTGGGCCTTGGCATTGAGGAAGATAACCCAACTTTGATTATTTTTTGGAAGTACTTGAACGAGGCTTTATTTATTCCACCCCTATTGACCATAAATCCTGACAAACGATCTGCAAGATTTGAATCTATTCTTCTCGAATAAGACATTATCTCTTTCATACCAATGAGATTGTAAACTTTCTCAGAACGATCGTAATCGTAAAGTTCGTCAGACAAAACCACACCAAGAGCTTTCATTATAGAAAACGCATGTTCGGGTTTATCAAAAGGAGAAGCAGATAAACCCGCGATTCGAGAACCACAATTCAACTTCACAATCTCTTTAACTAGAGAATGAGCGGCAGCAAGACTTGCGGTTTTACGATTTTTAAGCCGATGGACTTCGTCAAAGATCAACAGAATTTTACCGTTCACCAATGTCTTGAAATAGTTGGTTGCAGTAAATCGTGATCCATTTCGAATAACATAGGTATTTGGATTTGTTTGTCTTTCAAAACCACGAAGCTTCTCATAAGACATGGCTTCAATAAGATCTATTCCATGTTGAGCACATTCATTTTTCCAAGTGGAACAAACTCCTTTAGGTGCAATGACGAAGAGTTTATATTTGTAAATCTCGGCTAATTTCATGGCAATGAATGTCTTACCACATCCAGTTTCTGAAGTATCCAGATAAGCAAAGTGTTGAGCTAAAATCTCTGAAACTCGAGTAAAATGTGCTCCTTGATGTTCTAACAAAGATAACGACTTACTCTCTGTTTTAACGACATCCGGATTTTGGATCGTTTTTATGGCTGTCTTGATTTTCGGTTCCTGTTTTACATTTTGTTCTTTCAACAAGATATTAGGTTGTTGAAATTGTGGTAAAACAGGGAGAAAAAATAGGGGCTCTTGAACGTTGTTTGAAGTTGCTTGGGTGTCCATAAATGTAGGGATTATGTAGGATTACTAGATACGATTTGACTTGTCATTTTTATCTGGTTTGATGAGGTTCTAGTTGTTATTTGTAAATTAATTTATCGTAGTCTAAGACCTTGATAGCTTCATTAAAACATTATACTTAAAAAGGAGCGAAAATGGATTCAACACCAACAACTTCTAAATACTAATATAGTAGTGAAGAGGTAAAGTTGTTAACAAAGAAACATAAATTTTGGGATACCCCAACCTTAAATGAAGCTGAACAACAAAATCGGATAACATATGCATGTTTTCCTATAACCAGCTTATTCAGTAATTAGAAAAATATCACAGAAATAAGGGTATGACAAAGAATATGAAACTGGTTGAGATGCATATCAGATTAAGAGGTGAACATGAACTTGTTTAACAAGTAATTAATTACTGGGAAAATGAGAGACATAAAATTTGTTCATTTGAAATAAAATAGAAACCGGAGGACATAAACAGAAAACGATGAAAAATCTTGAACTAAAAGTAAAAATCAGTGCTGAACATATTCAGAAGATCTTGAAAAGATATGAACCTGCAAAAATACTTGAGCAGACTGACACCTATTACAAGATTTCCGATGGAAGATTGAAAATAAGGGAACAAGATAGTAAGGAAACAAAGAGAGTTTATGCAATTAAGTATAATAGGCCGGATACCTTAAATTCAAAAATGTCAAACTACTATACGTTTGACATTGGAGATCTTAAGTCTTTTAAGAAAGTATTCGGTGACGTCTTGATTGAAGAGTTCAAAGTTAAAAAGAAAAGGACTCTAATTCTCATTAAAAACGCGAGGATACATTTGGACAGCGTTTGCGACCTCGGAACATTTCTTGAAATAGAGATTGTAATTAATACTGAAGAGGAGTTAGAGAATAGTAAGAAATTTATGGAAACTCTTATCAGAGATCTCGAGTTGGGAAAATGCGAAAAAATTAAGTTCGGATACAGGGAAATGATGATACTAGAAAAAAGTGCAACAAAAGCGACAATTTTATAAACGGGTCTCCATTTTGTGTATACGTTAGTTGTACCTATCTTAATAAGTCGACATGTCAGACAAAAGTCAGACATGTTTTTAAAGTTATTCTTTATTAGTTTAAATGGTTTCTTTTCTCTTAAAATAACTATGTGCGGAATATTTGCCTACTTGCATTACAGAAAAAATATCCAAGTTTAAATGCCTAAAAGATGTGCTGTCTGGGTTAAAACTACTGGAATATCGTGGTTATGATTCTTCTGGGATCTGTAGTTTTCACAGTGAAAAACTTGACATCATTAGATCTGTCGGAAAAATAAGCAATTTAGTCAAGGAAGACCCCCGTAAACAAAAAGTACGAGATAGGTGATTTATTTCTCTATAATTTTACAACATCTCTTCAATATCAATAAGGTGGTAGCAGAATTAGCAATTAAAAATTTTCCATTTTCCATTTTCCAAATATGTTTTTACCCATGTAGAAACAGTGAGATTTAACACTTTTGTGAAAATTGATCAATATAAAACCAAGAAATATATGAACATAATTTACGACATCCCGGATAAAAATTATATTGACGAAAATGGACGATCCAATCCCAACAGAACACTTAGTTTCCGTATATCTAGATATATCACCTTTAGGAACAGGAACAAGAAAATCTTGGACAGTTATTCAGGGTTTGAATAAAAATATTGATAAAAGAAAGCTTCTCCGAGTCTTAAAAAAGAAATTTAATTGTAATGGTTGTGTTATTACTAACCCAATTGGTCAAGTTATTAAACTTCAAAGTGTGCAAAAGGACAAAATTAGAAAATTTCTCCAAGATAACAATTTGACAGAAGATAATTCTCATTAGGTCTTTATAACAATTACACATGGTTAATTTTCTTCCTAAATTATGTACTTGCATGTATAATTCGACAGTGGTTTTACCAGAGCACCCTTTGTATCGATATTATCCAATAAAACATTTTCTAGATGAGTTTTTGTCTATAATTTAATATATCAGTCCAACAAAAACTATGATCACCCAATTGCTAAATATTAAATCGATATTTTCAGACTATATAGGGGAAGTCACAATAAAATTAAAACATATTATAACTCGGAAAGTATATTTGAGACATTATAAGACCTAAATACACATATCTCACATTGATGAGATATGCTTACTTTTTTATTATTTGATAGTCCTTAAATCCATTTAAATTTCCATGAATATTGTTCACTGATATCTGTGTCTGTTACTTCAACTGATATTACCAACTTATTGTCACTAACAGCAAAATCATATTGAAGGCCTATCAAGAACACCTAAAAATACAATATTAAAATAATTATATGACACATAGTATCTTAGGTAAAATGTGTATCCTTATAGACAATAAATACGGATCATATATAGATAGTCATCAACAATAAACTTTCATAGAGAAATATCTATTTTTATGAAAGTTTAACCTATATATGTACATAAATATATTATCTATTATATGGATAATATCAAAAAATGATGAAAATTTTGTTTTAACAAATAAATATATAATTACCCATTTTATAGCAAAAAGTAAAAAATTAATGAATCGAACACCGCGACGTGCATCATTTAAACAAGAATCCACAAATAAAGGATCTAGATTTAACCGACGAAAACAAGGAACGCATTATTCAAGATCGATTTCTTCTTCACGATCATCAACAGGTCGTTGGAACAGAAAGAATAGAGGTCATAAACATTTCCGAGGATCTCGTGGGTCTCGAGGAGGAAAATTTTCTTTCAAAAGTAGAAAGTCATTCAACAAAGGGAGCAAAAAATTTTATGCTGTTCTTAGTGATACTAATCCAATTTTCACTGATTGGAAGGCAGCCAAGAAATATATTGATGAATTCAATATTCTAAAATACAAATCTTTTTCAACTCATGAAGCAGCTAAAATTTGGTTAGACGCTGGAGGAAAAACATCAAAAACATGCAAATTCTATGCTGTTTTATTTTCAAAACCTGTAAGAATGAGGGGAGATAGATATCCAAAGAATCCAATTTTCAAGGAATGGAAACGGTGCCAACTATATATGAAGAATGTCCAAAAATATATCAAAGGACGATTGAAATACAAATCTTTTCCATCTGAAGCCGAAGCGAAAAGTTGGTTATCTACTGGAGGTCATATTTATAAAAGTGCTAAAAGTCTTGATCGAGATAAACCAATGCATGTAAGTCTCCGGACTCATATTATTCAAAGACTTAAACTTTTTCCACAAGGTATTCTAGATGATTTGATCAAAAACAAACAAGATATGAAAAATTTACGTGGGAGAGGAAACTTCTTGATTACTAAAGGAATGACTGATGGAACTGAACAAGATCCTATGAACTACACAGCTTTAATGGGATCTTTCATTGATTTCATGACTACCCGTGAATTTCATATTCAAACCAAAACATCATTTGAAGCAAAATCAGTTAAACTATCTTTATTGATTGCCAGACCTGATATGGTCAAATTCAATAGAGACATCGAACTCCGAGTCCCGATCAGTTCCAAATTAAGTGAATTGTTGTCTGAGATGAAAACTGATCCAAAACCAACCTCTGAAGAATCAACCTCTGAAGAATCAACATCTGAAGAATCAACATCTTCTAGTATGAAAGAACTTCCTATTAGTAAAAAGATTGTTGGAAGAGGACTTGATCGTGATCTTCTTCATACATATGATCAGAAAATCTCTGAATCATTCAACAATCTTATATCTGATGTTAAGAAAGCATTGGCCAAAGTCCAAGACTTAAGTATTCCAAATGAAGAAGTTATTACAGAATGCTTATTTCTTACCCAATTCCAGGGAATTGCTAGAAAGGAAAGATACCATCCCAAAGATGTCACACTTAACAATAAAGCAGTCCTTGGTGTTATCAACGAAATAAAGAAGATGATTACCTTTGTATTGATACAAGAGAAAGATAATCATGTTGTAATTAATCCTGATCTAAGCTCTCAACGAACTATTGCTGAGGCTGATTTCTTGTCGGGGAATACTTTATTTGATGTCAAGTGTTTGTTCTCAGTAGTTGCTCCAATTAAGAGTATTGAAAGAAGCTTGATTCAGTATATCCAATATGCTGCTCTGATATCTGATCCCAACAATGAATTGAATAAGATTTATAAACCTATCAAACAAATTGTTATTCTTCTTCCTCTTCAAATGAAAACTCTTGTCTTTAATATTGAGAAGTTACCATTAAGTCATATCCGAGAAATCTATTGTCTCTAAATAATCAAATATAATCAAATATAGACACATCCCTGTTGAACAGGAATATGTTGTTAATGATGTAATATTTTATAGACAGAGATATTTTTGGTAATCAGTAATTGATGTCTAATTACCAAAAATATCTCTGTCTATAAAATATTGATGAACTTCCTAAATTATTTGAAATTATTAAAATCCTTTAATCTTCCTCAACATAATGATTCATGCAAAAATGTTTATGCATGTTCATCTGATGATTACGATTGGTGGGATGGATTAACATGTGCAGCCTGTATAACAACTTGTTGTGCTCTTTTTATATCTGATCCGGATGTCCAAGAAATATGTGTAGATACATGTAAAGAATTTGGATGTTGTCCTGAATAGAATTTTATTTTAAAGGATTATCTAATGAAAAAGAATAAACACTCAGTAACATATGGCACAATCTGTGCAATATGTATTTTTATTATATAACATTGGTTTACTATTTGGTATTTTTAATCTCTTCATAACGAGGAAGATCCCCAGGAAGAACAACTCCACCTCCATTGTGTAAAACAGATCTTGTTGTAATAGCCTTTCTTACTAGGGCATCATAAATCCCAGTTTCAACTGGTGCGTTCTCTGAATAAACAAAACGGATAGTTGCATCTGATTTTGTTTTCACACGATAAGTACGTCCTCCAGCTTGATACAACTCAATGAAGTGATAGTTTAGAACAGTAAATGTATAACGAGGGTATTTACCTATTTGATCGTCAAGAGTTAGACCAACACCAACTGGACAACTTGTAATAATAACACGAGCTTTATTATTAGGTTCTTGAAACTCCCTAATGATTTTCTCTCTTTCATTTTTCCTCTTTCAATCATCATTAGAGCCTCAATAATTGCACTAAAATTAGGAGTTTCTCTTGCAACTCTTCCAATGTCTGGGTTGAAACGAACAGCAGCTGCTAGATTCTTGGCTCCTTCAATGATTAACTTATCATCTTCTGGTGACATAATATAGTATCCATTCTTTGCATCGAAATTAGACTCAATTTTAGGCCTTGGCATTGATGAGGATAATCCATTTTTAATAATTCGTTGGAAATACTTAAAGGATGCCTTGTTTATTCTACCCCTATTGACCATAAAACCTAATAGACGATCTGCAAGAATAGAATCAATTCTTCGAGAATAGATCATTAAAGAAAATGCGTGTTTAGCTTTGTCAAAAGGAGAAGCAGATAAACATGCGACGCGAGAACCACAATTAAATTTAACTATTTCTTTAACAAGACAATGTGCAGCAGCAAGGCTGGCTGTTTTTCGATTTTTTAATCGGTGGACTTCATCAAAAATCAAAAGAATTTTTTCTTTGACTAACGTCTTAAAATAGTTATTTGCCATAAATTGAGATCCGCGTCGAATAACATATCTATTTGGATTAATTTGTTTAGTAGTTCCGCGAAGCTTCTCATATGACATAGCTTCTATAAGGTTGATACCGTAGTTTGAACATTCAGTCTTCCAAACAGAACAAACTCCCTTAGGTACAACGACAAAAAGTTTGTAATTATAAATCTTCGCAAGTTGCAATGCTACAAAGGTTTTACCACAACCAGTTTCAGAAGTATCCAAATAGGAAAAATGTTGAGTAAGAATATTTGAAATTCGTTTGAAATGTTCTATTTGATGTGGTAGTAATTTAAGTGATAAAGCTGGGGATTTTATTTGTTTAATAGGTGGAAGCATGACGGGGGTGGAGATTTCGACTTTGGTAGTTACTTCCTTGTTAGGTAATTTGAAATTTGGTAAAACTGGAAGAGTAAACATTGATGTTTTGTGTTACTTGTGGTTTCCATCAATAAAGGAATTATGTTATTCTGATAGACAACATTTATCGAGTCAGTTTCTCCTGATTGGTTGAGGTGTTAATATATCTAGTATCCTTATATAGGATATATATATAAATTGTATTTGGAATATGAAATTAGCTGATGAAAATGACAGATCTATAAATTTTTCATTTCTTATATAAAATGGAAACAAATAAAGAGAAATCTAAGCCTAATATTTTGACTGACCTCATTTTATTTAATAATGATGATTGGACAAGTTATTCAAAAGACAATGATATCTCTACTTTATTGAAAGCTGTATCATGGGGCTTTCAACGACACTGCTACCAAAAAAGAAAGATAAGCGGAGCACCTTATTTTACCCATCCTATAGGAGTTGCTTCTATTGCACTTAATGCTGGAGTTAAAAATATTAATGTATTGATAGCTTGTCTTCTACATGATGTGGTAGAAGACACTAAAACAACTATTGATGATGTAAAAAGGGAATTTGGTAAAACAATATCTGATATTGTTGCTGAGGTGACTGATGATAAAATGTTACCAAGAGAAGAACAGAAAAAATCACAACTGATACGTGCTGAAAAGATGTCAGATGAGGCAAAAATTGTCAAACTTGCTGATAAGATACATAATCTGAGAGATGCATATTATATTGGTCCCCCTAAAAAGTGGACTAAGCAATCCTACAAGAATTATGTTAACCATGCCAAAAAATTTATGAACAAAGTTAAGGGGACCAATATCAAATTAGAAAAGCTTCTTCAAAATATTATTGATAAATCCCTAATTTCTATAGAACTTCAAAAGTAAATCATGTCACTCTAATAATTGTTATTTATTTTCTAGGTCAAGAGGAAAACAAAAAAGCTTAGCAGTATTAAAAATACATATACCTGTTTGACAGATATGTGTTGTATAACATTAAATTTTGGTTATTGAGGGCAGGAACAACTAGTCGTTGTAGGATTAGGATTAGGTGTTGTTGATGTAATTATCTTATTACAGTCTATAGGATTTGATCCATCTATAGTAATTGTTACTGTTCCTCTAAGGCCTGGTTTTGTTAGTATAAACATTAGTCCTGCTGTAGTTGATCCAATTGCACCATTATATACAGGATTAGTTGATACATAGCAGTTAAAATTATTATCTGGAATATCACCTCTAATCGGGCATGCATATATAGTATCTTCAGTTGTACAATTACCAAATGTACTATTAAAACATTTCATGATAGAAGCTCCACATGATGGATCACTACTACATTTACTAGGATCATGGTATACCAAACATATGCTATTTGATTCTACATTATTAGTAGAACATATTTTGACAGTACTTCCATACTCAATATCAAAAAATTTACCTCCTGTTTGTTGTATTGTAGGTAAAGATTCTTTAATAGATGGATCTATCACAAAAGTATAGGTTCTACATCCGCCTAAAGTAGAAGAAGTAACCGAAGTAGTGTCTATTAGAGAATTATTAGTTACTTGGATAACTTTTAATTGATTAGGTTCGATATTTAAGCTAGGATCTAATTGTATTGTTTTATTTCCAGTGGATCCATCGTGATCAAAAGTAACTAGATCATCTGTAATTTCCCCATTCATATTAGGTCCTTTTGTAACAATATTAGATTTGCTGTTGGTTGAATGAGCAGATATAACTCTAGAAATAGTATAATGTTTGACATGAGGTGATAACCTAATTTTTAATTGATTAGTAGTCTGATCAAATATAGGTTTTGGATGAATATGAGTTTCTTTATCTTGTTTTGGTAAAACAAAACAAGCAAGAATTATAACTATAATGATAACTAATATTATCCAATAAAACATTTTTCTAGATATGCTCTTTTCTTTTTTGATTTTCTTTAATATGTCTACAAATATTATACTTTGATATATCCATATATACAGAATATCAACCAATCTAATTAGATATGTTTAAATGATTCCTGTTCTCTTAAAATAGTTATGTGTGGAATATTTGCCTACTTACATTATAGAAAAGAAGTATCCAAGATAAAATGTCTGAAAGATGTGTTATCAGGATTAAAAAGATTGGAATATCGTGGTTATGATTCATCAGGAATTTGTAGTTTTCACAGTAAAAAACTTAATATAATTAGGTCTGTTGGAAAAATAGACAATTTAGTTAAAGAAGTCGAATTAAGAAATACTCATATGAATAAAAAGTATGATCAAGGTCTTTGTATGTCTCATACACGTTGGGCAACTCATGGAGAACCAAGTATCAAAAATGCACATCCTCACTCAAATAAACAACTGACATTTGCTGTTGTTCATAATGGAATTATTTTTAATTACTCAACACTTAGAATAATGTTACAAAAAGAAGGGTATTCATTTTCTACTGATACAGATACTGAAATTATTCCTATTCTTATGCAGTTTCTCTATGAATCAAAAATTAGGAATGATCCTCCTACATTTCCAGATCTTCTTCGAGAAACTTTAACATATATTAATGGAACTTATGCCTTATTGGTAATGAGCAATAAATATCCTTATGAAATAGTTGCTGCTAGAAAAGGTTCTCCACTATTATTAGGTATTAAATCCAAGACATCTGTAGGAATGGATTTAGTCTCTACATCTCCGAAACAATCAACAGCTATCAAACAGTTATCTTCTATAATTCAACAAATAGAAACTAGTAATTCATCTATCGAATTATATTTAGCTAGTGATCCGTCAGCAGTTATTGGATATACCAGAACTGTAATATTTTTCGATGACAACGATATACTTCATATTAATAATAAAGGAATCTTTCAGTTTTCTACTGATTCTGTTATATCTACAAAACAAATAGAAGTTATAACAACAAAACTTGAAGAAATAATGAAAGGAAAGTTTGATACCTTTATGGAAAAAGAAATCCATGAACAACAATATTCAATTATTCGTGCATTTCAAGGAAGAATCAATAACAAATTTCATGGAGTAAAACTAGGAGGTATTGAACAAATACTTCCTAGAATTTTGTCTTCACGGAGATTAATATTTATTGCTTGTGGAACATCATTTAATTCTTGTCTAGCCACTCGCCATATTATCGAAAAATTATCTGGAATCCCGACTTATATTGAACTTGCATCTGATTTTGATGATAGAGAACCTCATATTTTGTTTTCAGATACTTGTATATTTGTTAGTCAAAGTGGTGAAACAGCTGATTCCTTAGTTTGTCTAGACTACTGCATTAAAAAAGGTGCTTTATGTCTTGGTATTGTTAATAAAGTAGGATCTACTATATCTAGAAAAACTCATGCGGGTATCTACATAAATGCCGGATATGAGATTGGCGTTGCTTCAACAAAAGCATATACTTCACAATTTGTTGCCTTAATACTACTTGGTTGCAAATTAGCTTTGGATTTTGTCTCTAAGCAATCTTTAGTCAAACAAATAACTGCTGGATTAATTAAACTTCCACACCTTATTAAAGATATTTTAAAATGTGAACCACAAATTTCCAAGCTAGCTGATAAATTAAAAATATTTACATCTATTCTTGTATTAGGAAGAGGAGATCAACTAGCTACAGCAAGAGAAGCAGCATTAAAAATTAAAGAATTGTCATACATTCATGCAGAATGTATTGGTGCTGGAGAATTAAAACATGGACCTCTTGCACTTCTAGACAAAACTAAACCAGTAATAGTGATCGCGACACAAGATCGTTTGGCTACTAAAATAGATATTGCTATTAACCAAATCAAAGCACGAGCTGGTAAACTTATCATTATTTGCAATCCTAATTCCCCTTATATAACATTAACTAAGTCAAGTATTGAAGTTATCACAGTACCAAAATCTGAATCTGAATATATCCAAGGAATTTTGAATATAATTCCTCTCCAACTCCTTTCAATGCATCTAGCCATCAAATTGAAAAGAAATGTTGATCAACCACGTCATCTCGCTAAAAGCGTAACAGTTGGTTAAAATAACTTTAGATAAAAATGAATTCCCATATATTTGTAATGAGTAAATTAACAAAGGGTATCACTCTAATCAAAACTATGATCATCCAATTGCCAAATATTAAATCGATGTTTTTTAGACTATATAGGGGAAATTATAATAAAATTAAGACAGATCATAACTCTGAAAGTATATTTGAGCCACCGTAATATTCTGACATATAAATACACATATCTCACATTGATGAGATATGCTTACTTTTTTATTCTTTAATCATATATTAGTTTATTTCGCATCAGAGTATATGAAAGACTTAAATCCATTTAAATTTCCATGAATATTTATCACTGATATTTGTGTCAGTTACTTCAACTGATATTACCAACTTATTGTCACTAACAGCAAAATTCATATTGTCAATCTCCAAATGATATGTTTCAATTAATTGGTATATAAATGTCCAATTTATTTTAGTAGTTTTATGATGCATGGGGAACACCAAACTAAAATCTTTATATGTACTTTTTAGCTTCTTTCCATTATTGCTGATAATTAAGTATATAGATTGATACATGGGAACTTCTTGGTAGTCATAATCATCTTTAGTACAGATTTTATTTATTGTTATATTTTCCCTTGATATCCATGTTTGAATAGGTATTAATGTATAAGTAAATTCTTCTCCTTCAATATCCTCAGTATCTATCTTAACTGTTTCTGCCTGGAAGTTGGGGTTATCTATGTACCATTGTTTGGCTCTCGATAGATATTCATCTATGTAATAGTGCTTAAAACATGTATGATTTATTTCTTCATATAAATGTTGCCCTAGACATTTCTGTTGTTTAGCTATAATAAGATCTGACTGAGAGATTGTGGCATATCTATTAAAGATTACATACAAATAATCTTTTTCTACTATAACAAGTCCATCAAAATAATCTGCATCTGATTGAAGGAACCATTCCAAATCTGTAGGAAATGGATTTATCGAATATTTTACTATAACTACTTGAGGTTGATATAAGGTATCGTGTTTGTATTTCATAGCTTCTTTCTGAATATTAGTGGACAAAGGTTTCGATGAAAAATTAGGAAGGAATCTCCTCTTATGTATATCATTTTGTTTTAGAGGTATTTCTGGTACCTCAACAATTACTTTTGAAGATGTCTCCATTACTATCAGAGCACCTTTACAACTATATAATTGGTCATTTTTATAAATTATGGTACTATAGCAAACAATATCACATTCTTTTCCATAATTGATTCATTGATTTTTGTTATGGTAATTAAAAATCTCAATCAATTGGAAAAGAATCAAATGATTTAAGTGTCAAAGTAATTTCTCTGGAACTGCCAATACTTGGCAGATAGAATGTCTCCTTAATTATTTTAGGAACTTCGTAATTAAGGAAACGTTTGATTTCTTTTTCATTATGTTTTCGACAAGTTTTTTCATATTCTTGTTTAATATTGTTTATCTTTTCGTGAGAGTCGTTTTTGTGTTCTTTCAAATGAATAGAACAAAATTGTGTCCCAGATGTTTTGGAAAATCCACATCCAATGATACAAGTTGGTGGAACCCAGTCAATTGGAGATGGTGGTTCAGTTCGACCTTCAATTATTAAATCATAACCCTTTCTACTCCATTTTTCTTCATCAAAAAAATTAATATGGGAAGATCTAGTGAAACTGTCAAATATAGATTCAAGATCATCATCAGTATATCCTTCATTTGAAGGTATAGAATATGTAATAATTTGATAGAACTCATAATCCTCAAAGTTGTAAGACTCTAATTTGTTGTTTCCCATTTCTTTATTTTGGTTGATGTTATTTGAAATAGGTACTTTTGGATTTATAATAATAGGAGGTAAAGGGGGCATATTAGATAGGAACGGTAACATTGGTTTTTTATTTTTATATTCGGTGTGTGAAAAGAATCACTTTTGTGGCATAAATCATATACATGAATATATTTATAAGATAACTAACTATATGGGAGAACAAATATTATTTGATATTGTACATATGTTTGAACCTATAACGGTCATTTATTCGTTTAACTTGATATAAAGGCTTATTGGCTTATCCTGTAGAAAAGAAAATATAGAGATTCTAGTTTCTGTTGACTATTCAAGGGGATCTACCAATACCAATTTATCTGAAAGGTTAGAATACTTTTTTCTTAAGCAACATCACTGCATATGCAGTGATATGGATTTTTATATTGAATTATCATTCTTGCAAACAACTAGATAAAATAATGATAAATCTATTGGCTATATTTTTCCTTAATCTCTTCCAATTGCTTACTACGCTGGTCTAAGGAATACTGCATATGTTTATTGAATTGGTTTAAGGCATTTTCTACTTTCTTATTATACTGTATTTTGATTTTTTGCACTTGCTCACTATACAACTCTGCGTCAATATCACATTTCGAGTTATATTGGTCTAAGTCAATTTTCTTTTGCCCATTTGGAACTTGATGTGATGCATTTCTTCTGTTCTCCATGTACAAGGCTAAGTTAGCATCTAATCGTTTATTGTACTGTTTTGAGAAAATTTTCTGTTGCTCATCATACGATTTTTTGGCATTTTTTACTTGATCATTATAATTTTTTGAGGCAATTTCATTTGCCTTATTGTACTCTTTATAGGCAATTTTCCTTTGATCATCTTCTGATGTTACAACTGGCTCATTCTTTGATATAGAATCTTTTGCGCTTGGAAATAATCCCATGATTTTGCAGAATATCATGGGATTTTTCAATTTTTCAATTTTTTTTAAACTTTCCAACTTGTCATATTGTAATCTTAAGGTAGTTTGCCTGTACCATAACAAGAATTGCAAGTAATGTAATATATTTGGATTTCTGAACCTTTTCCATTACAATATCTACATATTTGAGGTGGATATATAGATTGAGAACTTCTTCCAGTACCCATGCAATATAGACATTTTTTCTTTCCTATAGTTTGTTTTTTCCCTCTTCCTCCGCAGTTGTTACAAGTCTTCATCTGAAAGTGATTATTTTTATTATTTTTAAAATGATATATAAATAACAAAAATAATCACTTTCAGATGAATAGTAGCAATTGTTGTCTTATAACTATAGGAGGAATCATCTCTTATGCCGAGAGTATTATTGATTCTGTTTATAATTTAATTGATGACATTGGTAGAGACACAATTTCAATTAACATCCCCGAAAATCCTAAATTAGTATTTGCTGTTATGGCAGAGCTAAATGAAAAAAATATCCCTAATAGTCGCAAATTGGTCGCTTTTGATGCTGGGCAAGAAATCAGATATACTATGTCAAATGGTAAACATTATTTACAAAACGTTAATAGAATAGGTGAAATTAGGGTTCTAATAGATTCAAACGAGATAATTATTTCTACTAGATATGGAGGTAAAAATGCAGTGAAAAACTTACAAAGATTCTTACATACATTATACACTCATTACAATAGCCCATCAATAGTAAAAACTATATATATGATTGGTAAAGAAAATTGGGGAATTCCTATATTTAGAAGAACAAGGGACATAGAAAATATCAAAACAACAACAGAAATGAAATCAGTGATTGAGGACGTTGAATTATTTATGAAGTCTGAAAAAAAATATATAGCTTCAGGACATCCATACCGTAAAGGATATTTTCTCTATGGAGGAACGGGGACAGGAAAAACAACTTTAATTGAAATAATTTCTCAGAAGCACAATATGGACATTTACATGATTGATCTAAATTCTGATAATATGACAGATGCAAAGTTGTCTAGATTGATCAGCAAAGTTCCAGAAAAATCTATCATAGTTATAGAGGAAATAGATAAACAAATCAAGACAATGAATGATCAAACAAATAACAAAATATCTATAGGAGGTATTCTTAGTTCTATTGATGGACCAAGTAGAATGAGTAATCAATCTATAATTATATTGACTTCAAATCAAGAAATCTTCTTAAGTGAAGCTAATATGGAGGCATTACTTAGAAAAGGTAGAATTGATAGCAAATATCACATGATAACACAGATCTGCAAAGAGGAATAAAAATTGGAAATATCATAATAGGTGGATTCTTTTTACATATCAGACTATGGTCTAGTATGTAATTATATGAATAATTGTCAGACTTACATAAAGAGAATGTTCGACAATAGTAATATTTTATTTAATAAGTTTGCGCAACAAGGATGTTATGTCGGAAATTATCTCTTCTTTTTCCTACTTCTTCGAATAAGGTACATTCTCTGTTGTCTTTGGTGTATTAAATATTAAAGATACCTCTTCCTTATCAGATGAAGATAACATTTTTTCAGATATACAAACAGTAGATATTTTTTCTTGTCTTAGGATTAACTTCGGTTGTCCCAGAAGTTGAGGAAACAGGAATATCTTTGGTGTATTTTTGAGCATCATGTTGTATTAGTAATCTGATATCAAGTTGGACCCCCAAGCTGATGATTTCTCTTTTTTACTTATTCAATTTATATATATTTTATTCACTATAACCTACCTAAAATGTTAGTTAATAATGTAGTTGAATATGTTATCAATTTTAGTCACCTATATCATTGTCAGTTAAAAGTCGACATAACACAAAAACAATAAAAATGACATCTGATATATTTATATTCAGTACTTATTTTAATATATTGCAAATAGTCACAAGTAGTCATTGGATTTGATGTTAATTACTTATATGATCATCTAATCATATAAGTAGTCATAACTGTTAATATAACCAGTTGATGGTACTAACTCTTATAGTTTGTAACAGTGTTAGTTGGTTTAGTTAACGGTTCTAATCAGATATAGTGTTAGTTATATTTAGGACAATAGGTTTATTTATAACTGTAACTTTGGGTACTATATTTAGAATTATAGATTTCTTTAGTTCTATCAGGGATTCGTCTTTTATATTTGTTTGATCGTTTATTGAATATATATAGTAAACTGAAGTAACTAGTTTCTTGGTCCAACATTCTTGTGTACCAGGAAAAACACCTAATTCATTCAAGTGGTCAGATATTTCACCAAATGATACATTTAGCTGTTCTTTCATGTAGATAATGTTTTGAATATTTCTTAACTGGTGTTTATTTTTGACCAACCTTTGACTGGCTATATCATACCTGTAACCATATGGAACCAATCTTTGTTTAAGTAATGGACGATTGCTTGGAAGATCTATCGTCGGTAGGGTAGGTTTTGGTAGAACTATAGTTGGAGGCATGAAATTATAATCGACTGTGTGTGTTTCCATCTGATGTTCATATTGATTGAAAGCCGTCTTAGCAGTTAATATAAACTTTCCAACTGGACTTTTATTATTTATTTTCTCCATTGAAGACACGGCAGATGCTCCTATACTATCAATATAATTTATTATATTCAGACATTGGGTAGCATCTGTAGATAAATGAGACAAAGAATAAAACATAAACACGTCTCCACCTTCAAGTGATTTTAATGCTTTACTTAACCCTTGTCTATTTGTTTCATTGCCAAAACAATTGTCGTCATAAGTTGCAATAGGTTCATATTTGTTAGTTGTTATGATTTTAATGATTTTATCAAGTTGATCTTGATAACCTACTGTGTTATTTCTTACCGAGTCTGTTCTTATATAGATTACAACATAACCACTTGGATTGCTTGTTAAATTATTAGTCCTAGTTTCTCTTTTCTTACGTTTTCCATAGCTCTCATTGTCAACTTGCTTATTATACAAATAGTACCAAGGTTTATTTGATGACATTGTTTTCTCTTGTTCTTCTTGCAAAGATTAAAGGGATCAATTTCCTATCCCGATGGTTCGCAAGACCCTAGCGACTACTTTAATTATTATTTGTCTAATAATAACTTTATATATTAACCTATATATAACTGGATGATATGGTTGTTAAAATTAATATTTAATGACAATATTTTAGTGTTATGATACACATTTTTATTTACACTATATATGATGAGTATGTTATTGGAATGAATAACCGTGGTAAATGGGATAAATTTTCCTGGAAAATTGAAACTGTTACATCTTCGTTACTGTTTTAGTTAAGACACTTTTGATTACATAAAATGGAAAATACAACTCCCTCATCATTTAACGGTGCTGAATGCCCTCAGCTAAAAAAATATACAAAAAATGAAAGCTATCCAGTGAAACAATGTGTACCGTTTATTAACGCGGCAGTATTTCTACATCAGTGGGACTACAGAAATACCCTTTCTTGTTCGTTAGATAAATTTTTAATGTCAGATGAATTTTACAAGGACGGATGTAAAAATCCGAGTCTTATATTATTCGACAACGACTATGTATATAAAATACTTTGGCCAAACTGTCATGGTAGGGGACTCAGATGGGAACAATATAAAGATCTCAAAGTTTACTTTAAAAACGATGCCACGTTCCGCGAATATCTTAAGTGGGTAAAAAATACAGGTATTGATACTAAGAAGAAAGCTGAAGAACTCATCACTAAATGTAAAAGAGGAGCAATGCCTCAGGATTACGATTCTCTTCCCTATTACAAGATTTGGTTTACCGACATTCAATCATATCTCCCGAAATATAAACATAACTAAGTAATGATAAACAGACACATAACACTTATAGTGTTATGTGTACATGTTGCACATGAAGGGTGAAACATGTTTTATATTAAGTGGTTCTTTTTTTTTGTGAGAAATATTTGTTTTATACACAAATTGATTTCATGTTTTTTTTTTTATCTAGGAACACAAAAATGGATCTAGTAAATAAAAACAGGGACAATTTTAATATTGCTAGAGTTTCTGGTTTAAGGAGTAATAAGACCAACAAATATTATACAAAAGATGTTCTAATGAACATAGCCTCCAATTTGGTGATTTCTACAAAAGGAAATAAGTCTGATATAGCTGAGAGAATAAAAAACAAGCATAGAGATAATCAAAAGATGAAAAAGACAAGAGTTTGTGATCGATCTAAACCCCATCCTGTCTCTATTAAGAAAAAAAGACCTCTTCCCGAGGATCTAAAAAATGTTGAAAATGAGTTCAACAGTCTTAGTGAACTGATAAAAGGTGAGATCGATAAAAACAAAAAGAAGATTATGGAGTCATGGCGTTTTTTTCTAGGGTCGATATTGCAGAGAAGATCCGTAAATGATCAAAATGCTTCTTTTAGACGGTTAACTAGACATGTGAAAGGTGTCGGTAACAATCAAAATATTGAGTCTGAACTAAAGAGAATCGTAGACAACATTTATCGAAGTAGAATATTAAAGGGAATATTTTTAACATCCCTGAATAAAGAATCCGACCCCGGGGTGAAAAAACTAATTAATGGAGCTATCTTGAAATATTTCAAATTTTCATGCAAGGTATGTGGCCGCAATATTTCATGTCGTTGTTGTCTTAGTAATAACAACCAAGAAGCTATGGATTGTTATGAAAGAAAAGGCGTTCATCCTGTTTCAATGTTAGAGTATCAAAAAGATTACGTTCATCTCTGCTCACCTTCCTGTTGTAGGAAGTTTGAGGAAAAAGAACATAAAAATGCTATCGACTTTATAATCAAGGATTGTATAGACCAATACGAATACAAAATCAGAGCAAATAAAGAGATTGGAAACTGCAGTATATGTCTAGAAAAACCATCTAGCGACAATTTAATCAAAACGTATTGTTGTGGGAACCACTTTTGTAGAACATGTTTTTCTGAATGGCTCATAAAATCGCCTAATCTCGACTGTCCACATTGCAGAGCCCAATTTTCATTCAAACTATATGATATACGCAAATACAAATTTCATCGTTTTCATAACACGTCTACTTATGAACAATGTGTTTGCTGTAGTATTCTTACGGACATTATTTGTGATACTCAAGTTGGACAGAAGCCTATATGTGCAGAATGTATAGATTTTAATCCTCGCTCTCATCGGTAGCCAATTACCAATTTTGAAAAGGATTCAAACATCTTATTTGGGTTCTGATGAAGAATGTGAATCATATATCTCTTTGTGAAGATATATGTCTACAAGTGTTCTTAACGAGTCGACTATTCATAATAGTTGATATCAAATGTCTTTATCTGATAAAGATCGCGTTTGTTATGTAAACATAAATATATTTATTACCTATATATAGTGTAGATACTATTGTTGAAATAACAAATATATTATTTACACAACTTATCTCTATACAATGTTTTCATATATAGCATATGAAAACATAGAATGTTAATTAATGACACATAACATTGTCATTACTAAATACTTATTTAATTGTACATAGTTAGTTATATAAATACAATTTATATAAACTAATAACTCATATGACTCGTCGATCATATGAATTGAAAGAATAAAATATTTAACTGATACTATATTCATTAGGTCTTATTTTTGGTAGTGGTATTACTTATTCCAGGTCTAATATGTATATTTTTTCTTATTAATGATTAATTTAAGTGATATCTTGGTACCTAGTAACTTCTATATTTAATATATAAAATATATTAAATAATCATAAGTTGATTCATAGTCAATACCCCTCTGTTATATACTCATATATTTTTAATATAATCCGAAAACCTCCTTATCTATCATATCTAGATATTCTTTTTCATCTCGTATATATTGTATATCGATATCGAAACCGATTTCATATCCCATCTCAAGACAATCACAAATACAATCCTCACATATCATACTTCTATAACAGGATATCTCGCAATCACAGTTCTTATTACTAGTTATTTTGTTGCATGGAAAGACATTTGCTTTTATACATTCATCTTCAATCATATCTCTAGGATGAAAAAAACCTTCGTTTTGATCACATATGAGACATTTGAACCATGGTTGACAAATTCCACAAATTATTTTTATGTCGCTGATATGGGAAAATATTCTAGCTGGAATTATGACTGGTATGTGGGTGCCATTTATTTTATCAAAATATTCTTTGTTGATATTTATTTCTGGTAAACCATCGACGCAGTCTTTTATTAAAAAAGGTAACTCTTTAGTTACTTCATCTACAGGGTTTACTAATTTGTTATTTTCTGACGGTTGAGCAAGTATTTTTCTGTTGCAAGACATGTAACCTACATATAATTCTTCGTTAGAATCTATAATATGACACCAATCATCGTAATCTAGATCTATTTCAAGACATCCTTTTGGGACCTCAAATTTGTTTATATATTTCTTTAGTGTCTTCATATCGAACGCAACCTGGATATCGCCATCAAAGTTTGAAATATTTATATTTTCCCTTAACGATTTCATATCGAAAATCTCGTGATCTCTTTTTTGGTAAGAAAACGGGCCTTTCGTCTGATCTCCTTTTGAAGTCAGAGGTTCTTGAGATTCAAAAAGAAACAAATCAAGTTGTTTCGATGTGAAATCATTGAGGATATTCTCTGAAAAGGTGTCTTTATTTACCTGGTCCATTTTTGCTTATTTATATGTGTTTATTTCCTCAAAATGTGTAACAAAAAAATGAAATATCAATTCGAGTTTCTGGGAGAAAATAAAGGTAACACCTAAATACAGCTATCACTATGGAGATAATTCCTCAATATGGGTATATCTGTGAGGACTATCTAACATTAAGGAAAAATCATATAGTAGTTGCAACTACTATATGAACTATTTTAATAGCACCTTTTCGATAGACATTTATTCGCTAGATGACCTTTTCTTCCGCACCTATAACAAGAGAAATTGGTGTATTGTTTTTGTCTACCTTTATACGAAGATATGTTGCTATATCTGCTAGTTTCATTTTTCTAATTCCACCTTTTCAAGAAGAGACGTGGTCATTACGTTCATCCCAGTTATCAAATCTCTCCACATTCTATCTCTTCGTCTGAGTTGCTATCGCTGTTATGGGATCAAGTGTTAAAGATCTTCCGTTATTAAGGAGTTTGTGATGCATATTACAATATGATCCTTTTTCTTTTCTATTTCATTGAACACAACGAACCCTTTTTAGTAATGGCTGTACAATAGTTTAAATGTTTTCTTGGATCTATCTTGTCCAGATTTGAATTCCAGCATGTAATTAAATCGTAGACATCTTTCCTTACTCGATGTTTATTATCTCTATTTTCCCCAGTACAAATTTTATAAAGATCATCTAAAGAAATTCTACAACCACCGATATTTACGGTATCTATTCTTGGCTTAGGGGTATAAGTTATTTTTGTCTCCATAAGGTGTTTAACAATCTTGGTAATGTCAAACGAATTGTTATGGGAACATATTAGATCACAACTATTTAACATCTCAACAAAAACTAACATAGCATCATTTATTGTTCTGCCATTCATTAGTTGATATCTTGATATACCATGTATGTCTGTATTCATCTTGGAATAATCTCCCCCTTCATATTCCGAAATTAACGAAAAATACTCCTTTATCACTATTGATTTTAGATCATCATACAACACTGCACCTAATTCTATAATTGTATCATTGCTCCAGCCACATGTTTCTATATCAATATATAGGATCTTCTTCTGTTTCCCTTCTCTTAGTGTTTTATAGGAAACTGAGCTAGATGATCTACTTTAATTGTTTTCTCGATCTTTGTTGAGTGCAATACTTGTTCTACAGTTAGTTCATCTAATTTGACAGATTTATATTTTTGCCTACCTTTAACATGAAATGTATGTCTGTTATTCGATATTTTATGGAATATGGCTCCTCTATGTTTAGGTGTTTTGGTACAAAAATCCTTCCATGCTTGTTTTCCTGCTCCAGCTTGTAAAAGTTCCCTGATTAATTGTGGTTTGGTATTATATGAACCTTCTAGATATTCAGATCCCAATTCCTTTAACTGATTACCACTTAATATTTCAAGACCAAAGTCATTGACACCAGTATTTTCTCTTAAAACACTAGAACTTCTACTGTTTGTGTGTGAGCTAGTCGGTTGATAAGCGGTTATCATAGAAGCTATATTAGTGTAGGTAGTTTTATAAGCGGTTGATGCCACTGGTTCTTCAATAGCAGTTTGACTAGTAGAAGTATGGTATTCATTGTTTCCTTCTGTTGCTTTACCGTATTTTTTCTCAATTAATTTATGTAGATTCCCCTTTTGATATTCAATGTCTATATATTCACCGTTATTCAGATTGACAAGCCTGATTGTTCTTTTGAATAATGAAGAATAAGCAAGGCATTGATAAATATAAGAAGGATCTCTTAAGTTATTAGTAACTTTAAACTCGTAAATACATTTTTTAGTTTTATAGTCGCATCTTCCGTTTACGATAACTGTATTTTTTTTCTGACATCTATGACAAGAGAAAGTAAACTTCGCTGTTTTAGATACTTCCATATTTCCCTCGCAATCATTGGCAATTATAGTGTTTAAATTTTTGCATAACTTATCTACATAACTCTCATCAATCCAATCATAGTTGGTTATTTGATATAATGGGAAAATGAAACCTCTTGAACATGATTCGATATTGGCAAGAGACGCCAATTTTTTGAGGATGTCCTTAGAATATGAGAAATCCCTATTTTTAACATCGACATAATCTTGGTATCCCACCTTGATAAATTCGAATAACTCCAAATTACTCAGTTGAAGGGTATCGTGGTCCAGAACTAAACCTAGAGAGGTTGCTAATTTAAGTATATTGTTTTTCGCCATTTTCCCTCCGATATCAACACTGTCTACTTTAGTTATACATTTATCAATATAGGAATCCTTTATTTTAACGAAACGCCTACTATTTTTGACATGGATGTTGATATTTTCATTTAGTTCCCCAAACCTATCAAAATATTGTATTTTACCAGTCTTCTTTAATTGGTATATTAGTTGTGGAAGAATCCCATAAATATGAGAGATATTTTCTGTTATGTTCTCAAATTTAATATATAGAGGTGGAGATGATAAGGAAGTAACTCCTATATATTTATTGCTAGTCTCGGGGATCTGAAACTTTCTCATAAAATTAATGTTAATATGTTTTGATAAAGTAGTTGGAGATGTGTGTTTCTTCCTATGGCAATCTTTGTCTTCCACTTTAATGGCATCTATTTCGTTAAAATTACAATCTTTATGTAAGTTATTGATGTTTACTGTTGGATAGTATGATTTCTTAGATGTATGCAACAATACCAATTCATTTGATGCCCTAGTTAAAGCTACATATAGGGGATTAGGTTCAGATATGTTAGAATGGTTGAAATATTTGTCGTAACTTTCATCGAATCCCCAGATTATGACACATTTTCGCTCCATTCCCTTAAAACAATGATAACTTGAAACGCAAAATTTTCCCTTCATAGCTTCTTCTTGATTAGAATCGCCCGAAATCCATATATTCACACCGTTGTTTGAAAGCTGGTTGATAATTTTAGTTTGCGGAGCCTTGTTATTTAATTCCGATGGACTATTTGCCATTAGAAGCGTCACATTATCTGGGCCATATTTTCGAATTTTATCCATAACGATACCTCTAATTTTTGTTGACTTATAAGGCTCAATGAGATAGTATTCAACTTTTCCTCCTTCTCTAGATGGATATATTTTAGTCCCAGAGTTAACTAAGAACTGATTGTTTATGAATCTAGAGATCAATGTTGGAACTCGAAAAGTAATAGACAGTTTTTCTGACCTAAATCTCCTTTTGAAATATTTCTCAGGATCAAGTAGATATTTAGGCGATCCTCCATTATATTCGTAAATGCTTTGCTTTGGATCTCCAACAATAACAATTTGGAGATCTGGATAATTCTTTAGTATTTCACAAATCAACTTGAAGTGGAGCTCAGTCATGTCCTGAGCTTCATCAATAAATAACTTTGTAAAATTTCTCAATGAAAGATAATGGTTTGGATGTTTTATATCGGATAACATATATGGTGGTGCTTTATTATTGTTAAAATATTTCTTGATAAAGGAGTCAAAGTTATGTGCCTCAACATTACTATAATTCTTGAATCTAATCCTTGCCTCAGTTTTTAATCTGGCATTATATGTTAAATAGAGGAATTTATCTGCGCTCTTTTTAGTTGAATTTTTATATATTTGATGTAAGGTAGTTGTCTTCCCACATCCAGGACCAGATATGATCCTAATATTATTTCCTCTATTAAATTGCTTTATTATACTTAGTTGTTCTAATGTTA
>Ga0114931_10000125_pt1 | contig 84543 bp, 84 predicted proteins | sample 2SBtaG_FD_89579 | JGI IMG/M metagenome (GOLD analysis project Ga0114931, IMG submission 89579) | Deep subsurface microbial communities from Kolumbo volcano to uncover new lineages of life (NeLLi) - 2SBTROV14_V59a metaG | ecosystem: Environmental > Aquatic > Marine > Volcanic | place: Kolumbo...
CCAAAAACACAGCTCTCTGCAAAACCGCAAGGTGAAGTATAGGGGGTGATGCCTGGCCAGTGTCAGAACGTTAAGCGGATGGGTGAATCTCTTCGGAGAGGCAGCCTTGAAGTTAAGCGCTGATGAACGCCGGCGATAACTATAATCGTCCTAAGGTAGCGAAATTCCTTGTCGGGTGAGTTCCGACCCGCACGAATGGCATAACGAGTTTGCAACTGTCTCAACCTAGTCCTCGGCGAAATTGCAAGTGGGGTGAAGATGCCCTGTACGCGCAGTCAGACGAAAAGACCCCGTGAAGCTTTACTATAGTTTGATATTGGGTAACGGCTTAGCATGTTCAGTGTAGGTGGGAGCGAAAGCACCAATGAGACACCACCCTTGCTCTGTCGTTATTCTCATCACGAGCCGTGAAACCGGTTTGTGAAACAGTATCTGATGGGTAGTTTAACTGGGGCGGTTGCCTCCCAAAATGTAACGGAGGCGTTCACAAAGGTCGGCTAGGTACGGATGGAAATCGTACTGGTTCTGTAATGGGATAAGCCGGCTTAACTGCAAGACTGACACGTCGAGCAGATGCGAAAGCAGGACATAGTGATCCGACCGTACGAAATCGGACGGCGGAAGCTCAACGGATAAAAGCTACTCCGGGGATAACAGGCTGATCTCCCCCAAGAGTCCACATCGACGGGGAGGTTTGGCACCTTGATACATCGGGGTGATGCGGGAGTGATCCCGTACCAAATACTTAAATGAAATCAGGAAACATCCTGATTGGATTCTAAGATAAAATACGGCTATAACGGTGAAACCGTCAGTGACACATCGTGGAAACGAAGTTCGGAAGTGTCGCCCGGCAATACCGTGGGAAGTCGGTGTTCAGCAATGTGCTGGATACTTGACCCCGTAACGACTGATCCGAAAGGAGAGGCTCTCTGGCAAAGAGGGCAATACGCCGACGCTCGCAACAAACAATCGAGGCTATGCCATGAACAGGCTACGGTCCGATGCGAGATGAAGATATAGTCTGTGCCACATGAAAGTGTGGAAGTTAAAAAAACCGACAGCGATGTCGGCTCATCGCATCCTGGGGCTGGAGCAGGTCCCAAGGGTTAGGCTGTTCGCCTATTAAAGCGGTACGCGAGCTGGGTTCAGAACGTCGTGAGACAGTTCGGTCTCCTGTCTACTGTGCGCGTGGAAGATTGAAGGGATGGTTCCCTAGTACGAGAGGACCGGGAATCACGAACCTCTAGTGAACCGGCTGTTCCACCAGGAGCACCGCCGGGTAGCTATGTTCGGTATGGATAAACGCTGAAAGCATATAAGCGTGAAGCCGACCCTGAGATTAATCTTCGTAGAGGACCCTCCGAGACCAGGAGGTTGATAGGCGGTAGGTATAAGTGTTGTGAGACACTCAGCCGAGCCGTACTAATAGTCCAATGCTTCAGCCATCTAGGTGATTGGCTCTAGTGAAAAATCTGTCTTGCACATACAACAATTGAATTTTATTTTGGGACATCGACCCTGGCTCCATTTGTGTGGAGCTTGGCCGGTAGCTCAAGCGACGAGGTCACACCTGTTCCCATCCCGAACACAGAAGTTAAGCTCGTTAGCAGCGATGGTACTTGGACCCAACCCGGTCCTGGAAGAGTAGCCCGTTGCCGGACTATCAAATAACACTCGGTGTATACCGGGTGTTTTTGTTTGCTTATTTGCGCCTCACGCTTGAAATACAGTCGTATATCTGCTTCACTGCTTGAGGGTTATCCAAAACACCTAAGGAGGAAACGTGGGATTACCAAAATTGAATGAGCTAATGAAGGATCCCGGAGAGGTCATCTCCGCTTTCCTGAAAACGATGGAGTCCCCCTTCGACCACTGGTATCCGGTCAGGGAGGATGATGAGGTTGATACTCATGCTTCGAACAGATTCTTTCTGGACATGCAGAAAGAGCTGGGTGAAGATGACCTCATTGGGAGGATGCCTTTCATGAGATACCAGCCCAAGAAGGGCACGCCCAAAGAGATTCTCATGTGGGAGTTTCGCCTCGAGACACACCAGCGGTTCGGTATGCGAACCGAAGAAGAGTTTCGCACTCAGCGCTCATCCTTCGCGACCAACCACTCCACGGTGCGGTCGATTGGTGGCAAGTTCTTCTTCGGAGGATTCGCGATCAATCTGGATGATCAGGCGTTTCTCAAGGGCCCTCTTTATGCGGGCTCTCGGTGCACCATCCGCACTTCCGCGAAGCTCATCGGCCCGATCCTTCTCGGAGATGGAGCCTATGTGAATACGAGCGCCATTCTGGGCCGAACGATTCTCGGTGCCGGTTCGCAGATCGAGGAGCATGCCACGATCAAAGATTCGATCATCGGCCGAGGGGTCTTCATCGAATCAGGTGTGAAGCTTCTACATCGCTCTGGGCTTCAGAGTCGCATGATCGTCACCAAGGACTTTCGTACCATGAAGGAGGCGCCAGTCTCTACCGGACGGCATAAGTTCGGGGCGGTTATCGGTGATGACTGTCATATTGGTGCCAATACCGTTCTCGAACCGGGGACGATTTTGTTCCCTGGTTGTCACATTCCTGCTCAGACGCGCATTAGGGCTGGGATTTACGAACCGGACTTTTTCAGGACTCGCGTTCCTGGAGTGGGGCACACGCGTGCTCCCAACTGCTCCTAGTGAGTATACAAGCCCCGAAGGGTTCTCCTTCGGGGCTTGAATGTATCTTTTTAGCCTGTGACCGGTGGCATGGGCGGTTGTTTTTTCTTGAAATTGAGAATCTCACTAAGCGTCTCTTTGCTCACGCCGCCGAATAAAAGAAGGGAAAGAGCATACAAAATAACGGCGATTACCACAGGAATAGGGAGAAAAGCATCTCGTACAAACCAGATACCTCCAGCCATCACACCCGCTGCAGCAATCGAGGCAAGCGTGACTTTTATCTTATATCCAACGGGTACCAGCTTTCGCGTAACGATGAGCGAACCTATTCCAACAATTGTTTCCGATGCAACGGTCACCCAGGCGGCTGCCCACATGCCATAGCTTGGAATAAGGAGGAAATAGCAAATGACTGCCACGATTGCCGTTATGGCATACACAGAAATCATCTGTCTTTGTTTATCGAGTGCGACCACGGCATGTGAAAAAATAGTATTTAGATAAATGGCGCCAATGGCTACGATCAAGATAGAGAGTACAGGACCTGCCGAGGCGAATTCCGGTCCGGTCACGGCGGTAATGAGGCGTGTACCGAGTAACCATGTACCAACAATCATTGGGACAAGCATCATCACCATAACATCAATCGATGCCGAGATTAGCTTTGTAAATTTCTCCTTCTCTTTTTTCGCCCAAGCTCCTGAGAGAATCGGAAGGAGAACGCCGGCGTACATAAAAGGAACGGTGATTAGAATTTCTAATATGCGATAAGCGGCGCCGTAAATACCAACTTCAGCTTGTGAACGGTATAGCGAAAGAATGATGGTGTCGGCTTTAAAGTAGAGGAGGCCGAAGGCGATAGAAAGACCGACCGGCCAGCTTCGTGAGAGGATGTTTTTCCAGAATGCCGGATCCCAATTCCACCCAAAATAGGCAAATTTCCTAGCAAAAAGGATATTTGTGAAGAAGTTTCCAAAACTTCCTAATGTGATGAGCCACATAATTGGAATCAGTGTCCAGTTGGCGGTTTGAGCATAAATCAATCCAGCGAGCACAATGAGGCGGCCAATATTTTCAGCGAATGCCGCGGCATGCATTTTGAGATGGCGTTGCTCCGCGCCCATAACCACTTGATTCAAGGTTGGAAAAAAGAAAGAACCGGAAAGGGCGATGATGGCGATTTTTAATTCAAGGGGATATGGGAAAATAAATGCAACGATTGGCGCGAGCACGCCGAGGACCGCAATCGCGAGCAGTAATCGAAGCGTAAAAAAGGCTGAGGTAATACGATGCTCACGTTTTTCATCTCCGGTACATTCACCAAGCATGGCAACCTGGGTAACATTCATTCCTAGGTCGAGCAGCAGAGCAAAGATCTGTAGAAAAGCATTCGCGATCGAATAGGCGCCAAATCCTGATGTGCCCAGCGTACGCGTCATGAAACCAATGATGCCAATACCAAGACCGGTAGAGATAACTTTTCCTGCTATCTGCACACCAGTATTAAGGGCAAGTTGGCGTTTGAGAGATGGTTCGTAACCTAGATTCATAGATGTATTATGTCATGTGTTGCACGAAACTTCTAAAAGCTGACAAAGTATTATTGTAGCTACTACTGAGCAACAGTACATAATTGTAGTCAAAAGAGGTCTCGACGGAGCTGGAGAAGAGGTTTTTCATCATCTCTTGGACATGAACACAGTATACAGGGAATGGAATGAAGGCGGAATCATCCGAATAAGAATGGTATTCATCTGATAGATGGGGGAAGCATTTTTGGCCAGCTCACAAGGCTGACGTATGTGTGTAAAGACAGAAAATCCCTTAAAATAGCGAAGAAATCGCATTGACAAAATGCAAAAAAACTGCTATTATAAAAGGGTTCAATCGGAGTTCACGCGACCGTTTGGCGTTGTTTCTATGTTTTCACGTTCATTGTCGCAGGCGCAGGAGGCTGGCATGTTTTATGTTCAGTTGTTTGAACGGTTCATTATTGGGACAGTTATATGCGGAATGATTTCCGCTTTTTTTATTGGCGTACCCTCGGCGCAAGCGATTAGTCGAGATGATTTTCAGGCGAGTACAATTTCATTAAGTTATTCAAAACAGCTGAAGCCAGGAGAGGTGGGTCAAGTATATGTAACCTTTCAGAATATCGGGAAAAATTACTGGCTGAATTCTGGACCGTATTATGTTTCGGTTTATCATTATAATACGTCGGCGAAGATAGAGAGCGATAGCGTGCTTGCGACAGATGCTTGGGTGACGAAAGAACTTCCACAAAAATTACCTATTGCCAGAATCAATCCTGGAGAGCAAGTGCACTTTCAATTCCCCATCAAGGCTCCAAAGGCTATTGGAACATACCATTCTGACTTCGTCTTGGTAGCTGAAAGTCTCGTGAGAATGTCTGGTGGAAAATTTTCTATTGATTTTAATGTTACAAATGGAGTCGCCGTCTCGTCACCGCATGTCACGCCGGTCGCGCAAGTCGCGGCAGCGACGACGCCGGTCGCCGACAATGCGATACAGCCACGTCCAAATAGTGCTTGGTCAGCGGCGCTTGTTACAAAGGGCGGTTCTAGTTGGCAAATTGATCCAGGAGGGCAGGCATTTGCTGAAATAAAATTTAAGAACACCGGAACAAATACGTGGCTTCGTGACAGCACTCGCTTTGTGTCTATTTATGGATCAGATACCTCATTAAAAGAACGTGATAGCGTCTTTGCATCCTCGCAGTGGTTATCAAAACAACAACCGGTCAAACTTCAAGAAACCTCAGTTCCTCCGGGAAGTATAGGGACATTTAATATTGAGTTACGTGCACCAAGCGTGCCGGGGACCTATAATGAACAATTTACGCTCGCGGCGGAAGACACTGCTTGGATGAGTGGAGGATCCTTTATTTTACCAATCGTTGTTCCTGGAGGTACGTCACAGGTCGTACAGAATACTATTCCAGACAGTAGTGTCATGCATCCGGCGGATGGATATTCCGCGCTCTTATTGCTCAAGTCTACGAAACAGGTGAGCTTACAGGGAAATGGTAGCGTGGGCTTAATGTATGGCTTTAAAAACATCGGCGACAAGTCGTGGAAGACGTTGAGCTTGAAGCTTGCTAGCGTCCAGGCGGCGAGTTCCGATATTCAGCCTATAGATTTTCATGATAGTTCTTGGAAGGATTCACTTGTTCCTGTTGAAGTAGCTGTCCAAACGAAGCCAGGAGAGCTTGGGTTTCTTTCATTCAAGTTAAAGGCGCCCGCGAAAAAAGGGACGTATACAGCAGACTTTCAATTGTATGCTGACGGGATACAGGTGGAGGGTGGTGATTTAGAAATCCCCGTGACGGTCACCGCCGATGGTGTGGTGTACGAAGGAGCAGTGCCTCCGACGTCCAATAATAATACGCCGAGCAATGTCAGTGCGACGAATCTTCCCGACGCACCAATTGTGCGTGTCGGCCTTTTCAAAACAACAGATGACCGCATGATGATTCGAGCGAAATATGTGCCGGTGAATGTGAAGCTGAATGGTCAAACAGTCTGTACATTGAAACTTGGGCAGGAAACGACCGTGAGTTATAGTCGATCAAATTCGCTGTACACAGTAAGTGGCGGATCGTGTTCGAGTCAGTCGGCAGGTGTCTATGTTTTTGAGGCAAATGACGGTATTTCCCCCATGGAAATGTCTGATTATTCGCGACCAGTTTCCTGGCTACCTGGCGCAAATGACAATACCTTCCGTGCCAAGCTTGAGCTACGTTATGTGCCGGACACGGATAATGTTTGGACGATTAATGAATTGCCGATTGAGATGTATTTACGTGGACTCGCAGAAACATCCGACGTAAGTCCACTGGAATATCAAAAAGCCTTATTAACGGCCGCGCGCACATACGCGAATTATCATATTCAACACAATTCAAAACATGGAGGTATTTTTCATATCGATGCGAAATACGATCAGGTTTATCGTGGCTATGGCGCTGAAGCAAGAAGTCCCAAAATTGTACGGGCGGTAAATGAAACGCGCGGACAAATCGTTACTTACGATGGGAAGCTCGCGATTACGCCTTATTTCTCTCGCTCAGATGGTCGCACAAGAAGTTGGGGAGAAGTTTGGTATGGGGGCTCAAGATACCCATGGCTCGTTTCTGTGCCTGTCCCTTGGGACGCGGCGAAAAATCGTACGCTCTGGGGACATGGTGTCGGTATGAGCGCGACGGGTGCGCTGGATGCGGCAAATGATGGTTGGGATTACGAGCGTATTGTCAAATACTTCTATACGGGTATAGAATTAAAGCGGATCTATAAATAAACTTTCAGCATAATCTTATGGCGAATGCAGAGCGAGGATCGTCTCAGGAAACGAAAAAATCACAGGAGCAGGTTCTGAAGGATTTTGAACACACTTTTCTCATTGAGATTGCAAGGCCGGATCATCTGGCAAAAGAATACATACATAGAATACACGCGATTCCTGAGACCCTCGAAATAGCAAACCAAAGAATCGAGACTAATGAAGGTTTGATTCAGCAGATGCGTGATATGATTACTTCACGAGGCATGGAGTCGAGCGACCCCTCAACAAAGGTGGAGATTGCGAAGCTGCTGGATGAAGCGAGATTTCAAGGGATACATGCCTTTGCCCAGCCCAACAAACCAGGGAGCATACGCATGAATCAGCAGACGTTGGAGAGATACGAGGAGAACCCTGTCGATACCAAAACATTTGAAATAGTGCGAGAAGCTTTAAAGAATCCGGATGCTAAGTTTTCAACCTCTGAGGGTCAGAGAATTTCCAAGCTGCTTGAGCAGTATAAAAACATGCCGGAAAAAACAAAGGAAGAGCTCCTGTCTTATCTAAATGAGCAGCTGGAAGAGGCGAGGAAAGCAGAGAATGAAATTCGTGAGAGCGCCGCATCCAAGAAGCTCCCGGAGGGCAAGGTAGATACTGCTATGAAGTCTTATGAGAAAACGTATGACACTTTAACGCGGCAAAGGGAGGAGATTCGAAGGCTTATTAATGTGCTTGAAGGAAGGTCTTAATAAAATAAAAACAGCCCCGGATGGGCTGTTTTTTATTTGATAACTTTATCAATTAATCCGTATTTCTTTGCTTCATCTGCTGTCATGAAGTTATCACGCTCAGTGTCTTGCGTGACCTGCTTCAAGTCTTGTCCAGTATGCTTTGAAAGGATTTTGTTCAAGTCTTCCTTGATCTTTAAAATGCGTTCTGCGTGGATCTTGATATCCGTTGCCTGGCCTTGGAATCCACCAAGAACTTGATGAATCATGATCTCAGCATTTGGAAGAGCAAAGCGCTTTCCTTCTGCTCCGCCGGCCAAAAGCACAGCACCCATGGAGGCGGCGAGTCCGATACAGATTGTAGAAACATCCGCCTTCACGTATTGCATCGCGTCATAGATAGCGAGACCAGCTGTTACCGACCCGCCGGGGGAGTTGATATACAGTTTAATATCTTTTGTTTTGTCCTGACTCTCAAGGAAGAGCAATTGAGCGACAATGACATTCGCTATTTCATCAGTCACGGGCGTCCCGAGCATAATAATGCGATCCTTGAGAAGACGAGAATAAATATCATAGGCACGCTCGCCTTGATGGGTCTTCTTGATTACGGTTGGAATTAAATAGTTTTCTGGCTGAATATTGGAGATTTCGTAAGGGTTTTTCATATCAGATTCATTCTAGCATTAAGAAATTAGCAGTCAAGGGGATAGATTGCTAATCATTTTGCCTCAACAATTATCGCTTTTCCGTCGCTGACTTCAATACGACCGGGAATAGAGAACCCAGCGGCTTTTTTATGACCACCTCCACCAAAGCTTTCGGCCAATTTTGAAATATCACGATTCATACTGCGAAACGTTCCTTTGATCACGCCCGTTCTTGGATCTTTTAAAAGCATAATAGTATCCGCATGCCCGCAAGTAGCATTTAAAAATTCTACGATGCCTCGCGCATCTTCTTCCACAACCCCCAGTCGTTGAAAATCTTCTTGCACAAAATAGGTGCTCGCGATATCGAAGCGTTCATTATATTGAAGCCGCTCCAAAGCGAGGCCAAGTAGTCGTACGGAAGGAATGCTTTTATTCGTTACGAGATGTTTAAGAATATCGCTATGTCGTGCCCCATATCGACAGAGCTGTCCCGCGGCTTTCATACCGATGGGATTGGTTGCCGCATTGGAAAAATTCCCGGTATCGGTATAGAGGCCGGTTAAAAGGGAAGTGGCCATTTTGTCATCGAACTGAATCTCACCATATTCAAATAAGCGATAGACCACTTCGCAGGTGGAGCAAGCATTTATATCAACGAGATTAATATCTCCGAAATACGCATTTGTGGAATGATGATCGATATTGATTAGTGTGTATCCCTTTGGGGCACGAGGCAGAAGTTCGTGAATTCCAATATGCTCTAGATCACCGCCATCGACAGTGACGATTACGTCATACGTTTGATCAAAGGTTTCAGGTTTTTTTACAAAATCATAAAAGCTATCCACGAAGCGATATTGATTTGGGAGGTCGCCATTATAAAAGAGTGTGACATCTTTGCCCTCGCGCTTCAGCCATTGATAGAGCGCAGTACTTGATCCCACGCAGTCTCCATCCGGACGATTATCGGCAACGACAAGCACGCGCTCAGCTCGCTTAAGCACTTTAATAATCTGTTCAAAAACTTCGAGAAATTCCATCATAAGAATGGATTAATATAGCCTTTTTTTGCGGTTTGGTCAAGCCTTTCCTTCTTTCGGGAAACCCTATAAAATAGGCATAAGTTTATGTATTTGAAACGGCTTGAAATTCAAGGGTTTAAGACCTTCGCACAGAAAACCGTCCTGGAATTTCACCTGGATCCTTCGGGAAAACGCGGAATGACGGCCATTGTTGGACCAAATGGGTCCGGAAAGTCGAATATTGCGGATGCGATTCGCTGGGTCATGGGAGAACAGAGCTTGAAGCTTCTTCGTGGAAAAAAGTCCGAAGATGTGATTTTTTCTGGTTCCGAGAAAAAGGCTCGTTCGGGATTTGCCGAAGTGACCATCACCCTCGAAAGCGATGGTCCAGAAGATAAGCATCCTGATCTTGATATCCCACATGTCGAAATTACTCGTCGACTGTACCGTGAAGGAAATTCAGAATATGAGGTGAATCGTAAACCAGCGAAGCTTCAAGATGTTGTACTATTACTTGCGCAGTGTGGCGTTGGACAGAGGAGCTATAGTGTTATTGGTCAAGGGATGATTGATAGCGTTTTGGTCGCGAACCCGATTGAGCGCAAAACGTTTTTTGATGAAGCTTTCGGATTACGCCCTTTTCAACTCAAACGTCAAAAGGCTTTAAATAAAATTGATGAATCGAAAAAGAATGTTCTCCAGACTGAGGGATTGCTTCGTGAAATTGAACCACGACTTCGTACCTTGGAACGCCAAGTGAAGCGTTTGGAGCAAAAGGAGGGTTTGGAAACGGAACTTGGGGAGCTTTCTCGTCAGTATTACGGTCATGCATGGAAAGAACTTTCCGGTACGCTATCTCATTTAGATGTCAAAGAAAAAGAGGTGCAATTGAAGCGGGAAACATTGAGTAAAGCATTTAAAAAACTCGAAGCAGAATTAGGGGGCATTGAAAAACAAGCTGAATCAAAAGGGTTTTCTGAATTACAAAAGAAGTTGAACCAATGGTCCAGCGAGCGATCTGCCATTGAACGGCAGAAACTTGATCTTGAAAAAGAAGCGGCGATCGCGGAGGTTCGCGCGAGTCAGGATTGGGCGCCAATGCCATTGTCAAAAATCATTACTTCGGTTGGAGTCATTCAGAAGAAGCATGCTGACCTTTTGCAATTGGTGGAGAACGAGCAGCCGGATGTGAAGAAAATCAAGCAGCTTGCCGCAGAACTAGTCGCGTTGAGTGCGTCTTTCGGGAAGGCTTTGGAACGGCCTGCGCCGGAAGTGAAAAAGCCGGCACAAGATGAGAAGACCGTGAAAAAGATTGAGGTCCTCACGGCGGAAGCGGCGGCGATTCATGAGAAGATGCGGGCTGTACAGAGCGAAATGGATAACTGGAGTAAAGGAGAAGAAGATGAGCGTAAGCGTATTTTTAGCTTGCAGCATTCGATGAACAAAAAGCGTGAAGAGGCGGCGGCGGTTGAGCGGGAAGCTTCACGGTGGGCGGTTGAAAAAGCGCGCGTAGAGACGAGACGCGATGGCCTGCTGCAGGAATTGAATCAGTATCATCCGGAGCTAAAGGCGGAATTAGATGCTCTTGCGCAGTCCGCAAAAGCGCCGGGAGCCGGTGCCGCGGCTAGACTACAAAAACTTCGATCTCAACTTGAGTGGATTGGTGGAATCGATCCGGAGACGCTGAAAGATTATGATGAAACGAAGGAGCGTTTTGAATTTTTATCTACACAGTTAGGAGACGTTGAAGAATCTTTACGTGGGCTCGAAGTGGTTGTGGCGGAGCTCGACCAAACGATTGAAGAGCGTAGTTCAAAAGCTTTCCGCAAGCTGGATAAAGCATTTTCGAAGTATTTTGAGAGAATTTTCAATGGAGGTTCCGCGCAATTATCAGAGGTTCGACCGGAACAGGAATTTGATGAAGAGGGGAACGCTCTGCCGGTCGAGGATCGTGTGACAGGGATCGAGATTACGGCGACACCGCCAGGGAAGCGCAATAAAGCTATCGCTCTTTTATCAGGGGGAGAGCGTGCGCTCACGTCTATCGCCTTAATTTGCGCGATTATTTCTACCAATCCATCACCATTTGTTGTTCTTGATGAAGTAGATGCGGCCCTCGATGAATCGAACTCGATTAAGTTCGCAGATATCGTTGCTTCGCTCGCAGACCAAACGCAATTCGTGGTTGTGACGCATAATCGCGCAACTATGGAAGAAGGACATACGCTTTACGGAGTGACCATGGGCGAAGATGGCGTATCGCAATTGCTAAGTGTGAAGTTTGAAGACGTGGAAAAGTTAAAAAAACACGCATAAAAACAAAGACAAAATAAAAACACCTCCGATCGGAGGTGTTTTTGATTATTCAGCTGATTCAGCTGGTGCCTCTTCTGCTTTTTTTTCTGCAGGAGTTTCCGCTTCTGGGCTTGCTGCCTCAGCTGGAGCTTCGGGAGCTGCTTCTTTTGGAGCTGCTTCTGCTGCTTTTTCTGCGGCCTTTGCTTCCGCTTCCGCGGCCTTTTTCTCTTCTGCCGCTGCTTTCTTTGCGGCTTCCGCTTCTTGCTTGGCCTTATCGTTTGCTTCTAGCTTCGCTTTTCGTTTGAGACTTAAGCGATAGCTCTTTCGTTTCTCTCCTTTAACGATACCTTTATCCACGAGAAGGTTCCATACGGTATTCGTACATTGAGCCCCCTTTGAAATCCAGTACTCAGCGCGTTCAGCATTGATTTCAATAGTAGATGGATTTGTTCGTGGGTGGTAAAAGCCGAGAATTTCTTTCGCGTGACCATAAGGATCCTTCGCTTTTTCAACGAGGACAAAACGGTATTGCGGTTGTTTCTTTTTCCCAACCCTTTGTAGTTTTATCGTAAGCATTTTATTCCTTGTTACAGTGTTTAGCTTCGATGATGTGAAACGTTCCCTGCCAGGGGAAGGTGTTTCGAGCACGCGAAAAGAGTAATAGATTTAGGCATTATTGTCAATTCTTCAGTACTGAATGGATTTCACCTCTTGACAAGTATTCCAAAGAATGGAACGGGGTAGATAAGACATAAAACATTATATGAACTATTCCATTATCAAACCTATCGCGACCGTGTCCGTCCTCGTTTTACTTGGAGCTGGCTGTTTCGCACTAGCCCCTGAATCACCAAAAGAGCTCACGCTAGAACAGTCTCTTTCACGAGTCAGTGGGGGTACTCAGGACGCCTGTCAGCTCGCAGTTGCCTCTACATTGTACGAGCGACCACGACTGTTACCAAATGACTATCCTCGTCTTGAAATTCTTGGACCGCTCTTTACGGCTGCGCCCTGTGGAGAGAGTCGTTTACGACAAATCCTGGAACAGTCGGAAGGAGCACTTACTTTAGACATGGTTGTACGAGTGAAAGCGCAAACAAATACGAAAAGCCTTCGGAAGCACTTAACGAACGCTGGCTTTCTGTGTGGGGACAATCTCGCCGTGGATGGCTGTTATACGCGGCAAGCTGGAACGCCGGTAGATACGCTATTAACGCTTCAGCCTTTCGCCGACGCGCTTGCGGGAGATTATGCAGAAGATGCTTATACGGCTTTCGACGAAACATTTAGCGTGCAATATCCGATTGATCCCACATCGAGTCTTTGCACGAGCGATCCAGTGCTTTTAGAAAGCGGTGTAACGCAATATCCAGTCGCGGATCGGTATGCCGTCTACGGTTCTGCACTGGGGGCTTTTATGACGCAATATCAATGTCCAGCCGCACGTCGCGTTGCGGCATTAGGCAATAATGGGCTGTATAAATCAACGATTGATCTACAGCTGAAGCGCGCACCTATAGACGCATTCCTACGCGCTTTGCAGCAAATTGGCTTTGTTTGCGTCGATGGTGAACAAGATGAATCTATGTGTAGGCATTGGACGGTATCCGGCTCTGTGCCTCAAAAACGACTTATTCATTTGGAACCATTTACGCATGAAATCAGGCAAGTGAATTGAAATAGAAGGAGGGGAGCCTCTTCCATCCGTGCTGAGCAAACACGTGAGCTCGCACGGGTGGATGATCTGCCCGATGGAAAAGTAGTTCTTTCAAAATTGAAGAAATTTGAGGTGAAGTATGATGAATATGCGTTGGTACTTGTTGGCGTATGCGCTGTTTCTCTGTGCGGCCTGTAACAATCCTGGTTCCACCATTGGAGCATCCACGGAACGCGTAGTGTCCGGAGATTGGGCGTCTCGTTTTGCTGATGATCCGTCGGTGCATCTTGTGAGCCTGCCTTCGGGAACGGACTATTTCGATGCGTGGGTCTATCAATTCGGTAGCTCGCCGTCCGAATGGCCGATGACGAATCGAGAATGTGGTCCGGCTTGCGTTTCTATGCTTGAGCGACTGTCGGGTCAATCGGGATCAAGCTGTGCTTATCGTACGAGCGTCGAAGGCTGTCCTTCGAATGTGCATTCCGTCTGTCGTCAAACGGGTGTCTGCGGGCGCTCGCATGGTTTCTCGTCGAGTTCAACACATGGCTCGACGGTGTATCAGATGCGTGATGTGCTAGACGGCTTGGGTTTTACTGCGCGCGTGGTTTCCGGAACCGGTAGCGATCGCGTGACACTTGCTTTGCTTCGTCGTGCAATCAACGATGATCATCCAATGGTGCTTGCAGTGAATGCTTGTGAATACGCCAGCGAGTTGCATCTTGGGGTCTGTTCCTCTTCGCATTTTATTCTCGCCTACGGCTATTCCGATACCTATGTCTATATTCTGGACCCGGGCTATCGCAATGGTCAGCACGCGCGCATTTCTCTTGATGCCTTTAATCGGGCAGTCGCTCCTGATCCAAGCGGGGTTGAAGTGACGCGTCCGGGATTCGAGCGTGTTCCGAATGCGACATGGTATCCGCCTGGGACCCTGCTTCGATCCGATGGGGAGTACTACTATGTGGCTTCTCCCGGCGCTTCAGGTTCGCCAAGCGTTTGGCATGCTAGTTCCGCCGCGTTGGAAGCGAATCGTCTTTCTGCCAATCGAGCCATCAGCGTTTCGAGGGACATTATTAGCTGTTTCGAGTCTTTGGGCGAGTTGGATCCGACACCGCATTTCCGCGAATATCGTGTGGATACCGGTGAGATCTATCTCGTTGATATTGCTTCGAGAGAGCGGTATGTCTTTCTCAATTATGCAGCCTATCTTTCACACCGAGGTGTTGAAGCGTGGATGCGTACAACCGAAAGCGAAATCGCAGAGTGGTCCGACTATCCTTTGATGGGAACGCTCGGATTTGCTCCCGGGACGCTTGTCACATCTGACGCTCCCGGTGTGAGCACGGTCTGGGTGGTGAGTTATAACGATCACGGTCGTTTGCGACTTCCCATCTTCAATGAAGACACGGCACGTATCTATGGCTATGACATCGCGGATATTGGAGCAACGCCCGACTCCGCTCGAGTCGTGGCACATGATTTCGATCTGCTCGCCGGTCCTGAAGGTGAGACCTTGCGCATTGAGTTGGCACGGGATTGTGGAGGGCGGCATTGCCTGACGGCGGATGCTTGTTTTTCGCATGCTAGCCCCGGTGGTATCGATGAAGCAGCCGCTGAGGAGACGGGTGGCATGTCATCAGCTTCTTCAGACGATGGTACAGCGTCCATTTCGGATGCGGGCACGCCCGACGTCTATATGCCGTCGATGGATTCCGATGGAGATGGATATTACGATACGTCGGATTGTGAGCCTCTGGACACATCGGCGCATCCTGGTGCTCCGGAACATTGTAATAATCGTGATGATGACTGTAATGGCATTCCGGATGATGGGATTCTCGATAGGACATCGCACAATGCTTGTGGTGATGTCACGGAATCTTGTCGCAGCGGTCATTGGGTAATGAGTCATGGACGTGTCCCTGAATCTGAGCGCTGTAACGGCCTCGATGATGATTGTAATGGTCTCGTCGATGAAGGGGTCTGCGGTTCAACGCCACCTCCTTCGGTTGACCCTGACCATATTCATATCGTGCTCGACGCGAGCATTCAAAGTGAGTGCGCGGGCGGATATGTGATGACGCTTTGGGGGACGGATACGTCAGTCCATTCTTCTCCGGGGGCAACTCTCGATGCTTCAGTCGCTGGTTGGTTAGGGTGGAGTGGAATTACCCTTAGTTGTCCTTCCGGCGGCTGGCATAATTGGTCGCTCGACGCGGGACGTCGTGCAAGCGATGTCGGTTTTTCCTCTATACTTCTTGGTGACACAAATATCACGTCAGACGTGTTGGTTTGTGTTGAACCATGGAATATTTCCGGCGGGTATCGTCCGGTCATTTCTTGGGACGCGTCTCTTCGCGGAGCCTGCCCTTGATTCTATGGAGCGTTTTCTCTCGCTCTATAAAACCCCCGATCTTTTTGGGGGTTTTTTAATTTTGATTGATCCAAGATCGCTTTCTTGATACGCTCGGGAGGTCCACAGAGACTGCAAGCGTTACAGTTTCTTTGATGGACGGTTTACAATTGAGAGTCTCGGTGCGAATAGCAGGCGAGATAAAAGCATTCTGATATGGAAAAAGACCAGGAATTTCTGGAAACTGTTGTGAAAGCACTCGTTAATCATCCGGAATCGGTGAAGACCGAACGTGAGATTGATGATCGCGGTGTGAAAATCACATTGCATGTTCATCCAGAGGACATGGGGTATATTATTGGCCGCCAAGGTCAGACAGCTCGTGCTCTCAGAATTTTGCTCAAAACCGTGGGCGCAAAAGACAATGCTCGCGTCAGTATGGTTATTTATGAGCCGGATGAAATGCGCCGTCAGCATCAAGAAAAGAAAAGTTCGGAGTCATCCAATGTCGGATCGGAAGGTCTTGTAACCCAAGAAGATCTCGACGACCTGGGTATTTAGTTTTGGAACTATCTCCAAACCAAAGAAGCCTCGCCACTCGGCGGGGTTTGTTTTTATCCAGAAGTCCTTTATAGTCAGAACATGTCAAAACCCAAGTTGCGAGTTGATATCGTTACTCTATTCCCTGAAGTTGTGGAGCCGTATCTTAAGGCTTCTATTTTGGGGCGAGCGGCGAAAAAGAAATTGGTGGAATTTCACCCGCACGACCTTCGTCTCTGGTCGAAGGACAAACATCATAAAGTGGATGATAAGCCTTTTGGTGGCGGTCCTGGCATGGTGATGCAAGTGCAGCCGTTTCATCAAGCGCTTCAGGCGTTGAAGTTACGCAAGGCGGATGGAACAAAAACGGCCAAGGGAAAAAAGGCGCGTATTATCTTAACAAGTGCGAAGGGGAAGACGTTTACTCAGGCGGATGCCTATCGTCTTACGAAATATAATCAGCTCGTTTTTCTTTGCGGACGATATGAAGGAGTGGATGAGCGAGTAGCGAAACATCTTGCTGACGAAGAGCTGTCTATTGGAGCCTATGTATTGACCGGCGGAGAACTACCAGCGTGTGTCATGACAGACGCTGTCACGCGACTTCGTCCAGGTGTCCTCGGTGAGGCGGAGTCTCTCACAGAAGAATCGCATACTCATGTCGGCGAGCTTGAATATCCACAGTATACGCGACCTGAAAAGTATAAAGCCGGTAAAAAGAATTGGCAGGTGCCGCCAGTTCTTTTAGGCGGAAATCACGCGGAGATTCGTAAGTGGCGAAAAGAGAAAAAAGGGTAAAGGAAAGCGCTATTTTTATTTGCGAGAGAAGGGAGCTGGTGCCTTCAACTTCTTTTTTATGCGAACCACGCTTGATGTTTACGATACAAAAATTTCACGAGCTCGATGAGCACGATATTTGTGAGTCCGAGGACAAAGACACTTGCGAGCCATGAGAGCGGTAAGGCGACTGTACTGAGGATGGTTTGGAGGAAGGGGAGATAAATCGCGAGAAGGGTTAGAAAAATACCAATACCGACTCCGCCGGTGAGATACCAATTTGAGAATGGATTATACGTAAAAATACTTTGGCGCAAAGAACGGAGGGCAAATGCAGAGAAGAGGGTATAAGTGGAAAAAATAGCGAAGGTAAAGGTTCGTACGAAATCCGCTTCAAATCCCAGTTTCAACAAAAGGTAATAGAGACCAAAAACGAGTGCGCTCGAACCCATGCCGATACCGAAAATCAGGGTACGCATTTCTCCATCAATAATATTGGGTCCATTTGCGCGCGCTTTGTTTGCTGGAGCGTGTTCGTCAGAGGCGTGCGTTTCGAACGCGAAGGCAATCGCTGGGAAACTATCAGAGAAAAAGTTAACAAAGAGAATTTGTAGCGCGTTAAGGGGGATCGGTACGGCGAAGAGCAGCGCGCCACCAATGAGTGCAAGTTCATCAACCGAGTCTGATAATAAATAGACGAGCGTCTTTTTGATATTTGATAAAATGCGCCGACCTTCTTCAATAGCGGTGACGATGGTTAAAAAGTTATTGTCCAAAATAATCAGATCCGCGGCACTTTTTGCGACATCTGTTCCGGCACCGACGGCCACGCCCACATCCGCTGCTTGCAGCGCTGGAGCATCATTCACTCCATCGCCTGTAACGGCCACAATGTGTCCAAGTTGTTGGTAGAGGCGAGCGAGTCTCAGCTTTTGCTCGGGCGTGGTTCTGGCAAAGACCGCTACGCGTGGAAGAAGCTTGGTTAGATCGCGGTCAGAGAGTTCCGAGATATCTTGTCCTGTTAAGAGGAGAGAGTCTTTGTGCATGAGTCCAAGGTCATGTGCGATATGCGCGGCGGTGCCTTTGTGGTCGCCCGTGACAATGACTGTGCGTACGCCGGTATCCCAGATTTTTTGAATAGCTTCTTTGACGCCGGGGCGTAACGGGTCACGGAAAGCGATACTTCCTCTATACCTAAATCCTTCTTGTGGAAGTTGTTTTGGAAAATGCGTTCCCTCTACTTCTCGAGAAATAAGGCCAAGGAGACGTTCACCAGCTTCTGCTCGTTGATCAATTTTTTTTGCGAGCATCCGCTTTTCTTTGGGTGAGAGCGTAGTCATTTCAAGGAGAAGCTCCGGGGCACCTAGGAGTGTCATGATATGTTTTCCGTTCCGCGTAAAAATCACACCGGAATATTTATAGCTAGAATTAAAGGGAAGTCGATCCAGAATTTTTCCTTTTTTGAGAAGAGAAGCGAGATTCACTTCGTGCTTGCCAGCATAACGCACAAGAGAAGCCTCCATAGATCGGCCGATCATGTTCCATCTATCTGGAGAGGCTTGAGGGTTTTCAATGACAATATCGGCATTGAGCACCGCATCCATTAAGAAGGTTGTTTCGTTTTCCTTTGGGTCTTGTCCAAATACGTCCACAACTTCCATGTCGGATTTGGTAAGTGTGCCAGTTTTGTCTGTAAGAATAAGATTCGTCGAGCCAAGACTTTCTGCAGCGAGGAGTTTTCGGACCACGCCCTTCTTTTTAGCGAGGCGCTCAACGCCGATAGCAAGAATGACGGTTAAGGCTATGGGGAGGCCTTCAGGAACGGCACTTACCGCAACAGCGACGGCAATAAAAAACATGTTCAGCGGATCCTGTCCGAGGGCATAACCCGCAATGAATAAAACGACCGTGAGAATACCAAGTACGATGGAAGCTTGTAGAGCAAATCGCTTTACCGCTTTTTGCAAAGGGGTTGCTTCTTGTTCGCGTCCGGCGACCAGTTCAGCGATGCGGCCAAATTGTGTCCTTGATCCAGTTTCGGTTACGAGTACATCCGCGTAGCCTTGTACGACAAGGGTGCCACTCATCACCATAGAGGTTTGATCGGGAATTGGGGACTGCGTTGAGACGAGACTGGGGCTTTTTATAACCGGTAGCGATTCACCTGTGAGCACAGCCTCATCGACTTCAAGATTATTTTCGAGAAGAATGCGTCCGTCAGCCGGAACACGGTCACCTTGTGTGATACGTATTACGTCTCCAGGAACAAGTTCACCTGCATCAATATCATGTTCACGGCCTTCACGCTTTACACGTGCACGAACGACGACATAGGACTTTAGATTTTCAAGAATTGTTTCCGCTTTATTTTCTTGCCAAAACCCCAGGGCGGTATTTACGAGCACCGTTGCAAAAATGACACCGGCATTGATCCAGTCTTCAAGAAAGAGCGTAAGCGTTCCGGCTACCATAAGAATGATAATCAGGGGGCTTTTGAATTGCTCCAGCATGATCCGCCACGCGGATGCGCGTCGACGTGAATGAATCTGGTTTGGGCCGTATTGCTTAAGACGCTTTTTTGCTTCACGATTGGTTAACCCAGACGCTGTTGTATCCAGACTCTCTAGGGCGCGTTTCGGTGCCATCGCCCAGAACTGCGTACGCTGAGTTTGTGAAAGAACTTGTTTTTTTGGCATGTAATCATTGTAACATGGGGTTGACTGACGTCGTGTTTTGCGATAATCTCCTCGAGCAAATAAATGATCTGGCCCCATCGTCTAATGGTCAGGACAACAGGTTTTCATCCTGTAAACCGGGGTTCGACTCCCCGTGGGGTCACCATGAAAAAGACTGTCGGAATATTCCGACAGTCTTTTTCATTATGCGACGTTTAAGGAGTTGGACTTAAAGGATCTTAGGGAAACAAAAGAGCGCATCCGATGATTCGCTCTTTTGAGGGAGTGCGCGGATGCGCTTGGAGAGGGTCTAGATGTAGGCGGTCTCGTAGTCGAAGTTCTGTCCCTCCTCGAGCTTCTGCTTGCAGGAGCTGCACCCACAGGCGAGCACGATGTCCTTGTACTTGGCTGTTTTGGATGGAGCGGGGACGCCGCTGGCGATCTCCTGAGCATTGACGAAGGCGCTGTTGAAGAGACACTTGGCCTCGTCGGGGCAGAGGTCGAGAATCGCCTCAGCGATAATCTTCCTAGCGATGGCCTCGTCGTAGCGCTCCTGGCAGAGCACGTTGACCGCAGTCGCGGCGAGGACGAGCCCGATGTTTTCGGTGTATGTCGCGTGGTTGCCCACGCAGAAGGAGTAGCACTCCTGTTTCTCGCCGAGTTCCATGGCGTAGAGTACGTCCGTGACGCATGGGATCTCGGGGAGCGTCGAGAACTTGCAGTACGAGAATCGAATTCCAGCGGCCTTCAGCTTAGTGAACATGGAATATCCTTTCCGCCGCGTTTTATGCGACCGTAAAAAAGTATTGGAAACTTAAGCTTTTGTCAAGGGTTTAGACAAACAAACGTACGCATCTGGATAGCACTCTTTTCAGGGGATGTGAATGAGGCAACAGCTCTGGCTGAGCCGGAGGTTTAATATCGGCTTCATCTCGAGCTTGATAGCGACCTTAAAGAGCGAGAGATTGGAGATCTATTGTTGGACAGACCAATACCGTAATCGGAATCTCATGCGATCAGATCAGTCGATCGATCAGGTTTTGAGAAGGGTACAGTTCTTTCTCAGGATCCTGATCCGTTGCGGAGCAGGATTACCGCCCCTACATGCTCGAGATTGAATATGTGAATTTGAGTCATGTTTTTTCAACTATCTTTCTTGTTGCCGTGGAACGAAGCGTTATTTTGAGGAAAGTGTTTAAGGGTACATTTTTTGTTATGCTCGCGAAAGCGGAAAGCGTATCTCATGACAAATAGCTACTAAACCTATGTGAATGGATATTTTTAATCACAGTCTTATGATTTGTACATTGACAAGATATGATAATCGGGCTATATGTCTCATATCAAAGTGTCTATGGTGTTACGTCCCTTAACAGCATTCATGAGTTTGATATTTAATTCATTTATCCTACTACTATGGAAACAGGTAAAATTTCTAGATTGACTGATAAGGGTTTTGGCTTCATCACACGAGAAGGTGAAGACAAAGATCTCTTTTTTCACGCCAATGATCTAGAGGAGGTACAGTACAACGATCTTAACGAAGGTGACACCGTCACATTCGAAGTTGCTCAAGGCGACAAAGGTCCAAATGCTGTCAAAGTAAATCGAGCATAAATATTATTTATTTCAAAAAAGAGTTCGTCGTAGACGGCTCTTTTTTTGTTTTGTACGGAAAAGAGGGTGTTTGTAGAATGTAGTATCTCGTGTTTATCGAAGACGGATAAGCTATAAGGCTGAGTGTCGGTACTTGACTGATGAATAAAATGATAAGGTAGTTCCAGATATGAAGCAGTTGGTAGCCATGGAAAGTAAAGATATTACATACTCTATCAGAAGGAGTAAACGTGCGAAGAGATTGAGGCTTGCGGTGTATCACGATGGCTCGGTTGTTGTGACTTCTCCTCATTATATTACTGAATGTGCTATTCAAAAATTTATTCATCTACAGTCTGCTTGGATTCAGCGGAAGCTTGAGCTCTTTTCCGGATTAAAGATTCATCCCGATATTGCGACTCATGCCAAGGCGCACTTTATGAAACATAAAGAACAGGCGCTGAATTTAGTTATGGGGAAAGTCCGTTATTATTCAGAGAGACATGGGTTTTCTCCAAATACCCTGCGTGTCAAACGATTAAAAACAAAATGGGGAAGTTGTTCTGCAAAAAAGAATTTAAATTTCAACTACAAGATCTTATTTTTATCGGAGGAAATACAGGACTACCTTATCGTCCATGAATTGTGTCATCTCAGAGAAATGAATCATTCTGTGAGATTCTGGAAACAGGTTGGACGCATCATTCCAAATTATAAGGTGCTACAAAAAGCGTTGAGATCAAGCGGAATGTAGTTAGTTGATAAAGCAGAAGCGTTTACGTGAGGGACATTCATGCTAAACTAGACTCATGATGAAATTCAGCGATTCAACCAAGCTTTTTATCTCGATTATTCTATGTGAAGGGATTGGAGCTCTCAGTTCATTAGCCGCTCAGTCATCGATTCCTATTTGGTATGCGCAGCTTCAGAAGTCGCCGTTCACTCCGCCGAATTTTGTTTTTCCCATGGTCTGGATCACCTTATATCTCATGATGGCTATTGCTGCTTTTTTTGTGTGGAGAAAAGGACTTGCTACAAAAGGCGTGAACCTCGCGCTCGCTTTCTTTCTTGTACAACTTATTTTCAATGCTTTATGGATGCCGCTCTTTTTCGGTTTGCAACAACCGTTCTACGCCTTGATCGATGCCGTCTTTATGGCGATCACGGTTGCCGTGACGACGGTTCTTTTTTATCGACAGCATCGGGGTGCGGCGGCACTTATGTTGCCCTATTTTTTATGGGTTTGTTTTGCTGCTTATCTCAACTTTGAAGTACTGCGTCTCAATTTCTAGATATGTCCTTGCCTGCGGATTTTCGCGATCAGCCAAAACGTCAGCGCTGGTGGATCAATATACTTGTCCTCCTCCATCTTCAACCGATTAAGCCGGTTTGTTGTGAGAAATTTCGAAAGCAGGTAAAAGTATCACACGCTCCTCACCCTGATAGAGAGATGCGGCTTGGGGTTGCCTGTAAAGGTTGTGCTACCTTGTATAGTCCAGAATCAGATCGATGGCTGTATCGTTTTCTTGCGAAAATTGGAAAAAAACGTAAGATACCATCATGAATATTGAAGCGCTAAAACAACTGGTACGAGAGCGTATTAAAGGGACAAGAAAAGGTTCGGAGGAACCGGCAGCGGAACATTCGATTCGTGTAAGCGAGATACTGGCACGCTATGGGTATCCTGAAGAGGTTGTCATTGCAGGTCTCTTGCATGACATCTTGGAAGACAGTCCAACGACGGTTACCGAGTTAAAAGAGCTCGGACTCTCAGCCCGTGTTCTGGATCTCCTTCATCTTGTCACTCATGACGAGGCTCTTCCTGAGGGGGACGGACGATTTGTTGAAATGCTGGGGAGAATCGTACAGCGAGGGGATACCGATGCGCTCGCGATCAAAGCGGCGGACATTATGGATAATCTCGTTGGTTGCGTTACTCTCTCTCCGGCTCGACGACAAAATATGCGTTTAACGAAAGCCCCATTTATACGTAATATTTCACAAGGATATATACAAAAAGCGTTATGGGAGGCCTTGAATGAGAAGATCCGAGAGGCCTATGCGGCAGAAGGTGTTTCACTTATAAAAATCTAATCTCTATGGAAAGAACGCTCAGTATTAAAGAACAAAAACCATTTCCGGAAGCGGTGTTTAAAGTCACGATTAAAGAAGGGGACTTGCAATCCAAGCATATTGTGACATTGCACGAACCCTATTATCAGGAGTTGACTTCGGGGGTGATGCCGGTTGAAATCTTTATACGAAAGGCTTTTATATTCTTGCTTAATCATGAGCCAAAAGAGTCTATCTTGAAAAAATTTGAGCTTCCGCGGATTCAGAAATATTTTCCCGAGTTTGAGGATGAAGCTCGTGCGGGATTTCCTTCGGTTGAGTAGGGAAGCGGATAGAAAGAGCTTCTCATTTGTACTGGCACGGTGTGCTCGCACTAGGATATAAGAGTAATAAAAAAACTCCGTCACGGTGATGACGGAGTTTTTGTGTATCTGGGAGAACTTATCGGAGATTCGCTTCAATGGTTGACGCGACACTCATCTCTGAGGACGGGCTATATGAGCCGACACTCGTGATATCTGTTCCGAAGGTATAATCTCCAAAAAAGGCATCTGAGATATCGTCAATCTTTGTATTCCAGTTTGAGCCGTAGAGACTCGTTGCGACACTTTCTGAGGTGACCCATCGAAGGGTGCCATATCTTCCAACGGCATACACTTTGTTGAGCGTTGTGAACTTTACCATGCGCACGCCTGGGCGATATTGAACATTCGGACCAAGGGGCATACTGCTCAGCTCGGCTGAATTTACTTCTACGACGGAGTCAAAGTTTGTGTACCAGGTGAAATAGATTCTTTCATTTGGGAAAGCATGTCGCTTTCCGTCTGCTCCAACGTAATATACGGCTTTACAAGGATCGTTTACACCAATGACTCCCGCGGGACAAATGAGTTTTACCAAGCGGAGTGCGTAGGGACTTGTGATGGTGCCAGGTGCAGTAACCGTAATGGTTCGCACTGGGCCATTCCCAACATTTCCCGATGTGTCCGTACATTTGAAATACACGTTGTAATTGCCGGCGCCTGTATAGGTATAGCTAATGCTTTGGCTGAGATGGTCCGATGCGACGGTTGTTCCGCCGACGGATGAACCATTTACATAGAGACTACAATTTGAAATGTCTGAGGAATTTGTCAGGCTTCCTGTGTGTGTGAGGGGTGTCCCTGCTGTTGCTGAAGCTTGTTCTACGATGCCAACCGTTGGTGGGGTTGTGTCTACCGGTGGTGGGGTGGTTACTGTGATCGTTTGTGAAGCGGTTCCTACATTACCGGAAAGATCGGTACAATCTATACGCAAGACATGGTCACCGGCCACGCTCATAGCGTGGTTTGTACTCGCTGTTCCAAGGGTATGTCCTGAGCCGGTTGAAAGCCCCATATTCGTGATGAAGCCGTCATCTATGTAGAGTTTACAGCTGTCGACTCCGGACCCGAACTCTGTATCATCATAATCTACTTGTATATCGACGGAGGATCCTGCAAGGGGAGACGTTGGATTAACGGTAAAGTATCTAAGTGCTGGAGCTTGGGAATCGGGAAATACCGTGACTATTGCTTCGTGATATGCAGAAGTAGTTTCGAGGACGTCGTAACACGTGGTGCGTACGACATGGGTTCCAGATGAAGGAATCGTTGTATCCAAAAATGTTGTTCCGGGATAGATCGTCATTGCACCCTTGTCTACTCCATCGATAGATAACTTACAATGATCAATGGTGGTAGTTGGTCCATCAGCGATATCTGAATGAAAAAGGATAGATTGGTTCACAAATACTGTACTTGGATTTGGAACTGGTGCAGCTACGCTAAAAGGCGCTGCGAAGGCCGTGTGAGTAAGTAAAATGCTGAAAAATAAAGAAGCGAACAAGGTAAGAGACTTTGTATATATAGATTTCATATGAAGGTAGCTTAGCGTTTATCTTGTATAAACGCAAAGAGAGTGATTGAAAAATTCATGTTTCATTTTATCTTTTTTATGAGATGAAATAGCGGGGCCTTCCTCGATGCTATTTGCAATACCAGATATAAACGGGATATCGTTTCACGTAGATTTCGTCTATCATCATGAAGAGGCATTGTCAGAGAGGGGTATATTATGATGTAGTCTTATCTATGAAGCGTATTCTTGCTATTGAAACCAGTTGTGATGAAACCGCCGTTGCCATTCTTGCATTTGAAAAGCAGGCGGTGAAAGTGAAGAAAAACCTTGTTTCTTCACAGATTCCTATTCATCAAAAATATGGGGGCGTTGTCCCTGAAATTGCGGCGAGAAATCATGTTCCTGAAATGGTGCATTTATTGGATGTGGCTCTTGGAAAAGACCATCTCAAACACATAGACGCGATTGCGGTGACGGAAGGGCCCGGTCTTTCCATCGCTTTACGCATCGGGCTTGAGGCGGCACGGGTTCTATCCTTTCTTTCAGGAAAGCCGGTGATCGGTGTGAATCATCTTGAGGGACATATTGCGTCCGCTTGGCTTGATGCAAAAGCGCAGAAGCAATGGGCCTTTCCCATTCTCGTTTTGATTGTGTCAGGTGGTCACACGGAGCTTGTTTTAATGAAGGACTTTGGCACATATCGGTTGCTTGGTGAAACACGAGATGATGCTGCTGGTGAGGCGTTTGATAAATCAGCTAAACTTATGGGATTACCTTATCCCGGCGGTCCACAAATTTCTAAACTGGCGGAGACGGGTGATCGCCAGGCCTTTGATCTTCCTCGACCGATGCTTCGTGACGCGAATCTTGACTTCAGTTTTAGTGGGCTCAAGTCCGCTGTGCGTCGTGAGTGGGAGAAACTACAAAAGGCCCCTGGCGGTGTTTCAGAAAAAATGAAGCAAGATTTAGCCGCATCCCTTGAAGAGGCGATTGTTGATACCTTGGTGCAAAAAACGATAAAGGCGGTAGAAAAATATCCTGTTAAAGGTGTCGCTTTGGTCGGTGGTGTCTCCGCGAATACTTATTTACGCAGTCAATTGAAAGCGGCGTTAAAACGTACGGACAAAACTCTTTCTTTTTTCCCTTCCGACAAAAAATATATGACGGACAATGCAGCGATGATTGCTGCGGCCGGGTATTGGAAATTGAAGCAAGGAAAGACAATGAATTGGAAGAAGCTGGACGTCAGACCAGAGATGAATTTCTAATATGAAAAAGTTTATTTTAAGAAAAAGAGAAGATTGGCGACATGTCGTTGAAGCTATTTCGTCTCAGCTTGAGCCGAATATGGTTATAACCCTCTCGGGTCCACTTGGCGCGGGGAAAACGACTTTTGTTCAAGCTTTAGCAGAGGCGCTTGGATCAAAAGTGAGACCGCGCAGTCCAAGTTTCGCTCTCATTCGTTCGTATAAGTTGAAAAACGCATTAGGGATTTATACGCTTGTTCATGCTGATGCGTATCGTATTGAATCTCATGACGATGGAGCGGTGTATGGGTTGGATGAATATCTTGAAGGTCAAGGAAATCTTTTAGTTATTGAATGGCCAGAGCGGTTAGGTGGTTGGCTCCGGTCATATACCGGGAAAAGAATGCAGATCAAAATTGAACTGGAACCGGATAGCGAAATACGTCGGGTCACGGTCTCACCATAAGAAAACACTCCGTATTTCGCGGAGTGTTTTTATGTTTTGGTGGGGCCAGTCTATTCTATAGCGACTCGAAGGACTTCTTCTGCGCTTGTGAGTCCGTCGAGGGCTTTTAAGAGTCCATCTTGCGCCATGGTAACCATCCCTTCTTTCATGGCAAGCTCTTGGATTTTGTATTCAGAAAGGGAGGCTCCCGATAAAATCACCTGTTCAATTTCTGGAGTCATAGTGAATATCTCATAAATACCAACACGTCCAGAATAGCCATCATCTGTATCTGTTATTTTTGCCGGATCGGGTTCCATGAACTCAAGCTGTTCGATATCAACAGTATAGCCAGAATTTGGGGGGAGGGTTCCAAGAATCTTTTTTACCTCTTCTAATTTTTCCGGGGCAAGAGGCGTTTTGATCGCCATCTCTGGTTTTAATCGTCGCACAAGGCGCTGTCCGATAATGGCGTTTAGCGCGGGAGCGAGCAAAAATGGTTTGACTCCCATGGAGAGAAAACGAGGAATGGCTCCGGCGGCGCTATTTGTATGAATAGTTGAAAGCACTAAGTGACCAGTCATGGACGCTTGGATGGCGATTTCTGCTGTTTCGAGATCACGAATTTCACCAACCATCACGATGTCGGGATCTTGGCGGAGGATGGAGCGGAGTCCATTTGCAAAATCATATCCCTTTGAGTGGTCGATTTGGCTTTGGTTAATGCCTTGGAGTTTATATTCAATTGGATCTTCCAAAGTAATAATTTTAATGCCGGGAGTATTTAATTTTTTTAATGTCGCGTACAGCGTTGTCGTTTTACCGGAACCGGTTGGACCGGTGGTCACGATCATGCCGTTTGGCTTTTCTATTTCTCGGTTTAAACGCTCCAAGGCTGTACCGCGTATACCTAGATCTTCAAAAGCGAGAGCGATGGCTTTTGGACGCAGTAAACGCATCACAACGGATTCACCGAAGGCTGTTGGAAGAAAACTGGCACGAATATCGATTTTTTCATTCGTGAGATAAATCGTAATACGTCCATCTTGTGGCTTATTAGTAATATTTAACTTCACGCCCGCAAGGAGTTTGAGACGAGAAATAATTTGTTTCCAGGCTTCTTTGGGAAGGGAAGCTGCTCCTCGTAAAATGCCATCAATACGGAAACGAATTTTTACATCATTTTCTTCTGCTTCCACATGAATATCCGAAGCATCTGCTTGAAGCGCGGAACCAATCATGAGTGTAATAATATCTGTTGTGCTCACTTCACCAATCTTTTTCTGAAGATCGGCATAACTGGACATTTCTTTTTTATATTTCTCAAGGGTCGCTTCATCGATGCGGTATCCGTAAATAACTTCTTTTGGTGTAGGTAATTTATCGTACAGCGTATAGGCTGCATTAAAACTATCATCAGAAATCAAATAGATTTCAACATGAGCATGCTGGCCTTTTGCTAGGTCTTCTTTCAGACGCTGAATTTCTTTCGATGGCTCAGTTGTTGCAAGACGGATCTCTCCTCCGGAGGAGAAGAAGGCAACGACATGTAAGGTTTGAGCTACGTCGCGTGGAATGAGGGATAAGGCTTCTGGGGCAATAGGAAATCCTCTGAGGGCGATATAAGGAAGGCCAATTTTTTGTGCGCGTTCTTGGGTTACCTTTTCCTTTTCTCGAAGTTTAATCGCGCCCATGCGTGCATCAAGTTTTCCTGTCGTCGTATTCCTGCTTGCTATTTCTTCAGCGGCTCCCTCTTTTTTTTCTGCTTCAGGAGTCACCGAAGTATCATCCGATGTGTCATCCGATGGGGCAGCTTGTTTAGACTTCTTTAATAAGTCTTCAATAGAGGGAGCATGAGGCATAAGGGCGGAAGAGGATTAAGAGCGGCGTTGTTTAGGTGCTCCGGTAAACCAATGAGATATACGATGAAGCTTGGCGACGAGGCCACCTTCGCCTAATTTCAGGAAGAGTAAGTGCCATGCTGCGTACTGAAAGGTCACCGTAAAGACACCAGCTAGAATAAAGAGCGTGAAGAAGAGGAGCGTCCCAAGCGCATAGCCCAAGGAAAAAATGAATCCCTGCCCGAGGACCATGGTGGCAAACATCACGAGGACGAGCGGGATAATCATCACGAAGAAGAGGATGAGGGTCAGAGCAAATATTCCCATGCCGACACCGAAGAGGATAAGCGCGAGTTCCAAGACGGTGAGCCAGCCCCTCCTCAGGAGTTCAAAGGCACGGACTAGAGCTTCATGGAGAGAGGCTTCTTGGAGAATCATGGCGTTCAAAGTAAATAAGTGGACGCTTGTAAGTACGATAAGCGTGACGATAAATAATACCGTCGTAAAGAGATATCCAAGTAAATGACCGATAGATGGATCGAGAATAGAATTTCGGTAGGGGATGAACATCAGGAATTTTGCGAACCAGGTGAGTCCGAGAATGAAGATGTTCAGCAGCATGGTTTGTACAAAGAACTTTGTTCCAATAGCGAGGGATTCTCTAAAGTGTGGTTTTCTTCCTCGTATGCGTCCACCGATTCCATGCACGAGCGCGCCCTGTCCAATGATTGAGAGACTGAGTACCGCTAGGATAAAAATGGAGGCGAAAAGCACGCTTTCCCATGCGCCGATAAGATGCAAAATGCTACTGCCGTCCGTGAGGCGACTCCAGGCGATCGTGATGGTCTGAGGAAGCTGTCCGTGGAGGATAATATCCTGACGTGTTCGAAGTTCTTGCAAGGAAGTAAGCATGACGTCATAAATACCCCCTGTCATCAACCATGCGGCGAAGAGAGCAAATGGCCATAGCCAGCGACTGTTCCAGCTTTCGCGCAGAGCTATTGGGATAAGCTTGCGATATAAAGGAGCGGACTTTTTCTTTCTTGGTGACATACGCCCATAGTATAACACGAACAATGCTCTAGAGACCCGAGATTGAGTCTTAGAAAATAGATGGTATTTATATGGCGTGACGGGGAGCAGGTCATATCAAAAAAGAAGCGATTGCTCGCTTCTTTTTCTTTACTCAGCTGATGGCTCTGATTTTTCTGCCGAGGCATTCTGAGAGGCTGGCTCTTCAGACGGTTTTTCTTGTTTTGGCGCGTCTTCAGGTTCCGGCTTATAAACGCTCTTAGGATTCGTTGGAGGGACGCCAACGATTTCAGAGAATTCTGCACGCTCGATAATCTCTTCTTTTAAGAGGTGTTCGGCAATGCGGTCCATGGCAGGCTTGTTTTCCGAAATAAGCTCCATCGCTCGCTTTAATGCATCGCTCATTAATTGATCAATTTCTTTATCGATTAATTCAGCACGGGATTCTGAGTAATTTTTGTTTTCGTGAAAATCTCGACCAAGGAATACCATGTCTTCGTGCTCACCATAGGTACGAGGACCAAGGGCATCCGACATACCCCATTGGGTGACCATATTTTTTGCAAGCTTCGTTGCCTGTTGCATATCGTTAGAAGCTCCGGTTGTAAGATCTCCAAAAATGATTTTCTCTGCAGAGAAGCCACCAAGCATAACGGCGAGATCTTCTTTATATTCTGTGCTGGTACGCATAGAACGATCTTCGGTAGGGAGTTTGATTGTGTATCCAGCAGCGCGACCACGACTCACGATAGAAACTTTTTGTACCGGATCGGAGTGTGGTGAGAGGTGAGCGACCAAAGCATGTCCAGCTTCATGATACGCCGTGACTTTTCTTTCATGATCATTCATCATATGGCTTCGGCGTTCTGGCCCAAGCATGACCTTTTCGATAGATTCGATGATCTCAGTCATACTGACCTCTTTTTTATTGCGACGTACTGTCAGAATAGCTGCTTCATTCATGAGATTAGCGAGATCGGCACCGCTAAAGCCCGGTGTTCGTTCTGCGATGCGACGAAGGTTTACATCAGGCGACAAGAGCTTGTTCTTTGCATGGTTTTTAAGGATCGCTTCACGATCGCGGATATCCGGCATGTCTAGCACCACGCGACGATCAAAACGACCGGGACGCAAGAGGGCTGGGTCAAGGACATCTGGGCGATTGGTTGCGGCAATGACGATAACACCAGAGTTTGGCTCGAATCCATCCATTTCAACAAGGATTTGGTTGAGCGTTTGCTCACGTTCATCATGTGAACCACCAAGGCCGGTGCCGCGTTGGCGACCAACCGCATCAATTTCATCGATAAAGACAATACATGGTGCGCTCTTCTTGGCTTTATTGAAGAGATCGCGTACGCGAGAAGCTCCGACACCAACAAACATCTCCACAAATTCTGAACCGCTCATGTGGAAAAATTGTACTTGCGCTTCTCCAGCGACAGCACGCGCGAGAAGGGTCTTCCCCGTTCCAGGAGAGCCCATGAGTAAGACTCCTTTTGGGATCTTCGCTCCGATCTTCGAGAATTTGTCAGGCTGCTTCAAGAACTGCACAACTTCTTCTAATTCATGTTTCGCTTCTTTCGCTCCCGCGACATCTTTAAATGTTACGCGGTCTTTTTGTTTCTTGGATGTTTCACGCGCTCCAGACTGGCCAAATGACATGGCGCGATTACTCTGCCCTTGCACCTGCTTAAAGAAGAAGAGCATGAGAGCGAAGATGAGGAGAATTGGAAGAAAAGTCTGAAGGAAGATACCTCCCCAATAAGCGGCGCCGGATGGCTCTTCTATGGTGAGCGGAATATTTTTCAACGTTTCAGAAGAAACCCCGTAGTTAATCAGAAGATCTGATACGGAGATATTCTTTTCTTTCTCAACCGTCGCGGTTGAGTCATCTTGCATAGTGACCTTAATCGTATTGTCTTGGACAACGAGCGATTTCACGTCCCCAGCTTCAATTCGTTCCGCGAAGGTTGCGAGATTGATTTTCTCTTTTTTGTCTATATTGAGACTCGCGAGAATGAGTGACACAACAACGATGGTGCCGAGCACGAGAGCAATATTTCTAATGGTTTGATTCTTGATGGATTTTTTCATAACTTATGCGAGGTTAACCAAAAAATAGCAACCCGTCCAGTATAAGAGAAAAAGCCCTTGCGGGCTTTTTCTTATGCGCTTGTTTCCGCTTTTTCTGGTTCCGTTTTTTCTTCCCCTTCCTTTGCTTTTCTAAGCGACAGGCCGAGTCTGTGATTATCCGGATCGATGGAGATGATTCTGAAATCGAACTCATCACCGATACGGGCAAACTCGTGAACATCCTTGACCGGCTTGGTACTGAGCTCACTGATATGAGCAAGTCCATGGATGTCCGGATCGAGTTCTACAAAGAGACCGAAAGGATTGATTTTAAGGACACGTCCTTTCACCCATTGATCGACAGCATATTTTTTCGCTACACCTTGCCATGGATCTTCCACTAATTTTTTCATGGAGAGGAAAATCTTTGATCCATCAATATTGATGATTTCAGCAGCAACCGTATCGCCGGCTTTCAAGACATCACGTGGATGATCAATGCGCTGCCAAGCAATTTCTGAGATATGCACAAGTCCTTCAATATTTTCGTCAAAGCGGACAAAGGCTCCGAAGTCCGTCACGGCGGTTACTTCTCCTTCAACGCGATCTCCAACATGATATTTGGAGAGAGTATCTTCTTGCTTCACTTCCCAGACAATCTTTTCAGATATGACGAGCTTTTCTTCTTCCTCGTGAAGATCAAGAATTTTCACTTCCAATGATTCACCAATGAGTTCTTTTAACTTCTCTTGAATCTTTTGTTTTTCACCGCCCGCAACACGTGGGTAATGGTCGGGTGAAAGTTGTGAGACGGGCAAGAACGCAGGAACATTCTCCACGCGGGTTAATAGACCGCCTTTATTGGCGTCCAAAATGCGCACGGTAAAGACATGGTTTGCCGCAAAGAGCTCACGAATCTTTTCCCATGATTTCTTACGTCCGGCACCGCGGAGGGATAACTCGAGTTCACCGAATTCATTATCCAGGCCCACCACATTCGCTTCGACTTCATCGCCGACACGCAAGTCCATGTGTTTGTCGAGTTCAGGACCACGCACGAGACCGATGGCGAGACCGTTGATATCGATACGGACTTCATTTCTACCAACTGAGATCACGACGCCGGTGATGGTGTCACCGATCTTTGGATACGATGTATATCGTTCATCAGAAAGGAGCGTCGCTAATTCTTCACTATGTTTTTCTTTATTAAATATTTGCATAGGCTTGGAACTCATTTCATACACCTCGGACGAGTTCTTAGTTATAAACCTCGGCCCTTGGAGCCTGTTCCTATAGGGGAGGCGTGTCTGCCGATGCGTAAAAATCGCCGGACCAGACATTCATTTGAGGTGTCGGGAGCTTAGATAAAAAATAGAGCTTTGTCAAGAGCGATATAGGTCATTTTTTTGCTATTTTGCTTGGGCTTTATATCTTATTTTGGATAAAGCGAGGCTTGGATGTTGCTTCATTTCCATATCAGGTGAAGCGTGATGAGCGGATTGGTAGATTGAGACAAGCTTCTTCCATGAAGGAAAGAAAATCGTGATACAATGTAGTTATGTCAGAAAGCTATTTAAATTTACGAGATGCGAGACAAGTCGCAGACTTCATGATTTCTGTGATGGAGTTTTTACCGGCAAAGGATCAGGGGGTCTATCAAAAAATGGTAGATCAGATTCAGGCAGGAGAAAGGATTCCTCCCACACATCTGGTTGATATGGTGAAGAATATTGGTGCAGTTACTTGGCCAAAACGATTCGCGATCAAACGGTTCTTGGAAGATATTGGGAGCGCCTTGGAATTAGAAGCGGTACTTGAGGCTGTGCGTCCAAAAACTCGCGCCTTATTAATTGAACTGCAAAAAAGTACAGGAGCACGTACTCTCGATGAGATGCTCGCCAGCTCCGACGCAACGATCGCGATTCACCCTGAAGAGGAAACAGAGATTGAGATGGTGCGTGAGCAAGTGCGTTTGCAGCTTTGGGAAGAAAACGCGGAACATCTTGAGACCTTAATTCAAGAAGGGGTGACCGAGCTCGAGGCTATTCGCAAGCGGTTACAACGTATTCGTCAGCAGGCGGAGCATATGGAGGGTTCTCAACAAGATTTACTTTTACAAAAACTTGATTCCTTTGAAGATAAACTTTATTTCGGTGGTGAGCTCTTACCACTCAGTGTCTTAGAAGCTGAGTTTCGATACGATGCGGAAGACGTGTCAGATCCTATTGAGACGGACTAATGCTGTTCAAGTTCATTTGAAGGATGCGAAACTTCTCGTAGTTTATTGACAATGATTTTCGCCGCTTCCTGCCATGAATGTTCTTGTGTTATTGGTTCATTCGTATGGTCGGACAAGAACATAGATTTCATCGCGGTAAGCCAGAGTTGTGGCTTTTCTGGTTGGATCAACTTTGTGCCAGGCGGAACTGTTTCAGGCAAGGCTCCCGCGATGGAAGCGATGACGGGAGTGCCGAGGTTTCTTGCTTCGTGAACCGGCAGGCCGTAGCCCTCGTACCAGCTTGGGTAGAGTACGGCTTTCGCTCCTTGTACATAGTTTGCGAGCGCTTGGTCGCTCAATCGGCCGAGGGCTTTTACAAACGGTCTGTTCCAGGTTCCCGATCCGGTGACATAGAGCTGTACAGGAAATTCTTTGGTAAGCACATCCATCGCTTCAATGAGGCAAGCAAGGTTCTTTCGCTTATCCTCCGAACTCATAGCGAAAAAATACGCCGGGGCTTTTTCAACTGACTCTGTATGAGCGAGTCGTTTATGCGCCATGGAAATGGTGTAGCTTTGTTTGATACCTCCTATATAGCGTTCGAGATCGTTTGTTGTTTTATCGGAGACGGTAAAAATCGCGCTCGCCTGTTTCATGAATCTTTTTGGGTTTACCGCACGATGCCAAAGGCGGTCTTTTATTGAGAACCACCTTGGTTCAATTAAAAAGGAAAGATCATGAACGAGAGAGCTATAGGGCGTTTTGAGAGGGCCGGTAAATCCAAGATTTGGAAAGAAGTAGGCGTCATATCTTTCAGGTAAGAAGCGTTCAAGAGAACAACCCATGAGCAAGCTTGCGCTTAAGAGCTTATTCGGCCAGGAAAGATGTATACGTTTAGTATTCGGTGGCAAAGTAAAAGGGATTTCTCGTTTTTCTCTTCCTGTTGTGAGGAGGGTTATTTCGTCTTGGCTCGCTTCGTGACAGATAGCTTCTACAAGGCCTATTCCCACGCGACGTACTCCGCCTGAATATGGATCTACGAGCGGGCGAGCATCAATAAGCAGCTTCATACTATAGTATGTATAAAAAGAAACTCTGTGTCATCTTATCTGCACGCCCTTGCTTGGCGTGTTTGTATGTATCTGTTGATGCGCTCATATACTCCTCAATTTTTGATCAATCAGTTCTTCCATTCTTTCTTTGAAGCGGGCTTTAGAAAATCTTTCAGCATGTGCACGAATGCGCCGTGGGTCATATCGTCCCGGGTCAAATCGAATGGCAGCATTGCCAATATCTTCCCAGCACTGCACTTCAAAAAATTGACCGGTAACGCCATCTAATACGGTTTCCGCGGCACCACCTTTACCAAACGCAATAATTGGTTTTCCAGCGGCCATAGCTTCTACAGCGGTAATCCCAAAGTCTTCTAGTTGAGGATGAAGAAAGGCGATGGCATTTTGAAATAATTCAACCTTTGCCAATTCTGGAATATGTCCCAAGAACTCTGTTTTAGATCCAGCCATTTTCATGAGTTTATGTTTTTCCGGACCATCGCCAAAAATTTTTAACGGCAAGTTTAATTTAGCAAAGGCTCGCACAACCAAGTCAAAGCGTTTATAGGGCACAAGGCGGCCGCCGGTAAGCCAGAAGCTTCCTGGTTTCGTTGAGAGAGGGATCCGTTCGATCTCTACCGGAGGTTCCAAAACTTCTGAGTCGCGTTGATAAAAACGTTTGATACGCGCTTTCGAAATGCTGCTATTTGTGACGAGAATATCAGGCCGTTCTGCGGCGAGTCGGTCCCATACACGGAGTTTATGTAAATATCTTGGGATGAAGCGCTTGATGATGGCGGGTTGCGGTAAGTCGTCTACGTATCCCAAGCGTTCTTGCCAGAGAAAACGTGTCGGCGTGTGAAGATAACAAATGTGAAGACTATGTGGGTCTGCAATGACGCCTTTTGCGAAACTGGAACAAGAAGACAATACGAGATCATAACCTCGAAGATCGATATTCTCAATTGCTTCGGCCATGAAGGGGAGATACCATTGGTATTTTGATTTTGCGAATGGGCGTTTATTGAGGGGGGTTGGGCGGATATCCGCATGTTTAAATCCTTGGTGCACGTGATCCGGAAAATGGAAGAGCGTAAAAATCGGTGCTCTAGGAAACATCTCGTGAAAGGTAAGAAGGACACGTTCTGCACCGCCATCTTGCATGAGATAGTCATGAACGAGAGCGACTCTCAGGTTGCCATATCGTTTTGAACCGTGAATGGATGATGCCTGCTCCTGCATAGTCCTATTTAGACATGCGGGAAAGCCGTGAGCAAGGGACAGCTCGCTGGTTGGAACGCTAAAATGACGAATGGGCTATTTTAAGGACGTGAGAAAGCTTCTGCCTTTATAACGGTTTGATCAGTACGCCCCTCTTTTGGCAAAGACAACGAGAGGCGTTTTAAGAAGAACGTATAGGTCGAGTGCTAGAGACCAATTTTCGATATACCAAATATCTAATTGTACTTCGTCTTCAAAGGAGAGGTCGCTCCGACCACTAATTTGCGCCATTCCTGTGACGCCGGGTTTGATAGCTAATACTTTGCGCGCTTCGTCTTCGTATTTTTCTACTTCGCGTGGCTGATGTGGTCGCGGACCGACAAGAGACATATCGCCTTTTAAGACATTCCAAAATTGTGGCAATTCATCAATGGACCATCGACGAATGAATTTTCCAACGGGTGTCACGCGAGGATCCTCTGCGATTTTATAGACCGGACCCCCCTTGATGCTTTTTTCTTTGATGAGTTCTTTTTCGTATTGAAGATTCTTTTTGGAGGAGGCAAATTGTGGACCGATAGAAAATTTACGATACATGGAGCGGAGCTTAAATAATTTGAATGACCCCCCTTTTTCACCGACGCGTGGATTTTGAAAGATGACTGGAAAACCGTCTTCAATGAGGAGAGCAAGCATCGCAAGCAAAATCACGGGTGAGAAAAGCAAGAGAAGGAAGCTCGCGAAGAATATATCGAAAATGCGTTTTGCGATGCGTCCCCAGCCATCAAGCGGGGTTGGTTTTACCTCGATAATAGGAAACCCGGCGGTGGTTGAAACTTCTACGCGTTGAAAGGCGGCGGAAAAGACATCCGCAAGATATCTAAAATCTATATGATTTGTTTCAGCGAACCGAATCATTTCAAGGGCACGTTTGCGACTCACGTTTGGATCAGCGAGCAAGAGAATGTCTAAGGTATTTTTTTTGTGCAAACTCAAGAGTTCTTTTTTTGTCATGTCGCTCCAGCTCTTTACGACCTTTGTTACTGTCATACCATGTACCGGATTACTGCGATAATATTTTGCGAGATCTTGTGCCGCTGTTGTTTGTCCGATGATGACAATGTGTTGATGGCTGATCCCAGCTTTCAGGAGTTGTCGTCGCACGGTGCGAAGGAGGACGCGCTCAAGAAGAGGAAAGAGGATGGAGAAACTCCAGACAGCTAAAATAACAAAACGTGAGGTTTGAAATTCTCGGCTGAAAAAGACGGTCGCGATAACGAGCATGATGCCCGCGGTGCTTGCGAGGCTAATGCGTCCAATGATGCTCCATAGGGGGAGAGGTCTAATGGTATAGAGTCCAGCGATGGTGAAAAGCAAAATCCAGACAAGAGAAAAGATGGCGGCGGTAGAAAAAAATTGCCCGAAGGGAATATCGGTCAAAAGAGGCCGGATTTCGGTGAAATAGCTTGAGAATCGCAAGGCATAGGCGCTAAGCGCTGCGAGCATAAGCACGATAAAATCCAAGGGAGGCAGGAGAGCACTAAATGTGAGATCAAGGCGTCGCATAGTATGGATAATTGTATCATGAAACACAAAGCCCCGACGTTTTACGGTCGGGGCAGAGGAGAAGAGCGACTCAGATGCGCCCTCCTTGGCAGTAGCCGATAAAGAGCGGGCGCCTCTTATGGTGTTGTTGATGGGGTTTGAATTGGATCTTCTCATCACCTCCGAAGAGGGAGAGATTATCATCGATTGTCTCTGTGTACACGAGGTCGCCAGGTCTAACATGCTCGCCGACAGCGGCGAGAGCTTTGCGAGTGAGGATGTCGAACAAGCTGTATTCCTCGCCATGCTCCATGTGTTCCAATGTGAGAGCAAATCCATTGAGGCGGGTTTGCTTCAGGAAAGAGAGTACCTCGGTTGGTACGATGTTGATTTTGGAAAGCTCTTCTCGGAAGAGCTTTGCGACGATCTGCATACCCCAGATCTGGTCGAGGATGCCATCTTGTTCCATGAAGACACGGATGTCCGTATGGCTCTCATAGAGATTTCCCGCGTCCGTTTCTAGAAAGGAGAGGCCGAGCATCGGATCTCTGATCATGTATTGTCGGATATTTTTCGCAGGAATGACTGGCTTGGATACCCTCTCTACTTGCGCATTAAAGACATCGCTCATGGCCTTGATAAGGAACCTGGTAAGTGTTTCGTCATTAACTTTTTCCATGTGACCTCCGCCTGATTCTTGGCATAGATTTTAACTTTCGTCAATCGTAACTCGCTTTGAGCGGTGCTTTTTTACGACGCATCGGCTATACTGAGCGTATGGACACCTTGTCATCACATCTTCGGCCCTTCCTCGAGTATCTCGAAGTTGAAAAAGGTCGCTCGTCACTCACTATTAGGAATTATGATTTCTACTTGAAGCGTTTTCTTGATTGGGCAAAAGATCCGGCGACGGATGCGGTGGATCAAGATATGATTCATAACTATCGATTATATTTAAACCGACTGGAGGCGCGTGATGAAGGCACGCTGAAAAAGAGTACGCAGAATTATCATTTAATTGCGCTGAGATCATTTTTAAAATATTTAGCACGTCACGATGTTGTCTCCATGGCTCCAGAGAAGATTGAGCTAGCGAAACAGGGTTCACGAGACGTAAGTTTCCTTGAAGCGCAAGATTTAGAGAATCTTTTGGAGGCGCCGGAACGATCGGAAGCAGATCCTGTCATTAAAGCGCGCGATAAAGCCGTATTGGAAGTATTCTTTTCTACGGGTATGCGCGTTTCCGAGTTAGCATCGTTAACGTGGGATCAAATCAATCTTGAAAAAGATGAGTTTACTGTGAGAGGGAAAGGAGACAAAACACGTATTGTTTTTTTATCTCCACAAGCAAGACAAGCGCTTCGGCGCTATCAAGAAGAAAGAGACGACGAGGTTCCTTATATTTTTATCCGACATGATCGAGCGCAGTCGAGTAAGGAACCTGGAGGATTGACGCCGCGATCTATTGAACGACTTGTGAGGAAATATGCGATTCTGGCTGGTATTACGAAAAAAGTTTCGCCACATACGCTGCGCCATTCTTTCGCGACAGATTTATTAATTAACGGAGCAGACATTAGAAGTGTGCAGGCGATGCTTGGTCACGCATCTATTAATACGACGCAGATTTATACGCACGTTACGAATCAACAATTACGTGACGTACATAAAGCGTTTCATGGTAAGACAAGAGATGATGAATCCTGAACTATATGAACTTTAATGAATACCAAACCTTCACAAAATCAACGGCAAAATATCATGCTATTTTTCAGCAGCGTTTCGGTGAGGGGAATGGAAGTGAATATTTATATGGTGCCCTCGGTTTGAATGGCGAGGCTGGCGAAGTAGCGGATAAGATTAAAAAATTATTTCGAGATCAGGGTGGGGTTGTGGACAGAGCATTTAAAGATGAGCTCAAAAAAGAATTGGGCGACGTACTCTGGTATCTTGCGAGGCTTGCAGACGACTTTGGCATCCCTTTTGAAGAGGTTGCCTCAGGAAATGTTGAGAAACTTTCATCACGAAAAGCGCGTGGCGTTATTCATGGGGAAGGAGATAATAGATAATATGACAAAGAAAAGAGAAACAGCGATGGATCAAATTTCCTTGGACGGATTGCTCGAAGTGGATTTTTTATTAAAACAGCTTCCAGACGTGAAGGAGCGGATTCTGAAATATGAAATCCAACGACGCGAACGGAGTATATTGCTTTTGAAGGGGAATATACGATTAATGCGTCTTCAAACATGGTCGGTGATACGATCGGCGCTTTGGACAGGGCTTACGGTATTCTTTTTGATTGTCGCTTTAGGGCAAGTGAAGACTTTGGTCCAGAGTTTGCAACATGTGTCCACGTCCCTCAGGCGCATCCCGGCGCCACTTGCTCGAGAAATGGACCTTGGGGCCATCTTTGACCCAGTGGGCACGCTAGGAAGTTTTGCTGACAGCCTTCCTACCTTCACGCTTTTTCAAGCAACGCTTGTTGCGATTATTGCTATGCTTGTCGTGCTTGGATTTAAGGGGTATCTCATTTTTTCGCAGTATCAACTTGCAAAAGGCATGAAACGCATTCTTTTGGAAACGCTGGCTGAGCGCGCGGAGCTGGAGAAGTGGCTTGCCAAAAGCGAAAAAAACGTTTAACTTACCGTGTCGCGAGGCCGATCCTCTCGTGAGACTCACTCTTTGTCCCTGTAGCTCAGCTGGATAGAGCAACTGCCTTCTAAGCAGTAGGCCATTGGTTCGAATCCAATCGGGGACACCATAAAAACAATCCGTTTATTGCGGATTGTTTTTGCTTGCGATTTTCCGGTGGGCTAGCTAAGGTTTTATATATATGAATATACTATTTTCTCTCGTATTCTGGTTTATTGTCTTGGTGGTGTTAAGTTCTATTCGTCAGGTTAATCAGTATCAGCGTGGCGTCAGATTTACGCTTGGTAAATTTACGGGTCTTGCTCAGCCGGGATGGCGTCTCGTTCTACCGATTTTACAATCCATGACCAAGGTAGACATTCGCACGAAGGCTGTTGATGTGCCGGACCAGGAAGCGATCACGAAAGATAATGTTTCTTGTAAGATTAATGCGGTGATTTATTATCGCGTGGTTGATGCGGGGAAGGCCTATCTCGAGGTAGAAAATTTTTGGCACGCCGTTTCACAGCTTGCGCAGACAACCATGCGTAATGTGGTCGGTGCTCTTGAGCTTGATGAACTGTTGACTCAACGCGATCAAGCATCCACAAGAATCAAATCGATTATTGAACATGATGCTAGTAATTGGGGGTTGGAGATTTCGAATGTTGAGCTGAAGGACATTCAGTTACCAGAAGACATGAAGCGCACCATCGCGAAGCAGGCGGAAGCTGAGCGTGAAAAACGTGCGGTAATCATTAATTCTGAGGGTGAGGTGATTGCTGCGGAAAACCTTCGTAAGGCAGCTGCTATTCTTTCAACTTCACAAGGTGCCTTACATCTGCGCACATTGAATTCAATTAATGATATTTCCTCAGATCAATCAAATACGATTGTCTTCGCGATGCCACTTGAAATTTTGCGAGCCTTTGAGAAGTGGGGCGATCAGAAATAAAGTTCTAAATAGAACATAAAAACACCCCGCATATCGGGGTGTTTTTTATTCCTGTTTTATTGCATGAAGGTTTTTATAATCTCTTTGAAGTCTGAAATGTCCCTTCCTTTGTTGTAAGCGATACAGTCTCTCGCGGGATTGTCATAATTTTCACAGGCGACGGAGTGTACAGTGAAATGAAAGACGATGACTTGCGTGCCAATATTTGTCGCGTATCCGAATTCATTATAGTGATTACCTGCGGCACCATCTGCTGATTTGGATTCGCACCAGGTTCGGTCATTGATTCGCACAGGAGCAAGATTTTCCTGACTGTCTCTCGTAGTGTCTGCGCCATGAATATTGTAGTAACAGCCATTGATGTACACGCTGTCTTCCGGGAAGATTGTGACGGTCATGGTTCTTTGTGGGTATGACTTCTGTGTTGTGACGACAGCATTGGAGGGGAGGTTAAACAGAGCAAGCTCTCCACGATCCAAGCCCATGAGTGCGGTACCACTTGCCTGGGTTCCCGGATAATAGAAACTAAAATTTGGTACGCTCACATGTTCGAATTTCGTCCAGTCTTCTGGAGCGACGACCGTAAGTTCAGTTGTGGTTGTTGCGGGCGTGGTCGTAACGGGTTCGGCGGGCTCTGGGATCGGTGTTGGCACAGGTGTCTCTGAAGGCGTGGCGCCAGGGAGGCAACCTTGACCAAGGAGGACGAGCGCCAGGGTTGCGGCAAATAGTTTTTTCATATGGTTTTACCCTAGCAGTCACTTGAAACCCTTGTCAAAAGGGGTAAAATCACTTATGCTCGGCGAGCAAAAATAAATACATGGTGGCTATGGTGTAGTGGTAACACAGCAGGTTGTGGTCCTGTTATCACGAGTTCGATCCTCGTTAGCCACCCCATCACAAATCCTCGCAGCAATAGCGGGGATTTTTGTATGAGCAGGCAAGCTTCTTTTTATAACCATCCTCTATTTAAATAACCTTGTTGCCAACAATGTTATTCCCGTCTAGAGTAGGTTTAATATGCAGAATAGTGAAATCACAAAAGTGCAGGCTCTTTATAAGATTGGCGATAAAGCTCCAGAGCATGGGATGTATATGTGTGTCCCATGCGGATATGTACAGGAATTTTTTAAAGATGAGCCGTTCACCACTTGTGAACTTTGTTTTGCCGGGACAGACCAAGCGCCTGAGGGGTACACGGATTCCGAGGTAGAATTTTGGGAATTACTCGTTTAACTCAATCAAATTGCCTTTTTTAATATCTCCTGTAAGAGTTGGGTTTATATTGCGTCTCATAGTATGAGAGCGTTCTCTTATGCCTCCAATGGAGCAAATCAATCAATCATTTCTCAAAGCATATGATCGATATGCTGATGCGATTTTCAGATATTGCTATTTTCGTATTGGGAATAAAGAAGATGCTGAAGAATTAATGCAAGAAGTCTTTGTGAAGTCATGGAAGTTTCTTGCAGATGGTGGAACGATCGATACGATGCAAGCGTTTTTGTATCGAGTGGCAAGAAATAGCCTTGTGGATTTTGTGAGAAATAGAAAAGATGTTGCTTCACTCGATATGCTACAAGAAGGAGGTTTTGAACCGGGGCAGGATCATCGAAAACGGTTGAATAATAAATTGGATAGTGAGAGCGCCTTATCCGCCTTAGCTCGTTTACCTATCAAAGACAGGGAGATTCTCACAATGCGATATCTCGACGGACTCCAGCCAAAAGAGATGGCGATCATCATGGGTTTAAGCGTTAATGTTGTGTCTGTACGTATTCATCGTGCCAAAAAGCACATGCTAAAAATAGTTCAAATATGAAAAAATATTATAAACGTCTCAAGCGCGAAGCGGCATCCATTCGGCTGCAGGCGACAAGAAAAAGTGAAATCAAAAAACACCTTGCAGCGTTTATGGAGGCGCACCCTGTAAGAGTTGAGGCTGAACCACGTCAGATAGTTCGTGAGAATATTAATTATTTAGGATTCCTTTTAGATCGTATGAATATGAAAATCGTCTATACAGCTCTTATTGTGCTTTTAGGTGGAGGGGGCGTTGCCGCTGCTGCGGAAGCTGCTCAGCCCGGAGATGCCCTTTATCCAGTGAAAGTGCATGTGAATGAAGAAGTTACGTCAGCTCTCAAGCTTTCTGATGCGAGTCGCGCCGAGTGGGGCGTGCAACGCATTGAACGTCGTTTGGCGGAATCCGAGAAACTTCAAGCTGAGGGCAAGCTCGACTCTGCTGCGCAAGATCAAGTGGACCAGTTGATCTCAGCGCACGTGAGTAGCGTTCGTAGTCTCGTGAATGATCTCGCACTCGCAGGAGATGATGCTGCTGTTGAGAGTATCCATGAACATTTGGATGGTGTTGAACAGGATTTTGATGACACGCTTACTGATCTCAAATTAAGTACCACGACTTTGGATGTGCGTACTGAAAAAGCTCATGCGGAAGAAAGTGAATCCGTTGAGCCCGCAACGAAAGATGAAGCGGAAAAGGGAACGCTCGAACAAGAGTCGGCCAAGACAGAGCCTGCAGAAGCGAGTGAGACTCAAGAAAAGGCTGAGGTCCCAGAAACAAAGGAGGCAGAACCAACCGAGGTTCAGGGTACCTCGAAGCGTGAGGGGAATGAGACTGGGGAAGCGACCGAATCTCATGAGGCAGAAACGCCTGAGGGAGAAGCTGCGGGAAGCTTGAACTAGTTCTCCAATAATACTTTTGCCACAAGGAGTAGCAATACAATATCCGACCTTAAATACGTCGGATTTTGTATAAGGGTACATTCCGTTTCCGGTTAGGAGAGGGACTTGACTTTTCTGACGAAATATTCCATAAGGAAGTGTCCTTTTAAAGAATTTTTTGTTGAGAGCGGCGTTTTGTAGCGCGGGTCTTGGGCTTCAAGAAGCCGCTTTTAACAAAGGTAACTCCATACGCTTGAGAATACGCTCTAGTCTGGACAGCCGGCGGTATGTGTAAGGAAAAGGTGACGCCTATGGCCAGCCCCATTACGGAAATAAAGCAGAGCCGATTGTCGGCCACGCTTCGCAGCCTCGCTGCTGCAGGTGGAACAACGGAACACGCGACCTGGATGCGCCGCCAGGGGAATGCATCTCGGCTCATTCAGTTCATCGATGAGCAAGAGACGCCCTTTGATGGGAATCTGTATGAGATGCCTGTTGAGAGTCAACTTCTCGCTCTCTTGTGTGCAAGTATGGAGGGACGCTGGGATATTGCTGAGGAGGAGTATCATCGACTGAATGAGTCGGCTCCGCCCTGGCCGAAGGGAAAGTCCGCCTATCGTTCGCTTCGTATTCGTTTCGGTGAAGGAAGCGAAGGGGTGAGGCAGACCTTCGAGCGCCACATGGAACGGATCAAGTTCATTTTTGGCAAGGAACACTTTCGGTGTTGGGACGCTCTCCGTCCGAGGGAGGTACTTTGTCATGGGAAGCCGATCGAGGCGCTTCATCTTCTGAATGGTGATGATACGCACAAGGCTACGGTCGAGTGGGTGCTCGTCGATCTGGGGACGCATAGGAAGCGCGAAAGCATCGAAGCCGTGCGTGGTGTGAAGTCGCTCGCGGACGAATTGCTCGTGATCGCTTGGATGTTCCCAGACATGATCCACGATATGGATTATGAGACGCTGCCAGGCTTGTTTGCCGCCGGGTATGAGCTACATCGTTTGAATGGAGACTTCGATCTTCTGCGGGAAGTGCCGGTGATTCATTTCTACGAGCATAACGGCTTGGTGGATCTAGGTGCGAGCAGTGCTTCATACAACGATGTTCGTTATTCTGTGCCGGAGCTTCTCGGCTGAAAGGAAGCCGTCTTCTACAAAAAACCCCTCGTGCTCACGAGGGGTTTTCAATTTGTGTCACAGTCTCTGCTTAGGCTGAAAGAAACTTAAGCATGGTCTCTGCGTCACTAACTTCAAATGGGTCTTCTCCGTAATTATCGGAAAACCCATCCTCCATAAAGAGTTTTTTTATCTCGCCATCTTCGACGTATAGGCTATAGCGCCATGAACGGTCGCCGAATCCAAGATTTTCTTTTTTCACGAGCATCCCCATTTTTCGTGTAAATTCTCCATTTCCATCCGGCAGCATTCTCACATTTTTGATCTCGAGATTTTTTGCCCACTGATACATGACGAATGCGTCATTCACACTGAGGCAGATCACCTCATCAATACCAAATTTTTTAAACTCGTCATAGTGTTTTTCATAGCCCGGAGCATGTGTCGTTGAACAGGTTGGTGTAAAAGCCCCAGGTAAGGCAAAGAGCACGATTTTCTTTCCTTTAAAAATTTCTTGCGTTGTTACATCTTGCCAACGGAATGGATTTTCTCCGTCGACCGATTCGTCTCGTACGCGTGTTTTAAAGATAACATCGGGTACGTGATTATTTGTTGGATGATTTGTCATAGTCCGTACAGTGGAACAAATAAACGTTCTACCGTCAATCTATTTTTGGTGAATTCGCTTTATGCCAAAAAAACCAAAGAGTATGGAAAGGGTGACAACCCCTTTTTCTATCAAGTGTCCATTCAGATCCAGAAAACTTCTTGTGAACGGAGTCATGGCTCCAAAGAGAAGATGAAATACGATCCCAATAGGGAGGGTTAAGATGACCCAATTCTTTTTTGGGATATCGATTCCTATTTTTCTGCATGCTTTTGTGAGGATTGGAGAGATGAGCCACATGCCTAAAAAAGAGATTGAAAGATCAAAGAATGCGTACTCTCCAAAACGGAATTGTCTAAGATAGGCGATGGTGTTCATGTGGGGAGGGTTATCAAGCTTGTGAGCTGGGAGATCAGTGTGGCTGGACAAGGGAGGCTATTTCTTTTTTTGATAGGATCCGCCATTTCCCTGGTGCTAAGGTATCAAGCTTTATTTTACCGATGCGGACACGTTCAAGTTTTTTTACTTCATATCCAAGCTTCTCGCACATCCGTCGAATTTGCCGATTCATGCCTTGTACAAGAATCATATTTATCTTTCGTGCGCCAAGTTGTTCCACTTTTGCTGGTAACGTTCTGCGATTCCCCAGTCTTATGCCATCACGCAGGTTCTGAATATGATCACCGCGAATAGGTTTATTTACTGTCACGAGATATTCTTTTTCCAGCTTATGCTTGGATTTCAAAATCTTATTTACAATATCTCCATCGTTCGTTAGGAGAAGGAGTCCGGATGATTCCACATCCAGTCGACCGATGGGGTATACGCGGCTTCTTGTTTTGATATAGTCCATCACCGTATTGGTACTCTGTTTGTCAGTAGTTGTAATGACGCCAAATGGTTTATGAAACGCGATATATAGTTTTTGTCGTTTTACGGGGATGCGTTTTCCATTCACGGTAATACGGTCAGCAAGGGACGCGCGATCGCCAAGCGATGCTTGCTCACCATTAATTTCTACATTTCCAGCTTCAATCAGACGATCAGCTTCACGTCGTGAGCAGACGCCTGATTCCGCGATGAGCTTATTAATTCTTATTTCTTCCATAGGGATGCTTCCTTTTTACGTGAAAAATGACATTTTGATAATAGGCGTAAACTATGCCCTTGAAAGCACATCGCTCTAGAAGCAGATAAAAGATCTTTTTATCTGTATGACCATTTGCTGTTTTTCACGTATAATCATCTTATGTCATGGGATACGTTTCGGTTATGGATAGTTCTTTTTGGTTGGCCTCTTCTTGCTGGCGGGGGCGTGTACATTTTGTATACAGCTTTTTCATTTTCTCAAAAAATCAAACAAGCTTCTTTAGGAAAATTTATTGTTGCCACTAATACGGCACTTGTTTTGACCATGGTGTGCCTTGGCGTGGTTGCCAGTTTCTTTTTATTTTTATCACCTTCTGAAATAAGTGTCGCTGTCGTTGCTCCCATTTTTGCGGTTTGGGTATTTATTTTAGTAAGAATTGTTTTCCTTTCCCAAAAATGGAGTGAAGAAGCTGTGAGTTTGAACAAGGAATTTCAGCTCACAAAACAGGAGCTAGAGCGCAGGGTTAAAAAACGAACAAAAGAACTTCGGCTCTCGCTCGCAAATAATCAAGCATTGGTACAGAGTATTGGTGAGGGACTGATCGCTGCGGATACAAAGTTTAGAGTAGAGCTCGTAAATCCTAGAGCTCAGGATATGTTGGGCTGGGGATCCAGCGATCTCGTTGGGAATTTAATTGGTGAGGAGGCGCCCTTTATTGTAGATGAAAGCGGAGCGCAACTTGAGCTCAAAAAGACACCGAGCTATGCCGCGCTTTTATCGGGAAAGAAAATGACGTTGGGTGGGGCATCGGAGCAGACCTATTACTATGTACGAAAAAATGACACGCGATTCCCTGTTGCGATTACAGCGACACCTATTATGCTTGGAGGGAAGGCAAAGGGGGTTATTCTTCTTTTTCGCGACATCACAAAAGAGAAAGAGTTGGATCGAGCAAAATCTGAATATATTTCCTTGGCATCGCATCAGCTCAGAACGCCGCCGCTCGCGCTTAAATGGAATGCGGAAATTTTATTGGACACGATAGACAAAAAACAAAAAAAGACGAGAAAGATTGTTGAAGACATGGAAGAGATCAGTGAGAAGATGCTTGAAACCGTTGGGGCTTTATTGAATGCTTCTCGTATTGAACTTGGCACATTTATCGTTGAGCCCATCCCAGTCGATTATCGCGAGATCGCAAAATCTGTCCTCGCAGAATTTGCTCCGCAGATCTGTTCAAAAGCTCTCGTCGTGAAAAAGGCATTTGATAAAACGATTCCTTCTATCCCAGCAGATCCTGCTTTAGCAAAGATCATTATCCAAAACCTCGTTTCTAATGCCGTGAAATACACACCAAAGAAAGGGGGAATAACTATTTCCATACATACGCGTAAAGGAGCGGGGGGTATTCGTCTCTCTGTTAAGGATAATGGAGTAGGTATTCCAAAGGAGGCGCAAAAGCATATTTTTCAGAAAATGTTTCGCGCTGACAATGTGAAGGACGTGGCGGATGGAACGGGTTTTGGGTTGTATCTCCTCAAATCCATTGTTGCATTCGCCGGAGGGAAGGCTTGGTTTAAAAGCAAAATAGGGGATGGAACAACGTTTTTTGTTGATCTTCCAAAAAAAGGCATGCAGAAGAAAAAGGGAACAAGTCGTTTAGGTTAATGGCTCTATCGGAAAAGTCTCGCTCATTTATTGCCTCCCAGAGATTCGGGGCTTGATTTTTTTAGCGTTTTCGTCTATGCTACGCGGGTTTTCCTATGTCTGATATTCGTAATGTTGCCATCATCGCTCACGTTGATCATGGCAAGACAACTCTCGCTGACGCGCTTTTAAACCAAAGCGACACGTTTCGTGATCACGTGATTGAAGGTTCTACCATTCTTGACTCTAATGATCTCGAACGCGAGCGCGGCATCACTATTCTTTCCAAAAATTGTGCCGTGCTGATTGGTGATACAAAAATCAACATTGTTGATACTCCAGGTCATGCGGATTTTGGTGGAGAAGTAGAGCGTATTATGAATCTGGTGGATGGTGCGCTTTTACTTGTTGACGCGAAAGAAGGTCCGATGCCTCAAACGCGCTTCGTTTTGAAGAAGGCGATTGAAGCTGGACATCGTATTATTGTTGTCATTAATAAGATTGATAAGCCGGACGCTCGACCGGATTGGGTATTGAATCAGACATTCGATTTATTTGTCATGCTTGGCGCGAGCGATGAACAGGCTGACTTCCCGGTTATTTATGCTTCCGCCAAACAAGGGAAGGCTGGTCTTGATCCAGACCTTACAAAGATGGAAAATGTGAAGCCTCTTTTTGACACCATCTTGAAAGAAATTCCTACGCCAAAAAATGATCCTAGCGGTCCGTTGCAGGTTTCTGTGGCAAATGTCAGCTATGATAATTACAAGGGAAAGATGGGGATGGGTCGTGTGGTACGTGGAACCTTCCATCCGGGGCCAGTTGCTTGGATTAATCGTGAAGGAAAAGTTACAAACACAAAGGTCAGTTCGATTTTTACGTTCATGGGACTTGAAAAGGTTGAAGTGAAAGAAGCTCTTGCTGGAGATATTGTCGCTTTTTCCGGTATTGCAGATTTGAATATCGGTGAGACGCTTGCGGATCCGGAACATCCGGATGCATTGCCCGTCATTAGCATTGAACGACCAACTGTAAAAATGGGATTTGGCGTGAACACGTCGCCCTTCGCCGGAGAAGAAGGAAAATTTACCACATCCCGAAATATCAAAGATCGTCTTGATCGTGAATTGCAAAATGATGTCGCCCTTCGCGTTGAAGCAGGTGAAGGTGACGGAGCCTTTATTGTGTCCGGTCGTGGAGAATTACATCTCGCTATTCTTATGGAGAATATGCGACGTGAGGGTTTTGAATTTCAGGTTTCAAAACCACAGGTGATTTTACGTGAGATTGATGGTGTGACGCAGGAGCCATTTGAAGAAGTATCTATTGAATGTCCAGAAGAGATGAGCGGTTCAGTGATTGAAAAGATGGGTAAGCGCAAAGCCGAAATGAAAGATATGCACGTGGATAGCGGACAAACCTTTTTGGAATTTGAAGTGCCAACCCGTGGATTGATCGGGTATCGTGCCGAATTCATGAAGGATACGAGAGGTCAAGGAATTTTGAATACGATTTTTCTCGGTTACCGACCATATCTCGGTTCTATTGAAACAACGCCGCATGGTTCTTTAATCGCGCATGAAAGTGGTACGGCTATGGCACATGGGTTAGCAAAAGCGCAAGAGCGAGGACAGCTTTTTATTCGACCAACCGTGAAGGTCTATGAAGGTATGGTGGTTGGGCAAAACGCGAAAGCGGAAGATCTTGAGGTGAATGTTTGTCGAGAAAAGCAATTAACCAATATGCGCTCCAAGGGAGATGGGGTCGCTATTAGCTTGGACACACCGCGTGATATGACGCTTGAAGACTCCATTGAATATCTCGGGGAGGATGAATTACTTGAAATCACGCCAAAATCTCTTCGCATCCGCAAGAAGTTTTTGAAGGCGCATGAAAGAAAACGCGCCACGCAAGCCTAAATAAAAAACCGACGTCAGAACGTCGATTTTTTATAGGGAGCCCACAAGACCCTACACATCTAGCTTACTTACGCGTATGGTTATATCGTCGCCCGATTCAGCCTTACCTATCATTATATGAAAAAACAAACATTTAAAATCAAGGGAATGCATTGCGCTTCATGTGCCGTGCGTATAGAAGATGCTTTAAAGAAGATGCCAGGCGTGGAACAAGCATCGGTGAATTATGCGCTAGAGGAGGCGTTTGTGGAGTCCGATCTTGATCCAATGAAACTTCATGCTGTTGTAAAAAAAGAAGGTTATGAGGTTGAGTCTGACTCTATGGAGATGGATCATATGCATCATGGAAGTGCGGACGAAGCAAAGAAGAAGGCTTTTCTTGCTGGGCTCCTTGCTTTGCCGGTGGTCTTGGTCTCCCTTTTTTCTATTCCCATTCCCGGCAATATCATTGGCTTGCCAGCTCGAGAAGTTTTATTAGGTCTTTTAACCACCGTCATTGTTTTTGGTCCGGGATTTGGTTTTCATAGAATCGCCCTTATTCAATTGAAAAAATTCTCGGCGAATATGGACAGCTTGATTTCCATGGGAACATTGACCGCGCTCTTGTTTAGTTGGTGGTCGCTTATGCGTGACGGACATGTGTATTTTGAAACGGCCGCCGCCATTACCGCTTTGATTCTTATCGGCAGATATCTGGAGGCTTTAAGTAAAGGTCGAGCTGGGGATGCGATTGCGAAGCTTCTTAAACTTGGCGCAAAGCAAGCACATGTATTGCAAAAGGATGGTAAGACAAAAGATATCGACTTGGCTGAGATAGGAATAGGCGATATTGTCCTTGTAAAACCTGGGGAAAAGCTTCCTTTGGATGGAGTGATTATAGAGGGGAAATCATCTATCGATGAATCTATGCTTACCGGTGAAAGTCTTCCGGTGAGCAAGGACGTGGGAGCGCAGGTATTTGGCGCGACATTGAACCAGTCTGGAGTGCTTCATGTTCGTGTTACAAAAACATCGGAGACATCAGCGCTCGCGCAAATTATTGATATGGTGAAAAATGCACAAGCAGAAAAGGCGCCGGTGCAAAAAATAGCTGATAGGATTTCTGCTATTTTTGTTCCTACGGTGATCGGGATCGCTTTGCTGACATTTATTATTTGGTATTTTGCCACAGGCACATTGGAGACAGCACTCATTCCGGCAGTAGCCGTGCTCGTCATTGCCTGTCCATGTGCGCTCGGTCTTGCGACACCAACAGCCATTCTGGTCGGCACGGGTCGAGCCGCGAAGGCAGGGATTTTTGTAAAAACAGGTGAGGCATTTGAACGAACAAAAAAACTTGATGTCGTGATGCTTGATAAAACTGGCACGATTACCGAAGGGCGACCGACGGTGACTGATGTCCATGCTTTTGATATGGATGAAGATCAGATGCTTTCGCTAGCGGCTTCCATCGAACAAGGGTCGGAGCATCCGCTTGCCGCCGCTATCGTGCGGGGAGCGGAGATGAAACAGGTTGCGTTTTCAAAAGCAACCGAGCTCGAAAGTAAAACGGCTATGGGTATGCACGGCAAAGTGAACTCGCATGTTATACGTGTGGGGAAGGCGAGCTATGTTTCAGATCAAGCTCTTTCCAAAGAACAGAAGACGGTTGCTCAAGCGCTGGAGACACAAGGAAAAACAACAGTTTATGTTTCAAATGATGGCGTACTTATTGGTGTGATTGCTATTGCTGATCCAATCAAGTCAGACGCGGCTGCCGCCGTTCAAGCAATGCATGATTTAGGGATGCACGTTGTGATGATTACCGGTGACAATAAAGCGACGGCTGAAGCTATCGCCAAGCAGGCGGGAATTTCTGAAGTTCATGCGGAGGTTTTACCGAAAGACAAACTAGATCTTGTAAAGCAAGCGCAAAAGCAAGGGCAAAAAGTCGCTTTTGTAGGTGATGGGATTAATGATGCGCCTGCCCTCACGCAAGCTGACCTCGGCATTGCGATGGGAACGGGAACGGATATTGCGATTGAGTCTGGGCAGATCGTTCTTGTGGGAGGGGAGACGAAAAAAATCCCAGATGCAATTCTTATTTCACGAAAAACATTTTCTGCTATTCAACAAAATCTATTTTGGGCATTTATTTACAACGCCCTTGGTATTCCATTGGCGGCCTTCGGATTCTTGAACCCTATTATCGCCGCGGGAGCTATGGCCTTCTCATCTATATCTGTTTTACTTAATTCTCTGCGTTTAAAACGCCTGTAAAGAGATTGCTCCTCATACGATCCGATTCGAAAAGAGTCGGATTTTATATTACGATGCTCTTATATGAAAAAAGAATCCGTCATGACCGGCATGATTACGCTATTCACTCTGACTGCTGCCGCATTGCAGCTCTTCATTGGTTTTCAAGAGCGTAGCCTTTTACGTTTTATGGATGCCGCCGGATATCTCATTCTTTTAAGCTTGTTGGTTGCGCCGGTATTTCAAGGAAGGAGAAAACTTCTATCATTTATCTTATTACTCTATACCCTGATTTCGTTTGCAAGCTATTTTATTTTGCAACCGAGCATCGCGGGAGCTTATAGCAGGGCTGGCATTGTCGCACCGACCGCCACAACGGATACCCCCGCTGGCGTTGTCGCAACGGATACACAAACGACTGGACTCACTTCTTTTACTTTGGATGAACAGACGGAAGGACAAGAGAATGCCTCTACAGAAGTTCTACCGCTCGCGGTGAGAGGTATAGAAGTTCTGCTTATTATGATGTTGCTTGTGGATATAGGTTGGAGAAAAAAATCGGAGATCGGTGCATAAAGAAAACCTACGCCTCATTAGTATGGAATATGGAGATCATACAATCAGAAAGAATATCTATCCTGGTCTTCAGGTTGCTATCGTACAAAAAGCAGATCAAAAAACTGGACGCGCGACCTATGGCGTTGTTCGAGATATTTTGACGAGTAGCGCTGTACATCATCAGGGGATTAAAGTGCGTTTGACCACAGGAGAAGTTGGTCGTGTGCAATATATTGAGGGGTAGTCATGTATACTGAAGATATGGAACGTCCATTAACAAATCCATTTGTCCCTGAAACGATCGTGCGTATTCCGGAATCTGAAATAAAGGTTGAGTTTGTGCGTTCCAGCGGACCAGGGGGACAGAAGGTAAATAAAACATCAACGAAGGCACAACTGAGATGGAATATTGATGCATCAACCGTTTTTTCTTCCAAAGAAAAAGCTCTACTGAAAAAGAGGCTGGCACATAAACTTACAAAAGAAGGAGAAATTGTTTTATCTGCGGATACCGAGCGGTCACAGCTTCAGAATAAAATGGCGGTGATTGCGCGTTTACAAACGCTTGTCCGTACGGCGCTCATTCCAAAACGTAAACGCATCGCGACGAAACCGACGCGTGGTTCAAAGGAGAGAAGACTGAGTGACAAAAAGAAACAGAGTCGAAAGAAGAAGATGAGGAAGGCGGACTTTGACGAGTAGCCTAGATCCTTACTAGAGAGAGACATGGTTGGTGTGCGCTCCCGTCTATTTAGTGGTAAACTAATGGGTGCTATGCTTTATCTCATCTTTATCTCTCTAGAGAATTATATTGCTTTTATTATCGCCGTACTTTCTGTTTTGGCAATAGTGGTTGCGCGTAGGGCTTTGTCACGCGGACTGACGCGATATGCTATACACATGGCACAAGTGAGCGTCGTGATGATTGCGCTCTTAACGCTATGGCGTATCATCGGTGATCGATTGCCTCTCGGTAAAGAGGCATTTAAACTCTTAGAGGGGGTTGAATATCTTGGATATATCGTCGCGTATACACTCTTTATCAGCTCCATCCTATTTGAGTTTAAACAGCATAAGAGGGCGGTGATTGGAGCTTCCAAGGACTAACTCAGTTATACTTTGTTATTTTATGCATGATATTTGTTCACTGACGACTACCTGCTCCATCTTTGCGATTGTGGGCATCGTTCTTGCTTTATTTGCTCTCTTCAGTGCGTGGTGGGTGACACGTGAAGGGTTAACCTATTCCTTTTTTGCCGCGACTCTATGGCTCTTGATCTTTGTGAGCGGGGGAAGAATCGTGCATGTGGCCTTTGAGCTTTGGCACCTGGACTTATTGTATGGGGATGATCTCTTTTACTTGGTAGAGATAGCCTTTTATATGATCGGGCTCGTTGCTTTCACGGGGCTTTTGGTAGATTCATGGGGTGTACGTGATCCACGTGATGTAAGAAAGAGAAAAGAGGGATGATGCTTTCTGAGGTACAATAGGTAGGTTTTACTGATGCTATCGAGTCAGCTCCTTGGTGATATCCTATTTCAGGATAGCTATTTCATGGTATAATGGACTTCATATATGAAGTCTTTTTTTATCCGCATCGCCGCCTTTTTTACTGGGGCCGCCATGCTCGCCTTTGCTCTGCCCGTTTTTGCTAAACCAGTGATTAGTACCGTCTCACCCGGAACAGCAAGTGCGGGTCTGCCGGTCACACTTACCGCGACAGTTTCCTCAGCTGTTTCAATTGCTTCATGTAACTTATATGTCGATCTTGCAGACGTTGGGGCGATGGATGTTTCTGGCAATGTTGCGAGTAAGTCATTTACCTTCCCTTATGGCGGCGCGCGTATCGCTTTTGTTTTTTGTCGCGACACTTCCGGGGGGATGGCTTCTGGCGCGAATACGTCTATCTGGGTCAGTGGAGCTACAGAAACAGAAGCACCGCTTAGCGGATCTGAGCCTACACCAGTCGTTGTACCTGAACCCGAACCTGCGCCAACGCCAGTGCTCATTAAGACACCGATCGTCGTGACTGGCTCTGCATCGTCATCACGCCGTCTCATTAAATTAGCTTGTCCGGCTGAGGCGGATATCAACGATCCATGTAAGGCCGTTTATTATATTGATGCTGATGGTGTGCGACATGCCTTTCCAAATTCACGCATCTTTTTCAGTTGGTATACAAATTTTGATGGAGTAACCGAGGTTGATCGGGGGGAGCTTTCAAAGCATGTCTTGGGAAGAAATGTTCGTTATCGTCCTGGTGTACGTTTGGTGAAGTTTAGAACAGATCGAAAGGTATACGCTGTGGGAGCGCGTGGTCGATTACGCTGGGTGGAGACGGAAGCGGTGGCGACGGCTTTGTATGGAGCGGACTGGAATACAAAAATTGATGATATCTCCGATGCGTTTCATTCCGATTATGCTTTTGGCTCGTCGGTAACCGCGCCAACGGACTTTTCTCCCTCGGAGGAATTGAATGTCGCTGAGAGTATCGACGCGAATATCAGATAAAAGAGTATCTTCATTTCAAAAGCCTATCTTTCGAGATAGGCTTTTCGTTTTGCTTCTGGAAATCGTTCAATAGCATAGCGCAACATAGTGCGAGGCATATCTTGTATATAGCTATCCAGAAACGCTTCCAATACTTGTACGTCTTTTTTTCCTGCTTCGCGCAACATCCAACCACAAGCTTTATGAATTAAATCTTCTTTATCTGTGAGGAAGGAAGCGCTTATCGCGAACGTATCATGTAAGTCATGTTTCGATATAAAGAAATGTGTGGCGACAACCGCAATGCGACGCTCCCAAAGATTGGGGGACTTCGCTAAACGGAATAAGCTCTCTCTCGGACGTTTCCAGAGATAGGCTCCAACAATTTTTGGCGCGGAGAGATCCACCAAGTCCCAATTATTTACTTGCTTTGCATGTTTTTTATAAAAACGAAATACCGTACTTTGTGTCTTGTTGTCGCTCGTTTCAAATTGATGCACGAGAATAAGTAGCGAGAGAAATCGCGCCTCATGTATAGAGCTATAGAGGAGCCTTTCCACTTCTCCTAGTGGCATGAGATAAAATGCTTTTGCGAGGGATCTGAGATCCGGTACACGAATGCCATAGAAAGTATCATGTTCACCATATTCACCCGGGCCCGTTTTGAAAAATCCGGCGCATCGCTTCGCGCATGTAGGATCTGCGAGCTTTTTTAACCGTCGTTCCGCCTCTCTCGCTGTTTGTGTGACTTTCATGAAACGATTGTAGCAAATGATTCGGTATATGTTATTCTCGCTATATGAAGAAAAAACTCTCCTATTTCCCATCCTGGAAGGGTATTATAGGCTATCTCTTAGACCCCTCCTCCAAGAAACTTCCAAAAATACTGCTTGTTTTAGCAGTTATCTATCTTTTCTTTCCTTTTGATCTGATCCCGGATTTTGCGGTGATTATTGGATGGCTTGATGATTTGGGATTGAATCTTTTTGCGTTTTGGTATGTACTGAAAACAGCGAAAACCTATGAAGAACGATCGCTGATACAAGAAAAACCGTGATATAAAGGGCTTTATGAAAAATACGCAACATATTGTAGAAGAATTACTCGATCTAGCTGATATTCGCCTCAATGGTGATCGGCCGTGGGATATCCATGTGCATGATAAGCGATTATTTGCTCGTGTTCTTCGAGAGGGAAGTCTCGGTTTTGGAGAAAGTTATATGGACGGTTGGTGGGATGCGGAACAACTCGATGCGTTAATCTCGAGAATCCTTGCCGCGAAGCTCGAGCGCCATGTTCAAAATAATCCGAAGTTTCTTTTATATGTCGCGAAAAGCTGGCTGCTGAACGCTGGTTCATCGAGACGCGCTCATGAAATCGGGGAGAAGCATTATGATATTGGAAATAACCTTTATGCCAAGATGCTCGATCCTCGCATGGTTTATACGTGCGGGTATTGGAAAGACGCCACAAATCTCGCTACGGCCCAAGAAGCAAAGCTTGATCTTGTCTGTAAGAAAATTGGATTACAACGGGGCGATACGGTTCTCGATATAGGATGCGGTTGGGGAAGTTTTGCAAAATATGCTGCGGAACGCTATGGAGCACATGTCATAGGAGTCACGGTTTCTAAAGAGCAGGCAACGCTCGCGAAAAAATTATGTGAGGGACTCCCAGTGGATATTCGTGTTCAAGATTATCGAGAGGTCACAGGAACCTTCGATCATGTGATTTCTCTCGGTATGTTTGAGCATGTTGGGTATAAAAATTATCGAACCTATATGCGCATGGTGAAGCGTGTATTGAAACCGAACGGACTCTTTCTCTTACATACTATTGGCGGGAATATATCTGATACGATTACGGATCCTTGGATTGATAAATATATTTTTCCCGGTTCTATGCTTCCATCAGTCAAACAAATTGCCTCAGCCTCCGAAGGGTTATTCGTTCTGGAAGATTGGCATAACTTTGGCACGGATTATGATAAAACCCTTCTCGCTTGGTTTCATCAATTTGATCTTCACTGGCCTGAACTCAAAACAGATTACGACGAGCGTTTTTATCGCATGTGGAAATATTATTTACTAAGTTCGGCTGGGTCATTCCGCTGTCGTGGAAACCAGTTGTGGCAAATTGTGCTTTCACCGCAGGGTGTTCGTGGTGGATACAAATCTATTCGCTAGCTTTTGTTACTGTACATTTCGATGCTTTGGTCGAGATGTTCATTGCGGTCTCGTTCTGCGAGTTCTAAAATCGTTTTTGAAACGGCGAGCGGGTTTGGAATTTCTTCAAAGACAAAATGGGTTTTTTCACCGGCAGTTTGAATTTCAACGAAGCCATAATCTAGCATGGTATGAAGGAACCCCTTTGTTTGTGAAGTCACGTCTTGTACTCGATAGAGACGCAATTCTGAAACAACGCGGTTGAATAATCCGGTTTGTTCAATGCTAAGGATACGCCGAGTGGTCACGATCCACACATCAAGATAGTAATCCATGAACATTTGAAAGAGGATGAGCCATGTAAAAAGAAACATGAGTGAGGAGATGATCACGATAACGGGAAAGAGTATGGAATTTTGTACAATAGTTGGTTCGTATAAAAATAAATAGGTGAAAGCGACCACCGGAATCAATATCGCAAAGACGTATCCTAAGATCACCGGAAGTAAGGTCACTGGATGTCGGCGTAAGAAATGGATAACTTTTTCTCCGGGAACAGAATTCGGAAGATGTTGGAGGTCGAACATAAGATTAGAGGTTGAATTGAGACGTGGACTGCTGTGTGCCGAATGTATTTAAATTAAAGAGCCCGATATTTTGTGACCAGTCGACTTGGGTAAAATAGATGCCAGAAACCAGAATCACGAGTATTCCTACAATGAGGAAAATCACCCCGGTGACCGTCGTGAATGAGCCGGAAACGCCGAAGCGCATATGAACCGTCACCGTCAGGATGGCGAATAGAACAAAAATAGCTACAAATATGAGCCAGGCGAGAAAAAGATAAGCAAGAGGAATCATGTCCCTAGTATAGCTTGCTCGTCCCGTGGCGTGAAGCCGAGATGTTTATAGGCGCGTGTCGTAGCGACGCGACCGCGTGGCGTGCGAGCGATGAGACCTTGTTGTAAAAGAAAGGGCTCAATCACTTCTTCGAGGGTGTCCATTTCTTCAGCGGTTGCCGCGGCGAGGGTTCCGAGCCCTACCGGACCACCTTCGAACTTTTCGATAATCATGGAAAGGGTGCGACGATCTGATTCATCAAGCCCGAGCGGGTCGATATTTAGAGAAGTGAGCGCTTCTTCCACTAACTTAGACTGTAAGTTGCCATCGGCTTTGACCTCTGCATAATCTCGTACACGCTTTAATAATCTGTTCCCGACACGTGGTGTACGTCTTGCACGATCAGCGATCATAGCGAGAGCGGGGCGTTCGCCACGCATTTCCAGAATACGCGCGTTTCTTTCTAGGATATCCGTCATTTCCTCTGGCAAATAAAAATCGAGATGATAGAGGACGCCAAAACGATCGCGGAGCGGAGCAGAGAGAAGGGAGAGACGAGTTGTCGCCCCGATGAGCGTGAAGCGCTTGAGGTCGAGACGCACGGTTCTTGCGGTGGGCCCTTTTCCAATCACGATATCAAGAGCGTAATCTTCCATAGCTGGATATAGCACTTCTTCAATGGCGTGATTCATGCGGTGAATTTCATCGATAAAAAGAATGTCACCTTCTTCAAGGTTTGTGAGAATCGCTGCAAGGTCACCGACATGTTCAAGGGCTGGACCGCTCGTGATTTTTAAATGTGCATCCATCTCATGTGAGATCACATGTGCGAGGGTGGTTTTTCCAAGCCCTGGCGGACCATAGAGTAAGACATGTTCGCACGGTTCTCCACGTTTTTGTGCCGCCTCAAGAAAGATCTCAAGATTTTCTTTTATTTTAGATTGCCCAATAAATTCATTTAAACGCTTCGGTCGGAGCGCTGTATCGTAGCCTTTGTCTTCAGCTTGTATTTGAGGCGCAACGACGCGCTCGATATCCGGGTGTTCCATATCTGTTCGTATATTATCACGCGCTCTTTTGCTTGGCTATAATCAAGAAATTACGTGCCTCCTCAGGATATTCCGTCCAAGACGCTTTCCCAAAAAGACCAATTTTTTCAATTTCCAGTGAAGGATGTGTCCAAAGGTCTTTCCATTCATCTTCAGTGAATCTATGCACAAAACGACGCCCTGTTTTTTCATCCGCTTTCCAAGGAATCCAAATATCGTCTTCTTCTGTATCTTCGACCGGTTCAAATTTCCCAGAGGGAATATACCAGGCGGAAGCGATCAATCGTCCACTCGGCTTTGTGAGGCGGATGAGTTCTTCTACGGATGCTTTGCGCAAACTCTGTGTTGGGAGATGGTGGAAGACGGCGAAACACGCCGTAAGATCGGCAATCGCGTTCGGAAAATCGATACGGGGTAATTCACCGGGGAGTATTTCTAGTTCTTTTGGTGCGGAGGCGCGGAGACTCGCGGAAGGCTCGATGCCGATATAGTTCACTCCTTTTGGAAGAGCGGATTGAAAGCGCCCATTTCCGGCGCCAATATCTAACACCGTCATACCAGGATGTATGTCTTTTGCAATGAGTATTTGCTCAGGCCAAAGCCCAGCTCTTGTTTTTGCGAAGGACGCGCCATGCGTTTCATAGAAGCGATGGACGGATTCTTGCTGTCGCTTGGCAAAGTTATTGATCATGCTAAGGTTATCGAACCAAATTACTGTTCAATATGCAACCCCAAGCCCCCCAGAGCTTACTCAAAAAAATGGTTCAAGAAGCGATTCACCTGCCGGAGAAAGACCTTTCTTCGCTTGATTCGCTGTGGCGGAAGCATTTATCCGGGACGCCATACCGTTTTCCACGCATTCCTGAGATTTTGAAAATTGCCGGTGAATTAATTGATTCTCCTGAACAATTGAAGCGTTTTCGTACTAAATTGCGGTGTAAGGCTGTTCGGACTGATTCTGGCGTGGCACCGATTACCTTGCTTACAAAACCATATCCCTGTCCGGGAAAATGCGTCTATTGCCCGACGGAGGTGCGTATGCCGAAAAGTTATATTTCGAGCGAACCGGCGGCAGCGCGTGCTTTGAGTTTAAAGTTCGATCCTTATCAGCAAGTGAAGCAGCGCGTGGAAGCCCTCGAGCGAAATGGTCATGAAGCGAAGAAAATTGAATTGATTGTAAAGGGCGGCACGTGGTCATCGTATCCATGGAGTTATCGTAAGTGGTTTATCAAGCGTGTCTTTGATGCGGCGAATCATCTTGGACAACCAACACGAAAAAGATTTTATACCTTAGCGGAAAGTCAGGCAGCAAATGAAACAGCGGATTATCGTATTATTGGTTTAACGATTGAAACGCGACCGGACTGGGTGTATCCACGTGAAATTATTCGATTGCGAGAACTTGGTGTGACGCGCGTGGAACTTGGTATTCAAGCGCTGGATGATCATATTCTTGCGCTGACACAGCGAGGGCATACGATCGCTCATGCGGTGCGCGCTACGATTCTCTTAAAAGCGGCTGCATTTAAAACGGATTATCATTTTATGCCGGGTCAGCCCGGTTCAAATGCCAAAAAAGATGTCGAGATGTATCGACAATTATTTGATGATCCACGCTTTAGACCGGATATGGTGAAACTATATCCTTGCGTCGTACTTCCATCGGCTGAGCTGCAAGAATGGTTTACTGATGGGCGATTCAAACCACTTGTAGGAGAAGAGCTTATTGAAACCATGGTGCAGATCCAGTCTATTACCCCGTATTATTGTCGTGTTCCTCGCTTGATTCGTGACTTTCCTTCGCCGGAAATTACCGGTGGGAATACGACGACAAATTTGAGACAGGAAGTTGAAAAACGTATGGAGGAGCGCGGCATTGAACAGAAGGATTTGCGCGTGAGAGAAGCGGGACACCGTCCAATGCTCGATGCATCAGTTATTCCTCAATTATGCATTGAGGAATATGAGAATGCTGGCGGTAAGGAATTATTTCTCAGTTATGAAGATGCGGATCGCACCACGGTACTCGCTTTTTTACGATTGCGTCTCCCGGATCACGGGATAACTTTCGGTGATGAAAAAACCGATCGTTGGCTGAAAGAGCTTCGCGAACATTTTATAGAATTACAAGGGGCGGCGTATGTACGTGAATTGCATACTTACGGTCAGGCACTCGCCCTTGGCGAGACGAAACAGGATGCGGTACAACATAAAGGCCTCGGAGGAAAGCTTATGGAAGAGGCAGAACGTATCGCAAAAGAGCGCGGCTATGAGTCTATTTATGTGATTAGCGGTATTGGTGTGCGAGCCTATTATCGCGCCAAGGGATACGAACTGGCCGGAACCTATATGAAAAAAATGCTTATATGAAATTAGGAATTCTTGTGTGCTCCGAGCCTTCGGGCGAACGATTCGCTGGTGCCAATCGGTTGAGTGAGGCGGCTCAAGCGCATCATCACGAGGTAGAAAAGTTGTATACATCGCGATTTGTTTTTCAAGCGAAGAAAGATGGGTATGATATTTTTTACGATGGGCAACCATTTGGTGGTTTTGACGCATTGATTTATCGTCCGAATTTTATTGAGGAACCGAGTTTACATGAATATGTTGTGCGCATTCTAGTTGCGAGCGGATACCGCGTCTTGAATGGGACGGCGGACACTTCAGCGACAAAGAATAAGCTAGAACAACATTTGATTTTTCAAGAAGAAGGATTCCCGATGCCACCTTGGCTGGTGGTGAAATCGAGAACGTGTGCACGTATGGCGGCAGAGCAAATTGTTTTTCCCCTTATCGTGAAACTCGCCTTTGGTACGCATGGGATTGGTGTCTTTTATGCGGAACAACCTGAGACCCTTCAGCCAATCGTTGATTATTTAGATATTCGCGATGGGAATCCGATGATTTTTGAGCAGTTTATTTCCGATGCGGGAAGAAAAGATGTACGTGTCTTTATTGTTGGTGGCACCGTTGTTGCGGCGATGAAGCGCGAGGCGACCCTTACGGAAGTACGGGCAAATATTGCTGCTGGCGGTAAAGGACAATCCACGGATCTTTCTGATGAAGAACAAGCTCTTGCGCTCGCGGTTGCAAAACGATTTCATTTGGATGTAGCGGGTATTGATATTTTACGAACAGACAAAGGCCCGTTGCTTTTAGAGGTAAACTCTAATCCTGGCTTTAAAGAGCTTGAAGCGGCAACTGGAAAAGATATCGCTAGCCTCTTAATTGACGAAGCGATGAAAATCCATTAAACCCGTGAGCGGAGGATTCAATGCTCTTTCTGTCATGTCCAAACCAAGAAAACGGATGCACGCGTGTAGCGCTACATCTGCCAAGTCTCGAACTTCAGCGCATGAACGCCAAGCTGTCCGACGCCTATGTCCTGGAGCTATTGATGGAGAAAGGTTATCGCCCGCTCAAGATTGACGTTATTGAAGAGGCACGAAAATGCCTGAAAAAGAGCTACCGGCGTGGGGCGAGTTTGAGACTTGCTCCCGACGTATTCGATTGTAGTGGCCTGATGTCGTATGTCTTTGCAAAAAAGGGCGTACGACTTCCACGCTTTGCAATTGACCAACTTCATCTTGGTCCTGGACATTCGGTCGCTCGATTGGAAGATACGCAAGCGGGGGATCTCATCTTCACGCGAGGTATCAGAGGACTGTACTGGGATGACTCAAAACGTCGCGCGGGACATGTGGGTCTCGTGACCAACGATGGCACCATTATTCACGCGGCGACGACCAAGCGCGGCGTTGTAGAAGATCGTCTGGAGGCATTTTTTGCGAGACGTAGATTTGCTGGCGCTCGACGGCCAATACCCGTTGAAGCGATGGATGAAATCGTCACGCTCGAATGCCCAATTGATGCGGATATCGATTCTTCGCAAACGATTCGCTGGGTGGTCCTTTCTTCCATTCGGTACTAGCCAAAGCCCCGGGGGATACCCCGGGGCGGCCCTGTTCTCGTCAATTGTGATTTTTTATGATAAAAAAAATGCCGTGCCCGGGTGGCGGAATGGTATACGCAACGGACTTAAAATCCGTGGCCGAAAGGCATGAGGGTTCGAGTCCCTCCCCGGGCACCAAGTCGAAAAGTCCTCGAAAGAGGGCTTTTTGATTTTTATGAGATAAAGCTTTTGCTTAGGTCATGGATACTTTCTATGGCGGAGCCATAATGCAATAAAGAAAAACGCATAATAGAGAATGAACGCCATTCGTTTTTCAATGGCTGTACAAAAAGAGGGGGCTCGTGGTCTCCTCTTTATTTTTTTATAAATTCATCTTTTCCTAAACGCTTTTCTGGGCGGGGCATTTTGAGCCCGAGCGCATCATAAATATCTTTTTCTGTTTTGCAGGCGAGTAATGCTCGTCCTTTGAAGAGGCCATATTCATTGAGTTTGAGTCCTTTCTTTTGTGCCAGTTCTCGTATTAAAACATTATGTCGTTTATCTCCTGTGAAATATTGTAATGCTGCGCCATAGACTTTGTCGGGCACAACGCGGAGGTCTGCATCAATGCCGATGCTAAGACGGACGGAAGATTTTGTTTTCCCCTTTTCGATAATTTTAACCACGCCAGGAAAGGATACGAATGCATTCATGACTTTATCTGGGTCTTTGGAAGTCGCAATAATATCAATATCACCGACATCCGCCTTTTTTCGACGAATGGAACCGGCGAGGCTTACGCGCTGCACGGCTTTTAACGCGCGGAGGCGTCTCACAAGTAAGTTTGCGACAGGTAAAACCTTTTCAAGGGTTTGTCGTCCGGTTGATCCTCGTAAGAGGCTTAATCCACGTGCCATTTTTTCTTCACTTTTCTTCCCGAAGCCCTTAAGGGTCCTGAGGCGATGCTCTTTGAGAGCGTGATCAAGTTCCGTTAAAGAAGTAATCCCAAGGGTTTTCCAAAGCGTATAAATATATTTTGGGCCAAGGCCTTCAAGCTGAGCGAGTCCCCAAATATCAACGGGATAGCTTTTCTTCAATGCTTCATACGATTTGATATGTCCTGTGCGAAAATACTCATCTATTTTTTTGGCGATAGATTCACCGATACCCGGCAAGGCGACGAGCGCTTTCACGCCACCTTGCTTCCATGTTTTTTTTATGTCCTCTTTCAATCCCGCAATAGATTCCGAGGCAAGTTCATACGCTTGGGGCTTGAAAGGAGTCCCCTTTGCTGCGTGCCAATAGGAAAATTCAAAAAAGATTTTAGATAGAACCTTCCAATCTTTTGCCTTTCCCATACAGCGCTTACAACTTTATGTGGTTTTGCGGTTTTGCTTTGTTTTTTGCGTATTTTCTACGAACTTTTTCTATTTCACTTTTTGTGAGCAGACCTTTTTGCGGTCCGACATGCTGTACCACGCTCCATGAATTTGCCGTTCCGTAGCCCATGGCCACTGGTAGGGTTTTATTCGCAAAGAGGCCATACAAGGTTCCGATAGTGTAACTATCACCAGCACCGGTACGCTCTTTCATTGGGCCAGGGAAAATGGGTTGGAACCAAATACGATTACCATCGGTTCCATATGAGCCCTTCGGTCCATCTGTAATAATAACATTCTTCGCTCCGAGCTGAACATAATTCAGGAGTAAATTATGGATGGGTCGTCTTGCGAGTTGTAAAAGATGTTCTCCCTCTTCGCGATTCACGATAAATAAATCAGTTCGGCAAATAACTGGCTTTATTGCTTCGAGGCCGCGCGTCAATTGGTCATTTCCCGGATTGAAGGCCAACTTTACTTTAGGATGAGCTTCCAAGTATTTGAGAAGTTGTTTTTCTTGTTTTTCATGACCCGGTCCAATGGCGGAATAGTATATCCATTTTGTTGTGCCAATAGCTGGAAGCGTATATTTTCGTTTTTCAGAATGGATGAACTGTGTCCGTTCTCCTTTAAAGTTGAGCACAGCGGCATAATTGGTGGCTTGGGATCTATCACGTGTAACAAAAACTGTATCAACTTTTGAGCGTTTCCAGTGTTCGATGATGTCTGTACCGGTTTTGTCATTTCCAAGTACGCTCACGATGGCCGAGCGCATACCGAGGCGCTTGCCTCCGACGGCCGCATTTGAGGCGTTTCCGGCTCCAGGCACAGTCACGACTTCTTTGACGGGAATTTTATCCGCATAATCAAAGCAGAGGAGACATTGTTCTTTTTTGAGCTCACAAGAGAGGGTGCCTTCTTCGATATCGAGAAATACATCAAGCCAGGCGTCACCAATAGTGATCAAATCATGTTTTGTTTTTTTGATTGCTTTTGCCATATATTCGTCAGTGTATCATTAATCTTTCTGTATCGCACGGAAAAAACATCTGTGTTATGCTATCTTCGATTGATAATTTATTTAGTTTCATCTATGGCCAATCAAACATCACAGAAGCAGTCATCCCATTTGGGAGCTGGGCTTGCCGCCGGAGCTATCCTTGGTTTGGCGACAGGACTTTTCATGAAGTCACGTAAAGGGAGGGAGCTTACAAAAGATGCTCAAAAGCGTGCAATGGTCTTGCAGAGGCAAGTCATGAAGAAACTTAAAACAGGCGAGGATCTTACTAAGGAGAAATACGAGGAAGTGGTAGACCATATTCTTGCGTACTATACGAAGTCAAAGCAGCTCGCCAAAAAAGAAGTGCCGGAAGCACGCAAATTTCTCTTGGGACGCTGGAAGGGAATTGAGGCGGAGCTCAAGAAGGGTACGAAGAAAAAATAAACGAACGTATTTTGCGTTAAAAAGACGGAGTATCGGGCTTCGTCTTTTGTTTTGGAGAAGGGTATGATAGAAGGTCTTTATGAAAAAGGTACACCGATTTATTCTCAATATTGATTTGGAGGCTGAGATCACGATAGATGACCAAGCTGTATTACATCAGTGGTTGGCCGTGTTGAAATTTGTTCCAGGGGAACTCATTGAGCTTTGTGATGGCAGAAAACAGGAAGCGCAATACTGTCTCTCCACGTTAGATCCTAAACGAGCTTCATTGAAACGTGTGGGTGAGGTGCAGGAAAATTCAGCGGAATCCTTAGCGCATGTCATTTTGTACGCAGCCATTTTGAAGAAAGAACATTTTGAATGGATTGCGCAAAAGGTGACGGAGTGTGGGGTTGCGGAGATTGTACCTCTCTTAAGCGAGCGCGTTGTGAAGAAGCGAGTGAAGGGAGAGCGACTTCATGACATCGTAAAGGAGGCAGCGGAACAGAGCGGACGGGGCGTCGTACCAACTATTCATGAGCCTCTTTCCTTAAAAGCTGCTTTCGCTCATGCCAAGATGAACCAAGAAAATTATTTTTTTCATGTGACTCATGAGGTGGCGCGTTTTTCTTCGGTGAAAAATCAGGGTGCGCGCATTGGATTATTTGTCGGACCGGAAGGTGGCTGGACGGATGCGGAGGCGAAGTTAGCTCGGGTAGCTGGATGTGAGATCGTGAGCCTCGGTCCAAGGGTATTAAGAGGGGAGACAGCCTGTATTCTAGCCATGTATCTTGCGACAAAATAATAAAAACTGCCCGAGTGGGCAGTTTTTATTTTATGGTCATCTTGATTTTATCTTTCACGACATCAACTTTTACCGTTTGATCTTCTTTGACTTTTCCTTCTACGATTTTCATTGCAAGCTCATCAAGGACTAACTCTTGGATAGCCCGTTTGAGCGGACGAGCGCCGAAGCTTGGATCATAGCCCTTATCAGCGATACGTTTCTTCGCTTTCTCTGTAAATTCGAGCGTAATCATTTTTTCCGCCAGTCGTTTTTGAACTTCGGCGAGCTGAAGATTTACAATTTTCTCAAGTTCCGTTTTATTTAGTGACTGGAACATTACAATTTCATCGACACGGTTTAAAAATTCCGGTCTGAAGTGATCACGAAGCATGCCGAGGACACGATCACGGATTTGATCGCTCTTTTGTTTTTTTGCTTGTTCTTCTCCATCAACGAATCCGATATCTCCCTTGGTTTTTCCATAGTCAAGAATCACATCTGAACCGATATTTGATGTCATGATGATAATGGTATTTTTGAAATTCACGACGCGGCCTTTTCCATCTGTGAGACGACCATCATCCAGTACTTGGAGGAGCGTATTGAAGACATCTGGGTGAGCTTTTTCCACTTCATCAAGCAAGACCACGGAATAAGGACGTCGTCGGATTTTTTCTGTGAGCTGACCACCTTCATCATGACCAATATATCCCGGAGGTGAACCGATCATTCTTGAAATGGCATGTTTTTCCATGAATTCACTCATGTCGACGCGCACCATGGCGTTTTCATCGTCAAACATAATTTCCGCGAGGGCTTTGGCTAGCTCGGTTTTACCAACACCAGTTGGGCCGAGGAAAAGAAATGAGCCAATAGGCTTATCTTCTTCGCTGATACCGGCGCGACTGCGACGAAGCGCGTTTGAAACAGCCTTGACCGCTTCATTTTGTCCGATGATGCGCTTATGCAATTCCTCCTCAAGATGAGAGAGCTTCTCTGCTTCCGACTCAAGCATGCGAGCTACTGGAATCCCTGTCCATCGGGCGACAACGGAAGCAATATCTTCTTCTGTGACAGCATCCTTCAAGAGACCGCGCTTTCCTTGAAGCTTTTTGAGCTTTGTTTCATTTTCTTTCATGCCTTTTTCGAGGCCGGGAACTTTTCCATAACGAATTTCGGAAGCTTGCTCAAGATCACCTTTGCGTTCGGCAATTTCTGCTTCAGAGCGCAATTCTTCAAGTTGTTTTTTTGCTTTTTGAATGGCTGTAATAACTTCCTTTTCTGCCTTCCATGAAAGTTCCAGCCCCTCCGATTGTTCACGTACTTCTGCCATATGACGCTCCAATTCTTTTAGACGTTCCTTAGAGGCTTTGTCTTCTTCCTTTGAAAGTGCGCGTTTTTCGATCTCATTTTTCACGAGCTCACGCTTTAACTTATCAAGCTCTTCCGGAAGGGAATCAATTTGCATACGAAGCGCCGCCGCGGATTCATCGATTAAATCCACCGCTTTATCTGGAAGAAAACGATCGGTAATATATCGGGAAGAGAGTTTTACGGCAGCAACGATGGCATTGTCGGTAATGCGCACGCCATTGTGCAATTCATATTTATCTTTGATACCGCGCAAAATAGCAATGGTATCTTCTTCGGAAGGTTCGAGGACGTAGACTGGCTGAAAACGACGAGTCAGTGCCGGGTCCTTTTCAATATATTTTTGATATTCTTGAAGCGTAGTTGCGCCGATGGCACGCAGTTGCCCTCGAGCGAGAGAGGGTTTTAACAAATTGGATGCATCAAGGGATCCCCCTTCACCACTTGCTCCAGCTCCGACAAGCGTGTGGAGCTCATCAATGAATAAGATGAATTTTCCTGCCGCTTCTTCAACCTCTTTAATAACCGCTTTAAGCCGTTCTTCAAACTCACCCCGAAATTTTGTTCCGGCGACCAAGGCGCCAATATCGAGAGAGACAACTTCTTTGTCTTTGAGAGATTCAGGTACATCACCAGCAACGATTCGTTGAGCGAGTCCTTCAATGATTGCTGTTTTTCCTGTACCAGCTTCTCCAATCAAGACAGGATTATTTTTTGTTCGTCGAAGAAGGATTTGCATGACGCGACGAATTTCATCATCACGTCCTATAACAGGATCGAGCTTTTCGGTGCGTGCGAGCTCGGTCAAGTTTCTCGAATATTTTTCGAGGGCTTGATATGAAGCTTCCGGTTCAGGGGAGTCGACTTTTGCATGACCGTGCACTTCCTTCAGAGCGTCGAGGATAGCTTCTTTGGAAATATGATATCGCGTCAGCAATTTCCCTGGGGTTTTGCCGGATTCCAAAATACCGAGAAATAAATGCTCGGTTGAAATATATTCATCTTTAAATTCTTTGGCTGTTTTTTCAGCGAGCTGAAGCGCGCGCGCAAGTTCAGGGGAGATATAGAGTTGCCCGAGGGTGTTCATGGAATTGGCAACGTTTGGAATCTCATCCAGCACGTGTTTCACTTCATTGATTAACCCATCCGTATTTACATTTAATTTTTTGAGTATAGCTGGAACAACGCCCTCTTCCTGACGGAGAAGCGCGAAGAGCAGGTGCCATGGTTCGAGGGCAGCATGACCTTGCTCCATGGCGATCGTTTGCGCGTACTGGAGGGCTTGCTGACTTTTATTGGTAAAATTTTGTGGAAGCATAGATATAAAGGGTGGCCGAAGAATGGGGTCTTTCTTATACGTGTGAGGCTTCGGCCAAAATCTCTAATTAGCAGTCTATCTTTGAGACTGCTAATACCATATAGTCTTTTTTTTAACCCGTCAATATTACGGATGTTGCACGTCTACAAAGTTGTTTATGTCCTTATAATCAATGCGTTGTTGGCCAAAAGGAGACTCAGTAATGATATAGGTTGGTAAGTCTCCTTTTACGCAGATTTGATAGAGTTCTACTTGAGCATTGATCTCATTATATTGTTTGAATGTGTAGAGCGTGCAATCCGTATCTTCAATGCGATCTTGCATTTGTGCATATTCTGAAACGAAGCTTTCTGCACCGCCGCTTGGGAGGGTAGCCTCCTGAAAGAGGGCTCGTAAGACAGTTGCTTCTTTTGTATCGGTGATATTTGTCCAGGTGCTTGTATTCTCTCGGAAATCGATTTCGTCTTTCGACATGAAGACATCGGAAATAGTGAGGGTGTTGTCGACATCGATACGCATGCGCCCGTACAAACCTACAGCTGCCGCAAAATCAACAGCGATATCCGCTGTGCCTCCTTGTACTGGCACATCAATAACTGCGCGGAACGCTGTGGCTTGTCCGAGATTTCGCATCACTTGTCGTAAGTACACGATATCTGCAGATGGTTCAGGGGCTTCTGATCCAGCAGGCGCCGGTGTGGGGGCTGTTTCGGTTGTTGTAGCTACATCGGGTGTTGTAACGGACGGAATAGCTTGCTCTTTCGCAAGCTGAATGCGCTCCTCCAATCTTGCTTGAGGCGACTTGCAACCAATACCCAATAAGGCGATGGCACCAAATGCCAGCAAGAGGGATATAGGGCGTCGGATCCTGTACATGTCCCTAGTTTATCTTAAAATAGCGCACTCGTCAGGCGGTGAGTTATTTGCTAGGCTCTTTCTTATGAAAGGCGAGCTTTATATTGTAGCGACCCCCATTGGGAATTTAGAAGATATTTCAAAGCGCGCTCTGCGTATTTTAAGTGAAGTAGATGAGATTTTTTGTGAGGATACGCGTGTAACCTCCAAACTTTTGCATGCATATGAGATTAAAACACCACTTCATTCGTATCATGCACAAAGTCAGCCCAGCGTACGGAGAGCGATCCTTGAGAAGCTTCATGCTGGGAAACTATTAGCGTATACAAGTGATGCTGGAACGCCGGGCGTGAATGATCCTGGTGGAAAATTGGTGCAAGAAGCTTTTGAACAAGGGATTCGCGTTGTACCGATTCCAGGAGCGTCAGCTGTGACCACTGCGGTATCCGTTTGTGGCTTTCCTATGGAACGATTTTCTTATCGCGGATTCGTTCCACATAAGAACAAGCGCAAGAAGTTTTTTGAAGAGGTTGGAACAAGCACCGACCCAGTCATTTTCTTTGAGTCGACGCATAGGATTGAGAAAACCTTAGATGCTCTCGCCCTTGTTCTAGCTCCAGAGCGCCAGGTATTTATTGGGCGTGAGCTCACCAAACAATTTGAAACCCTCTATCGCGGCACTATTGACGAAGTGCGTGAAGCTCTGCAAGCTACCAGTGAAAAGGGGGAGTTTGTGATTATCGTCGGACCAAAAAAATAATATGAACAAGTATTACGTCACTACACCGATTTATTACGTGAATGATAAACCGCATATTGGCACGACCTATACAACGGTTGTCGCGGATGCCCTCGCGCGTTTTCATCGTCTCAAAAAAGAAGATGTTTATTTTGTGACGGGTACAGATGAGAACAGTCAAAAAAATCTTCAAGCGATGGAGAAAGCGGGGGATAAGGATCTTCCGACATATCTGGATCGTATGGCGGGCGTCTGGAAGGATACGTGGTCAGCGCTGGGTATTTCCAATGATGATTTTATTCGCACAACAGAGACGCGCCATTTGGATGGGGTTCGGCGTTTTTGGAAAGCCGTCAAAAAAAGTGGGGATATTTATGAGGGAGAATATACCGGTTTGTATTGCGTTGGCTGTGAGGCATTTAAAGCAGAGTCAGACCTCGTGAATGGAGCCTGCGCCCTTCATCCGAATGCGGAGCTTCAGACGTTAAAAGAGAAAAATTATTTTTTCAGATTGACAGCATATCGAGAAGAATTACTCGCGCTCTATGAAACGAACGAACAGTTTGTGATGCCCGAGTCGCGTCGTCATGAGGTGCGAAATTACGTGCGGGATCATCTTACAGATATTTCCATTAGTCGCGAAGCAAAAGCACTTGAAGTTGGTATTCCCGTTCCGGATGATGAGAGCCAAAAGATTTATGTATGGTTTGATGCCTTGATCAATTATTTGACTGCGGTTGGTTACGGCACAAATGAAGAGCTGTTTAAGAAATTTTGGCCCGCAGATTTACATTTAGTTGGGAAAGATATTATTAAGTTTCATTGCGCGCTTTGGCCAGCAATGCTTTTAAGTGCGGCGAAATCCGATGCACTTCTCCAGGATGAGAAGGGGACGGCGCTCTTGCCTTGCCAAGTATTTGCGCATGGCTTCTTTACGATTGATGGGCAAAAGATTTCAAAATCACTTGGGAATGCGATTGATCCGCGTGAACTGATACAACAGTATCCATTTGATGTCATCCGTTATTACCTCTTGCGTGAAATTACCTTTGGAGAAGATGGGGATTTTTCAAGAGAACGTTTAGCTGAGCGCTACTCAGCGGATCTTGCAAATACGCTCGGTAATCTCGTGCAGCGTGTGATCGCCATGTCGAGAAAATACTTCGATGGCAAGGTGCCTGCTACGGATGTGGACGCGGCGGCTATTTCTCGAACGGATCATTGGAAGGGTGAGAGCCTGTTACGAGAAATTTCAATTCAAGCAAGTGAATGGTACGAACAGAATCGCTGCGACAAAGCATTGGCGGTCATTTGGGAGGGGCTTGATGAAGCGAATAAATATATTGAAGATACGCAACCATTCAAACTTGTGAAGGAGGATGAGAAAGCCGTGAGTGAGATTCTCTACGCGCTTCTTGAAAGCTGCCGTTTTTATGGGTGGCTAATTCATCCGGTATTGCCGGAAACATCTGTAAAAATATTCTCTGCGCTTGGCCTTGATCCAGAGGAGGAACTTGAACAAGCTTGGAACGAGGCATTGCAATGGGGCGGCTTACCAACAGGAAGTCAGCTTCCTGCGCCTGAACCGCTTTTTCCAAAAATTGAAAAAGAAGCGTCTTAAGACAGCGTGCAATGCGGGGACAGATTGCTCACAGCTGTTCGTCATGACATAATACAAACTATATGGGGCTTATTGATTTGATCTTGATCTTGATTTTACTTGGCTTTCTTGGGAATGGCTGGAGACAAGGGTTTGTGAAAGCGCTCGGTGAATTTATTGGTGCTATCATCTCTTTTTTGGTCGCTCGTGCATTCTCAGGGCCATTGGGTAATGTGTTTGGATTTTTATTTCCACATAATCCCGGTATCGCACGCTTGATTGCTTTTATCGTTATTTTCCTCATTGTTGTTAAACTCATTGGCTGGCTCTTTTCTTTTGTTGTAATGATTTTAAAAATCATTACGTCCCTTCCCATCATCTCTTTAGTGAATAGAATATTCGGAGGCGTGTTAGGATTTTTAACGGGCCTTATTTTTGTTGGTTCGGCGGTGTATCTTGTGCTGAGCTTTAGGCTTGATGCCACGCTTGTTCATATGCTCGCCGGTTCACCGGTGGCTCGCTATACCGAACAAGTCTTTTCCTCATTATTACAATTTCTCATTTAGCTTCTAAGGAGGGAGGACCTAAACACACTCGCTTCTCATCATGCTATTCACCTCTTGATCTTATCCGGTCTTATCTTTATGAATCCAAAGCTTATTGACACGCACTGTCATCTTCATTTTCCTGCATATGATGTCGATCGAGATGAAGTCCTTTTGCGCATGCGAGAAAAGGGCGTCTGGGGTATTACGATTGGAACAGCGATGAAGAATAGCCGAAGTGGGATTCAATTTGCTGAACGTCATTCGGATATTTGGGCAGTCGTCGGATTACATCCATCGCATTGTACGTCGTCCTATCATGATAAAAATGAAGGCGAGGTTTCTGAATCAAGTACTGATCCTGAGGCATTAAAGGCGTTAGCTCTCAGTTCAAAGAAAGTTGTTGGGATTGGAGAGAGTGGTCTCGATTTTTATCGATTTGAGGATGAGGAAGACGTGGAGGGAGCAAAAGCAAAACAGGAGGTGAGTTTTCGTCACCATATCGATGTGGCGCTAGAACTTGATTTACCCATTGTTATTCATTGTCGCGAAGCTCTCGGGCGACTCGCGGAAATCATTCAAAGCTATCACGCAGAGGGGAAGCAGCCTCGCGGAGTTGTCCATTCTTTTACAGGAAGCTGGGAAGAAGCGATGTCTCTTTTAGATTTGGGCTTATATATTGCGGTAAATGGCATCGCGACTTTTCCGCTGAAAAAAACACAGGATCCAGCTACGGCCATCGATCGTACGATTGAACGCATTTCTATGGATCGTTTACTTATTGAAACGGACGCTCCTTACTTAGCGCCGGGGAAGTTCCGTGGAAAACGAAATGAACCAAGCTATGTTGAAGAGGTCGCAAAACACGTTGCTAGTGTCAGAGGCATTTCCTTTGAAGAAGCGTCGGTGGTGACGACGGAGAACGCGAGGAGGCTATTTAAAATATAAGACGCGACTCCGTATGTGGAGTCGCGTCATAGCTTGAGGCCAGTCTCGGTTTAGCGCCGAGGGATGTGTCGTTTTGGTGGCGGAGCAAGGAGCATCTCCTCCAGCTTATTACGAACTTCATGTTTGTCACACGCACCGTTTGCTCCGTGACGCACCATGAGTCGGCGGTTATGGCGGTCACCAGAGATCGCAATCACAGGACCGTGAAAGTGACTTGTGGTGATCATGCGTAGAAGGGGGAGCGTATCGCATTCCCTACTCTCTATGCATCCATCGACTAGGACCGCATCGATCGTATCGATGTGTTCCTGAAAGCGCCGTTGCGCTTCCGCTAATGTGGTCGCAGCGATAAAGGTAATCGGGAAGGTCCTCCCAGTCATCATGGCGAGTGATTGGTGGAGTCCTACATTATCGTCGATGACGAGCACGGTTTTCTGTGACAAAAGCACCTCCTGAAAAAGTACGGGGTTGCAAACTACCTGTATTCTGCTATGTGGTCAAGTCTTGGGGAGGGAAACCGTTGTTTTTTCCCATGTAATTAGCTCATCTTTGGCTAAGCGTTGAAGTAGCTGCTCGAGCCATATCTGATCTACGGGTGTAAAGGTTGGATCGATCTTTTTTCCGAGCTGTTTAATATTCGCTCTATTCATTTTTTGTAGAAGCTGCAAAATTCTTCCTCGATAAATTCTGTCAGGGAAGCGTTTGCCAGCACGAATATTTTCATTTGCTTTCTTGATACTTCGTTTGGGAATAGGGACCTTGCCGGCAAGAAATTTTGGTCCCGCAAGACAGTGTTTTTTTAGGGGGCAGTCAGCACAGTTTGGCGTTTTTGTGCAATAAAGACTCGCGATATCAAATAAGGCTTGCGGTACATCATAATACGTGCCACGCGTTGGAAATTGTTCCATCGCTTTCGTTTCAATCGCTCTATCATCTTGTTCATTTGGGAACGGTTTACCAAACAAGACGCGCGCTAGGACACGACGGATATTGGTATCGATGGGGAGCGTGCGTTTCTTTTGGCTGAACGCGGAGATGGCGCGAGCCGTGTAGAGGCCAACGCCTTTCAGCTTCTGCCAATCCTCTTCTGATTCGGGTATTCCTGATGTGACGACCGCTTCTGCGGCGGCTTTTAAAAAGAGAGCTCGACGATTATAGCCAAGTCCGGACCAAGCTCGAATCACCTCACTCTTTTTTGCTTTCGCTAGCGAACGCCAGTGAGGAAAGCATTTGAGCCAGCGCTCATAATAGATAATCACTCGATCCACTTGGGTTTGCTGAAGCATGATTTCACTTAGCAAGATTCGATAAGGGTCGCGTGTTTTTCGCCACGGCAATACCCGGCCGTGTTTTTTGTACCAATGAAGGGCGAGCGTAAACGGGGTCATGTTCTAAAGGTGAGACTGGAAAAAACGTCCATGATATCTGATGCTTTAAAACCCGAACTTTCTTTTGCCCAAATGAGGAGGGTGCTTGTTCCAGAAGATTGTAGGCGGAGGGCATAGCCTTGTTCATTTGTATCGACGACCTTTCCCTTAACACCAGCGAGCAATTGACCAGAGACAAGAAAAAAGACATCGGTTGGATCCGTGAGCTGTTCTTTTAATTTCATCTCGGCCACTTGGCTATAGGGCGTTACGTTTACCCATGGGGCTTTTGTTCGTTTCGAGCCAATTACAAATGCTGATTCATCATTTTGTAATACGTCGCCACTATTTGGTACGCGCAATGTAATGCCCAGAGGAAGACTGATGAGCTCTTTCCAATATTGAATCTTAGAGGATTTTGTGAGAGGTATTGCCGCTTTAATCATGTCGCGCTCTTCTTCGAGACGTTGTACACGTTCTCTTGTTTGCGCGACCTCATCGCTCGCTACTTCTAGTTTTTGATTTGCTTCTTCTGCTAGTTCCTGACTCGAAGTGAGTAATTGCTCGGCTTGTAGTTCAGCTTGTGCCTTGCTCTCCATGAGAGCTGCACGGTCAGCATTAGAGCGATAAAGAAAAAACCCCGTGCCAAGACCAGTTGCTAGTGCGCCGATAAAGATATAACCGAGAACAGTAAAGATGGAACGTGTATTCATGATCGTAAAAATGTCTTTAGCCTCGCTTTTTGTTTCGGATCGAATTCCATAGCAAGAATGCTCAACATAATATCACGGCGACGTAGCTTGTGTGCAAGGCTGAGCTCGACCGCTTTTTTCCAGGGCATTTCGATTAGCTCGATTTTTTCACCAGCGAGTTCAGGATTTTTCATGGTGGTGAGCGTAAGATCTTTTGCAACAAATACAAATTCTTCAAAACGCACCATCCCGTCAAATACGGATTTTGACCAAAGCTTCATATGCTTAGCTGTGTATCCGGTTTCTTCAACGAGTTCTCTTGCTGCCCCTTGTCTAGCTGTTTCTCCTGGATCAATCATACCGCCAGGTGGATCAAAGAAGCGTCGTTTTCTCCCTCGCCCAGGTTGTGTTTGCTTGGTCATGAGGAGCGTGTCTTTATCAAGAAACGCTAGGATACCAGCCGTGTCAGCTCGCACGAAACATTCGAATGTGCGAGTGCTTTTATCGAACATTTTTTGCTCCCATTGATAGATATCAGCGAGCGGTCCACGATGAACACATTTTGCCTTTTTTGGAGGGGGAATGGGCATACGATAAAAGTGTACCTTGATTGTGATGAACATGAAATAGAGTCATTTGATTTTTTCGTGTAAATCTGCTAGTATCCCGCACTTAGATGGAGAAACCAAAATTACATCGTAAACGTGTTCGACTTCAGGTGCTTGATCTCATCCATTTTGACATTTCTCTCAGTGAAAAAGGGGGTATTTTGCTGAAGGCCTATGCGAGCTACGGACCGGTTGAAGTACCGATTCGATCAACCGTTACTCCTTTTGTCGAGCAGGAAGATGAGCGTGGCATTATCCAGTACGAGCCGGAAAGAGACTTGGATTTGGAAGAAGAGGCCTACATGGAATTGAAGAAAAATTATCCGCTTCTTCCGACAGCGGAAGATTTTGTTTTTCGCGTTAATGAAGATGATTTATTTGTCTTTGCAAAAGAAGTCCTTCCTGATCTTGAGTATCGTTATGATGTCCGCATCGAGAATCAGGCAAATGCACGTTTACGTATTAATACGTCAGGCGTGTCTTCGGTATGGCATATCCAAGAAGGAGAACAAGGGTGGTTTCAATTTTCCATTGATTGGCAATGTGAACAGGCGGATGTTCCGGCGAGTGAATTACGTCAGGCTGTTATTGAAGGGAAGCCTTATATTCGTGATCCGAAAGGTGGATTTATTGAACTGGAACAAACGGCTGATATAGAGCATATCCGCGAAGTGTTGAAACGCGCAGAGGAAACGGATGACGGTACGTATCGTTCACGTATGCACTTCGCTCCGGAATTATTGAGCGTGCTTGAAGATTCTCAGATGCAGCGAGCGATTGAAACGGATGCGGCTTTAACTCGATTTTTTGAAGAGATGAAAGAAGGGAAGTTGGTGCAAGATGTATCGTTTTCACCGGCGCTTGATCCTGTTTTGCGCAGCTATCAAAAAGATGGTGTTTCATGGTTATTTTTTTTAAAGAAATATGGTTTTGGTGGGGTGCTGGCAGATGAAATGGGTTTGGGAAAAACTTTGCAATTACTCACATTTGTTTTGATGGCGCGTGAGCCAGGTAGGACGAGTATTGTTATTTGTCCAAAGACATTGCTTTTACCGTGGCAAGAGGAAGCTGAGAAGTTTACACCGGGATTAAAAACGTTGGTTATTGATGGCACACAGGAGGAGCGTAGGGCTTTGATTAAGCGCGCGAAAGATTTTGATTTGATTATTGCCGCGTATTCAACGGTTCATCGTGATGTCAAAGAGTATTTGCAGTCTGGTATTCGTTTTCAATTTGCCACGCTTGATGAAGCGCAATATATCAAGAATCCAGCGACCTCGACGGCAAAAGCGGTAAAGCTTTTACCATCTGATATACGTATTGCACTTACAGGAACACCCATGGAAAATCGTATTAAAGAGCTCTGGTCCTTATTTGATTATTTGATGCCGGGATTTTTCGGTTCCATGAAACAGTTTGCAAAAGAGTATGAGAAGCCGATTGAACAGCTAGGAGAAAAGGCGCCTCTGGAGCAGCTGAAACGTAAAATTCAACCCTTTATTTTGAGACGTACTAAAACATCGGAACTAGAGGAGCTACCGCCGAAGATCGAGCAGACGCGACATTGTGTGCTTACGCCCGAGCAAACGCTTGTGTATGCGAGGACGCTGGAAGATGTCAAAAAAGAAGTGCATCGTGTTGTTGAGGAAAAAGGGTTTGATCGTTCACGTATTGAGATTTTAAGCGCACTCATGAAGTTGCGTCGTATTTGCGATCATCCAGCACTGGTCGATGGACGACTTCCAAAGGGGCCAGATCTTTCCGGAAAAATGGAACATGTGTTTGAGCTCATTCGTCAGGCGCAGGATGGTGGGCATAAAGTGCTGCTCTTCAGTCAATTTACGAGCATGCTTGATATCATTCGTGACAGTTTAGATGAACAAGGTATCGGACATTGCACGATTGAAGGGAAGACGCGTGATAGAAAAGCTGAGATTGATAAATTTTCGCACGATCCAAATGTGTGGGTTTTTCTCCTTTCTCTTCGTGCCGGTGGAACAGGGCTTACCCTCACAGAAGCAGACACGGTTATTTTATTTGATCCTTGGTGGAACCCTATGGTGGAACAACAAGCGATGGATCGCGCGCATCGTATCGGTCAATCCAAAACGGTGAACGTTTACAAGCTTGTGACAAAAGGAACAGTTGAAGAAAAAGTTGTCGCATTACAAGAAAAAAAGAAGCAATTATTTGAGGCACTTGTTGAAGAACAGGAAGCCTCTGCTCTCGCTCTTACATGGGAAGACGTAAGGGGGTTATTAGAGTAGCCGATAGCATGAGCTTTCTTGTAAGAATCGCTCATTGCTTCGAATTCAAAATCGGCCTCCTTTTGGTTGACGAATGGGTCGAATTAACCTAGGATACCCCATATAAATCACACATTTCTATGAATAATTACTTGTTATTTGCACTTGCTTGTGGCGTTATCGCTATTCTTTACGGCCTCTACTTAACTCGATCGATTCTTGCGCTTCCGCCGGGGGAAGGAAAGATGCTCGAAATCGCCAAGGCGATTCAGGAAGGGGCTAATGCCTATTTAAAGAGGCAGTATAAAACCGTCCTCTGGATCGGTATCGCAGTATTTATTCTTATTGGATTACTTCCAAGTCTTGGCTGGCTGGTTGCTCTTGGATTTGCCATTGGAGCTTCCCTTTCAGCTTTGGCTGGTTTTATCGGGATGTACGTCGCTGTACGTGCGAATGTGCGTACTGCTGAAGCGGCAAAAACAGGCATGGTTGACGCCATGAATGTCGCTGTAAAAGGGGGAGCGGTTACCGGGCTCTTGGTTGTCGGTTTAGGTTTACTCGGTGTGACCGGATTTTATGCAATCACAGGAGATCTTAAGGCGCTTATCGGATTTGGTTTTGGCGCCTCTCTTATTTCCGTCTTTGCTCGTTTAGGTGGAGGCATTTTTACCAAAGCCGCAGATGTCGGAGCTGATATGGTTGGTAAGGTTGAACATAATATTCCTGAAGACGACCCACGTAATCCAGCAGTGATCGCTGACAATGTGGGAGATAATGTTGGAGATGACGCCGGGATGGCAGCGGACTTGTTTGAAACCTATGCGGTCACGGCGCTCGCGACAATGGTTCTCGGAAATCTCTTATTTCCTCGTATCGAGAACGCCCTTCTGTATCCGCTCGTGATTGGGGGTGTTTCCATTTTGACATCTGTCGTCGGGATTTGGTTCGTGAAACTTCCAAAGGGAAGTGAGAACATCATGGGAGCGCTTTACAAGGGGATTGCTGCTTCAGGCATACTCGCGGCTATCCTTCTCTATCCTGTCACACAAAAACTGATGGCCGGATCGGGCATGGATCCAATGAAGCTCTACTTTTCCGCGCTTGTTGGTTTGGCTGTGACCGGATTATTGATGATAATTACAGATTATTTCACCTCAACGAGTTTTGCTCCTGTACGTGAAATAGCCGCCGCATCCGAAACCGGTCACGGAACTAATGTGATTGCAGGGCTCGCGGTTGGAATGAAATCAACCGCTGCTCCGGTGATTGTGATCGCCGTGGCGACCCTCATGTCGTTTTCTTTCGCCGGACTTTATGGAGTTGCTATTGCAGCGATGTCCATGCTCTCTTTGGCGGGTATCATTGTGACGATTGATGCGTTTGGTCCAGTCACCGATAATGCCGGTGGTATTGCTGAGATGGCTGGCTTAGACGAAAAAGTTCGCAATGTTACCGATCCACTTGATGCAGTTGGAAATACCACGAAAGCGGTGACAAAGGGGTATGCTATCGGTTCTGCTGCTCTTGCAGCGGTTGTGCTTTTCTCATCATACACGCAAGAGATTGCAAATCTTGGTAAGCATGTATCTTTCTCCTTGGAAGATCCAAAACTCCTTATTGGATTATTTATCGGTGGTTTGTTGCCATACCTTTTTGGAGCATATGCCATGCAGGCCGTTGGCCGCACAGCAGGGAAAGTCGTTGAAGAAGTGCGACGTCAATTTAAGGAAATTGCTGGCATCATGGAAGGCACAGCAAAACCGGATTACGCTAAATGTGTAGATGTGGTGACGCAAGGCGCCCTTCGTCAAATGATTATTCCTGCGCTTATCCCAGTGATTACACCGATTGTTGTAGGTCTCGCTCTTGGACCGGTTGCGCTTGGAGGTGTGCTCGTTGGATCAATTGTGACGGGTCTGTTTGTAGGAATCTCTATGACAACAGGTGGAGCGGCTTGGGATAATGCAAAGAAATATATTGAATCCGGTCATTTTGGTGGCAAAGGATCCTTCGCTCATCAAGCAGCGGTTACTGGAGATACGGTGGGTGATCCGTACAAAGACACGGCGGGTCCAGCGATTAACCCAATGATTAAAATCTTAAATATTGTCGCTTTGCTTATTATCGGATTAATTGTATGAGCCACCCAACACTCAGCTTACGTTCGTTTGAGGTGAGTGAACTCGTTTGGGAAACGGCGAATATATTTACATTGCGTCTTCGGGCAAAAACACCCGAAGACGCATTTGGTTTTCTCCCGGGGCAGTGGGTGTATTTGCATCTTCTCAATAAAGATGGATCAAGCTGGGCACGTGCAGCTTTTTCCATTGCTTCCGCTCCGGAAGCTTCAGAAGCGCTCCTCGAGTTCGGTATCAAAGTTTACGGAGATTTTACGAAGCGTACTTCTCAGCTTATTCCCGGAGATATGGTTGCATTACAGGGGCCTTTCGGCCGGTTTGTGCTTACGGAAGGGGAGGCAAACCTCGTGATGTTTGCCGGCGGTATTGGAATCTCTCCACTGCTTTCCATGATTCGATCACTTGCCGCGCGGAATGCGGATGTGGATGTCACATTATTGTATTCAAATAAAACCGTTGAAGATATTGCGTATCGAGAAGAGCTGGAGCGAATAAAAAAAATGTGGCCTCACTTACGGGTTATTTATTTTCTCACGCAAGAAACGTCTTTGCCGGATCATTTTGAAGCGGAGCTCGGTCGCCTTGATCCTGCGCATCTTGATCAGTATGTCCCACATGTCTCAATTCCCATGTATTTTATGTGCGGACCGCGCGCATTCATGGAACAGATTCGAGCCTCGCTCAGTGAACGCGGGGTAGATGTAAAGAAACGCCTACAGGAAGAGTTGTTTGGCTAAGCTTTATTCTCCATGTATTATTTTTTTATATGACTATACACACAAAAACAGCTATTTTACCCTTTTTGGCCGCAACGGTTCTTCTCGGCGCCGGTTGTAATCCATTTGCTTCTGTTCAACAGAAAACGACAGATGCTATTGTGGAGAAGGCAATAGAATCTCAGACCGGTCAACAAGTAAATGTTGATTCCAACGAGAATACGGTCACGTATCAAGGTCAAGATGGCGGCGGAACCATCCATATAGCTAACGGAGCACAGTATCCAAAGAACTTTCCACAGGAGATCCCACATTATCCCGGTGCAACTGATATTAGTGTTATTGCCATGCAAGGAGATATGGTATTTATGGCGAGCCTAAGAAGTACAGATGAGGCAAATACCGTAGCTAATTGGTTTGAGGATACATTAACGCAAGATGGATTTACGAAAGTTGGAGAGGAGCCTTCTATTATGATGCGCTCCTATCAAAAGGGGAATGTGAATATGAGTGTTCAGGTATCCTATTCACAAAAAAGATCTCAGACGGATGTCAGTATCCAACTCAGCAGATAAGTGAGCAAAATCCCTTGATACCTGTCGGGGGATTTTTTACAGACTGGATCGAACAAGGGTAAAACGATTAGCACGGTATAAACCAAGTGTGTGCAAAATCAGTTAATTCCTACAGAACGTTTATTACCCTCTTTTTCATTTAAGATAGTATGGATATAGAAGTTAAAAAATCTACAGTACATGGCATTGGTATTTTTGCTACATCCGATATTCAAGCCAATGAAATGATTGAAATATGTCCAATCATTATTTTAAATGAAAAAGATACTAAAGAAATAGATAAGACGCATTTGTATGATTATTATTTTAGTTGGAAAGACAATAACTCTGCCATTTCTTTAGGCTATGGTTCAATATATAATCATTCTTATGAACCCAATGCAAAATATGAAAAAGATTTGTTAAATAATACGTTCATATTTAGAGCAATTAAAAAAATAAAAAAAGGTGAAGAAATATTTGTTAATTATAATGGCGATCCAAACAATAAAGAAAAGGTTTGGTTTGAGAAGGACAAAATTGACTAGCTTTCTCCGTTTTACTCAGGTCACTGAATAAGAGAGATACGGTTCGCAAATTACATAAATCACTTTTCCTATTATGCAAATCACAGCAACAATCAAATGCCCTTATTGTGGCTTCGAGAAAGAAGAAACGATGCCAACAGATGCATGCCAGTATTTTTACACTTGTACTAAATGCGGGAAACAAGTGAAACCGCAAGCAGGCGACTGTTGTGTGTTTTGCTCATACGGATCAAATAAATGTCCATCAAAACAGATGGAGGAGTAATTTATTTTTATGAAACTTAAATACGTGATCGATAAGAAATACGACAAACGATTTGTGGATATGAGCAGTAAGGTTGTTCAAGATCATTTTGAAGATATTTATAAAAATAGCTTGAAGTATTTAAAATATACTCAACAGCAATACCAGCTTGCATGGGATGAGATCGGCCAAAAATTTTCTCGCTATATCATGAAGGAAACCGGTTATGAATGGTTTTACCCTGAATATACATGCGTCGTTTCAGTTGCGAATCAGGGCATTTCTAACTGGGGGCACGCGCCGACAATCATTCGAGGTTGGAAAGAAAATCCTTACAGCCAACGACGTATTACTGCTCACGAGCTCATTTTATCCCATTATTTTGAAATTTATAGGCGTTATTACTCTGAACATGGCCTTTCCGACAACCAAGTGTGGGCATTAGCAGAAATTGCAGCATTTGCCTTAACTTCTCTCACTGAAACTGCAAAAAAATTTTGGCCTTGGGATTTTACCAGCTACTCTACCAACCATGACTACCCACAAATCGTTTCTCTGCAGAATCGACTTAAAAAAGTTTTTATCGAAAGAAAAAGTTTTGACGAATACATTTTAACTGGGATTAAAATGGTGAAAAAATTCGAGGATATAAAACCATAAAAAATAATCCTCAAAATAAAAATAAGGAGATAAAA
>Ga0114931_10000126_pt1 | contig 84425 bp, 83 predicted proteins | sample 2SBtaG_FD_89579 | JGI IMG/M metagenome (GOLD analysis project Ga0114931, IMG submission 89579) | Deep subsurface microbial communities from Kolumbo volcano to uncover new lineages of life (NeLLi) - 2SBTROV14_V59a metaG | ecosystem: Environmental > Aquatic > Marine > Volcanic | place: Kolumbo...
ATTGCGAGTGCGATTTCTTTACGCGCATAGCTACCGAGCTCTTTGATCTTGCGTCCTGCTGCGCCGATGAGCATTTTTTTATGCCGATTATTGGTGGTGAGGATTCGTGCCTTGATATACATGAGGTTATTTTTTCGCTTTGCAATCTCATCGACAACAACGGTAGTTGAATAGGGGATCTCTTCTCCCATCATGATAAATACTTTTTCTCGAATGAGCTCTGAAATAAAGGTTTTACTATCCATGTTGAGCAGTGGATAAACATGTTTTGGATCAATCATCGATTCTCCTGTTTGTTCAGTGAGAATCTCAAATAACCGATCAAGGAGGTCTGTAAACCCATAGCCTTTGAGCGCTGAGATATGAAAGGTTTCTTCAAACTCATCTTCGAGGAACATGTACTGAGGAAGGTATGTTTGTTTTTTATCTTTTTTATTGACTACCAAAATTACCGGTGCTTTTATTTTGCGGGCAATACCCAGAACGCGTGCTTCTTCAAAATCTCGTTTTCGCGTCGGATCAATAAAGTAGAGTACCACATCAACTTCTTTATTTACCGACTCAAGTGTGGTCCGATTAATATTTTGAGCAAGGGAATCTTTGGTTTTGTCAAAAATGCCTGGGGTATCGGTAAAGATGATTTTTCCGCGCTCATCCTCATACAATCCTTGGATTGGAAAGCGGGTCGTCTGCGGTTTCGGTGAGGTGATCGCTACTTTTTGGCCGATAACATTGTTTACAAATGTGGATTTCCCGATATTTGGTCGACCAAGAAGGAGCACAATGCCTTCTTTCATAGGGTATATTGTAGCATAAAGTTTGACATGAAGCTGTATTTTAATGTTTCTTTTGATAAAATAGAGCTTACTTTGCCCGGTCGTCTAATGGTAGGACAACAGACTTTGGATCTGTTTATCTAGGTTCGAATCCTAGCTGGGCAGCACCAATGAAAAATAAAAAAAATCGACCACATAAAGAAAAAGATGCGAGTAAATATGATTTAGAATATGTATCTAGTGTCATTGATATGCTGAGTCAAAGAAGAAATATTCATACTAAGTCACTTGAGACTATATTTGATTTTAATTTAAATAATACGGCTAAAATAAGCTCTCTAGTCCAAACTGCAATAAATAATAAGGTAAAGGGGGTAGATGCGTGGATTGATATTCTGAAGATGCTTATTGCATTTACTGGTTCATTGTTCATCGCCACACTTAGTTTGAGTAACTATAGTCCAGTAATTAAAATAAACGTTTTATTTTGGATATTTTTAGTTTCACCTCAAGTAATATTGCTTTTTCTTTTACTTATATTCCGAAAATCTTTACTTATGTCGGTCAATGAGATAATTATGAGTCAGGTAAAATATACGCAAAGTATGATGGAAAATTCTAATCAGATTATGTCGAAGATGTTGATGACTTCCCTTGAAGAAGATAAAGTAAAAATGAGGATCTTAAAAGAATTGGAAAAAAATTAAACTAAATGAAAATTAATTTGAGTACTAATTTTTTATCAAATTAGTAAAGTAATAGTATATCATTTCTAACGTCCTCCAACCTCCGCAGCACAAGTAGCGTTTCAAAATTGTCACCTAAGGATTAAAAATAGAGCGACAAAATAACTCCCCTTTTTTTGTCGCGATGCTTGATATTCTCGCAACACCCATATAGCCTTTTACAACAATCTCCGTACTTCCCAGGGGGTGAGGACTCGAATGGATCCAACATCCGGAGGTTCAATCCTCGCGGTTGTACAATTGAAACTTGCTGGGGGGGAAAAAGAGTGTCTTTATTTTTAGTTGTAGTTTTTTTACTCTTATAAATAAGAGAGGAAGAAAAAATTCCTCCCACAAATATAGGAGGATGTAAGGAGAGAATAGGAACTGAATACAAAAAACTTTAAGTAAATAAAATGTGTCAGCAGCTGACACATTTTATTTTAAATAGGGATTGATACAAAGGGAATTGCCAGATAATTGTTTATTCCTTTATTCCTATAGAATAGGAAAGAAAAAAAGATTCTCTCTATGAGAGGGAATGATTATACTTATAGAAAAGAAATGCATAAATAAAATTATGATGTCACAACACTCAATAATCTTGCAACACCAATATAGCCTTTTATAACAATCTCTGTACTTCCCAAGGGTGGGGGTTAAACCACGCATGCTACAATAGGTCATGTCAAGAAAAATTTGGTATATCCAGCAGCTCAATCTTTTTGGCGGGTTTGCCAAAGAGGCACTGCAAAAAATAGAAGAAGCCTTTGCCATGAAGGAATATGAAAAAACAGAAGTTGTCTTTGAACCAGGCGATAAAGATAAAGTTTTTATTGTCAAAACAGGTCAAGTGGAACTGTATCATATTACAGAATCTGGTAAAAAAGTCATCATCGAGCGACTGAAACCGGGAAGCTTTTTCGGGGATCTTGGAACAAATTCAGATCAAAATGTATATGTTGAAGCGACAACCAACTCCTATGTGTGTTCTGTAGACAAGAACACCTTCTTTTCCATGGTTAGTAACTATCCTGATCTTTCAGAAAAGTTGATGAAGCAGTTATTTAACCGTTTGCAGTCAGTGGAAAATCGAATGTCATCAGTGATTACTGACAATGCACTGACAAGACTTTACAAGTTTTTTCTGAGCCACGGACAGAAAGACGCAGAGAACAATACACAAATTTCCGAAGCATTTACTCATGAGCAGATTGCACAAATGATTGGTATCTCGAGACAAACCGTCACGACACTTATCAATCAACTGGAGAAAAAAGGAGTGCTTACCAGGAAGAACAAAAGTCTCTACATTATTCCTGAAAGGCTTTCAGGAAGCACATCGTAATAATGTCAGCTAGCTGACAGAATTCTTCCCGCATTTCCTTTACAATGATAAAATGAAGGGGATACGTGTATGTAATAATCCAAAACCGTTAGCATTTTATCAGACAAATATGAAGCCGTTTAATATGTTCCTGATTATATTTCTCACTCTTGTTGTGTCAGGATTTGTATATTTTAAATATGTAAACGGTGCGCAATCTGCCGAAAATACGAATGTGCAGAAATCTCAAGCTGATGTCACCGGTTATATTGAATATTCACCGGAAAATCAGACTTCATCACAACTGAAAGGGAATACTGTCCTGTTTTTTGCTGCCACTACCTGGTGCCAGACATGTTCTGCACTTGAAAAGGAGATCATCGATCGAAGTGAGGAAATTCCCCCAGACACTACCATATTGAAAGTTGATTATGACAACGATAAAGAAATGAATGCCAAGTACGAAGTCACGACACAACATACTCTCGTCGTACTTGATCCAAATGGAAATGAAATCACCCGCTGGATTGGTGGGGGATTTGATACGCTTTTACAAAAGGTGAAAGAAATATAATATGCCAATACTCATAGTTATAGCTTTTATTTCAGGAATACTTACTGTTTTTTCGCCTTGTGTATTGCCCATTCTTCCCATCATTCTTGCGAGTGGTATTGACGGTAATAAAAAACGGATACAGGGAACAATACTAGGATTGATCGTAAGTTTTACCATCGCATCACTGCTTATGGCGACTATTGTTCGCGTACTGGGGATTCCAGCGGATATGGTACGAATGCTTGCCGTGCTCCTTCTCTTCATATTGGGATTCAGTTTGATCTTTCCTGAAATCGGAAATTATATGCAGAGATGGATCGAAAAAAGATGGCATTTTCAACCAAAAAAACAAAATAATGGATTTATCGGTGGCTTTGTAACCGGTATCAGTCTTGGTATAGTGTGGACACCGTGTATCGGACCGGTGGTTGCGGCGGTTGCAACACTTGCTGCGGTTAGTTCATTCTCTCTCTCGGCAATTTTTATTGCCCTCGCATATGCAATTGGTATTGGTATTCCACTTTATTATATAGCCAAAGGTGGCAGTAATATATCCGCCAAACTTTCATTTATTCAAAAAGAAAATCAAAAGATACGACAAATTTTCGGTGTCATAGTACTGGCTTCGGCATTATTTATCTGGTCAGGTGCAGATCGGGCTTTTCAGGCATGGACTTTGTCAAACCTTCCGGAAAGTTGGGCACAGCTGCCCACTACTTTTGAAAAACAATTGAATGTAGATTCTCAACTGCAAAATTTAAAACAAGATCAGTCCATGACAAAATCAAACAAAGGGGAAACTGTTATACGAGATGTGAGTTTACAGACAGACTTTACCGGAGCAAAAGTTCAGAAAGATGAACTTCTTCAGGGATGTTTCGGAAAAGACTGTATCCCATCTATTGATAAACCGGCATTCGAATTAGCACGTGATGCAAATAGTTGGTTGCATGATGATGATCGGATATTTGCCATAAATTACAAAGGAATAGTGCGGGCGTATCCTCAACGAATCATGAATTGGCACGAGATCGTAAATGATGATATTAATGGCATTCCCGTTACTGTGACATTCTGTCCTCTCTGCGGATCTGCTATCGCTTTTGAACGGAAGGTTGATGGGATTACCACTGAATTTGGAGTATCTGGAAAACTACACAACAGTGATCTGGTGATGTATGATCGATATGAAGGAAATCTTTGGCAGCAGATAACAGGAGAAGCAATCGTAGGTCCTGCCGCGCGCAGAGATGAAAAATTGAAACAAATACCGATCATCACAGCAACATGGGGAGAATGGAAAACAAAACATCCAACAACTGAGGTACTTTCGCGCGATACAGGATTTAGTCGTGATTATGATCGGTATCCTTATGGAACTTATGAACAAGACGATCAGTTGCTCTTTGGTGTTGAAGGGCTGGATCAGAGTTTGCCCATAAAGACTGTCGTATATGGCATTGAAATTGACGGCCGTGCAAAAGCGTATCCGGAAGAAATATTCATCAAGAACCCAATAAGAGAAGATTCGATTGGAACCACTCAAATCAAGCTGGAAAAAGAAGACGGCGGAGAGGTGGTAGTTACTGTTGTTGAGACCGGAGAAAAAATAGTTCCCATCCGTTTATTTTGGTTTGCGTGGGCAGCATTCCATCCTAATACTGAATTATATATTTTATAAAAGATGAAGAATATAGGGAATATTAAAAAAATACTATTTATCGTTTGGCTTATTGTCATATGTTATGCTCTGTATCGATTATTTCATATGGGAGTTCCATTGAATGAATACCCAGCATTTATTGCAGGTACCGTTGCGTCTTTTGGCATATGGGCTCCTGTTCTGTTTATTTTACTTTTTGCAATCCGCCCTCTCATTTTCTTTCCGGCAACAATCTTAAGCCTTTCTGCAGGGGCTTTATTTGGCCCCTATACTGCTATTATCATTTTAATTATTGCTGAAAATTTAAGCTCCCTTGTCTCTTATACGATGGGCAGTTACTTTGGGGAATCTATTATGAATTCTCTGAACAAAAAGAACCGTTTTGTGGGCAAATTTGAAAAGTATATTAATGATAATGGCTTTATGTCTGTCCTTATGCTTCGTTTACTGTATGCTCCATTTGACTTAGTAGGATACTTTGCTGGAGCAAGTAGTATTTCTTATAGTGATTTTGCGCTTGCAACGTTTATTGGGATATTACCTGGACTTATAACTTCAGCATTTTTGGGTGGCTCTTTGCGCAATCCCGCAAACTTACTTATCTCTGCAGCTTTCTTTATACTAGGAATTGTACTGTCTAAATTTATTAAACATAAAAAATCATATGTCACCAAAGATAATTGAGCATGATTATCTGGTAATCGGTGCCGGATCCGGCGGGTTGGTCGTTGCCGTAGGGCTACAAAAACTTGGTCGCGACGTTGTCGTAATTTCAGAAAATATTGGGGGAGATTGCACACACTATGGCTGTGTACCCTCAAAGACACTGCTTCACTTAGCCAAAATCTATCAAAACATTAAAGATGATCATGAAAAAGCTCAATTCAAAAAGTTAGCACTCAAGCAGGTAGTCGCAAAAGTTCAGTTCTTTATTGACGAAGAACAGCATCTTATCGAGAATGAACGGTATTATGCAGGATCTGCCGCGTTTATTGATACACATACGGTGAAAGTAACCACTGGACAGACTACGAAGAATGTAAGATTTAGAAAAAAGTGTATCATTGCAACAGGAAGCAGTCCGAACAGGCTGACAATTGAGGGTCTTTCCCCTGATCAAATCATCACAAATGAGGAGTTTTTCTATCTCCCTGCTCTACCGAAGTCAATCACCATTTTTGGTGGTGGTCCGATAGGTGCAGAGCTTGCGACGGCATGTGTACTCTTTGGTATAGAGACACATCTTGTCTCGCGCAGTTTTCTGCCCGGTGAAATAAATACCATCTCAGAAAAAAGTCTTCAGATACTCAAGGGAAAGGGCATGCAGTATCATGCCGCACGGCCAAAGCGATTTGAAAAAAGTCATCTCATTCTTGATGACGGCAGTCGCATACCTAAAACGAACCTATATCTTTCCGCAATCGGTCGTTCCCCAAACACTGCAATTGGACTTGCACATGCTGATATAACCTACGATAAAACAGGTATTGCAGTCGACAAAAATCTGCAAACGACAAACCCTGATATCTTTGCAATAGGAGACTGTACTCAAAATCCGCAGTTTACTCATCTTGCTACACATCATGCTAAGTTTGTATTGAAAAAGATTTCAGTTCCATTTGTTCAGAAAAAAAAGAGAGCACTCCCGCGAGTGACTTTTACCAATCCTCCGATCTCAAGTGTTGGAGATCTTTCAGAAGGACAGCATGTGATGCGGTATGAGCTCAACTTCACTGAAATAGACAAAGGAAAAGTATTAAATGATGAAGTATCATTTGGCGTCGTTGCAATAGATGTGCGCAGTAGATTAATACAGGGCACGTCACTTCTGGGCACGTTCTCAGAGGATATGATCAGTCTTTTTACGCTTCTTATCGATGAAAAAATCTCTATCCTTCGTATGACTGATTTCATCACTCCATATCCGACATACTCAAACATATTTCATATGCTTACCCGTGATTATTTACAGTATTTGTCCAAGAATTGGAAGAAGCATTGGGTCGGGACCTTCAAGCAGTTACTCAAATTTATTTTTTTCTGATATGAACATTGACAATACATATCATGATCAGTCGTCACCACCAGCACCTTTTTAAATCATCATTTTTTTTATATCACGATGAACAATACACATATCTCAACTCTTAATACATTTGATATCCACCATATCCCTGATCTTGATGTTGCGGTTATGGGGGCACTTGAACTATTTCACAACAGCCCTCTTCCCAAGATGAATCTTGAAATATACAAAAGACCATTGGTTGTAGGTTCCGGCAATGCCGAAGCAACAGGGGAAATAATATTTCACCAATTGTAGAATAATGATCATTTATAGATAGCGTTACCTATGAAAAATCCAACAACAGGAAAAATTACTTTTTACGGAACACCTTATTGCCCAGATTGTATGCGAGCCAAATCCTTCCTTGACTCAATCGGATGTGAGTATGAATATATAAATCTTATTGAGCATGAGGAAGCAGTTGAAAAAGTTATTGAAATAAACAAAGGATATCAATCAATACCCACAATTGTATTTCCTGACAAGACCGTACTCGTTGAACCTTCCAATGAAGAACTTGAAAAAACCATACATGATTTAGAAAAAGCAAATATTATTATTTGTCACAAGTAAACGAAATGATGATCTTGATTACAAGAACATACGTGATCATATGAACATACCGAGTGTTACCGTCGAACAGATGAGGCAGGTGGATAAGAATGCCGTCGCAGATTATGATCTGCAGATTCTTATGATGATGGAAAACGCATCAATCCATATTGCGGATCTTGCACAACATATGCTCTCAGGGCAAGTAAAGGATAAAAAAATTGTTGTTATGGCACATAAGGGAAACAACGGGGGTGACGGACTGGGAGCTGCTCGTCATCTCATAAATCGCGGGGCAAACGTCACGGTTTTACTGAGTGCATCACCGGCTGATTTGACCGGAGATGCTACAAAACAGTACCGTATATTAAAAAATAGTTCATGTCACATTACTGAGGTAACAAAACAAAATGTACCTGTGGTAGCTCCGATGATGAAGGTATCCGACCTTCTTATTGATGGGCTGCTCGGATATAATATCGTAGGGTCACCAAGAAATCCTATTGATATACTTATACTCGCGGCAAATGCTTCAAAAATCCCGATTCTTTCCATAGATATTCCAAGCGGTTTGAACGGAGACACCGGAAAAGCCTACCACCCGGCAATACATGCCAATTCTACTGTGACACTTGCTCTGCCTAAAAAAGGTTTATTAATACCTGAAGCAAAAAAATATATTGGGAAACTCTGGCTTGCTGATTTATCAATTCCAGATGATTTATATCATCAAATGGGGATCCAGGTAAATACCGTATTTACCACCCATAGATTATTTCAATATGAAAAAACCACTCGTATTTCTCATAGATCTTGACAATACTTTGCTTGACAATGATAAAGTGAAAAGTGAGATAAAAAAATCGCTCATACACGTACTTGGCCCGCTTGAAGCGAAGCACTTCTGGGATCATCATGATGATATTCGTACCAAGACGAATCTTGTTGATTTCCCAAAAGCTATCAGAGAATACTGTGCAGAAAAAGACGCGGAGACCTGTGATATTCGCTTAGGGAAGATATTTGATGCCATAGACTTTCAAAAAGCACTCTATCCGGATGTTTATAAAGTTCTAGAACACTTGAAGAGCAAGGGGTACGTCGCACTGTTTACAGAGGGGGATCTCGTTTACCAGAAAAAGAAGATAGAGAAATCCGGTGTTGGAGCGCTTGTTGATAGAGTATTTCATTTTAAACACAAGCTGAAGCATTTTGAAGAAATCAAAAAGGAGTTTTCTCATTCGCATTTAATTGTGGTTGATGATCGATCGGAAACATTAATGAAGCTCAAAAGCAAGCATCCCGATATAACTATTGTCGAAGTGTGCCAAGGACATTATTCGGATGTCGATCATAAGGATCATCCGACCTTGGACAAAACAATAGAATCAATCTCGGATCTTTTACATATTCCAATTACAAATTAATTCACGCATATGAAAAAACAAAAAGAACTGGCAGAACTACTAAAAATAACAGCCGAAGCTCATCATAAGGCATTTCAGCACACACAGGGAGTTGATGAAAATTGGCCTGAATGGTATGCCAAATACTTACTACAACATGAGGTACAGAAACTCTTTGAGTCAGAATCTGTTCAGAAATAATTATCAATTTCATACATGCATCATATGGAAAAATTATTCATTCCAATAATTGAAGGCACAACACGAGTACAAAGAAAATCTATTTATGTTGCAAAATTTGTTTATAAAGTAAGCAAACAATATAAGGAAATTGAATCGGTTTTGGTTGATCCAAATGATTTCAACTTTCCGGGAGATGGCAATGATCCTGAAGGTAAAGATTCTCATTACAGTAAATTAACAGAGAAAGCTGACGGATTTTTCATCATAGTTCCTGAATACAATCATTCATTCCCCGGAAGTCTGAAAAGGATGCTTGATAGTGAACTGAAAAACTATATTCATAAACCAGTGGCATTTGCTGGTGTATCTTCCGGCATGTTTGGAGGCGCACGCGCCATAGAAGCACTGGTAACAACAGTTCGAGAAATGGGACTGGTAGCAACATTTTCAGATGTCCATTTCCCTAAGGTGCAAGAATTATTTACGGAAGAAGGAGTACTCCAAAAAGAAGCATATGTACGGAGAATCAAAAGATCATTTGACGAACTTATCTGGATGGCAAAAGTACTTAAGTACGGTCGGCATGCAATCCAAAGCAAATAGCATGAGTTTTGAGAAGACCGGATCCACAGTAAGAAAACTGAAGTGCTTCAATAGCTTTATTGTTGTTTTAATCACCTGTTCATCCCCTTTCTCAATTTCTGAAATGTTAGGGCACATTACTTTGCTGTGCCCGTGATAATAAGTAAAATCTAAATTTTTACGTTCGTCGTGGCTGTCGAGGAGACTGGGAAGAATTTGGCTTCACCTTTGGGCAACTACGAAAGCTGACAAGTAACATACCAAGATTGTTACCTAAAGATTAAAAACAGGGTGGTGGAGTAACCCGCCTTTTTATCGCGCTGCTCGATATTCTTGGCAACATCTACGTAGCCTTTTATAACAATCTCCGTACTTCCGGGAGGTGAGGAGAGGGTATGGGGATTTATTGTTGACAAGAAGAAAATTAAGGTATAAACTATATGAATATGCGTTCATATAATTGTTGTAGTCCATCTTCAAAAGAATCCAACACGATAGACTCTCTCTCTGAAATGCTCAAGATAGTAGCAGAAGAGAGCAGACTTCGACTGCTCTGTATCCTCTGCAATGGAGAACACTGCGTGTGCGAGATGATGGAGCATGTAGATTTATCACAAAGTCTTATCTCTCACCATCTCAAAGATCTGAAAGAAATGGGCGTTGTATCAGATGAGAAAAGAGGGCTGCGCGTTTATTACTCGCTTACGCAAAAAGGTGTCAAAATTACTAATTTATTATTTAGCATTCCTCATGGAGAGGAACAATAATCATATGAAAATTCAAGTACTCGGATCGGGTTGCCCGACCTGCAAAAACCTATATGAGCTCACCACAAAAGCAACACAGGAACTGGGGATCAAAGATACTGTAGAGTATATTACCGACATCTCAAAACTGGTCGAAATGGGAGTGATGACAAGTCCGGTTCTTGCGATTGACGGGGCGGTTGCTCTCTCAGGATATGTGTCGGATATTGAAAAAATTAAAGAAATTATAAAAAAGTACACCACATAATATGGATATTTTCTCACCTATACAGTATCTTGCTGATTGGATGGCCTATGATCTTTTCGGACTTTCTATAGAATCACATCTTGGTGGAGCAGTCAACTTTTTTGTCTATGACTCATTGAAAATTCTCGCCCTTCTCATTGTCATCAATTATGTTATGGCGATCATCCGCTACTATATTCCGACAGAAAAAATTCGTGATTTCCTGACAAAAAGAAACTGGTACGGGTTTGATTATTTTTTAGCATCGGCATTTGGAGTTATCACTCCCTTTTGCTCCTGTTCGTCTATCCCTCTTTTTATCGGTTTTTTATCTTCCGGTGTACCGCTGGGTGTGACTCTTTCCTTCCTGATCACCTCTCCGTTGGTAAATGAAGCATCAATTGCCATATTTCTTGGGTTATTCGGACTAAAGATAACACTTCTGTATATACTTGCCGGGATGGGTGTTGGGATGGTGGGCGGTTTCATATTGGGCAAAATGAGGCTTGATCGGTATATCGATGATGGATTACAAGTCGTGATTAAATCATCAAAACAAAATATCCAACTGGAAACAAACCAGGAACATAAAGCTTTTCTTGACCTGAGTGTACTGTTTTGGAAAGAAGGATGGGATTTGACAAAAAAAATATTTACCTATGTCCTCATTGGGGTCGGTTTGGGAGCTGTAATTCATGGATATGTACCTTCAGATTTTTTTGAAAGATATCTCACCGCATCATCTTGGTGGTCAGTACCAATTGCTGCAGTTTTAGCGGTCCCACTATATTCGAATGCGGTAGGTGTCATTCCTATTATGCAGGCTCTTGTATCAAAAGGAGTACCGTTTGGCACTGCACTTGCTTTTATGATGGCAACGGTTGGACTTTCACTCCCTGAGGCACTTATCCTAAAACGCGCAATGAAAAAAGAATTATTACTATCATTTTTTATTGTTGTTACGATGGGAATAATCTTGATCGGATACGCATTTAATTTTTATATGTAATTTGTGTTAACAGGATACTTGCAATCAGTATCACAGCAATAGCTAGTACCCTTTATTCAACCCTCGTGGTCGAAACATTATTTCCTTATTGGTTTTTTAATATGAAAGAAAAGAATTTGTTATTTTCAATAGGAATAAATATTGTCATCACAGCCGTTGAGATGGTTGTTGGATTATTAATTGGTAGCTTAGCTATTATTTCTGATGCGATTCACAATCTCTTTGATATCGGGGCTATGGTCATGAGTTTGTTCGGAGAACGAGCTAGCTCCAAGAAAATAGATGCGAGACATTCCTATGGATACAAGCGTGCAGAAATACTCATAGCACTTCTCAACAGCACGTTCCTTCTGGTATCGATCACCATAATTGGGTATAAATCAATTGAACGTCTTATACATCCACAGAATATCTCCGGTGGTTGGATGCTCGTAATGGCAGTAGTTGCATTTATCGGCAATATGGTTGCTACAAAGCTTCTTCATGATCATGTAAAAGAGAGCAGGAATATTAAATCTGCATTTCTTCACTCGCTCCAGGATGCTTTATTCTCAGCGGGTGTTATAGTTACTTCTTTGCTTATATTGTTTTTTAATTGGCAGTGGGCTGATGCAGTAATTTCATTAGTGTTATCAATTCTTCTTGCCAGAGAAGCTGTAATGCTCATTCTCGAAACCGTCCATGTCCTCATGGAGGGAGTACCGACAAACATACATCTGGACGCGCTCAAAAAAGATTTGCTAGCAATCAATGGAGTTGAAGCAGTAAATGATCTTCATGTTTGGAACACCGGATCAAATGATACTATCCTGACAGCTCATGTTATAGCAGACTTAAGAAGTGATAGAGACTATGTTGAGAGATTAAAAAATATTCAAGACATTATCGGTTCAAATTATGGCGTCACTCATAGTACTATCCAGCTTGTACCTGCGACTGAACGAGAAGAGTTGACAAAAGCATGTAAGCATTGTAATTAATTAAAAGTATAAATATGAATAAACAAGGGTGCTGACTAGATAAGCAATGTCTATTTTATCTAGTTTATGTTGTTAATACAGGGAAAAGAACCATTCATAAAACGAATTCGTGTTTCTGCTCAAAAACATAGATTTATAGTTCACTATTTTTTGTTTGGATATCACAGCAACAATTTCCAGTAAATTAACTCATGTAAAAGGATACAATGACATTGTCATTACTCTTGAAACAATAAAAGATGTAACTCCTGCAGAGCATATTCTTGAGGGAACAGCTGAATAACAAATGAATAAATGAAGTTTGCTATACTGATCATATTATTCATCATATTATCTTATGAACAAATTTATCATTGCTGGAGTCATCGCGTTTCTTCTGATCGGTGGCGGAGCATATTATTTCTTTCAGAATTCGGGAACTTCATCACCACTTCAAAATAATTCACATACAGACTCATCTGAGAATGGATCGTTTGAAACGATCACTGGAAATATCAAAGATTTGTTTGCCCAGAATGCAGCGCTTGAGTGCACTTTTTCATATGACGCAGAATCAGGTTCATCAGAAGGCACTGTATACATTGCAAATCACAAAATGCGTGGAGATTTTTCATATAATGGGGGAGATGGTCAAAGTATGAAAGGCTCAATGATCAGAGACAATGAGTACATTTATACTTGGAATGATGCACAGGAACAGGGATTTAAGATGCAAATTGATAAAACAAAGGGGGACGCAATGAAAGAGGATCCTGATCATTCCGATTCTGAAACGTTTGATTTTGACCATCAAGATGCTGATTATCGTTGTCGTCCATGGATGGTAAACAGCAGTATGTTCACTCCACCTGCAGATGTTGAGTTTATTGATTTTGCCGCGCAGACGGAAGGGCTACAGAAGAATCTTAAAAAAACCATGGGCGACGATCATTGTGCTTCATGCGACCAGCTTCCAGAAGGAGATGTGCGCAATCAATGTCTCAGTGCGTTGGGATGTAAATGAACAATTTTCAAAAAAATTGGGGTTTAAAGATTAGATCGTGTTCAATTTCGTTTTCCCATTCCTGGAAGTCCACCTGAGAAAGGAGTCATGATGTGACTTGTTTCAACATCAGAAAGAACTCTTCCCAGTTCAAGACGATCTTTGATATCTTTCTTTGCTCGATTTTTCATCTCTGAGTCTATATGAAAAATTATTCTAATTTTTCCGAGTGGTCCCTTAGCATCTTCAACAATTTCAACAGCAACAGTTGCTTGTTTTTCGATAGATGTTACCAGCACATCATGAGAAAATGTATCAAAGGCTAGAGTGCATGCTGTTAAACTGAAGCCATACTCATCAACAACTGGAGCAATAAGCACACGGGGATTTTTTAGTGAAAAAGTATCAACTCGTTTTCCACGTGGAAAAAAATCATTCGGAATTTGAGGTTGAAAAAAGTCATCATTAACAGCTCTTTTAACTCTTCTAGATATCTTGTCCACTGGAATCCCTTGTGCGCGAAGTTGAATAAATAGATTGCGATTTGCATATGATAAAAAATCTCTCCACCCTACCGTATGCCAAGTTATCGGTATCGGCTCTTGTGAAGCAATTGCTGTCTCGATATGTTCGTCATTTCTATAATTAAATTGTTGATCTCCAGCTAATTCTTCAAATCGTGATAGTTGATCGTGTTGATTAGGCACGTTGTTCCTCTCGTGGATCATCAGTTCGCCATCTCGTTTCTCTAACGTCATCTGTACACTCCCTCCAATAACATCAATGCATGCTCCTTTATGATAGAGAGGTGTTGGGACATCGTATTTTCGTGCAGTAGTTGCAATCCCATGGCGTATTTGAGGAGGTGGAATTTCACTGTTAGAAAGCAGCACAAATGGCGACTCAAATTTTTCAAGTCCTAACTTCAAAAACGAAGTGCAACACTTTAGGTAAAATAACTACCTATGAAAGTTGCACAAAAGGGATACAAACAGCTCAATTTGCGAGAGCGTATTGAGATATACGCATGTAGCAATGCTCTATATGTGTTAATCATTTGCTCAGCTGAATAAGACTCGGCATTCATATTTATTTCACTTGATGAAAATACAATAAATCATTATTATTGGCTCTATTTTAATATAATAAAATCACTTCCCGAGAGAGAGTTTCATTTGTGCATAATATTCCTCAAGCTCTTCCTGCTCCATTTTACTTGGAAATTCGGGCTTACGGATGAGTTCGTACCCCAGTGCCTGTACTGGACCATTATGGCCACGCACAAAACCAAATGAATTTGCAAGAGTAGCCCCGTCAGGATGGAACTCAATTGCTGTAGCCCATCCACCTCCCAAACGCAAGCGATCCTCTCCGAGAGCACGAAAACGAGTTGCTTCCTCAAACCATGGATCTTGACGATCAGGCGGTCGCATTGTTGCAAACTGTTCCCTATTTTGATCCACAGATTCATTATATTCCTTGATACTTGTACATCCGTTTCTTAGGACTATATTGTGCTCGATAAGTATATCAAGATCAATGCCGTACGTAGCGTGATATATTCCTTTCATTGCAGCATGGTTGAGGAGCGAGAGGTGGTGAAAAAAACAGGGAATAAAGCCGGTCTCATGAAGGTGCTGTGGAGAAAATCCTGGAAAAGTAACGGTATATCCAAGTTTGTCAGGGGCGACGCATGCATCTCCCCAGTACGATGAGGCCAAATGCTGAATATCTGGAGCAAATCGCGTTGCAACAGCGCGACTAATACCATTATCATCCCAGTCAAACTCAGCTCGTCTACCGCGAAGCTTAGATGATGTATTGCCGTCAGGATCTGGGATCGTGAAATAATGTGTATGTGGCCATGGAACAGACATGAAGCCGCGTTTATGGAGGCCATAACTTCCCATGGAGTTATTTACTCCCATATATGCAACTCCCCGTTCTTCAATAAAGCGAGCAAGGATCTGTGCTCCGTCTGTAAGCGTAGTATGAAGTAGCTCAGGGGGAACGTCATTTAATGCAGGAACCCCGGGCACAGCATACAAATGCATGAGGTCTCGATCCCCCCAGGGTGATACAGGAATCCCCAAGAGTGCCGCACAAGATTTGAGTACATGTTTATCAACATCCGGTACTTGTGTGCCGTCTTCTGTATACCCGATGACCGTATCCTGCGACAAAATCTCAAGGAGCTTTTTCCGGTTGCATGCTTCATAGTTTTCCATGACTCTCGTTTCTGGCGCATTTGCGTGATAATGCTGAAGTCTAGCTGTTACTGAATATTGTCTCATTTCAGAAGATGGCATTGCATGTGATTATACAAAAAAATGGTATCAATGGTGTTATGTTCTCATTCTTTGCTATCTTAAGCCACAGTTGGCTTATATTGTATTGATGAGTACGGTATTTTGACACCAAAAGTATACGTGTATAAATCCAATCCTTGATGGTGCCCAAATGAGTACGAGATAGCGGGACCATCAAAAGAGTCCCAATCGATTCCAAGTGATTTGGCTCTCTCAAGGAATTCAATTCCCCCACGCATCATAGATTGCAAATCAGGTCCTTCACGAAGGTGACGCATTATTTTTTGACGGTATGTTTCCATTGAGAGATAAATGAGATTCTTATTAGAATAAATTTCTATAAAAGATACAGTTCAATAGGTTGTTAGCAAGCCAAATATAAATTTCATTGCTCATACAAATAATCCATGGTATTATGAGTTCATAATGATGAAGGGTTTAAGACCTATCTCAAAACAATTCGTTGATACCGATCAACCCATCCGCCTGAAACGGCGGATTTTTTAATGACCAAAAATCTATGAGTGAAAAAATCATTCAGGAAAAATGTGGACTTGTTGACGTCTACTCAAAGGAGTACGCTCATCAGGTAAATATTGCCATTTTGGCGGCAGTCGGTGTTCAGCATCGAGGGACGCATGGCGCTGGGACTGTTTTGAAATCAAAAAGAGGGCTCATTTCCCATATCGGAAAAGGACTTCTTCGTGAAGTATTTACAAAAAAAGTAGTAAAAAAACTGCGTCAAAAGAGTAAATGGCTCATCATGCACACGCGATATGGAACTTACGGAGGATACCGGAAAGAAAATCTTCAGCCCTGTATTTGTAAAAGTCCAAAACGAGAAAAAATTGTGGTTGCGCACAATGGGCAATTTATCAAAATGGAGCGATTTATTGCTGAAATTCCAGTAAAAATTCCATCAAAGGCAAGCGATACCTATATTTTTTCTCAACTCCTTGCGCATGCCAAGGGTAAAGATTGGAATGAAAAAATTCTCAAAACGCTTGATAAGGTCACCGGAGCATATGCACTTCTTATCGGAATTGGCGATAGTTTGTATGCTGCCCGTGATCCACATGGTGTCAGGCCACTGAGCATTGGAAAGTTGAGAAGCAAACGAATCATTGCTTCGGAAACGCACGCCTTTGATAAGATTGGCGCAACGGTTCATCGCGAGTTGAAGCCTGGTGAGGTGATAAAGATTGGACCAAATGGTGTTGAGGTGATCCGCCGGGGATCGAAGGGTGCCAAGCATTTTTGTGATTTTGAGTGGGCGTATTTTAGTCGACCAGACTCACTTCTTCCGCCAAATGGAGAAGGTGATCGGCCGAAGGAGTGGCTTTCGGTAAACCATTTTCGAGAAGGATGTGGTGAGGTGCTGGCACAAGAATTTCCGATGAAAAATGCAACATTTGTCGTTGGGATCCCAGACTCAGGCCTTTCGATGGCAAACGGGTACGCAAGTGCGTTGGGGTTGCGGTATCGTCAGGCGATCGTGAGAGATCATTTTGATCCTGAGGGAGATCAACGGCTTTTCATGCGAGATGATCAGATCAAACGAATTCAGAAAAAAGTACTCGGAAAACTTTCACTTGTCCCAGAACCGCGGATTTGGAAAGATGCAATTGTCGTGATCGGAGATGACTCAATTGTCCGGGGAAATGTATCTGCGGCAGTTACCAAAGCAATACTGTTGATGGGCGCGCGCGAAGTGCATTGGATTATCGGATATCCACCAGTGATAAAGCCCTGTCATTTGGGTGTGAGCATTCGCTCAGAAGAAGAGCTCATTGCCGCACGGAATAATAGTAATTGTGACAAAATTACCAAAGAAATTGGTGCAACAAGCGTCAATTACATTAGTAACAAGGGATTTATTAAAGCTCGATTGAGAAACCTTCCGTTTAAAGATGTCAAAAATCCACAAGAGATATTTTTAAAAAATGGGGGATGTGGCGGATGCGTGACGGGAAATTATCCACTTGATACAGAAGGAAATTATTATCTGAAGGAGTAGGAAATAATGCGCTCATAATCAAAAAATGAAAAAACTTGCAGTTCTCATATCAGACGGAGGGACAGGGAGTAATTTGCAGGCGATTATTGATGCAATCGAAAAAAAAGTATTAAACGCAGAAATTGTCATTGTAATGAGTGATACACCAGATGCATATGGATTGCAACGTGCCAAAAAACACAAAATACCGACAATGATTGTTTCAAAAAAAGATGATTTAACAAAACTTTTGCATTCAAAATATGACGTTGACTACATTGTTCTTGCTGGCTGGAAAATGATTATCTCCAACAAATTAATTGATGCATTTGAGAATCGAATACTCAATCTTCATCCGGGACTGATTCCAGATACTATGGATGGTAAAGTGAAGTGCCCGGATGGAAGTGTCGGCGAATGGAATCGAGGAAAATTTACCGAAAAAGCATTGAAGCAATTTCTCGATAACAACGACACCTATGCAGGATCAACCATACACTTTCTCTCACATACGTTTGATTTTGGACGGATCTTAAAGCGTTGTTTTGTAAAAATTGAAAAAGACGATACTGTTGAGAGTTTGTATGATCGTCTCAAAAATGAAGAGCATGCGATATATGTTGAATCATTAATTCGTTTATGCAATGAATAATCTATGAATATGTTAATTATTGGAGCAGGAGGGAGAGAGCATGCAATTGGGTGGAAATTGCATCAATCACTCAAGGTGAATACTATTTTTTTTGCTCCGGGTAATGGCGGAACTGCACAGATCGGGAAAAATATTGACCTTTCTGATATTGGAGATCTCATTGCATTTGCCAAGGAAAATGAGGTGGGGCTTACGGTTGTCGGTCCAGAGGCACCTCTTGCTGATGGAATCGTAGATACATTCCACAGACATAAGCTGCGGATATTTGGTCCATCCAAAATGGCAGCACGTCTTGAAACCAGTAAGGCATGGGCTGTCGAATTCATGCAACGGCATCACATCCCCTGTCCTGAGTCATATATTTTTTCAGATGTCAAACAAGCAAAAGAACATATAATAAATAGTGCATGGAAACAGTTTGTCATCAAAGCAGATGGACTTGCTGCAGGAAAAGGTGTTGTTCTTGCATCATCAAAAAAAGAGGCAACACAGGCTGTGGAGCGTATGATGGTCTCAAAAGCATTTGGTGATGCCGGAGGAAAAATATTAATACAGGAAAAATTAGATGGTTATGAAGTATCGATCATTGCGTTTGCTGATGGGAAAACTGCAGTCCAAATGGCGCCAACACAAGATCACAAACGCGCATACGATGGAGATCGTGGACCAAATACTGGTGGGATGGGTGCATATGCGCCAGTTGGGAAAGTGAACGCATCGTTTCTTCAGTCGGTTGATGAGACAATTTTGAAACCGTTGATGAGCGGAATGCGTGAAGAAGGATATCCATATGTAGGTGCAATTTATCCGGGGATTATGGTGACCAAATCAGGGCCAAAAGTTCTTGAATTCAACGCTCGATTTGGTGATCCCGAAACGCAACCACAGATGATGCTTCTTGAGAGTGATCTTTACAATATTTTGAAAGCATGTACTGATGAAACCCTTTCAGAAGAGTTGGTTCAGTTTAAATCAGGAGCGGCAATCTGCGTGGTATTGGCGTCAAAAGGATACCCCGGATCATATCAGACGGGGAAACAAATTTATGGACTTGAATCGATTACAGATCCAGACATCCAACTCTTTCATGCGGGAACTAAAAAGGATGGCAATCAGGTAGTTACTGCCGGCGGACGTGTTCTTGCAGTTACTGCGTATGATTCGACACTCCAAAAAGCGCGAGATACCGTGTATGAAGCAATTGGAGCAGAAGGCGTACATTTTGAGGAGATGACCTTTCGAACCGATATTGCCTGGCAGGGATTAAAAAGTGAAAAACAAATAAATGATACATCGCATTGAAGTCACACCACGTACTTCCAAATTCATAGATGGCGAGGGTGCACACGTGCTTTCTGAGATACATGATCTTGGTATCACTTCAGTCAAAAAAGTCCGGATTGTTAAAATCTTTAAACTTGAGGGAAATCTCTCAAAACATGAGTTGCAGAAGATCATTGACGAAGTATTGGTGGAACAATTCTGGCAGGATTATGCCATAAATAGTTCAGTGTTGTCGTCAAAAAAAACGCATACGGTAGAAATTGCGCGAAGGCCGGGAGTGATGGATACAGAGATTGAGTCATTGTTGAAAGCTATTTCTGACCTTGGAATCAAAAAAATCAAGATGGTTGGTACCGGAAAGAAATATATTTTCACGGGAAAAATGTCACAAAAACAGTTGCATTTTATCACCGAAAAAATATTGATGAATAAGATCGTCGATCGCGTCGTGACAAAAAACGAAAAAACTTTAATCGTTTGCAGTAGACGAACTCCAACTCAAACGATCCAAATCCGCAAGATGAATGATGAAGCACTTATGAACTTAAGTCATGACAAACTGTGGCTCAATATTGAAGAGATGAAGGAAATTCAGAATTATTTTATAACAGCTCGACGAGATCCGACCGATATTGAAATTGAAATATTCGCGCAAACCTGGTCAGAACATTGTGGTCATAAAACGTTCAATGCAGAGCTCACGATTGACGGTGTAAACAAATCTTCATTCATGTCTCGTTTGAAAAAAGCGACAAAAATATTGGGCAAAAAGTGGTGTCTCTCGGTATTCAAAGATAATGCAGGGGTGATCGAGTTGGATCGTGATTTTGGCATTTGTGGGAAAGTTGAGACGCACAATAGTCCCTCTGCAATTGAACCTTATGGTGGGGCAATGACTGGATCTGGCGGGGTTTTTCGCGACATCATGGGATGTGGGCTGGGATCAAAAGTACTTATGAGTACCGATATGTTTTGTGTGGGAGCACCAGATCTGAGAGCTGTGGATGTGCCTGATGGGTGCATTCACCCAAAAAAATTATTGAAAGAAGTAGTTCGTGGCGTGCGTGATTATGGCAATCGCATGGGAATCCCGACCAATAATGGTTCGGTGCATTTTCACAATGACTATCGCGCTAAGCCAAGCATAATTGTCGGTGCATATGGCATCATTCCCAAAAGTCAAGTGAATAAAAAAAGTCTTCGTGCACATGATGCGATCATCACGATCGGTGGAAAAACCGGACGAGATGGGCTTCATGGCGTGACCTTTGCCAGCGGCTCGATGACCGCACATACCGAAATCACCAGCTCGTCAGCTGTACAAATTGGAAATGCAGTAGAGGAAAAACGGATGTTTGACGCAATGCTTGAATGTAGAGATACAGGACTGCTTCGGTTTGTCCAAGATTGTGGTGGTGGGGGATATTCATCTGCCATTGGAGAGATTGCAGAAAAGACAGGGGTAGACATCCATCTGGATAAAATTCCTCTCAAATATCCGGGGCTTGCATCATGGGAGATATGGATATCCGAATCTCAAGAGCGAATGGTTGTGGTGGTCGCGCCAAAAGATGTTGATCGGGTGATACGGATTTGTGGCAATTTCAATGTTGATGCCACAGTCCTCGGTGAAATCACAAACACAAAACGGCTACGGCTTTTCTACAAAAAAAAGTTGGAATGTGATCTGGATATGCAATTTCTCCATGATGGCTGTCCGATCACCAAAAAGATTGGATCATATGTACCGAGTTTATTTGAAGAGCCAATATTTGCTGAGCCAAAAAATTATGAGCATACTTTACAGAAGCTATTAGCTTCCTGGGATATCTGTAGCAAGGAACCAATTGTCAGGCAGTATGACCATGAAGTGCAAGGGACGTCGGTCTTGAAGCCATTTACCGGGCCAGAGGTTGACGCACCAAATGACGCAGCGGTCATCGCAGCACATCTGGGAAAGAAGACGGGGATGGCAGTTTCACATGGAATGTTTCCGATCTTCAATCGTATCAATCCATACTGGGGGACAGCTGGAGCCATTGATGAGGCGGTTCGGAACATGGTCGCCGTTGGAGTGAACCCTGCAAAAATTGCACTGATTGACAACTTCATCTGGCCAACCCCTGGAGAGCGAGAGATTGGTGATCTCGATAGAGCGATTGATGCGTGTGTTGATGTGTCTCTGGGCTTACAGATGCCATTTGTCTCCGGAAAAGACAGTTTATCAAGTACATATAAAGCTGCGGATGGATCGGTCATCAAGATTCCACCAACAGTATGTATCTCAGCATTTGCACCCCTGACAAATGTTGATCGAACGATTTCTGTTGATTTCAAAGGAGTTGGCAATGCGATCTATATCATTGGACAAACAAAACCAGAGCTCGGGGGTTCAGCATATTATGCTCTTAAAAAGAAAATCGGTAATTCGGTTCCTACCTATGATGCAACAGAGTCATTGAAAAAATATAAAAAGATCTATCGGGCAATTCAAAAAAAATACATTATTTCAGCGCATGATTGTTCCGAAGGGGGAATTGCCGTAGCCATCACTGAAATGTGTTTTGGGTCATTTGGTGCGCGGGTTGATATTGCAAAAATTCCGCAGGTTGATGGCATGAGAATAGATCAGTTGTTATTCTCAGAAAGTCATGGACGGTTGATTGTCGAAGTTCCGAAAGAATGTATAACAGATTTTGAGAAGCAGATGCAGTCAGTGCGGTTTGCACGTATTGGTTTGGTAACAAGAGAATCATCTGTCCATATGTTACATAAAGAAAATAAATTGATTAAACGTTCGGTGGCAGTGTTGAAACGAGTGTGGAAACAGCCAATGAAGAAGTTATTTAATTTATGTTGATATTTTTTGTTCGTAACCGAAAATTTGTTAAGAAGTGAACTTGCACATGTTGAGAATACTCATACATCCACTTCTTGAACAAATTTTGATTACTTCGCTTAAAAATAAGTTATGACACAAATGAAACCAAAAATAGCCATACTCAGAACAGATGGCACCAACTGTGACGAAGAACTTTTTTATGCATTTGAAAAAGCCGGAGGCAGTCCTGAAATGGTGCATATCAATCAGCTGATCAAAAAAGAAAAACAACTGAAAGATTACCAAATATTAGGGCTTCCGGGAGGGTTTTCCTATGGCGATGATATATTGTCAGGGAAAATCTTGGCAAATGAGATGCGCCACCTGCTGAAAGATCAGCTCGATTCCTTTATTGAACAAAAGAAGTTGTTGATCGGAATCTGCAATGGATTTCAAACATTAGTGCGCATGGGGTATTTGCCATGGCATATGAAACCAGCTGAAGATGTGAGCCTTATTTTCAATGACTCTGGTCACTTTGAGTGTCGATGGATCAAGGTTCGTGTCGCCAAATCAAACTGTGTGTTTACCCAGGGTCTTGAGCAAACAGTATTTGATATGCCAGTGGCACATGGGGAAGGAAAACTGGTCGTGAAAAATAAATCTGTTGAACAGAAAATAATGAGAAACAAGCATGTGGTATTTCAGTATGTGAACGACAGGGAACAGGTGACAATGAAATATCCGGCAAACCCTAATGGATCATTTCACTCCATTGCTGGAATGTGCGATTCGAGTGGTCATATTTTGGGTCTGATGCCGCATCCTGAGCGGAACACTTTATATCATCATCATCCAAACTGGAGGATTCACCGGGTCCGATTGTGCAATAGTATTTTCGAGAATGCCGTTACTTATTTTAAATAACCTATGAAAAAATATGCTCTGTTGAGTGTGTATGACAAATCAGACATTGTTCCGTTTGCAAAGAAATTGATACAGCTTGGATTCACTATTATTTCTTCTGGAGGAACTGCCCAGACGTTGACAAAGCATACGATACCAGTCACTCCTGTTGAGAAAATAACCGGTAATCCGGAAAGCTTTGATGGGAGGATGAAGACAATCAGTTTTCAGATCGAGTCAGGAATACTATATGACCGCACAAAACCAAAGCATACCCAGGATGCTCAAGAGCTTGAGATTCCGCAGATCGATATAGTGGTCTGTAATTTTTATCCGTTTGATCGGGTGGTGGATCAGTCTACCAATGAGAGTAAGGCAGTTGAACAAATCGATGTCGGAGGACCAACCATGATGCGTGCAGCGGCCAAAAATTATAAACACGTATATGCCGTATTTGATCCCGCAGATTATGATCGCGTTATTGTTGAAATAGCAGGGGGAAGTTCGAACGGAGCATACAGAAGAGAGTTGGCAGCAAAAACATTTTCATATCTTTCATGGTACGATGCGCATATTGCAGGGTATTTACATGGAGATGAATTTCCGGAATATTATCCACTCAATGGGAGAAAAGTTGCTGACTTGCGATATGGAGACAATCCTCATCAAAAAGCGGCATGGTATTTGAGTCCTTATACAAAATCGACATTGAAAGCTCTTACAAAACTATCAGGTCGAGATCTGTCGGTGACGAATCTGACGGATATCAATGCGGGGATCGAGTCGTCTCGATTGTTTTTAGAACCATGTGCTGTTGTCATCAAACACAATACTCCTTGCGGCATTGCCGTCGGAAAAACACCTGCTGAAAGTTTGGCACGTGCGATCGAGGCTGATCCGGTATCAGCATTTGGTAGAGTCATTGTGATGAATAAACCCATGGATCTTGAGACCGCACAGCTGGTGAAAAAATTCAAACAAGAAAATGGGAGTCATCTAGATATTATTGCCGCACCAGATCTCACCAAAACTGCCGTGAAACAACTTGCAGAAGTGAGGAAAACCACTGGGATTTATACGTTTGGAGATCTTCCAAAAAAAGATACGATTCGTCATCAGATTAGATGGATCGATGGAGGATATGCCATTCAGACCGTGGATAACGCTGCTGATATCGATACGAAAGAATGGAAAGTCGCAACCAAAAAAAAACCAACGAAAGCCCAGATGAAACAATTAATTATGGCATGGAAATGTATTGCACGAGTCAAATCAAATTCGATTCTGGTGGTTGATAAAACAGTGCCGATGACCCGTGGGATCGGGACTGGGCAAACGTCACGCATTGGCGCAGCAAAGATCGCCCTCGAGCAAGCAGGCTCATATGCAATTGGAGCTATCATGGCAAGCGATGCATTTTTCCCGTTTTCAGATACGGTTGAACTTGCCGCACGATATCAAATTGCAGCAATCGTGCAACCGGGAGGATCATTGAGGGACAAAGATTCTATCGATGCGGCAAATAAAGCAGGGATTGTGATGATGTTTACAGGAAGACGAGTGTTCTGGCATTAATTATTCGTTTGACGACACATGAAGTATACTTGTGATATGGACGCAGAAAATACATACTCTTCTCCCTTCTCCTGGCGATATGGATCGACCGACATGCGGCATATTTTTTCAGAAGAATACCGGTTTCAATTATGGCGAACAATCTGGGTTGCACTTGCCACTGCTCAACATAAGGCAGGGCTTATTACCACTGACGAGCTTGCAGATTTGAAAAAGTACCAAACAGATATAGATATTGATCGCATCAAAGAAATTGAGAAAAAAACCAGGCACGATGTTGTTGCTGCGATCAGGGAATATGCGGAGAAAGCAAAAATTGGTGGCGGAAAAATTCACCTGGGAGCAACAAGCATGGACATTGTTGACAATGCGGATATTCTCAAGATGAAATATGCAATCGACATTATTGAGAAAAAAATGCATCACCTTCTAAAATTGTTTGCCCATCACATTGAAAAATATAAAAAGGTAACCTGCATTGGGTATACACATCTTCAGCCAGCAGAACCGACGACCATTGGATATAGGTTGTCATTTTACGCACAGGATTTGCTTACTGATCTTGAACATATGCAGTTTGTAAAGACGCAGCTGAAAGGAAAAGGATTCAAAGGCGCAGTGGGAACTGCAGCAAGTTATGATGCTGTTCTCACAGAAACAAAGATGTCGCCCGCCGAAATGGAAGTAATGGTCATGAAATCACTTGGCTTGAAAGTAGCGACCATCACAACCCAAGTGTATAGTCGAAAAGTCGACTATCTTGTTTTATCTGCACTGTCAAGTGTTGCATCAAGTCTTTCCAAATTTGCATCAGATCTTCGAATTTTGCAGTCACCTAATTTTGGCGAATGGAGCGAGCCATTTGGAAAACATCAGGTCGGATCATCAGCCATGCCGTTCAAAAAAAATCCGATTACTGCAGAAAACATGTGTTCACTTGCCAGATATATTGAAACATTACCACCGGTTGCATTGCAAAATGCGAGTCATTCATATCTTGAGCGAACCCTTGACGATTCGGCAAACCGAAGAGTGATCATCCCTGAATCATTTCTTGCACTTGATCAGATGCTTTTGTCTGCCGAAAAGATCGTCTCAGGGTTGGTAGTAAACACAAAAAAGGTACAACACAATCTTGAACAATATGCACCATTTGCAGCAACCGAACGGATCCTGATAGCAATGGTCAAAAAAGGTGCAGATCGTCAAAAAATGCATGAGCATTTGAGAGAGATTGCAATGGAAGCATGGCAAACAGTCCAAGAAGGCAGGAAAAATCCGATGAACGATTTTCTCATGCAAAGCAAGGATATCCAAAAATATATTTCACCTGAAGAGATAGCATCACTGCTTGACGTGCATAATCATATCGGAGACGTGGCGCAAAGGATTGAGATCATTCTAACATCCATCGAAAAGATCAATTAGATTACTATTTATTCTCTTTATATGAAAAAACCACAGGTCGCCATAATTATGGGATCAGATTCAGATCTTCCCGTTATGAGAGAAGCTGCCGAGACTTTGAAACATTTTGGTGTGAGCTTTGAGATGACGGTAATCTCCGCGCATCGTACACCAGATCGCGCAGTTACCTTTGCAAAAGAAGCCCAAAATAAAGGGATAAAAGTCATCATTGCTGGAGCTGGTGGCGCTGCACATTTGGCGGGAGTTACCGCAGGAATTTCAACTCTCCCCGTGATTGGTATTCCGGTGATTTCAAAAACGCTGAGTGGCGTTGATTCATTGTATTCAACGGTCCAGATGCCACCGGGGGTACCCGTTGCAACAGTTGCTATAAACGGTGCAGTAAATGCGGGTATTCTTGCGGTTCAAATTTTGGCAACTGCTGATGTCGGTTTACAAAAAAAACTGAAACAGTTTAAAAATGAATTAGAGCAGAAGGTGCAGAAAAAGGCGAAGAAGGTCGAAGCGGTACGGATCTAGTATTCGCTCGTAATCGAAAATATTTTTTCCGCGTTAACATTATTGAGAACGTTCACAAACGCGGGAAAATATTTTGGTTACTTCGCTCAATATGATAATAAAAAATTTATTAGCAATTAGGTCAATGAGAATAATTAGAAATTTATTTCCTATCTATGCTCTCAGATCAAACCATTCTTGAGGCTATCCCACACGTTTTAAAAACAATTGACGTTCCAAATCTTGGAGAAAAACATCAAGGAAAGGTACGTGATATATTCCTGAAAGATGACGTGCGCATTCTTGTTACCACTGATCGACAATCAGCATTTGATGTCATTTTGGGATATATTCCATATAAAGGAGCGGTGTTGAATCTCCTTTCCCAGTTTTGGTTTGAGCAAACAAAAACTATTATTCAAAACCACATGATCTCAGTACCTGATCCAAACGTGATGGTTACGCAAAACTGCAAACCCACGAGCGTTGAGATGATCGTGCGGGGATATATGACTGGGGTCACCAAAACTTCTATTTGGTATTCATATGAAAAAGGAGAGCGAGAGATATATGGTTTGAAATTTCCCGAAGGACTTAAGAAGAATCAAAAACTTTCTGAGCCAGTTCTCACTCCAACGACTCATCCAGCAATTGGTAGCAAGCTCCATGATGATCGTCTGACGAGAGATGAGATTATTGATCAAAAAATAGTTGATAAAGATTTGTATGAACAAATGGAGCAAGTGGCGCTTGCACTCTTTGATTTTGGATCAGAGCATTGCAAGAAGCAAGGATTAATATTGGTAGATACTAAATATGAATTTGGGATTCATGATGGAAAGCTCATGTTGATTGATGAGATTCATACTCCTGATTCATCCAGATTCTGGATCGCAGAGACATATCAAGAACGGTTTGATAGAGGAGAAGAGCCAGAGAATTTTGATAAAGAATTTTTGCGACTGCGCTATGCCAATGAACTTGGATATCGCGGCGATGGGGAACCTCCAGAAATGCCACAGGATTTGATCATTGATCTTGCTAAAAGATACATTGGAGTTTATGAAAAAATCAGTGGTAAAATGTTTGAAGGATATGAGTATCCGATAGAAGAGCGGATACAAAAAGCTTTACAAAAGCTTTAGTTTCGGATATGTAAGCTACCGCTTGTATAGGTGATATTCAGAGGTTCGATGATTACTTGCTTTTGTCCATCTTCAACAGTACCCACATCAAATGCCCTGATCTTGTGTTTTTTGGCGATTTTTATTGTTTCATTTATTTCTTCCTTTGGGATATATACGGCATATCCACCTCCCATATTGAATGTTGAATATGCTTCTTCATTACTAAGTCCAGCTTGATCTGACAGAAAAGAAAGAACCGGAGGGACAGGTGGAAGGTTGGTGATTCGATAGGTAAACTCATCATTCAGTCGCATCAACTTTCTCCATCCATGGCCTGTGATATGAGCCATATAATGAATATCAATGTTTTTTTCAAAAAGATTTTGAATCAGTTTTGAATACAGAATTGTCCCATCAAGAATTGCTTCGCCAAACATTCGTCCATCGCTGATTTTTGTTGTATAGCCATTCGTTAGTTGTTTGCTGATCATTCGCGCGAGGGTCAAGCCATTGGCATGAATCCCATTACTTTCAAAAACTATGATATGATCTCCAGCTTTTAGTGTTGCTCCAAGTGTAAGTCTGTTTTTAGGTTGAATTATTCCATAACACGCACCAGCAAGATCAATTGCTTTTTCATCAATAATCCCAGAAAGAGTCGGCGTTTCGCCTCCGCCCCAGACGACGCCAGCCCTGTCACATGCGCGTGCCCACCCAATGACTAAATCGTTCATCCGTTGATGATCTGTAAACCAGTCAGAGCTGCCAACTGCCCAGTATGCAGCAATGCTCAGTGGTCGCGCACCAACGGTTATCAAATCATTTACCATAGTTCCGATTGTGTCTTGTGCGATCTGATCATAATATGATTTATCAGTGAGCTTATACATCTCATCTGCGACGAGATTCTTCGTTCCCAAGCCTTCTTCAACAATCGCCAGATATCGATCACCAATATCCATGACGTACGCCGATTCGCCGCGGCTTTGTGAAAGTTCCGTAATCCCCCCTGGCAGATTTTTTGCAGTTGTTTTCGACTCTGTTTGTGCAAGTCGTTTAAGAAGGTCAAGAATGTCATAGTCCACACCACTTTGTTTGTAGGTCATTTTTTGTTTTTTTGGCATGCTGTATTTCTTGCATTATATACGGTTTATTCCATAAAAACAAAAACAGCCCTGATGATATCAATCAGGAGCTGTTTTGTTACGTTTCTACACGTCGTCCCCAAATGGTTAGTTGTTCCAGTTTCTCATGCCACCCCTTTTCCCCATGTGACCTCCCATTGGTCCCATAAAGTATTCAAGGTCGATTCCTTGTTCCTGTGCCCATGCTTCCATCTCATCATGATCAGTTTGTCGCGTTTCACGGCGTTGTTCAGGCGTCATGTTTTGAAATGATTCACGATTTGCTTCATGTTCATCTTTCATTTCATCATGTTTTGCGAGGATTGCCGTTTTTTGTGCTTCAGTAATCTTTCCATTTGCAACTGCTTCATCCAATCGATCATTTAATTGTGCCTCCATCTCTTTCTGATGTTCTTGGTGCATTTCATCAAAAACTGCAGATACTTTTGATTCATCAACACCCAGTTTTACCGCGAGTTCTTTCACCATATCATCATGGCGTTCACCGCCGCCGAAATAGGCATTGGCAGAAACCGCACCGAGTGAGATAACACCTGCTGTTGCAAGAATTGCGATTGGCAGCAGAAGATTTTTATTTTTGAGTTTTTTCATGTTGTCATGCATAGTGTGTTTTCACCCCCTTGTGTTCATTGCAAAATTCATTAATAAGCACACTATATCTGTCGAATCTGAAAAAGAGCTTAAAAGGAGTTTAGGCTTTTTTGAGGGGAAGTTTTACGATAAAGGTAGTACCTTTGTTTGGAATACTTTTTACTGATATTTTCCCCCCGTGTCCTTCGATGATTTTTTTTGCAATGGCAAGGCCTAGGCCAAATCCATTTCCTTTCTGCTTTGAGCGAGCAGAATCAGCACGGTAAAAACGATTAAAAATATGATTGATTTCTGATTCCTTGATACCTATTCCCTGATCGGTGAATGAGATTCTGGCACATTTCCCATCTTGTTTCAAAGTTACATTAATCTGCGACTTGTTGGGACTATATTTGATTGCATTGTCGAGTAATATAAACCATACCTCAGACAGTTGATACTGATCTGCATACGTTTTCAGATGTGTAAGGTCCTTTTTGATCGAGATATTCTTCAGCTTTGCCATTCGATTCATTTGTGTTGCCGCGAGCGAGATGCTTTTTTTTAACTCAACATTGGTACATGAGTGCATGTCTGATGGTTTCTTAAACTGTGCAAGGGCGAGAAGCGATTCGGACAGACGCTGGAGACGATTGACATCAAGAATACTGTCTTTGATTAAATTTTTTGCCTCACCGAGCGTTGGTTTTTTGTCACGCAAGAATACTTCAAACGCACTCTTAAGAGAGGTCAGTGGCGTTTTTAACTCATGAGATGCGTCAGATATAAAACGATTTTGCTCGTCAACCATCTCTTTAATTGGTCGCAATGTTTTGCCCGCTAAGATATATCCAAGCCCACCAGCAACAAGAAAAATGCCGCCATTGACAATTGCGAGCGAGATCAATGTTCGAGATTGAATACCAGCGATCAGTTCTTCATCAGAGATTTCCATGATGTGTGGCATGCCCCGCGGACGATTTTTGAAAAAGAACTCTTCACTCTCGAGTCGTTCTTGGATTCTTCGTCTTTGTTCTGATGCAAAGCGATGAACTTCTCGATCAGTAAAGTTGTAAATAATGGCACTAAATGCCATGCTGATTGTCATAATAATCAGGAGATACCAAAGAGTTAATTTGATTCGGGCGTACTGAAACATAATTATTCGATTTGATAACCAAATCCTCTCACCGTTTTAATAATAGGCTGTGTATTCTTGAAAGGTTTTTCAATTTTACTTCGGATATTTCTGATAGTAACCTCAACGGTATTCAACAAAACATCGGCATCAAAATTCCAAACATGGTCAATAAGTTGTTGCTTAGTAAGTACTTTTCCTTGATTTCTCATCAAGTATTCAAGAACAGAAAATTCTTTATTTGATAGTTGAATAACTACATCGCTGCGTGATACTTGAAAAGACTGCGTGTCAAGGATGAGATCATTGATGGATAGTTTGTTATTCGTCGATTGTTTTGGTCTCCGCGATAACGCCCGGATGCGTGCAAGTAGTTCTGCAAAAGAAAATGGTTTGGTGAGATAATCATCAGCTCCCGCATCAAGCCCATCGATTTTGTCACTGGTCTGACTTTTTGCAGTCAGCATTAAAATTGGGGTGTGATTTTCGTTTTTACGGAGCTTTGAACATACTTCCATTCCGGTCATTGCAGGAAGCATACGATCAAGAATGATCACATCATAATCTTCTGTTGTTGCAAAGTCATATCCGCTTTGCCCATCATATGCGACATCAGCCGCAAATCGTTCTTGTTCAAGCCCTTTTTTTATCGTCTGTGCAATACGATGTTCATCTTCAACGATCAATATCCGCATAAGTATATTATATAAGGAATACTGAAAAAGAGCTGAAAAATAGTATCAGGTATAATGAGCATATCATGACACCAGATAAATATAGTGCGGTTTGGGTATCACACACATCCATTAACGATTTCCGACAATGTCCCCGTGCTTATTTTTTGAAGCACGTATTTAAAGATCCAAAAACTGGCCATAAGATAAAAATAATGACACCACCACTTGCGTTAGGCCAGGTCGTCCATGAAGTCATCGAGCAAATGTCAACTCTTCCTACAGAGGATCGATTCAAAAAAATACCCATGGATCGCTATGATGAATTGTGGCAAAAGGTAACGGGGAAAAGAGGTGGCTTTTTTGATCGAAATACTGAGGATACGTACAAACGTCGTGGAAGAGAAATGATTGCACGCATTACCAAGCATCCTGGTCCGATTGCGGAGAAGGCAGTAAAAATAAAAGAGTCACTTCCGTATTATTGGCTCTCGGAAGAAGAGAATATTATTCTCTGTGGAAAAGTTGATTGGCTCCAGTATATACCTGAGTCAGACAGTGTGCATATTATTGATTTTAAAACTGGAAAATCGAATGAAAATGATACGTCTCTGCAACTCCCCATCTATTTGTTGTTAGTCACCAATACCCAGAAGCGCAGAGTTACCAAGGCAAGTTATTGGTATATTGCAAGGCAAGACGAACTTGAAGAAAAAACACTCCCTGATGAAACGGAGGCATACAAAAAAGTCATTGATGTCGCACGTCAGATCAAGGCAGCACGACAATTAGGGCAATTTTCGTGTCCAGAGAATGGATGCTATTCGTGTAAACTAATGGAACGAATTGTAAATGGAGAAGGAGAGTTTGTATTCACTGATGAGTATCGGACCGATGTTTACGTACTTCCTTCCAAACAAACAAGTGATGAAAATGAGAGTGAAGTGCTCTAAGAATTATTCTTGCAATAATGAAAAAAAGGTGTACGTGGTGTGGAAATGATCCGCTATACGTGAAATATCACGATGAAGAATGGGGCGCTCCAACCCATGATGACCGGCAATTATTTGAAATGATGATTCTGGAAGGAGCACAAGCTGGTCTTTCGTGGATCACTGTTTTACGAAAGCGTGAAAATTATCGAGTTGCGTTTGAAGGATTTGATCCTGGAAAAATCGCACAGTATGGTGATGCAAAGCGGGAAGAACTTCGATCCAATCCTGGCATTATACGAAGCAGATTGAAAATAAAATCAGCAGTTCAAAATGCACGTGCCTTTTTAACAGTGCAAAAAGAGTTTGGTCGTTTTGACACATATATATGGCAGTTTGTAGGCGGGAAACCAAAGGTGAATACCTTTCAAAAGATGAGTGATATTCCTGCGGTTACGAAAGAGTCAGATGCCATGAGTCGCGATTTGAAAAAACGAGGGTTTCATTTTGTCGGATCAACCATCTGTTATGCATACATGCAGTCTGTTGGCATGGTAAATGATCATAAAATGAGTTGTTTTCGGTATACTGAAGTTCATTAAATAAAGCATTATATGTCAAATAATCTCACCCGATTTTACATTGTTCGTCATGGAGAAACCGATGGGAATGTGAAACATATTATTCAAGGACAACAGGATTTTCCTCTCAATGAACATGGAGTAAATCAGGCAAAAAAGAGAGCACGCGATTTAAAGAATATTCATTTTGATCATGCATTTTCTTCAGATTTAATCCGCGCACATCAAACTGCAGAGATCATAGCGCTTGAACATAATCTCATTGTTACAACGACTAAATCATTACGAGAACGTAACTACGGGAAGTTTGAAGGTACGGTAAGAGATGAGTTTACAGAGGAGACCAAAGCACTGTTTGATAAGTGGCATGATCTTGCTGAGCAAGAGTGGCTCCGCCATCGGGTTGACGAGACGGTTGAAACGGGAACAGAGGTTGTATCTCGCGTGCTGCTTTTTTTGCGGGAAATTGCGGTAGGCTATCCCGGAGAAACGATTCTCACCGTTTCTCATGGTGGGCTGATGCGAGACTTACTCGTTCATCTGGGGTGGGTCAAACAAACAGAGGTACGGAGATGTGCAATACAAAATACTGCATATTTCATACTTGAAAGCGATGGAACTGATTTTTTTGTGAAAGAATCAGATGGCATTCAAAAAAGTAGTTAATTTATTATTGTACCTCAAGTTTTTTTCCATGTTTCTTCATGCGTGCATGGTCCTTCACGCTCACCATACCTTTTCCTAATGCGATGCCTTTCCCATGTAGATTTGCATAGACTTGAGTAAATTCTGCACCAAAGAAAAAGATGAGCGAGAGATAATACATCCAAACTAGAAGAATAAGTAATGATCCTGCAGCCCCGTATATTGAACTAAAGGAATTATTTGTGATGATCAATCCTATTATATACTTACCAAGTAAAAACAGAAGAGCCGAAACGAAGGCGCCAACAAAGATATCCTTCCAAGCCATATTTCCTTCAGGGAGGAGTTTATATATGAGGCTAATAAAAAGTGTGGTACCCAAAAATGGAGCAAGCACATTTATCACTTGAAGAAATAATGGAGATATCCCAATCGGGTTTGAAACATAGACCCCAATTTTACTCAAAAGCGCATTGCTAATAAAGGAGATAAGGATCAAAAGCCCAATACCAAAAATAAAAAGCAGAGCAGTGAGTCGTTTTTTGAGAATGACGATCATACTTCTTTTTGGGGGAGGAGCGATATCCCAGATAGTATTTAAAGATACTTGCAGGTGCCTAAATGCCCCAGCAGACGTAAAAATGAGCACAATGATACCGATCCACTGTGCAATATTTCCTTGAGCAGAATATTGATGGAGATGGCCAATAATAAACTTAAGCATTTCGGTTGTTGAACCGTCAGTTATTTTTTCCGTTTGCGAAATGAGCATTGATTGAGCTTGAGTATCTTGAAGAAATACGCTGAGTATATTGAGGCTAATGAGAAGAATAGACGGAATCGCAAAAAGTCCATAATATGCAAGTGCTGCTGCCATCTGCGCGGCATTATCGTGAATAAATTCTTCGAGCGTTGTTTTAAAAAGATATACGATTCGGTTCATATCGTGATATTCCATTTTCTCACACAAGTTATCATTTCTTCAATGAAGAATTTTTGAATGTGAACACCCTGATGTGATAGTATAAAAGAAGACATGGATATTTCGAAAAAGAAGGCAATCAAAGAATTGAAAATCGTAGACGATATTCATGAGGTGGATCGACATGATACACTGGAAAAAATAAATGAGAATGCGATCCTGTCGACCAGCTATGTGATTCTGCTCATTGCTTCATCAATCATATGTACTCTGGGATTATTGCAAGATTCTCCAGCGATTGTGATTGGTGGGATGATTATCTCACCGCTCATGTGGCCATTGATGAAAATTTCTGCAGGTATTTCTTTGGCACGAAGACATTATATTTCTAATGCATTGTTTCTGTTGTTGATCTCAATTGTGATTAGCCTTGCAAGTGCTTTTTTAATAACATTGATTTCTCCGTTGAAGGTATTGAATGCGGAAATACTTGCGCGCACACAGCCGACACTGATTGACATATTTATCGCTCTTGCAGTTGGAACTGTTGCGGCACTTGCAGTCGTCCTCAAAAAAGTCTCCTCAAATCTTGCAGGAGTCGCTATTGCAGCATCACTCATGCCGCCACTATGTGTGGGGGGAATTGGTTTAGCTCTCTGGAATACGCCAACTGCCATTGGTGGGCTCCTACTCTTTGTTGCAAACATCGTTTCAATCATATTCATTTCAATATTTGTTTTTCGAGTGATGGGAGTTGAAGTTCATGCACCACGCAAACTTCGAACTGAAGGGATTATTTTTGTTGGTCTGATGCTCATTATTACCGCGCTCCCGTTGTTTCTTTTTTTAAGAAATTATTCTTTTGCATCTGCATCATATCAAAAAACACAAAAGATTCTATCCGAATCATTATCTAAAATATCCCCAGGTATTTATCTTGAAAATGTAAAAACAACAATGAATCAAAAAACTGAGGATGGAGAAACCGTAGTCAGAGTTGAAGCAGATATTCTGGTTCCAGAAGATATTTCAATCGACTTTGATCAAAAAGAGATGATTATCGCCCGACTTGAAGAAGCGCTGAAAAAAAATGTTGTCCTGGACTTGCGTATTCAAAAATCGATTGCCCTTCAAACGGAAACGGATATGCACACTCGATTAATCAAAAATAAGATCACCAAAGTACTGCAGGAAGAAATTGCAAAAATTGACGAAACAATAACTATCGATTCAATCACTATTAATCAAAATGCGCCGTCTGGCGAGTGGCTGGTGGATGTTGTCCTTCGGATTGATCCATCAGTCAAATTTACCGAAGAACAACGCAATGCCATCGAAGAAGACTTAGCGGGTACGATTGATGATAAGGTGACGTTGAATATTGAGATTATATCTCGAGTAAAGTTGCAGGGGGAACCTGAAATTGTGGTACGTCAAATCAAATCCGAGATATATGATTTTTTTGATAAACGGTACAAAGGTGTCGACGTTTCCGACCTTTCTGTTTTTTTTGATGAGAGTATTGATCAATATCAGGTTGTGATGACGGTAATCACCCCACAAAAAACTACCTTCTCAAATCGCAGTATTGAGAACTTGAAAATCCTTCTCGAGCTGAAGTATAAAAAAGATTTTACCATGGCAGTTGACCAGATTGAAAAAAGAGTGTACGAATATTAAGGAGAAAAAACTGTGCTGATCGTATCAAGAAGATAATCAGGTGTTATTCTTGACCGGTGTGTTAGAATAATAGCTTCGATACGATGTATTATCTGAATCTAAAGATCAGCGCACTTCTTGGATTGAGTGTTTTTCTTTTGATCACACAATCAGTTTCTGCGTCGGAACTTCTCATGATTGCACGGTCCGAAGAGAAGGCATATTGCCCTGCATATTATGACAGCCAATTTTGTAGCGCAGATAGGATCTCAGATGTCTGCACAAAAGGGGTAGAAGTAGTTGTTGAGACAGCAACTGATTTATCAGAAGCATTAGTGCAAAGTGAAAAGCTACCTTCATTGGATGCAGATCGGATCTTTACTATGATCAATAATTATCGTGCAGATTTAGGGCTCTCCCCATATGTCAAAGAAGAAAAACTATGTTCATTAGCTCGTGAGCGAGGTCCGGAGTTATATGATGAAATTTTTGTGAATGGCAATATCCATGGAGGATTGTACGATAGGGATTTGCCATGGTGGATCACAGAAAATATGAAATACGGAGGATCTGAAGAGTCGGTATTCCACTGGTGGTTAAGCTCGCCGATTCATCGAAAAGCAATCGAGGGAGATTTTACCTTGAGTTGCGGAGAATGTTTTGGCAACAGCTGTGTGCAGTTGTTTACGAGTTATACTCCAAAATAATTTCTACTTCTGAAGTGAGCTCTCATAAAGCCCAATGCCCACTGATACTGCCAGATTGAGTGAATCAATAGCTGATGATTGTTGGATGCGAATCGTTTTTGAAATCATCTTGTACGAATTGGGGAGGCCCGCAGATTCACTGCCAAAAATGAGGGCATACGGTTTATCAAAAGAAATATCTTGCAGTGTATATGTTCCATCAGTCATGAAAGAATACAAATTGTTTTCAAATTGTTCACGATAGTGATCGATCGAGTCAAAATACTCAAACTGGATTTTAAATAATGCCCCCATTGAGGCGCGCACCACTTTGGGATTAAAAATATCAACACCTGGTCGAATAATAGCCAAATTATGAATATTGTATCCTATCATCGTACGGATGATTGTTCCCAGATTGCCGGTCACACTAGGATGATCAAGCATGAGATGATTTTCTTGAGCACTGAGTGGATTGGGATATTTTGAAAACACACCAGCAACATATACATTTTCCTTTCCCGATAAATTCTTCAGGAGTCCATCATTTACTTCAGTACGCACGTTGTTTTGTTGACAGAATGATTTAATTTTTTGGACACCTGTATTCTTATCACTTTTTGAGTGTATGATAAGTTTCTTAATATTTTCAGGGCGATGCTTTATAAGTTCAATAGTGGCATGTGGACCAAAAGAGTAGGAGTGGTCAAATGTTTTGCGATACGTTTGGAGCTTGATACCCATGCGTAATTATATCAAGTGAATAGTAGGTTGTATTGTGCAAATAATCTTTCTTGACTTTCAGGCATCACCTCTCGTATAGTATACATTCTATGTCAGATACAAATAATCAACCCACTAACCCTGCAGATGTTACCGAAGATGCTCAGATCGAGTCGCCAGTTGAAGCAACACAAAATAATCCGAGTGAAAAATTTGAATCCATCATGCGACTGGAAAACCTCATCAACGGAAACATTATAGATCTTGAAAATCTGCAATCAAGTCTTAAAGAACAAAATGCCATGCTCAAAGATGCATTCGAAAATGATGCAGAATACGCAGCAATTTCTGAAAAGGCACGAGAAATGCAGAAGATGAAAAAAGCAGTAAAAGACAGAGTAATGAAAGACCCAGCCGTTGCCCTACTTGATGAAAAAGTCGCAGATCTTCGTGCTGAAGTTAAAGAAGCACGACAAGCACTTTCAGATTATCTCACGCAGTACTATCAAGAAAGTGGTATGCGCCAGATCACCGGAAGCGATGGAGAGGTCCGTGAACTGGTGACCTCGGTGAGATTGGTGAAGAAACGAGGATAATATTGACGAACATTTTTGTTTTTGATATCATCAGGGTATGAAATTATTCGTACGACTTCTGGTAAACGCACTTGCGGTCGCAATAACCGCATATCTTCTGCCGCATGTTACGATTGATAGCTTTTTCACTGCAGTCGTTGTTGCCGTAGTTCTTGCGGTCATTAATACCTTCCTCAAGCCAATTGTAAAGGTGTTAACGCTCCCTATTACTCTATTAACATTAGGATTGTTTCAAGTTGTCATTAACGGTGCCTTTATTTGGTATGCCAGTCAGTTTATTGATGGATTTACCGTTGTTGGGTTTCTCTGGGCCGTGATCTTCAGCATTGTTCTTTCTCTTGTCTCTACCGTCCTCGGAATGATGGCAAAATAGTGCAGCGTATTGCACGTTTTATGGTTCTGTGTTACTCTAGTGTCCACGTATGTCTGACTCAATTACTTGTCCAAACTGCAAAAAAAATATCCCCTTGAGCGAAGCGATCAGTCATCAATTGGATGAAAAATACAAGCAAGAAATTACACGGCTCAAACAGGCAAATGATGCAGAACGCAATCGTTTGATTGAGCTCTCCAAGAAGCGAATTCAAGAGGAAAAGGAAAAAACTGCCAAAGAAGTGGCGATTGATCTCAAAAAGAAGATCCAAAAAGAGATGGAACTGAAACTCAAAGATACTGAGAATGAATCACATGAAATAAAAGAACAAAACAACAAGCTGCAAGATCAGCTTCTCGCACTTACCAAAGGGATGCGAAAACTACAAAATGAAAATCGCCTCAAGGAAATTGAAATGCAAAAGGCATTTGCAAAAGAACAGGAGCAACTGCGTCATGAAGAACAGAAACGAATTGAAGAAGAGTTCAAGCTCAAGATGCGTGAAAAAGATAAAAAACTTGAGGATGTAGTCAAAGCAAATGAAGATTTGCGTCGCAAACTTGAACAAGGATCTCAACAGTTGCAAGGAGAAGTTTTGGAGCTTGCCATCGAGGAGCTTTTGAAAAAAGAATTTCCGTTTGATGATATTAAAGAGGTGCCAAAAGGGGTGCGCGGAGCTGACATTATTCAAGTGGTAAAAAATAGGGGAGGGCGTGCGTGTGGTCAGATTGTTTGGGAGACCAAGCGCACAAAAAATTGGAGTAATCAGTGGGTTTCCAAACTCAAGCAAGATCAACGGAGGGTAAAAGCTGAAATTGCAGTGTTGATATCCGAAATACTTCCTGATGATATTTCTCATTTTGGCATAATAGATGGAGTATGGGTCTGTGGGTATGCATATATTAGTGGTGTGGCATATGCATTGCGTACGCAACTACTTGAGGTTGCAATTGTCAAGTTTGCACAAAAAGGACAGGATAGCAAAATGGAACTTCTGTATGATTATGTTACGAGTACCGAGTTTCGGCACCGAGTTGAGGCGATCATTGAAGCATTCAACAATATGCAGCAGGAAATTGAGAAAGAGCGACGGTGGTTTGCACTCAAATGGTCGAGAGAAGAAAAAAATCTGCGCAAAGTTCTTGACACTACCATGGGAATGCAAGGTGATTTACAAAGTATTATGGGAAAATCGCTTGCAGAGTTGAAAGGTTTGGAGATGCTTCCGGAGGCAACAGATGATGGCGCTAGTAATGAAGACCAAGAAGCATTATTATAAATGCATGGATCGTTTTAATCATTTACATCCTATCATCAAATTTACGACCGCAATCCCAATCATTATTCTTATTTTGGCGGTTTTTATTCAAACAAGTAGAAAAGACAGAGGTGCTTCAAATACTCAATCAGTATTTATTCCAAACACAAGTGAGTCACAATATGATTCATCTGGTAGTCCGGAAGCAGTAACTAACTCATTTTTTGGAGGCAAGAATGAAGGATTTAATCTTGAAAAGTCACAAATGTGCACGTACACAGGAGACGATATCGACGTTGAGGTGCAAATAAAAGACAAGCAGATTTTTGCCCAAGTGAACCAAAACAATCAAGAAAGTTATGTATTGCTCAAGCAAGATTGTATCTATCAGTGGCTCGACGAAGAATCGAAGGGTACAAAAATATGCAATATTGGACAGTATGTATCAATGTTTGAGATGTTCTCATCTCTTTTATCTCCAAGCTCAATGCTCTCCTCAATTCCCGGACTTGACTCAACCTTGCCGATTTCAACAGATGCGCTCTCAGGCATATATGATTCATGTAAAGAATCAGATGTGGATGAAGCTCTTTTTGAAATCCCACCGTCAATATCGTTTCAAGAAAAATCGATTACAGATCTGCAGCAACAAGAGGAGTAATTTTTTCCAAAAAAAACTGGCTACGACCTACTTTCCCCGTTCTGCGATTTGCAGCGAGTATCATCGGCGCTGACCCGTTTCAAGACTCTGTTCGGGATGGAAAGAGTTGGTACCAGGTCGCTCAAGTAACCAGAAAGAACATGATACCATACCAATCTGGAGAGTTCAACTCATTGTTAAGCACGTTCAGACCAAGATTTGCTATAATATACAGTGATGGCATTACTTCCACCACCCTCGAGCAATTTGTCCCACTCATATCTGATAAAACCTGATGTCCGTTTTTCGACGCAATATGCAGATGAGAAAGTGATTCTTGTTGTTCGAAAGCACCCAGTCACACAACTATCGTGGATAGTAAATGGGGTGATTCTCCTTGCATTGCTCTTATTGCTGAATGCACTATTCCCAGATTTTTTAAAACCCAATCAGATCATTGCTATAAATATTTTTGGCATATTTTTCATTTTTAGCTACGTGTGGGTCAATTTTCTTCTGTGGTATTTTACGGTTGGGGTTATTTCAAATGAACGCATTGTAGATCTTGATTTTTATAATTTGATCTATAAAGAATTTTCAGCAACAATCATACGGCAAGTGAGCGATATTACGACAAAAATTGGTGGATTTTTTGGCTCAATTTTGAATTTTGGTGACGTATTTGTCAAAACAGAAGGATTCGAGCAAAACATTGAGTTTGATGATATCCCTCGACCATCAGAAGTAGTAAAAATCATCAATATTTTAATGAGAGATACAAATTCGGCCGGAGATGAAGGCTAATATTGATGCTATTATCCCAATAAACATATGCAAGATGTAATAAACTTTTTGACCGCTTCTTCTTCTGACGATTTTGTTGGATTATTTATCAAGGCCTTTGCAGTTGTTTTTGCGTTTTTGTATCTACTGTATGCAGTGGTCACCAGTCGTCAAACACAGATTATGCACAATACCTTTTCCACAAAAATGTCTCCAATACTTTCCACAATATCATTTATTCAAATCATTTTTGCAGGTATACTGATAATAGTAGCATTATTTTTGATTTAATTCATGTTTTCGGCACGACCAGAAGGGTATAAAGGAAAACAGTTCGAACACGGTTTTACTGAGTTTTTTATCACAGGGAGCTTCTATGGCGTGGTATCTTTTGAAGATGGTACAACACAAGAGGATGGAAAAAAAAGCCTCGAGTTTTTTAAAGAAGGACTACTGTCTGCGAAGATAGAAAATCTAGCTTCATTTGAACATGCTGTAAGTGACCTTATTCTCAAGCTTAATTTTCCAGCTCATGTCGATCTTGCTGTGGGGATGCTTTATAAGGAGGCCCTCTATGTGAAAACAGTTGGAGCAGGTCAGGTATACTTTCGTCGAGGAAATGCCTGTAATAAGCTCTTGTCAGGAGATAAGACAGCCTCAGGATATCTTAACCAGTTTGATTTAGCAATATTTACAACCAACAAAATTGAGGATTTAATTGGGAAAGCTGAAGATATTCAGGCATTTATTGCGGTGGAAAAACCGTCAGGTATCTTGCAAAAATTGAATGATCAGGAGTATGGAGAAGAAGATATTGGCTTTTCCGCATTATTTGTCGAATTCGGTCAAACGGAAGATTCGACATCGCTTGTTCCATCATCTGACGTATCAAAAGCTCCAACATTTGAAAAGCCCCAAAAATCATCTGGAGTGATGCCGCCAACGATTGTTCAGGTTCCCGGTACTAATCCTCCTGTGCGACCTACCGTTGCACAAAATGCGCCACAAGAAGATATTCAACCCCCGCAGGAATCATTCGGATCTACGTCTGTGCTTTCAAAAATCATTGGATTTATGAGAACGAAGCAATTTACTATTGTCGCTGCCGTTTTCATTCTTGCACTTCTTACGTGGAGTGTTGTATTTGGATATCAGCGCAGAGAGGCTGCAAAAATACAGGATCGCATCGAGAGTGTTACGACAGAGGTTGATGCAAAATTATCTGAAGCTGAGGATGAAGCCTTTTTGAATCTTGATCAATCAATGGTACTCCTTGGTGAGGCAAAAACAATTGTTTCTCAACTCAAAAGGGATCTCGGCGATAACTACAAAAATGAAGTAACCAATCTAGAGTCAAAAATTCAGGACTCTGAAGGAAAGATTGTCAAAAAAGAATCAAAAGATTTTGAGGAGTTTTATGATCTCACGCTTGAAAATAAAGATGCCAAAGGAAGCATGATCGCAAAAGAGGATGAACTTGTTGCAATTCTTGATGGCGATCAAAGTACCATATATGTCCTTGACGTTGATAGTAAATCTTTGACAAAATACGTCAATGCGAATGTTGGATCTGCCAAGGCGATTGGTATATATAGAGGGGATGTATTTTTTGCTACACAAGAAAAAGGGATTTTTAAGTTCACTACTCAGCGGAAAGTTAATAATATTGTTGAAGAAGATGGTTTGAAAAATATTGTTGATATGGAGCTCTATAATGGCAACATTTATGTTGTTGATGAAGCAGCTGATGAGATTTATAAATTTCTCGTCACGGAGAGTGGATATTCAAATAAACAATCATATTTTGGGTCAGGGCAAACGATTGATCTTACGGATACAACCGGTATGTCAATTGATGGGTCAGTATATATTTCAACTACCGATTCAGTTCAAAAATATCTTTCAGGGGTACGCGAGCAATTTTCACCAGAGTTTCCATCGGAGAAAACAGAGTTTGATGATATCTATACAGACCGAGATACCGAGCAGTTGTTTGTGTTAGACAAGAAGAATGCCGCAGTGTATATCTTGACAAAGGAAGGTGAGTATCAGCGTCAAATTCAATCATCGGTATTTGCAAAAGCAGATGCGATGTTTGTATATGACAATAAGATTTTCACGCTCAACAACGAAAAAATCTACACGGTATCTTTAGATTAAGAGCCTGTTTGATAAGTCTCGGAAGAATTATTTTTCAGGAATTTTTTCTTTTATCTAGGCATGAAGAGCGATTTGAGCAATTGCTCAATGAGCGATGAATAACGACGATAAGAGGAAAAATAATCAAAAAGAAACTTTTGAGATCTTTTCAAACAGGCTCTAAGACATATATTTTATATATAATAATCATCTATGGGAAAGAAGATAGCTTCTGAGCAAGATCAACAGATTGTTGCGCGTATTATCAATCGTGACGAACGGGCTCTTCATATGCTTTATAAGCAATATCAACCCCAAATATTTGGCTTTGTGTTCAAACGAATTCCTCACAAACATATTGCTGAAGAGATCACGCAAGATATATTTATTCAGTTTTTGGAAGGATTGCGTGATTTTCGGTTCCAGTGTTCTATCAAGACATTTTTGTTTGCAATAGCACGAAATAAAGCGATTGATTACATGCGAAAAAAGAAAGTAAAACAGGTGATGTTTTCTCATATGCCCGCATTTGTTGTAGAGGGACTTGCACATATAGTCATGGATGATGAGCTTGAGAGAAAAGAGCTCCAGAAAAAGCTTGAAATGACGATGCGCGAGCTACCGCATGATTATCGACTGATTTTACGACTAAAGTATATTGAAGAGTATTCGGTGCGGGAAATTGCAAAAAAATTAACAAAGACATTCAAATCGACTGAAAGTTTATTGTATAGAGCCCGCAAAGCTTTTATTGCATGCTATATCACCAAGTCATGAATCAAAAATACCCATCATCCTCCACGGACAAATTAGATGCAGAGCTTGATCGCATTTTTGATCTGAAGCCCAATGATCTTTCCTTTCCATTTTTGACAAATATGTACAAGTTTTTCACGCATCCGCTCAAATCATTACCTTTGTTATATATTGTGCCTATATCTTTCTTTGGAGCAGTTCTTATGTATCTGCTATTTGGTCACATGGTGATTCGATTTGTTTCATTACTGCAATATGGATTTTGAAAAAGGAGTTGCACGCGTCAGCGCGTCCATAGTGCTTTTTTTCAATCGCATTGTTCGGCTACCATTTTCTCCCTATAAGACTATGCGTGCAATCGCCCGTGACGATGATATGATTCAACTGGTACTCATTTTCATGAGTATTGGGGGATATTTTTATATTGCTGATACACTTCGACAGTACGCATATCATCCGCTCCTTTTATTTGGTCTTACCATCATGCATTTTCTTCTGACGGTCGGGTTCTTTGCGCTTCTTCGTATGGTAACAACGAATGAAAAAGAGATACCAATAAAATCTGCTCTGCTCATTTTTGCTTACGCACTGATACCAACATTGGTTTGGTTTATGGTCAATTCTTGGCTTTATTTCATTCTTCCCCCTCCACGAACGGTGTCGTTTCTTGGAAAAGGTTTTAGTATTCTCTATATCAGTTTTTCAATCGCTATTCTTATTTGGAAAGTGATCACGATGTATCTTGCGGTTCGACTGGTGACGAGATTTACCTTTTTTCGAATTGTGTACAGCATGTTGCTGTACATCGCATGCATGATTCCATATTCATTATTCTTGTACTCACTGCGATTATTTCGTATTCCATTTTTGTAAACACAGAGAGGATTGAATGATTTTATAAGTACACACGACTATCCTATTATGGATCTTAGATCGCAAAAAAATCATGCTGAACGAAGAAAGGCTGTTGAGAACAAATTGGATGTATCCCTTGCAACAATCGGCAAAACGCTTTGTGATGACGAAGAGAGTATTCATTGTGAAAATTTAATTGGTGCTGTTGGTATGCCAGTTGGTATTGCTGGGCCGGTGATTATTCATGGTCAAAAAAAGCATGCTGCATATATTCCTCTGGCGACTACAGAAGGCGCTTTGGTGGCATCGGTAGCACGAGGATGTAAGGTAATTAATGCGTCCGGTGGGGTGACAGTATTGGTTGATTCAGTTGGGGTGACACGTGGGCCGATTTTTGAAGTAAAAAATATAAGAGAAGGACATACATTTTGTGCGTGGCTTCTTGAAAATAAAAAAGCACTTGCAAGCGTTGCTCAAGGAACTTCCAATCATTTGATTTTGAAGGATATGAGCACTGCACAACAGGGAAGGTATGTATATGTACGATTTCAGTTTGATACTGATCAGGCAATGGGGATGAATATGGCAACAATTGCAACAACAGCCATTGCAGAATATATTGAAAAAAGTACCCCATATACCCTGCTTGCTGTTGCAGGAAACTTTGACACTGATAAAAAGCCTTCATGGCTCAATATGATTTAGGGGCGGGGGGAAATGGTGCGCGCTGATGTAATAATCCCACCGGATGTCGTTGCAACGCATCTTCATGTCAGTCCAAACGGTATTGAAAAACGAGTGGTACAGAAATGTTGGGGAGGATCGATTATGTCGGGATCTCTGGGATTTAATTCTCATTTTGCCAATATCGTGGCGGCATTTTTTGCGGCAACTGGTCAGGATCTTGCACATATTGCAGAAGGAAGTCTCGGTGTCACCAGCGCAGAAGTATTGGAAAACGGCGATTTATACTTTTCAGTTTTCTTGCCAGATATATTGGTTGGGATGGTTGGGGGAGGGACACAGTTAAAAACGCAAACGGAAGCAACCTCTATTACCAAGGCTCAAACAAGTGGGGAACTTGCTGAAGTCTTAGGCGCAGCAGTGCTTGCCGGTGAGCTTTCACTCATTGCATCAATTGCCGATAAAACACTCGCGAAGGCACATATTACATTAGGAAGATAATTTTATTTACTATGTTTGGTATTGTTGATTACGGATTCTATATTCCAAAATATCGTATCAAGATTGAAGAGATTGCAAATCAATGGGAGAAGTGTGCTGACAAAGTTGAGTTATCCCTGAAGATTGTTGAAAAAGCAGTGGCAGGAATTGATGAAGATGTTCTTACTATGGCATATGAGGCAGCCTCACCCATAATAGAAGTGGATACTACCTTGCGACAAAAAATCGGCGCAGTTTTCGTAGGCTCAGAGACGTTTCAATACGCAGTAAAACCAACAGCAACCTCGCTTGCCGAGTGGTTGGATTTATCAAATGACTATCTGGCCTATGACACGCAGTTTGCGTGTAAGGCAGCAACCGGAGCGCTTATTTCAGCACTCGGCATGGTAAAGTCAGGGGATATTGATTCTGCGCTCGTTTGTGCGACCGATAAGGCAAATGCAAGGCCAAAAGATATCCTTGAGTACTCAGCAGGATCAGGAGCAAATGCGTGGGTTTTGGGAAGTAAAAATGTTATCGCAGAAATAGTTTCTTGGCATTCGTATTCGTCTGACACTCCAGATTTTTGGCGCCGTGCAAAGGCAGAGTATCCGTCACATGCAGGCAGATTTACTGGGGCACCGGCATATTTCCATCATCTGGGTGAAGCAGTAAAGCGATTGTTGAAAAAAACCAATTCAAAGCCAACAGATTACAGCCATGTTGTATTTCATATGCCAAACGGCAGTTTCCCCTTGAAAGCTGCGAAGCAATTGGGTTTTTCAAAAGAACAAATGGAAGTAGGCTATGTGGTTCCAACTGTGGGCAATTCATATTCTGCATCTGCACTCATGGGGCTCGTTGCGGTATTTGAAGTGGCTCGACCGGGAGACCATATATTATTTGCATCATATGGATCGGGAGCTGGCTCGGATGCAATGCAGCTCAAAATAACGAAGGATATTGATGCAAAACGAAAACAATTTAAAAAAAGTATTGCTCAAAAAGAGTACATTGATTATGGAACGTATGCGAAGTTTATGAATCTAAAATAACTATGAACTCAATCATTGGGTACTATTCAACTAAATTTGGAGAGCTGTGGGACAAATCCCTTGACGATCTATTTCTTGAAGCATCAACAGGAATACTCAGCGATCTTCAGATCGAAATACAGCAAATTGATGCGATATTTGTTGGGAACATGCTCGGCGGTGTAGTGGAAAAACAACTCCTTCTTTCTGCCCACTTATCTGAACTTTTGGAGGTAAATATACCCATTTATCGGACCGAAGCAGCGTGTGCGTCAGGTGGTATGGCATTTCATAGTGCAAATGAGTACCTCAAGAGCAATGCAAACAAAACGGTTTTGGTTCTGGGTGCTGAAAAGATGACTGATATTACCGCATCAGAGATCACACAAGCGCTCGCAACCGCCGCCTCTCATAAAGAGCAATCAGTGGGGCTGACCTTTCCTGGAGTATATGCGTTGATGGCTCAGGTCTATCTTGATAGGTATGGGTATACTGAAGAGCATTTGGCGGCAATTTCGGTCAAAAATCATGCACACGGTGTGTTGAATGAAAATGCACATTTCAGACGTTATGTCACGATTGATAATGTGTTGGAAAGTCCGTATGTTGCATACCCACTAAAAGTTCTTGATAGTTCGCCGATATCAGATGGGGCAACTTCACTGATTATGACAAATGATCCTCAGATGGTAAAGAAAAGAAAAAGCGTCACCGTTCTTTCTTCAGAAACAGCAACTGACACCATTTCAATTGCACAGAGAAAACGACTTGACGAAATTGAATCGACAAAAGTAGCTGGAAACAATGCTTTTAAAACGGCAAAAATTCAGCGAAAAGATATTGATGTGATGGAGGTACACGATTGTTTTTCAATCGCAGAGATTCTCGCAGTTGAGGATTTGGGGTTTTGGAAAAAAGGTCAGGGAGGATCACAAGCGCAGGAAATGGTCACGTATCGGAAGTCAGGCAATAATATGATTGTCAATACATCAGGTGGTTTGAAGGCGGCAGGACACCCCGTTGGGAGTACTGGAATAAAGCAAATTGGAGAGGTGTATTTACAACTTACGCGTCAAGCAAAAGAGCGTCAAGTACCAGCAACGCATGGACTAGCTCACAATTTGGGGGGAAGTGGTGGAATAGCGGTAGTATCAATATTAGGAATTTAATATACTTTCATGTCACAAAGTCCTGTAAAAATTTGGCGAAAACAAAAAATAAACCGAAATCTGTTGGGGAAATCTGGAACGATTCTCTCATGGACTGAAATCAATGTTGCGCCACCACAGTACTCATCCAAGACACCATATACGGTCATTCTTGTTGAGCTTGAAGATGCGAGTAACATATATGGACAGTTTGTTGACTTTGAAAAAAGTGATCGTGCAATTGGAAAAAAGGTACGAACAATACTTCGTCGCAATGGAGATGTTGGACCAGAAGATGTTCTTGAATATACCATTAAGTTTGTGCCTCTCTCATGATAGCGTATTCTGCACCAGGAAAAGTTATTCTCTCAGGTGAACACTCGGTCGTATACACAAAACCAGCGTTTGTTACCGCTATCAATCTTGTGCTCACCTTTAGAGTGAGAAAAAAAACAAAAAGCGAAGAGGTGATAAAATCAAAGGAAATTATTTACTGTGAAACAGTAATAAAAAAATATCTCCAAAAAAATAACATCTCGTGGAATGATACCCCTTATTATTTTGAGATTGATTCTCAAATTCTGGAAGGGCGCGGTATGGGGTCTTCAGCGGCATTCTGTGTTGCGGTTGTTGCAGGGCTACTTCATTATTTCACCGGGCAAGCATTTGAAAAACAGATCATAAACTCACTTGCATACCAATGTGAAAAGTATTTTCACGGTATGCCATCTGGGGTCGATGTGAGTGCATCATGTTTTGGCGGGCTCATTTTTTATCGAAAGGAATTTGAGTTTTTAAAAAATATTTCTGCTCTTAATTTTAAAATACCAAAAAAAATTCAGGACAGACTAATTCTGATTGATACTGGAAAGCCGATTGAATCGACTGAAGATATGTTGAAAATTGTAGGAAAACGATACAATGCATATTCGAAGAAAATGGAGAGCACATTTGCGCAGATTGAGCGCATGACCAAACGCATGGTGGTTAGTACTGTAAAAGAGGATGTAAAAATGTTTTCGGATGCGATAGCAAAAAACCAACGGTTGTTAGTCGATCTGGGAATCGTATCAAAAAAAACATCACAATTGCTGGAAAAACTGAAGCCATACGGTGTTGGGAAGGTGACTGGTGCGGGTGGGGCCAAGATGGGATCGGGGATGGTTTTATTTTGTATGAAAGACAACACAAATATAAAACAACTTCTGTTGTCGGAAGGATTTTCATTAATACCTTTTCAACAAGATCAAAATGGACTGCAGCACATTGAAAGTTGATCACGGAAGACATTTATATACTGCTCCACTTGCCTGGCATGTACTTCCTGCTTTACAACAAACTGATGAGCTGGGGACGCATTGTTGACCAGATACGACACAAGAATTGACGGTCTGTATTTCAAACCGCCAGTTGCCGTCTTGATCGCGCCGAATCACTCCGAGTATGTCACCAGTAATGACCGTAAATATACCAAGTACTGCAATGAGAAGAATGATCCCAATCACCGCATGAGTCATTTGAAGTCGCGCTTTTTCCAATTTTTCTTGTTCTCCTCCTGAGGTGACCCATTGACTTGCCCCCCACAAAAGATAAATTAAGGCGGCAAGCGCAGCAAAGAGAACAAATATTTGAACGATAGTCATCATAATACTTCCCAATCCAACCAATGGATTATCAAACACCGGTCCGGGAGGTTTGATAGGGCTTCCAAATACGCTATTGACAGCTGATGCCGGTGTCACAATGCCTACTTTCAATAGGGCGATGAAAAGATCGTTCATAGAAATGGGAAGTCAATGTTGGTAACAAATCCAAGGAGATTGACCAGGACTGATGCTACTACGATGATGGATATGCCGATTACTGCAAATGTTGCGGTTTGTTGTGCTTTTTGCACTTTTTCAGCGTCTCCTCCTGCGATAATTATGAGATACGCCGACCAGATGAGCATCCACCCAAATACCAATCCCCCCACAATATATATAAGTGGAATAAGTACGCCAAGAAGCACGCTGATATTTGCAAATCTGACTGCTGGAAAGGTCGTAGGGTTGATCAGAGGGGTCGGCGTCATATAAATGAGTGTATAATACGATAGTACGAAAAGCAACATTTGAGCAGGAGAATTTCCAGTAGTTTTATGTCACACCAAATCCAACATGTCGCCATTATTCCAGATGGGAATAGACGATGGGCAAAACAAAAAGGTAAATCCTCATTTGAGGGGCATAGATTTGCAGCTGATCATACGATCCCAAAGCTCTACGATACCGTCATTGCCCTTGGCATTTCTCATTGTACAATTTGGGCACTTTCTCCAGAAAATTTTTCAAAACGAAGTAAACTTGAAGTACATAATCTTCTCCGTCTTCTCCATGTATTCATCTATAAGCGCATGGATGAGATGAATCATAAAGGTATTAAAATCAACATCATTGGCGATACTGCAAAATTTCCTGAAAAAATCCAAAAAGATCTCGCATTTGCGATCGAAAAAACTAAAGACAATGCCAAATTGACTCTTATTTTTGCACTCAACTATGGCGGGCGTGATGAGATCTTGCGCGCTATGCAAAAAATATCAAATATCAAATCTCAAAATACAAAACTTGATAAAGTTTTATTTGAAAATCAATTAGATACGGTAGGCATCCCAGATCCTGACCTGATCATCCGAACCGGAGGAGAAAAACGAACATCAGGATTTATGCTTTGGCAATCTGAATATGCAGAATACGCATTCGTAGACAAATTTTTTCCAGACTTTACTCCGGAAGACCTTCGGACATGTATTTTTGACTTTCAAAACAGACAGAGGAGATTTGGGAAATGAGAAATCTTCGTGAATTTCAGAAAATATTTGATGTCCGGATTTTTGAGTATTTGAAAAAGAAGAAAGCAGAATTTTTGCTTATAGACTCTGAAGCAATCGTCTTTATCGATATTTTGAGCGAGTTTATTAAAAATGGTGGAAAACGGATTCGACCTGCGTTGTTTTATTTTGCAACCAAAAGCTACAAAGGGAATTTGGACGATGCACTCACGAGGTCAATAGCATTTGAGTTTTTTCAGGCATTTTGTTTGATACATGACGATATTATCGATCAGTCGAAGCTTCGAAGAGGGAATCCGACAGTACATACAAAATATGGACAAAATACTGCAATTCTTGTGGGAGACATGGCACTCATGATCGCAGATGAAATATTTTTTAGTTTGGCTTGTTCAGATCTAGTAACAAAAACTTACAATCATTTCAAACAAGAAGTTATGATAGGTGAGTATCTTGATTTACTTGGCAGTAAAAATACGCAAAAAGTTATGGAGTTGAAAACTGCCCGATATACCTTTGTGCGTCCTGTCGAGCTCGCGCTCCAATTATTAGCCCTTGATCAAAATCAGATCGATCGGTGGAAAAATGTCCTCCTTTCGATTGGAAATACATTTCAATTGAAAGATGATCTTGTCGGTGTATTTGGAGATGAAAAAATAATTGGAAAGTCTTCAGATTCAGATCTTTTCGAGGGAAAATATACAGAACTTGTGAGACTCTTTGAGATTGAAGCAGATGAAAATGAGCATAGAAAGTTTCATGCACTTTTTGGGACAAGTGAATTGGATAATGTTGGATGTGATGAGCTTAGAAATATGCTGATAGAGAAGCGTGCACCACAGAAAATACAGAAGATAATATTGAAAAATAGTATACATATTAAGCAGAAACTTCAAGCGATTGACGAAGTTGCGCTCCACGGGATTCTTGCAGAAGTTCTTTCAAATATTGAAAATATGAGTATGATTCATTGTTGATGTATGCTTTTCTCGCATAATTCTTTTACCAGTTCGATATAATAGAACTGAAAGTATGTTCTCTCCTCAATTCCAAATTACCAATAAAATTCTCAAAAATATCTCAACGATTGAAGCTGTTGAAGAGGTCATCAAGCATGCGCCGATATTACCTCTATGGGAAAAGGAATTCCGAGAAGACGCCATCGTTCGATCCGTTCATCATGGCACGCATATTGAAGGAAATAAGCTGGAAAAAGATGAGGCACACGATGTACTGCGAGGAAAAGAAGTGATGGCACGTGCACGAGACGTACAAGAAGTGATCAATTACCGGACAGTTATCGACTTCATTGATCAAGAGTCAAAAAAGAAAAATACACAAATCACGGAGCAGTTGATACATCATATACATGATATTGTCGTCAAAAATATTTTGGAGCACAGTCAATCGGGGAAGTATCGCACAAAGCAGGTCGTAATCAAAAACTCAGAAACCGGTGAAGTGACGTTTAAACCACCGGTTCCCTTGGAAGTTCCCTATTTAATGAAAGAATTTATTGCCTGGACGAATAATATTTCAGATGATGAGCTTCATCCAATCCTAAAAGCGGGGATTGCACATCACGAACTCGTGAGAATTCATCCATACATTGATGGCAATGGAAGGGTTGCGCGAGTGCTTGCGACACTTGTTTTGCTCATGGGTGGCTATGATATAAGACGGTTTTTTTCATTGGAAGAATATTATGATAAAGATGCTATTGCGTATTATGAAAATTTACAACGTGCAACTTTAGGGGACATGACCACGTGGCTTGAATATTTTACATTTGGTGCATCGGTTGAGTTTGTTCGGGTAAAAGATAAGATTCTGCGGTTGTCAAGAGATGCCAAGATGAAAGAGAATTTCGGCGGAAAGCAGATTTTTCTGACCGATCGGCAGATCAAACTCATCGAATACATGCAGGATATTGGATATATTCAAAATAAGGCTTTTTCTGAACTGTTTCCTGATCTTTCTGAAGACTCGGTATTGCGTGATCTGAAAGAGCTTATGAAAAATAAATTAGTTAAAAAGATTGGAAAAACGAAAGCGGCTCGCTACGTATTAACGGGGTAAAGGAGGTACTAATCTTAATCATATGACATTTAAAGAACTTGCGACATATATTGAAAAAATAGAAAAAACAGCATCTCGCCTGCAAATTACTGAAATACTTGCGGATCTGTTTCAGCATTTGACACCTGAAGAATATGAAAAAGCGGTATATTTACTCCTTGGTCGACTGACACCAAAATACAAAACGCTCAACTTCGGTATGGCTGAGAAAATGGTTACTCGTGCCATCGCTTCTGCTCTAGATTGACACATCTGAGTTTACAAAGAAGTACAAACAAAGTGGTGATATTGGGGAAACGACACAAGCATATAAGCTTGAACAAACCTCAATGTTCTCGGGAGTTCCAGATGTTCTGACCGTTTTTAAGACGCTCGAATCAGTGGCGAAAAGCTCTGGTGAAGGATCTCAGGATGATAAAATATCTCGACTATCAGGACTCATTCAGGAACTTGATCCACTTTCTGCGCGATATATTGTTCGAATTCCACTGGGGGTTTTGAGACTTGGTTTTTCTGATATGACCGTTCTTGATGCTCTTTCTTGGATGTATCAAGGAGACAAGGGAATTCGTCCCATACTGCAAAAAGCATATCATGTTCATCCTGATCTTGGACGAATCGGGAGAATACTCAAAGAAGTAGGTCTCTCTGAAGTGGAAAAGCTTGAGCCACAGATATTTACCCCAATTATCATGATGCGCGCAGAGCGACTTTCATCAGGCGCTGAGATTATCAAACAGATCGGTGCGTGTGGAGTTGAGCCAAAATTTGATGGGTTCCGACTACAGGTTCATAAAAAAGGTGATGAAGTTCGACTCTATACCCGTGGTCTTGATGATGCGACCTTTATGTATCCAGATGTTGTTGCGGCAGTACGTAAAGAAGTGAAAGCAACAGAAGTCATTTTGGAGGGGGAAGCGATTGGATACGATGCGCAAACAGATAATTTCTTACCCTTTCAAGAAACCGTGCAGAGAAAACGGAAATATGACATTGAAGAAAAAGCAAAAGAGATTCCCCTGAAGCTGTTTGTTTTTGAATTACTGTATCTTGAAGGGAAAAGCTATGTCTCAGAGCCCTTTTCAAAACGGCGTGCAGCGCTCCTTTCCATTATTGATATTCACAGCAATCCTGTAGATCATGGCGTGATACCTGCACAAGAAGAAATCATCGATGATCCGAAAAAACTTGAAATCATGTTTGAAGATGCAATCACCAAAGGATTGGAGGGTATTGTTGCAAAAAAAATGGATGGGACGTATCAGCCAGGAGCACGTGGTTGGAACTGGATTAAACTCAAGAGAAGTTACTCATCTAAAATTGATGATACTATTGACTGCTTGGTGATGGGATATGACTATGGGAAAGGAAAGCGTACAGCGTTTGGCATCGGTGCATTTTTAGCAGGCATATATGATGATAAGAAAGAACTGTTTTTCACCATTGCAAAAGTTGGAACGGGATTGACCGATGAAGAGTGGAGGAGACTCAAAGCGCAATGTTCAAAATATGTGTCAAAAGAGAAGCCAAAGCAGTATGTTGTTGATAAGCTTATGGATGTTGACGTTTGGGTTTATCCACAAATCGTTGTTGAATTGAAGGCTGATGAAATATCACGTTCTCCCGTTCATACTGCAGGAAAGATTTTAAAACCTTCAAAATCAGGATCTGCTTTTACCGTTGATGTTGCTGGGTTTGCGTTGCGCTTTCCACGTCTGGAGCGATTTCGTGATGATAAAGCTGCAACAGATGTGACCACCTTAAAAGAGGTTGCATCAATGTTTGAGGCACAACGAACTACATGATATATCAGTGCGTAATCATCATTCTGATCAAACGCTGAGGGTATTCGAGGAAGAATGATTGTGGTTTTTGAACAAGTCTTCTGGTAGAAGTCACTGCAATATTGGTTCGATCAAAGCACACGGTGCCACCTACATCTCGTATGTGGATTGCGATATCAATATCTTCATGAATCTTGCTTTCATCAGTACAAAGATGTGGTTTGATTTTTTGCCACATTGAACGCCTTACTGCCATATTTGGTCCAATGAGTGGGTATACATGGAATATTTTTTTGAATGCTTCGGAGAAGCTCAAGAATAGAGGCCCATTAATACTTGGCGGAGATCGGTGATAGTATGAGGCTCCAAGAAGCGCATCGCATCGGTGCTCAGACATATATGATTTTATTTGCTCAATCCAGGTATGTGGCACGATGGTATCAGCATCTGTGCGTGCAATAATTCCTGAGGTTACGAGATCAAAACCATGGTTTCGAGTTGGTATGATTCCCTGAACTTTTTCATGCACTATTGTAATGGGAAATTTTTGTGCAATGGTCAATGTCTGATCTGTTGAGTTATTATCAACAAGAATTACTTCATCTGGAGGAATAGACTGATCTAGAATACTGTGAATACATCGTGCAATGTATTTTTCTTCATTGTATGCAGGGAGTACTACGCTAACCTTCATATCCTTATTGTAACAAATGCATCTGGATATGCTGCTGTTTATCCTAGGATTGGATGTTATCCACATAATGTGAATATATAAATTCTAGTTGCTATAAAAGTCTAAAGGCCAGCTTTTTTACTATAAGTTATGTATATTATTATCAATATAATACTATAGGGCTTGACTTGACATGATGTGATGGATTAATATGAAGACATGCGTAAAAAGGAAAGTATTTTTCCATCCAGGATTTCAAATAAGCAGAAAATACAGAAGGATCTTAAGCAGTTTACAAAACGTCAGTTAATTCGGTTGTTTCAGAAAAAGATGTCGTTACCTATTACCATGTATCAGCTATAAAGGGGGAAAAGTATAGGCCACAAAAGAAAGAGCATCACTACCGCTCGTATAAAGGGGACGACGTGTAGTAATGCTCTTTCTTTTGTTTTGAAACACATTCCAAAACAATCATTAATACGATATCACATCTCTCAAATCTTGTCAAATATATTTTAGTATACTTTATACAGAGCCCCAAACCCATTACTTGATTCGAAGATCTTATATCCAATTTTTGAGAATTTCTCTTCTCGTAAGTTCTCATACTTTTCATGCTCCAGCCCAGAAACGACAACATATTCGATATGATACTTGTCAATGAGTTGTTGCGTGAGCTGCATATCTTCGGACTGATACAAAGCCCCAATATCTGGAATACGCACACCGACGACGTCTGAAGATCCTCTCCAGAGCCATTCATGGACCCACCAACCAGCAACAGTCGGATCCCCAGTAAATGCAGATATTCGATTATAGTCAGTATATGAATCACCTTGTGCTTCCAGGATAACTGGCTGGCCAACGATATATTTATTTATATAGTCAATAATTTCCTTATCTTCAGGATATTGATTGTTCATCCAAAGAAGCCCATCAAGGTTTTGATCTTTGAGATAGGTTTGTTTGTCATAGAGTCCGGGATAGTACGACGGAAATGCAAGAAATGGATAGATGAAGATGAGCCCAAAGGCGAGAAGAAAGAATGGAAGAAGGAGAAACTTCTTTTTGGATTGCCATCGAACGAGGAGATATGCCACAATCGTTGATGCTACTCCCATCATGATAAATGCTTGATATCCAAGCTTGAACATGGTATTAGCACGAAAGTGACTCGGGTAGATATCTTTTGCATAAATAAACTCAGGAATGATCAGAATAAGTGTGCCATACCCAAAAATCAAAATGAGAATCCAATCGATGGAAGTAAGGATGTATCCAGTTCTCTTTCTTATCAATAGATACACACCATATAGAATTGCGCTCAGCCAGAAAAATCCCCACAACACCATCATCATCCATGGTTCAGATACTTGGCAGTTTCCTTTTTCAAAAAGGAACGGTCCCAATTTTTCGATCTGGACGAGAAAATCTGGACTACAATTCACGCCAATCCCGGTGGCAAATGGTTCAAAATGTATCGAAAATGGAAGGGAAAATATGAGAAATGAGAGGAGGAGGGTTGCTGATTGTATGATCAGTTTCCAAGAAAACTTGTATATAAAAAGGAAAATAATACCGGCAAAGAGAAGGTAGATCGGACCGTCAAAGGCATTGGTCATATAATTGATTGCGATCATTGCACCAATCAAAACAACCCAAATTCGTTCCTTCATCGATATGACAACCGCTGTTTTTTTCATAAATGGTAGCAGTTTCGAAAATCTTCCAAAAATGAGGGAGAAGAATCGTTGCGCACATTGAATGATTGCATGATGTTTTGTCTCTTTTGGCTTTTCAAGTTTATGAAGGGCAAAGGTCAAAATAAGTGCCAATGTCAGCAGCACAAATGGAATATCAAATACATGCCCGTGAAGATCGGCAACAACATATGAGTACGATGGAAATTCGTGAATAGTAAATGGAATAAACCGTGTCGCATTTGGATACCAATAGGATGAGTTTTGGACCATGCTTTCATATATACCTCCCCCGTTCTTCATCATGGTCTCTCGAACCTCAGCAACAGTCTGAAATAGCTTCCAGAATGGCTCTGGGTGTTCGTTTGGATATCCTGTGGTAAAGGTATAGATAGTGTGCAGGTTTCCTGCAAGATTGACGATAAATGATCCAAGCAGTCCTACCGCAACAACTGGAATGAGAGCGAGGGATTTTACCTTTGAAGCAAAGTTATGAATCGTATGTACGATAGATCCAGTCAGCGAAAAAGTAAGGGTTATTCCTTGAGCAAAGATTGTTGCAAGAATTAAGTTGTATCCGACAAATGGATTTGTTCCACTGAGTTTAATGAGCAACGCACCGGTAAGGTGTCCAAAGTAGTAGTAATTGATAGGATACCCACTAGGATTTGCTGAATCTGCGGAAAGCCACATATCAAGTGGGGGGAAATAGGTCGATTTGAGGATCGATTGCATAAATCCAAAATCCATAAATTTTTCCAAGCCATGAATCGATGGTTCTTGTGCACGAACAATTGCCAGAAATAACAAACTTCCTATAAATAAGACTTCCTCAATGCCAATCAGAAAGAGTTGTTTTTTTGTTAGCTTTTTAAGGGCAATGATTTCATTTCGAAAAAACTTATACATTCCAAATGAAATAATAAAAATGATGAGGAGCAGCGCTTCTTTTGTAAACGGAAGGATCTTCAATAATCCAGAAAGATACATGGTATAACTCACTACAATGATGCCAAGTGTTTTTGCAAAGGGATATCCTTTATCTGGAAATGTCTTGAAAATGCGAGTTGTTATCGGTATAAAAATGACCCCTAATGCAAGTAAATAAAAATACCAAACACTTATTGTAAGAAGCCACGTCATATTGACCAAAGATACTACGTTTATATTGCAAATTCAAGCTATTTTTGATAGAGTACATATCAGTATATAGTCAAAATGAGGGGCATTTAGATATGGACAAAAAATACAACTTCAGAAACTACGAGGAGAAATTATATTCATTTTGGGAGAAGAACGGATATTTTACCGCACAGGTTGATAAGGCAAAAGAGCCGTTTTGTATCGTTCTACCACCACCCAATGCAAACGCAGATTTACACCTTGGTCATGCAATGTATGTGTATGAAGATGTGATGATTCGCTATCACAAGCTGAAAGGTCACGAGGTGCTTTGGCTTGCAGGAGCGGATCATGCCGGTATTGAGACCCAGTTTGTCTATGAAAAATATTTGAAAAAACAAGGAAAAAGTAGATTTGATTTCGATCGGAAAACGCTGTTTTCAAACATTTGGGATTTCGTGATGAAGAATCGCGATACGATGGAAAATCAATTGCGCAAATTGGGTTTTGCGCTCGATTGGTCCAAAAAAAAGTTCACTATGGATAACGATATTGTAAAAGTGGTATATAACACCTTTCAACATCTTTACGAAGATGGACTCATATATCGAGCAAATCGACTGGTAAATTATTGTACCTCATGTGGCACTTCATTTTCCGATCTTGAAGTCGCAGATAAAGAAGTAATGGGAAAACTCTATTACATCAAATATCCGGTCAAAGAAGGGGGATCAGTAACCATCGCAACAACCCGTCCTGAAACATATCTGGGTGATGTTGCGGTGATGGTGCATCCAAAAGATAAACGATACCAAGATCTCATTGGTAAAACTGTTGTGCTTCCGCTCATTGATCGGGAAATTCCCATTATTGCAGATGAGTATGTTGATCCAAAATTTGGGACAGGAGCAGTAAAGGTCACTCCAGCTCATGATGAGAATGACTTTCAGGTTGCAAAAAAACATGGACTGTGGCGTGATCCAATTCTGAATTTTGACGGCCATATGCAACATACGGGGCTTGAAGATATCGATGGGGTCTTTGTCGTCAAAGCGCGGAAAATGATTGTTGCAAAACTGGAAGAAAATGATTTTCTTGAAAAGATCATGCCACATGAGATGGTGCTTCATACGTGTTACCGATGTGGGACAACACTCGAACCACTGCCGAAAGAACAATGGTTTATCAATGTAGAACCACTCAAGAAAAAAGCAATTGAACTGGTGCAGAATGATGAAATAACCATTCATCCAAAGCGGTTCAAAAAACAGTTAATTCAGATTCTAGAAAATTTTATTGACTGGAATGTATCACGACAAATCGTATGGGGAATTCGTATTCCAGCATATAAATGTCAAAATGCAAAGTTCAAAGGTCAAAATGCTCAAAAAGAAGAGTGGTTCATATCAGTAGAAAAGCCCAAGAAATGTCACCTGTGTGGTGATTGTGACTTTATCCAAGATGAAGACACCTTTGATACATGGTTTTCTTCTGCACAATGGCCTTTTGCAACATTACAAACAATAGATTCATCGTTCTTCAAATATTTTTATCCAACAACCGTTATGGAAACGGGATATGATATTTTGCGCGCATGGGTGTCTCGCATGATTATGATGGGATATTTTGAAACAAAAGCGGTGCCGTTTGAGCATGTGTTTTTACATGGGATGGTGCGCGACAAGACGGGTAAGAAAATGAGTAAAAGCAAAGGCAATGTGATCAATCCGCTTTCCATGATTGAAAAATATGGAGCAGATGCTTTGCGCGCTGCGCTCATTTTTGGGACAAAAGAAGGGGGAGATGTGGTTCTCTCAGAAGATAAGATTGTGGCAATGCGCAATTTCTGCAATAAACTCTGGAACATTGCTCGATTTTTAGAAATGAATTCAAACGTTGAAAAATCAAAAATCTCCCAAGAGTCTACAAAAACGCTCAAAAAATTGGAAAAAGAGTTTGTTGCAACTCAAAAAACATACCATGAACATTTCAAAAAGTTTGAATTTGCGAAGGCGTTTGACCTCATGTATGATTTTCTGTGGCATCGATATGCGGATTATTATATAGAGGAGTTGAAAGACAGCATGCAGAATGGTAATATGGAAACTTCGCAACGTATGATGAAGGTTTTCAATGCATGTCTGCAGATGCTTCACCCATATATTCCATTTGTGACCGAAGCAGTGTGGAAAGAATTCCACCACGAAAGCGCTTCAATCATGGATTCGCGATTTTGATTTACCAAGGTACTACTTATTTAATAGTTCGTTATAATACACTATGCCAAAACGTACATTTCAGCCAAAAGCGAAAAAAAGAATACGCAAAATCGGATTTCTTGCCAAGATGAGAACTGCAGATGGGCGTGCAACAATAAACAGGCGCCGCAGAAAAGGAAGAAAAGAATTAACAACAAAATGAACGTAATATAGTTCAGCCAATCATATGTTTGAGACACTCGGAACGATTTTTAGCATGGTCTTTATTGAGCCCATACTCAACATTTTAGTCTTCTTTCACAACTTATATGTGTCTGTGGGGATTCCTGGTGCCTTTGGGTTTGCTATAATTACGATCACTGTTGTGATTCGACTTCTTCTACATCCCTTTTTTCAAAAACAAATGAAGACAGCAAGTGTGATGAAAGAGCTGAAGCCACAACTTGATGCGCTTCAAAAGAAATATAAAAAAGACGCTAAAAAACTGCAAAAAGAGCAGTTAAAGTTGTATCAAGAAGCGGGAGTTAATCCTGCATCCGGATGTCTCTTTGCAATTGTGCAGATGCCGCTTATTTTTGGATTGTATCAGACACTCAGACTCTTTCTCCAATTTGATAAAAATGGCGATGTCATAAAGATTCAGGAGATTAATAACAAGCTGTATTTCCCGTACCTGGCGGTTCAAAAAATTGACCCACATTTTTTTATGTATAATCTTGCCGTTTCGCCGTCTCAGGTGGGACTTTGGTATTATTATCTGATTCCCATACTGACTGCGGGACTGCAGTTTTGGCAATCAAAAGTGACAATGACTGCAAATCCCATGACCGATATTTCTCCAGTGAAAGATGATAAAAAGAAGGATGAGAAAGATGGCAAAAAAGAAAGCTCAACATCTGAAGAATTTCAAAAAGCGATGGGGACACAGATGAGATATTTCTTTCCCATCATGATCGGCTATTTCTCATATACCCTTCCGGTAGGACTTTCAATTTACTGGAATACATTCTCTTTGTTTAGTATTATTCAGCATTATATGAGTCATCGAAAAAAGAAATAATATTATAATTTACAATTATTTATGGACAGAGCAGAAACAATTAAAAAACTAACTCAAGAACTTCTTGAAAAAATGGTAGACAATGCAGCGGTTGAGGTTGAGGAAGATGAGGGGATTTTTCATGTAAATATCAAAACAGAAGAAGATGCACCAACGGTCATCGGTCGACATGGAGAAACCATTCGTGCGATTCAAAAAATTCTGGAGGTCATGCTGTATAAAACAACTCAAGAACGCGTAAGCATTCTCATCAATGTCAATGATTATCGTGAGAAACAAATCGAACGGCTTCAGTATATTGCTGATCAAGCGGTTGAAAAAGTGGATGAACGCAACTCAGCAACCTATCTTCGGGGCTTCTCGTCTTACGAACGACGAGCAATGCACGAGCATATTGGAAAACAATACCCTAAGCTTACGAGCTACTCAGTCGGTGAAGGTCGAGATCGACGACTGGTAATTGATATCAAGCGGGAAGGTGAGGAGCAGGATTCTGCGGAAATGCCCGCTGAAGAGGCCGAACAAGCAGAAGAGTAAAGGATCAAGATATTGTCATAGGAATGCATCGATGTGCTGTAATACACCGGTGCTGCTCGGGTAATAATGATATCATGAATGTATGAAGCTGCTTTATTCAATAGTTGGTCTCTTGATTCTTCCGGCGATATTTTTCCTTGATATTTTTATGTTCTTTGTGACCAAATCCGCGGCATCTTGTCTTCACTGTGAACTTGCCAATTATATGCAAACGACGTCTCTTTCTTTTTACGTACTCAGCAATGTAGTATCTTCAGTGCGTGGTTTAATATATAAAAAAGATAAAAAATAGATCTTTATATATATTATTATATCATAATATATCTTCAGGGGTTCTTTTTTCAGTGAAAACTGCTATACTTTTTGTATGTCAGCGTCAGCAGAGAATACACCACCACAGGCAAATCCTGAAATAGCTCGGCGCAGACGTCAAGAGGCAATTCGTCGTCGAGTTGAGCAGTATCGTACTGAACAAGCTCAGATGGATCCTCAAAAAAAAGAAGCGGTGAGATCAGAAATATCTCGAGAAATCAAAGAAGAAATCAGCAATGAAAATGCAAATGCAGGCAGGGTAAGCTCAGTGCAGGATATGAGTGAGGGAAGAGTCCCAGATCAGCTTGTTGAGCAGGCGCGAAATGTACATGATGCAGTTTCATTATTTGTTGCTGCAGCTGAAGCAGACCTGATTAAAAAGCCAGCCCATGAACCTTCCCGTATTGTTTTTGATGCACTAGTTAGAAAATTATCAGATGAATCTGTTACGCTTGACTCATCAAGTTATTTTCAGCCATTAATCCACGGACTTCTTACATCTCAAAACTATATTTCGTTCTCAAAAGAAGGACAGCCTCCAACACCATTTGAACAAGATTTAATCAAAATTGTTGCCGCATATGGGAAAAGTAAGGCTGAACAACATCTGGAAGAAATCATTGCTTCAACGGGTGAAAATATTGGCTTGACGCTTGATCGGTTAAATACAAAAAAAGATGAAGCGCGCGCTTTCAAACAACAACGCATACAAGAATACGCAGAAAGAGAGTTACAAGAAAGTCGAAAACGAACTCGTCAGAATTTAGATCCAGAGCTTATTGCTCATATCAAAGAAGGTCAAGAAGACAACCCGCAAGCGCAAGAGGCCGAACGATTTATCAACCATCTTGATTCTTCCGAAAAATTTCTTGAATACTACCAAGATAAATTTGATATAGCATTAGCCAGAATTGAAGCAGAAGGAAGAATCATAAATCCTGATAAACGTCGTGAACGTGCAGCAAAGATGGTGACTGAAGATATTCATAAACTTATTCTATTCATGACACATCGTATTTATGCTTCGGTCATTGATTCAAGCGGGCGTGAGCCATGGCAAAAGTTAGTAGCAGAATCATCGCGAATGATGTATATGAATGCAGACACTTTTTTTAATGCGCTCAGTAGCAAAATCGGATCATTGGTGAATTCTGTATCAGAAGCGACTGAACTCGATGATGCCTTGCCGCTTTTCAAGTATGGCAATCAGTCAACAACTGACTGGATTGAGATGGAGCGAGACGTGACCGATAAAACAGGAAAAACGGTACAAATTGGTGGAAAGTTGATAAGTTATACCGCGCCGTCTCATGAGCTCCAGCGAACAAACTCATACAAGGATTTTCTCAATGATTTGTTTTTATCTGCTCGCGCAGAGAAGGATCTTCTTGAGGGGGGAATAAACTTCGATTATTTGATGAGAACTGGCCAAATGGAGCAACAAAATGCGACGTTTTTCCAACAAGCTGCAGCGTATGCACAACGGACGCTGGAAGCGAATCGTTTGGACGAGTTATACAAGCTGCCGTACGCTGAAGTTGTAGAGGCTGCCAAAATTCATCTCAGTGGGTACTATAAAAAGAAAATGGCCCGCAACCGTTGGCTCAAAAGCCCAGAGATATTACAAGGATTATTTTCAAATGTCGATGAAGCTGAAAAGGAAGCTCTGAAGGATATGGTGATCAATTACCATGATGCAGATCCTCCGGTGCCGCCATGGGCTATTAAGCGAGCGATTATTCATGCACGGATGCATTTGTCATTGGTAAATCTTGAGATGCATGCGTTATCAAGTTATGCCGATGCACCAGTGACAGAGCTCGGAAAAGCATCGTACAAAGATCCTGCATTAAAAAATCTCGATGTATTTCAGACCTGGTTTCCTGGGCAACAATGGCAGATGTCTGATATGTTTTTAAAGTCAATGGCGTTTATGCCCCAGCCTGATCGTTCTTGGAAAATCGATGACTGGAATCATGCAGATATTAAGGCAGAGGGAGAAGATATTTACGATCAATCTTTTCGGATCGGAAAGCTTGCACGACATGGTCGGCGGACCTATACCAAAGACATGGATCCAAATATTTTTGAACGAAATCCAATGGGGTTTGGCGGTCTTGAAACCCAACGAGGGTGGCGATTTAAATATTCATTAATGCCATGGTTGCGAGATTATGCGGACAATTTCAATGACCCAAATGAGTTGAATGTCGACGGAAAGCCACGAGGACTTGAGTATGCGTGGAAGCAGATCGAGAACATCGGTCTTACTCCGATGCAAGTATTACGAGATGAACTTATTTTGAAAGATCATCTCCTGAAGCAATCCCCTGATGGCACAGCAAAATACCAAGAACAGTATCGACACTTATTCACCTATTTATATAATCGTTTCTTTAAGGAGGGGGTAGGAAGGGCAGGTTTATCAACCACATTTACTGACAAAAATTACAATGAACGGATTATTAGATACGCAGATATTAATAGTGCTGATGAGTTTTGGAGCCGCGTTGTTGAGCCGATTCTCAATAGACCGACTATCCAAGGAAGAGGTCAGGATCCAGTTGCCGCTGAAAAAAGAAATACTCAAAAAAGAAGTGATGATCTGAAGGTTTTGATCAATCAAGCCCTTACCGTCATGGCATTTGAGCGCTCACCTCTGGACTTTGTCTATATTGAGAATCCTTCAAAATCGCAAAACGGCGTAACATTTATTTCAGTGCTCGAAAAACATTTCCAAAAGAATTATCATGCGCTTGATGGCATGTCCAGTGATGCAAAGGATAAGATGCTTGATGATGCATTTGATGACATTTTATATGTCCAACAACGCGCACGTATTGTATCTGCCCAACAAATGAATGAGTTTGTGGCAACCCAAAATGATGAAGAATCTGCCCATCAAAAAACAGTATTTGGTGAGAATCTTGGTAGATTAAATGATGAGAGAAGTAATATTATGATTACTGCAGAACAAGAAAAGTCGGGATATCTGATAGATGAAAGCGTAGTTCGTGGGGTTCTGAAAGAAAAATATAAAATAGATGAGGCTGGTATTACAGATGAGGAACGACAGAAACGACAGAAAAAAATTGATGCAGGGCTTGAGGTGTACCGAATGATTCAAGAGCGTGTTATCGAAAAGCCAGAAATAAACGATCACGAAATAGTACCAGAAATTACTCCGACGCGACTTAAGATGGCTGCAAAAGATCGTGGTATGGACTGGAGTGAGATGAATAGCGATCAACAAAGCAAGTTGAGACATGAACTAAGCATAGATTTAAAGAACGAATTTACTCGGGCTCGAGATGAAGATATGGTGACGCGTTTTATGTGGAGCATGAATGAACTGATAGCTTCAAAAGAAGCAGCTCTTCCCATAAATGATACAGCGTATCAATTCTTGGAGTTTGTTCGAGCAGGAAAAGATATGGTACAACGATCCGTGTATGCAATTGCAGTCACTCAAGAAAAGTACCGACAGACTTTGACTGGTGGTGATTTGCTCAGTGCGCTGAAAAAATATTATCGAAATGAAGACAAAAGCGATCTTCATAAAAAGATTGTTGAAATGAGATCATCAATCAAGGAAGAAGATGCTGATGCAGCAACAGAGATGGCATTGCGAGTGTTGGAAAATGCAATGAATGTGCTGCGGATAAATTCGGATGCTGAAAATCTTATCGTTGATTCTAAGTATCAGCTTGAGCATCGAGATCGATCAGGATTTTCAGTAGTGGTAAAGGAAGGTCCTCAGTATCCTTTGAGACGCGAAGATCGTTATCATTTGATAACTGACTTTTTGCATTATGCTCAGTTCCCAAAGCGTGCAGCGGGAGCTGATCAAGAATGGGAATACGAGAAGGCATGGACTATGGCAGATGTTATGGGAAATATGGGAGAGTTTGGCGCAAAAATAGGGGCAGTTGCAGACAAATTTTTGGGCAATGAAGGAGGAAAGATGGTACGAAATAAATGGAAGGAATTATCGGGAGAAGGGCTTCGATCACGTGAGTATGCAACGATTGCACATTTACTTACCCGGGAGGGGCCGAAATACCTTGTATTAATAGCAGCAGCAATTGTTATTCTTGGAATGGTCAGGGGTTTTCAAGAAACAGAAGAAAAATAGAAATATGAGTATAATGAAAATATAATGAAAAAAATAGCACTTCTTTTTCTAGTAGGTTTGTTCTTTTTTCTTCCCCAAAAAGTTACGGCGGAAGATTGTTTTGGAGCAGCGCAACCCATATATGGGTTGGGAAACTGTGGTTGTATGGAAAATCAAGGAAGATGTTATTGGGATGGACCAACCCCGTCTAGTGATTACACTGTCAATAATGGGGAGCAGGATTGTAGACAAGATTTGGGAAGAAAGCAAATTTGTTATCTGAAAGCACCTACTCCAACCCATGATGCATCCTTAGGATCTCCAACTCCTACTTCAATTCCAATTCAACAAACTCAAACTGGCACATCTTTAGACCAAACAGTGCCACCACCCGAGTCTCTAACCTCCATGTCATCGGAAGATGATGATATCCTCAATGAGCTACAAAATAGAAATGATGACAAACGAGGAACGTACGGAAACGCCTGCTGGATTAAACCAATAGACCTTCCAATTGTAAAAATTCCAAATATCATCCCAAATGTCTTTGATATTAGAGAAACGATAGACAACTTAATAGCTAATGTAACAAAATCATTTGAAGGGATGATGGGAAAGCCGCTGGTTAGTTTACGAGGCGGAACACTGTGTGGCGATGGTAGTATTGCCGTCATGTATCAAAATAATACTTTTGTTGATGATCCTGAAACAGCGACAAACATCTCAAAGGCCATTCTTAACGGCTGGGATACGGGGGATTGGACAAGTTATGAAACGAATTATCCAGATTTAGTATGCAAATGTGTGGGGCGCCAAGAAATCATACCACAACAATTATCAGCTAAAAATAATTCTCAAGGAACGCATAAATTGGCACAAGTGCAAGGAGCAGCAATTGCCTCAACTACAGAAACAGTACGACTCATTCCAAACGTATGTTCGGAACTGGACAATGCTATGAGTCGCAATCAATGTATTGTCAATATGTGCAACAATATTAACAGTATTGCTGCGCTTCAGAATAAACCTGAAGAAATAAAAAAATGTAGGAAATGTCTGAGTCATAATCAGTCGTTTATCTCAGACTTTGGAAGCGATGCCTGTTTAACAAAAACCGCTGCAAGTTTGTGTCGGTCATTGCAAGATGGTGAATCCAACGAAGAGCTATTTAAATGTGTTCAGTGTATAAATAAAGATAATGGTATTTGGACTGCCATTGGATGTATTTATTCTGATTTACAGCGGACTATCAATGAACAGCTTTTCGGTATCTTAATTGCTATTGCGGGTACTTCAGTACTTTTCTGTATTATCTTTGCAGCATTTCGCATGCAAATGTCATCGGGTAATCCGGAAAAAGTAAAAGCAGCGCAAGATATGGCAACCTCATGTATTACTGGATTGATCATGATTATTTTTTCAATAGTCATCCTTAGAATCATCGGGGTTGATATATTGAGGCTCCCTTCATTTCTCCCTGGGGTGTGATTTGTGGAGGTATATGAGACAGAAGAGGAAAGATCCTTGTTAAGAACCACCGGCTGATTTCCCTTGTCTTTTCCACGGCAAGAGATCTATCAGACCCTTTTGTCGTTCATATGGATCTCTTCCCATGACTGTAGTCTTCATACTATCGATTTGTGACGCTGCTCCGATTCCAGCAGTAAATATACCTGTTCCCGCCATAAAGGTTCCAAGCCCAATACTAAGCCCACTATCACTTACACCAACCCATCTCTTAATCATTTTAATAAGATCTGGTGTCATAAGAATGAGGCCGAGTCCAATGAGGGTATTGAGATCACTTGATGATATACCATGTAAAAAGGGGAGTCGGAATGGTTCGGAAACGTGCGGGATAAGCGCTGTTCGAATATAGAGTCCGTCAAACGAGAAGACTCCCGGAGCATTTCCTCGATTGACTGTTGCCATGGCACGTCCAACCATAAGGATCATTGCAACAGTAGGAAAAGCAACAAGTTCTCCAAACAAATTTCTGAGCCACCATCCAATCGTATTAACTCCGGGGATTGCGCTAAACATGAGAATGATTGGAGCAAATATGACATACAATACAATTTTGATATACGACGCAAGCAGAATGAAAAAGATTTTAAATACAAAAAGAAGCGCAGTCAACATCAATATTAACATGAGAATGATACCAGGAACAAGGGGAAACACGGCGAAAAAAATAAGGAGTTGAAAGAGAAGTTTAATTAAACCAGGTGTATTCCCCCAAATATTTCCTAAAATTCCAAGACCACTAATACCTTCCGTAAACCCACCGACAAAATGAGTTATCTGTTTGATATACGAAACAATGAAAAAATATCCAAAAAGTTGAATTCCGCCTCGAATAACCCATGGTAGAAAGCCATACATACTCTGTCCCAGAGTATACCAATTTTGTCCAGGAGGAAAAAGCTTAAAGAATCCACCATTCACATATGAATCTACAACTTCATTGGCTGTTTCGCGGGTGGTATTCGCAATTCCCGCATCAAAAATTAGATGGACAATAATGGCCATCAAGACATACATAATATCCACAAGAAATCCAGCTATTGGAAAGGAAAATGCGATCATAATCATCGCAACGACTATTCGAGGGAGGGCATTTTGGATTGAAACTTCTGCTTGAGAGCCAATTTTAACTCTGAAAATAATAAGAAAACCAATTGATATCATCACAAGAACCAGAATAATGTAGGCTATCTCACGAAACAGTTTCCAGATCTGCATATATCCGGAAAGTGAGGAAAATCCGATTCCTGAATATGCATAGGTGTTTGGAACAAATCCAATATTTTCCAATGATTCCTGCATCCAACCAAGAGCAGATGCGGGAGGATTCTCATATGGTATAACCATGAGATTTGCCACTTTTTGAATGAGTCCATTTTTTGAATAACGCTCATTTCCATATTTCTCACTACACCCTTCACCCAAAAAGTTACAAAATCCATTCTGATATACAAATAATTCGAGTTTTCCTTCATCGGTTTGATTTTTTTCAAGTTGAGCAATTAGGTCATGGATCGCTTGAGATTGCATTTCCGTCTGTGGTTCAAGTGGAATTTTTTGACCGGTTGAAAAGTAATCAAAAAGAAAAAAAACTGTTATAATGACTGTCAGTACAATCGCTATTTTTTTGAGTGTTGAAATCGTAGTTTTTCCTGTGGAAATGATTTTTGTAGCAATCGGTCTCATATATTGATTGTATAGGATGATGGCCTTAGGAGTCAATGGAGTTTAACCATTCGTGCGCACGATCTTGAATAAAGGCCCGGTCTCCCCATTTGATGATGATTTGTTGAGGATCTCCACCTTGAGCTTTGATAAAATCCATTACTTCCGCCGCTCCCTCAAGAAATGAGACTCTCATCATTTGATAATCGTCTGAATCTTCTGGAGTCTGATAATCAATGCCAAATATATGTGCAGTTACCGTCCATTCATTTTCTTGTAGATCTGCGGGTGGAATAAAAATCTCAATTTCGATGCCTTTTGAGGTAGTGCCTATTTTATGATAGGGCATGTGGTCTTTCAACTTGTTGACTTGAGCAATTGAGTTTTGAATTTCTTGAGAATTAATATCAAGTCCGCCACCATTTTCTTCACTCAATCGTGGAACTTGATCGATTGTAAGAGCCTGAGGTATGTCTGAAAATCCAACCATGTTCGGTGTTGGGGATATAGTTGATGTTGGATTAAGTGAAGGGTTATTTTGAAATATATATAATCCTATTAGAATAATGCCAAGTAGTACTATCAACACTATAAATACAATTTTTTTGTATGATAAGATTTTTGAAATCATAGATTCGACAAGATATTTGCAATAGTCAAAACGCCAATTCTCTGAAAGATTTTTGGAGGATTGCATCGAGTATAGTCCGCACAGTAAACAAGATACATGGTTTGATGAATCGCATCATACTTACTAAAGGGATAGATATGGTCAAAGCCTTCATAGCGTGCAGGGCAGTAGGGCATTGATGCATTAACGCGGTCACAGTTTGCATTTCCAATCCCATTATATCTTCCCAGTGCCTTTGCTAAATCTTGGATTGTGGAGGGCACTTTTCCAATTTTTCCTTTCAAATGGTTTGCTGCATATATGCAGCTATCTGAAAGAGTTCGAAATCCACAACCACCGCCGATTGGAACGGGTTTTCCAACTCCTCCTTGCAATGTACAATTTCCATAAAGATCAGGTTCATTAACCCCAAGGGTGCGCCCACTGACGCATGATTTATTTGCCCCGCAATTCCCTTCAACATAATGAATGCCGGCCATTATCTGCCAGGGAACACCCGTATATGAAGAAGCCAATTGGTATGCAGATCGATTTTTCAGGCATTTTCGTGCTTCAGATACATATGAACTCGGATAACTGGTGTTGGGATTGCTGCTAACGTTGCTGGGTAATGGTTGGGTTGGGTATATAGTGCCATGTGGAACAGAGGAGGGCTGTGGAACAGATGAAGGTGATGGATTTTTTGTCTCATCTTCACCACCCAAGCCGAGCATTGCACCTACTGAGCGTAAGAGATCAAATTTCAGCTGCTCTTTAATAGTTCCGCTACTCGTACCTGGGTCAATTGCTGCTGCATATGCACTCTTTGCAATCAAAAGAAGTGAGAAGAACATAATTACTGCCAAAGAGAGAGTTTTTTTCATAGATCTTATTGAAAAATAAATCGATCCTGCTTAATATGAGGAAATGTCAAATCTTTCCATTGCTCAAACTGCTGACGTGTTTGCGATTTGGGTGCATATAGAGTAACAATAAAAATATCTGCATAATCATCGTATTTAATAATAAAATTGATTCCATCGTATGGACTGCTGTGTCTGAGTTCTCGTTCTTCTTGTATTTCTTTAATTTCAGTATCAGTAAATTCCAAATCAAGTGAAGCTCCGGTAAATGGCAGAGGAGTGACAACTGATGGATGTGTTGAGGGGAGATTTGTCGGTCCAGATAGGATAGGTGATGGCGAACGTATCGTTTGAGATGAATCATCAGGTTTTTGATTGTGTGAACGTGGCATGAATATGAGAAGCAAGGCAATACCTATAAGTAAGATAAAAAGAGAGACGATAAGCATCCGACGATTTTTGAGTATATTGTCTAATAATGAATTCATATATTATTTTCGAACGGCAAATCCTGCTATATATTTGGGAAATGGATATCGTCCTTGATAGCTAATTGGTTGTGGGCTTGATTCAGGGGGCTCGTAATAGGGATCGTACGAAGTGACCCGATTTGCTTCATCAATATCCGTGATGACAATAAAGTGACCACATCCCCCTTCACAAAAGTGAGTTAGTGCAAAAACAATCCAACCATTTTTCACTTTATCACGTATATCTTGCGCGACCTGTTCGATGGTATAGGGGCCACTGCCAAAAAGATACTGAGATGTTTTGAGACCATATGTTTCAATGACGGTTTTTGCACTTGCAAGATGTGAACCATTACATCCGGCGTAGAGACCTAACTCTCGATATTTGTTGTTCATGGTTGGCGGGTCAACATTTATTCCAAATGCACTTAAAGTGATTGATGCTGCGGTAAGGCCACAGCCTGCATAGCAAAGCGTGCATCCATTGGGCATTGTAGTGTTTCTGTAGTTACACTGACGATATGCAGTAATATTACTTTGGTTGTTGTCTGGTGAGGGATAGATGGGGGAAATATTTGGATCTGTTGGATCATCAGTATAATGCTGTTCATCATCTGTATGATATTGTTCATCATCGAGTCCTCCTCCAAGGAGATTAAAAATTTCTCGAATAACTTTGTTATTTAGTGATTTACTTGTTGAGTTTCCCGGATCAATTTCTGGAATTGCTGCAAAAGATGGATTGCGTGGTCCTAAGGTCAAAAGCAGGAATGCAAATAGAAAAATCGAACATAAATATATCTGAACATTTCTTATGTTGACTTTTAGGAATTTCTTTCTCATAATGAATCTATGGCTGGTATATTTGATTTTATAAAAAAACAATCTTCAAATGCAAATCCTTCGGATGATTCAGGGCAAAAGGCTCCTTCAAATGATGGAGCACATGCTGCAGAAGGTGCAACACAGAGCCCCTCAGTAAGTCCAACACCTACTCCAGTGAGTGAAACGACATCTGCCACAACATCACCGACATCAACAAGTCCAGTAGTGGTTAAACAAGAGACTCAGCAAATCTCCGGAACAACACCTCAGTCATACAATGGGATTGGAAATCCATCAGCTGGCGGATCATCATACAATGGGATTGGCACACCACCGGCGCAGCCTGTGCCTGTACAAACCCCCACAGAGACTCAGGTTGGAAATCAGCCTACTCCTCAGGCATCTTCTTCAAATAAGCCATCAATGCAAACCCAGCAAAATCAGAATAAAGTCAAACAACCTCAAAATAATCAACGTCAGAACAATCAGAATAAGAATCAGTCGAACAAGAGCAAGAATAGAAATAAATTCAATAAAAATAAGAACCAGTCAAATAAAAATCAGAGTAGAAATAAATTTAATAATAATAGAAATAGTCAAAGAAACAATTTTCCCCAACGGCAAAAAAAGCAACCCACCGGTGCACCTCTACAATCAAATATGACTGATAAACAAAGAAGTCAGCTTGATGTAATGACGCATTTAACCCAGCGATCGAATAAAGTATTTGTCAAGGCAAATGAAAAAGCGAAAGAAATGAAGAATGCCTTTGTTGATAGTGAGCATCTTCTGTATGGCCTACTTTCTGATAGTCAGGTATACAAACTGCTCTCTGAGCTCAAAGTCCAGCCACAGATTGTTGAGCAAGAACTTGCAAAGGTATACAAGAAAGAGAGTAGTCAGAATCCCCCTCAAATTGCACCCCGAATTAAACAAATTATTGAAAAGTCATTAGTTGTTGCAAGAAAACTTGGGTATGAGTTTATCTCTCCCGAGCATATTTTACTCGCACTGTACGAAGAGGGAGAAGGAGTAGGTGCGCGGATTTTGGTAAAACTCGGTTTATCCAAAGAAGACATTAATAAAAAAATTACGGGAAAGAAAGAAGGGGTGACCGGTAGCAACAATAAGCCAGAAAAACACAAGCAGAGAAGTGCGTTGAATGAATATACAATTGATCTTACTGCAAAGGCATCACGAGGAGAGCTTGATCCAGTCGTTGAGCGATCAGATGTGATTGAGCGATTGGTCCATATTCTTTCCCGCAGAATCAAAAACAACCCAGCGCTCATTGGTGAGCCAGGTGTCGGTAAGACAGCGGTCGTTGAAGGATTAGCTCAACGCATCGTAGAACAACAAGTTCCAGACAGTTTACTCAATAAAAAAATCGTACAACTTGATTTGTCATCAGTCGTTGCAGGTGCTTCACACCGAGGAGAATTTGAAGAGCGTATGAAGGCGGTAGTTGACGAACTGAAAGCAAGTAAAGGTGTGGTTATTATGTTTATCGACGAAATGCACACAATGATGGGTGCAGGTAGCGGCGAAGGTGCACTTGACGCTTCAAACTTTATTAAACCCGCCCTTGCTCGGGGAGAGGTCCAGTTTATTGGTGCCACAACTATCACAGAATATAGAAGATATATCGAAAAAGATGCCGCATTAGAACGAAGGTTTCAAACAGTTCTTGTTCCTGAACCAAATGTGGAGGCTGCCATCAAAATGCTCAAGGCGGCGCGGGATAAATATGAATCATTCCATAAAGTAAAAATTCCAGATGATGTGATTGAAAGTGCTGTTCGTCTTTCAAAGCGATATATTGGAGATCGATTTCTTCCAGACAAAGCATTCGATCTCATGGATGAGGCAGCAGCAGCAGTGCGACTTCCACTGATTTCCCTTCCAGAAAAGATTAAATCGATTGAAGAGCGGGTTGGGCAACTAAAACAAGAACTGTCTGCAGATGAGCAACGAGGTGAAAAAGTCCGTACACGTATTTTGCGATCAAAAATTGATGATGTGCAGGGAAAGCTTTCGGAGATGAAAGATGAATACAATATGAAAAAGGCCCAAACTACCACCAAAGTATCGTCGGAGATGGTAAAAGATATTATTGCGACTCGTACCGGTATTCCTCTTTCAAAAATTGGGAATTCAGAAAGTGATAAGCTTGCAAAGCTTGAAGATATTATTCATAAGCGAATAGTTGGCCAAGAACGCGCAGTTAAAGCAGTATCTCAGGCAGTACGACGAGGGCGCGCAGGATTGAAAAATGCAAAGCGACCCATCGGTAGCTTCGTCTTTTTGGGTCCCACCGGTGTTGGAAAAACTGAGCTTGCAAAATCACTTGCTGAAGTGCTATTTGATGATGAAGAGGCAGTGATTCGCTTTGATATGACCGAGTATATGGAGCGTCATGAAGTCGCAAAGCTCTTGGGACCTCCACCAGGATATGTTGGATATGAAGAAGGAGGAAAGCTGACTGAGGCAGTGAGAAGAAAGCCCTATTCACTTGTATTATTTGATGAAATTGAGAAAGCACATCCTGATATTTTCAATGTCCTTTTGCAAGTGCTTGATGATGGTAGGCTTACGGATAACAAGGGGAGAACCATTTCATTTAAAAATACCGTTGTTATTTGTACCTCAAATATTGGGACCGGACTCATAAAGAAGGTTTTACTTGAAACTGGAAAATCAGAGGTTGTTGAACCGAAAGTAATTTCAACATATGCCTTTACGCCACGAGGTCGTGAGCTGTTGACTATCGGCAATAAATATTTTGAACGTAGTGGGAAAAAGTTAGATTGGGTTGACAAGAATTTAACCGAATATTTTGCGGGACAGAAGGTTGAAGGGAAACCAATGCCGATAGAAGAAAAGAGTATTGATCAGAAAGCAGAACAGCCAACGGAAGAAAAAGAACTGACCGATACAGATATTGAAAAGAAAACAGGAAATGATGTAAAAACACAATCTGAACAGACGCAGGCAGTTGCATTCCCCACATTTGGATATGACACCCATGCCATATCTGCAAAAGGTATTGAGGTCATTACCAAGGGAGCGGGAATGTATATTCGTACCGCTACAACAGCCAAAGAATGGAAGCTGACTGATCTTATTGATTACTTTAAAGATAATATCGTAGTGAATGCAGTCCCGGATGCACCTGATGAGCAACTCCCAACCATTCGTTTGAAAACGCACGCATTCAGCCCAGAAGAAATGGAGATCGTGACATTCAAAGATCGTTTCTGGAGAAGAAAAGAAGGAACAATAGATTGGCAAACTGGGATGCTGAAGGATTACTTTACTGATTTTACTGTAAAGCAGTCTGGAGAAAAAGAAATTTCATTTCCCGTTACTCATTGGGATGTGCACACCTTTAGTCCATCTGGAAAGGAAATCATTCTTGTGGGAGGTGTCGTGTGGTCACGGGAAAGTGGCACAACGGAGTGGAATCAACAACCACTCAAAGCGTATTTTGGTGAGAATTTCCCTCTGGAGAAAGAGACGGTTGAAAAGGAAAAAGTAGAGAGCCAAGCTGACAAGAAACTATATGATGTCATAAAAGAAAAGGTGATGAATGAATTACTGAAGTTTTTCCGTCCAGAGTTGGTGAATCGTTTTGACGAAGTGATTGTATTTGAGCCATTGAAATACCAACATATGACTGCGATTGCAAAGCTTCAATTGAAATCATTAAGTAAACTACTTGAAGAACAAGAAATAGGTTTTTTCGTAACCGATGAAGCAATAAAAGAGATTGTTCGTTCAGGGTTTGACCCCGTATATGGTGCGCGACCACTGCGAAGAGCAATTCAGAAATTGGTCGAAAATCCAATATCTGAAATGATTATTGCACATAAAGTTGACGCGGGGGATACGATCATAGTTGACTATGATGGGTTAGATTTCATTTTCAATGTTGAGCAAATTGAAAAAAAGGCTTCGGACAATGCTCAGAAGCCAACAGAAAAACATACATTTGAATGTAATACGTGTAAGGCGGTATTTGACTCAGAAATTATTTCAAACTCGACACAGATTTGTGCAAAATGTTCATCAAAAGATGTAAGAGAAAAACAAAGAGAGACGCCACAGCAAAAAAAAATTGAAGAAGTAAAAACAACCTCAGAGTCAACTGCTGCTGATCCAAAAACAAATGGTTCATCCAAGATTGTTGCAAGTGACCCCTCAAAGAAGAATGGGAGTCCGGCGAATGGTCAAATTAACACGTCACCACAACCAATGAAAGACATATCAGCAGATCCAATGGCTTTCGCAACTTAAGCAAACTTCTCTCCATGATTGAGTTATACTAAAAATGTATGGATATAGATTACACGCCACTTGATGTTGCATCTTTCAAGAAAACAGCGACAAACCAATCAAAAGGATCTATTTTATTTATTATCATAGTCATCTTGACCATGATAGTTTTGGGTCTGTTGGTTGTCATTCTTATGAAGCGATCAGGAATATGATCAGTCTCTCTCCGCTTGTCTTTCCAATAATTCTTCTCTTCATCCTTTTTTTCATTTCGCGTATTTCAATCAACAAACTGCTGAGAGTGTGTTTTGTATTGCTTCGAAATTCTAAATCATCGGTAATAGTTATTTCTCTGATACTTCTTCCCGGAACCATTATTCATGAGTTAAGTCATGCGCTTATGGCAATGATATTGCAATTAAAAATCCGAGATATTCACATCTTTCCTGAATGGGGACATGATTTGATCAAATTAGGATCAGTGGTCTATGAGAAAAAGGATGTGTTTCGCAGTATTCTCGTTGGAGTTGCTCCATTTTTTGTTGGACTCATGGTTTTGTGGTGGTTCTATGGATTGGGGTTATATCAAAACTCTTCTGTTCTACAGTTTTTAGGAATGAATTATATTGTATTTGTCATATCAACAACGATGTTTTCCTCCAAGCAAGATTTAGTTGATATTTTATATCTCATACCTATTATTGCAGTTGTCATGGGTTGTTTCTATATATTTCAGATCGATAGTTCATTTGTAATCAAACTGATTCAACTTGAAGCAGTCAGACAGTTCCTGTATGCTATACGTACATATATAGCGATTGCAATTGGCATTCATGCAATCATTATTCTATTTTCTACTATCATATTATCGTTTCACACACAGTCATGAACCAGCAACTTGCACAAAGCTTAAACTTTCAACCCAGTGGTGCTCCAAGAACAATTGCCATTCAAGGACCACTCGTTGGTATAAATAGTCTTGCCGATATTGTGACGGTGCTTATGTCATTTTTATATCCGTTTGCTGGGGTGATTCTTCTTGGCGTTGTAGTTTGGGGAGGATTTGATCTTTTGACTTCTCGTGGAGAATCGGAAAAACTCAATAGTGGGAGAGCAAAGATCACTGCAGGGATTATTGGATTTGTGCTTCTTGCTGCATCATATATTCTTGCACGAGTATTTGGCTTTATTTTTGGGGTTGGGGAGGGAATTCTTTGATTGCTCGTTCATAGTTTTTTGGATCACCGACATCAAACCATTGGCCTTCAAAAACAAATCCATTTACATTTTGATCATCAATCAGCTTCCGAATAACATCTTCCAGAGCAAAGCGCTTCTTATGTTTTGGAAAATAATTAAATATTGATGGTTCAAATGCATAGATTCCAGAATGGATCAAATAACTTTTCATCCCCGTTTTTTCAGTGTTTGGATAGAATTTTTTGAGTTTTGCTCCTTGTAGTTTGATCTGACCAAAGTCAGTTGGTTTAGCTGAGGTTGCCAATGCAACCGTTGCAACCGCACCCTGATTGATATGAAACTGAATAAACTCAGTAAATGACATGTCGGTTAAAATATCTCCATGAATAACGAGGAATGTGTCGTCTTGCAGTTTAGACTTCAGCTTTGCTAAAGCACCGCCGGTGAGCAAATTATCTTTTTCTTCAGAGTATTGGATTGATACGCCAAATTTTTCCCCATTGCCAAAGTACTCTTTAATTTGATTCCCCAGGTATGATATTGCAATAATAATATCGGTAATATTATTCTTCTTCAGTTCATGAATCAGATGCTCTAGGATGGGTGTCCCCTTTACGGGGAGCATTGGTTTTGGAATTTCATAGGTATAAGGGCGCAGATTTGTACCACGACCGCCGGCAAGAATCACTGCTTTTTTAACAGATGTTTGCATGTGTTGGGCAAGAATATATTCTATAGCATGAGATCGGTTACGGATTTTTTTCTTGTCAATAATGTGATCAACTTGTTTAAGAAGGTTAGAATCGAGGGTAATAGTGATTCGAGAGCGTCGCATATGTGACTTCATTTTAGTTAAGATGTTGCTTTTTGTCAAAGCAAAATCTATAATATGATTTACACATCCCATGAATACTATTCATTTGACGAAAAAAATTATAGGTTAACAGGCGACATTTTCCGCTATTACAGCGGATTTTTTTTAGCAAAAAATGATATTTGACAATCAAGAACCACCCATCATACTCTCAATCGGAGGATCACTCCTTGCCACAAAAGAAGGGATTAACACAGCATTTTTAAAACGACTCAATGTATTTGTGCGAAAATATGTCAAACGCGGTAAGCGTTTTTTTTTGGTCGCAGGAGGGGGAGTAACTGCTCGCGCATATCGAGATGCAGGGAAGGATGTAATTGGCGGAATGACCTCAGACGATCTTGATTGGATAGGAATACATGCTACTCGACTCAACGCACACTTACTTCGAACTATTTTTGAAGACATAGCACATCCCCGTATTATTGAAAACTACGACAAAAAACTGCGTGATTGGAAGGAGCCATTGGTCATCGGTGCTGGATGGAAACCCGGGTGGTCAACTGATTATGATGCAGTCATTCTTGCGCGAGACTATGGAGCAAACTTGATCATCAATATGTCAAATATTGATTGGGTTTATGACAAGGATCCACGTCTCTATAACGATGCTCAAGCAATTAAAAAATTGACGTGGGGTGAGCTCGAGAAGATTGTCGGCACCGAATGGTCTCCCGGCATCAATGCCCCCTTTGATCCCATTGCTGCACAACTGGCACGAAGGCTGAAACTGACTGTCATTGTGGTAAATGGTGAAAACATCGAAAACATTGAAAATATTATTGAAGGTGACGCATTTGAAGGTACGGTCGTCCAGCCATATCGTATTGACGCAAGTTTTTATGATAGAGAATACTATGTTGGCGACAAAGGGGGGTATCGATTTGGAAGACGAACTTCACCAATGGGTCGGGTATTTTATGGCATTGCAAATTATTATCGCGCATTCCTCATTAGCTTCTTTCTCAAACCAAGAAATTGTCTTGATGTGGGATGTGGCACAGGAGATCTTGTTGCCATGCTTCGAAAGTTTGGCATCGATGCATACGGTGTCGAAATTTCAGAACATGCCCTCGAACTGGCGGACAAACAAGTCCGCCCCTTTTTAAAAAAAGGAGATGTGGTCAAAATACCCTACAAAGAAGGTGAATTTGATTTAGTGTTAACGTTTGATGTGCTTGAGCATCTAGATCGAGGCAAGATTAAAAAAGCGATCAATGAATCTATCAGAGTATCGAGAAAATTTATCATGCACAAAATATATACGAAGGAAAATTTCTGGATTCGGTGGTTTCATAGTAAGGATTTCTCTCACCTCTCCATTTTTGGAAGAAAATTTTGGAAACGTAAATTCTTAGAGCACCCTGATGCTGCACTACAACGAAACTCAATATTTCACTTACCATCATTCATGGAATCAATTTTTCTTCTGAAAAAGAAATAGAGTTGAAACATCCCAATGAGATGATATCAAATAATATACCTGTATGGTTCTTTCAAATCTTCAGATAACGCATTTTCGAAATTTTTCTTCATCTTCGTTTGAATTTAGTCCAAATCTCACATTGGTCATTGGTAAAAATGCACGGGGAAAAACCAACTTACTTGAAGCGGTTTACACGTCAATTTATGGCACTGGATTTCGTGAATCACGTGAAGCAGAACTTATCTATTGGGAACAGGACGATAGCATTGTTGACGCTCAGTTTATTGATGGTGAAGCAAGACAACGGTTTCAAATACGTCTTTTACAGACCGGTGAAACTCGAGTGCAGAAAAAGTTTTACGTCAATAAGACGATAAAATCGTCTTTGCAGTATCGGAAAAACCAAATGCAAGCAGTGCTTTTTGCTCCTGAGCAAATGCGCATTATTACCGGGTCCCCCAGTAGAAAGCGACGGTACTTTGATACCGTTATTTCTTCAGTTGATCAGGCATATAAAAAATCATTACGTAGTTATGAACGTGCATTGAGACGAAGAAATAAAGTACTGGAAATTTATCAGAACGAATTAAATGCTTTACGCGAACTGTCATATTGGAATGGATTGGTGGTAGAACATGGATCGGAGCTTACTCAGAAACGAGCATCGTTCATTCAATTTCTGAATGATAATCCCTGTGTTGATGGAAAAACATTTCGGATTGACTATCATCCAAATCACATCACGCCAAAAATATTACTTAATATCCAATCAAAGGAGCTGAGATATCGTCGCACACTGATTGGTCCACAGAAGGATGACTTTGAGATCTTTTTAACAGACAGAAAAGAAAAAAATGTGCAACTCTATGGCTCGCGTAGTGAGCAACGAATGGCGGTGTTTTGGCTCAAACTCAATGAACTGAAATTATTTGAGAAATACACGAAAGAAAAGCCACTTCTCCTATTGGATGATATTTTTTCTGAGCTTGATGATAACAATCGAGAACTGGTCATGAAGGTGATTAAGGGGCATCAAACCATTGCTACAACCACCGAAGAGGATATTCAAAAACTTGCACAGATTCCAGAGACAGTTATTCGGTTATAATTACTCCAAGAACGGATTTGTGGATAGAAGATTATGGATTGTGGGCATAATTTCTGGAACAATCCTGAGAACATTGTCAGGATTGTTCGTTCTTTTTGCTTCCTCCATCCGAATCATCATGTCAAATAATGAATCTTCAGGTGATATCCATGGGAGCAACTGTTGTTCAAAGAAAGCGATTCTTTGTTCAAATGTTCTCGCTCCTTGAGTACAGACACCAATACGACTGCATCTTTGAAGAACAGTAAGGTAGTCTTGACGAGATGGTGGTATTTCTGGGTAGGTTAGTCCTTCATCCATTCCACAGCCAGAGCTTACCCACACATTGGGTACTGTTGTAACAGTATGTATATTGGAGCGTTTGCTTTCTGAATCATCGTGAAGCTTCCTCGTATGAGGTTTTTGAACAGGTGCAAATAATCTGATTTGTGATTGAGGATACTGTCTTTCGAACGCCGTTAGAACACCGAGTCTATCTGCAATATCTTCAATTACGATGATTGTTTGGTCGTCAAAGGATTTATCCGGATGGAGTGTTACCTCCTCTTCATCTTTTGAACTTCCAAAAAATACCAAATGCTTTGCAAAATGGTCGAATTGTCCACAAGCTTGGGCAGCAGCAGCAGCGTACGCAAGGGGAATAATCGAACCATTCATGACGGCGGCACCAATGGTGTTTGGTTGAAGAATCTGACGTGCAGATTCACGACCAACTGCGCGAAGAAGTCGATCTATATCGTTCATACCTTCAACCGTTTGAAAAAGAATATCAGGAGCCAAAAAACGTTCTGGAGTAGAAGACATACAATATTATAATCGATAAGTTAATGAACAAAACAGTTTTTTACATAATGTATATACACAAATAACAAATACAATGATATTTGCATTACTTGATATAATACAAGTAGTTGGAGAGGTGGCAGAGTGGCCGAATGTACCGGTTTCGAAAACCGGCGTGGGGAAACTCACCGAGGGTTCGAATCCCTCCCTCTCCGCACAGTGAGGTAATCATCATACAAATGAGTGCTTTGGAGCTTCTGAATAAACTTTTCTTCTGGTTCGAAAATAGTATTTGGTAAATCCTCTAATTCTTGTAGTTTCGAACTATTTGTGACAGTAATAGCTTTTTGGAGTAGGGAGTAACGCTCAGTATGGGTATGTTTAAGATATCCTTCATCAAGAGTGATTGATTCATAAATGTCATTCAAAAGTGCTCGTTTCTTTTCAGGGGATAGTTTCTTGTATTCTTGTCGTGCATTTTGTGAGGTCTTAAATACTTTGAGTTTGAGTTCTTTTTGTTTGTCATCGCCATTGGTAAATCTGAGGAGCTTTTCTTCAAGATTGATTAATTCCTTCTTTGCTTCTTGTTGTTTTTCTAAATACATCTCTTTGGTTATTTCTCCATCTGCCCGCATATCAATAAGTGTGTTCATTCTATTTTTGAGTATGGGTTTTTGATAATAGGAGATCACTATAAGAGTGGGATATAAGTGATTCTTGTGAAACCCCAAGTTTGTTTAATAACTCATTCGCAATTTGTTGTCCTTCGTCTATCGTTTGATTTTCTTTCAAAACTACCTCAAATTCTATAAATGCTCCAAGATTTGTTACTTCATCTATGTGAATTCTTGTTTGCTCAATAAAAAAAAGATATCTTTTTTTCTTTACAATTGCTTTTATTCCATACGCTTCATTTAACAATGCAACAAAAGCAGGATTTAACTTTTCTAGTCTTTTATAAGTAGATAGTTTGGGTGATAAATCGTTACTGCGTTTATAAAAGATAAGTTCAGAATGATCCGGTGGTTCTTCTCTTAATTTTAGACGCCCATTGGGACAATTGAAGTAGGTGTCTTTTTGATCAAGAGTTTGTGGATCTTTTCCAGTAACATTTCGTAATTTTTTAACAAAAGATGAGGTATCCTTTATTTTTGCTTTAATCTCAATATTTCTTGACATTTAATTAATTGCTGAATAATTTATTTACAAACAGATTATACTAATATTTTTCCAACAAATAGTTCTATAATCATCCCATACACTCCGCAGATGAAAAAAAGATATGATGAAACCAATATGTATCTATGGATTTATCTGACAGGCTCCATACTTCCCGGGGGTGGAAATTTATCTAGTCAGTACCCAATAGTAATATCTAATCGTTGTAACAAAAAATTGTACAATATCAACGTTGCGGTAAATATAAAAATGGTGATAATTATTTTATGTTTTAGCTTGTGTTTATGAAACTTTTTACGATCTGAGTGCTTTGCTACATCCATAAGTTCGTCTCCAAAATAGACTGAAAATAATGTGCCGAGTATTGA
>Ga0114931_10000127_pt1 | contig 83432 bp, 78 predicted proteins | sample 2SBtaG_FD_89579 | JGI IMG/M metagenome (GOLD analysis project Ga0114931, IMG submission 89579) | Deep subsurface microbial communities from Kolumbo volcano to uncover new lineages of life (NeLLi) - 2SBTROV14_V59a metaG | ecosystem: Environmental > Aquatic > Marine > Volcanic | place: Kolumbo...
CAAAATCTTGTTTTATTTGAGAATTTTGTGAAGAAATTGAAACCTATTTCGTAGCTTTTTAAGACCTTGATATTTCAGTACGAATAGGTGCACTGTTTTGTCTAGAGTAATTACACACCTCAAAAAGGACATATCAAGCTTAACACGTTATCATCCAGACGCTTCTAACAGACTGTGCTTTCTACTGGGGGCAAGGAACGCCATTTTCCTCATGAATAGTGTAAAAAATGCTCCCGAGAATATCTATCTAATTCTCAATGTAGCAGGTAAAGCTAGGAACATGGAAGATGTAAAGAAGAGAGTTGAAAAGGAAATCAACATTCAGGGATACGAATTCAAGTTTAGAGATGATCTAGGTGATGTGATTGCTGTCAAGACTACTGATCGTCTGCATCTTTTGGATGAACAGATGAATGAAGACAGTTCCATTGTGGAAAATAAGTTTAAGATGGATCAAACAAAACTTAGAGAAAGTTCTACTGTCATTGTAAAAAGAAATGCGTCGATCCTGGCCTCTTTAGGTGCTTCCATCTACTCAACAGATCTCATCTCTATGTCAAATATAGTCGGAAAGCAGGATGTCGTCATACAGAATATGCATTACGACATCGTGGGTTTTGGGATTGCAGAGATGAGTGAGGAAGAGATTGAAAGATCTCCAGGTAGAATAGCCATTAGGACGTATGAAGGAAGATATGACATCTTTAACTACAAGGAGCAAAAACGGTATCAAAATGGTATGTATTCGGTTAGTACACTTCCTCGTATACTGGGAATGAATGTCTTGAAATTCAAGAAGAACAAACCTGCAAATATTATTGTTGCCTGTCAGGATAATGGAGAAATTGGAATTGCACTTCTTAAGAAAGCTCCTGAAGGATCTAAGGTCACTTTTCTACTCTCAGACTCAGACCACAAGGGGAGGATCGAGGAGAATAGTAAGAGGTTAGAGTCAGATAGCAACAGAATTAGTTATATCGACACTACCCTCACCGCATACTCCAAAAGTCGTCCGAAAGAGAAGTACACTCACGCATTTGTAGAATTTAAATCCAGCGAATCAGGGATGCGACCCAACCCCTTCTTTGACTATGAGGAAAATGAAATTATTAATTTTGCCAGAGCCCAATTCCAAGGAGTAAGGGCACTTGCCCTCATCTGTGAAAATGAGGCTCAAATATCATATGTCTCTCACTCACTTGATCCAACTGAGAATCAGGAGATAGTGGTACAGAACTTCAGACAAGGTAATTTCTCACCACTCATACTTAATGAGGAATATCTCAAAACTTATCCAATGAATCTTTATGTCATTCCAGAAATTCCTTCAGTGAGTCAGGGAGGAATTATTGACACACAAAAGATGCGCAATGAGGAGAAGTTTAGGTCGTGCTGGATGGGAATTGACTCCTTGAAACACGAATCACATGCAGGTTTTGTAGCCTACTTTGAATTTTTGAGTAGAACGGGTGGAAAGAAGAGAAGACGCACATAAGCGACATTTATGACTGAATTAAAATAGCTGGACATTAATTGCCATATGATGCAATTTGATCGTGTCAAGACTGAGTTCAACTCTTTCCTCAATAATATATTGAAGAAGAAGTACATCTCAGAGGAGCTAGAGAAAACAATCAACCTCTATATTGAGAATCTCGAAGTTGGAGCGGAGCTTTATGAGATTGTATTCAAAGGAAATAGTGTTGGATTTTTCATCTCATCTTCACAGACAATACCCGATTTCAATGATGAAGCGATTAAAGTTCTCGTTGTTGAGGTAATTGAAACAGTTCCAGAAGTTGAGCTAGATTTCCAGATTTTAGTTTAAAATTTTCCCATCAAATTGTGAAATTCGCGAAGCAAATTAATCTCAGAAATATTGAGATGATAATCGAGAGAAGTAATAAGTGGATGATCACCGGCCTAGAAGCTGCACAGTTTTCCTGTGTTGACGTCAACATGGAGAAAGTACTTCCCAAACCAAATAATGTCGGTGATGTACTTGATCTCCTCCATCAGACTTTCACAGTTCCAATCATTATTCAAGTACTATTCCAGAAAGGAGAGGATTTGATGAATGAATTCATGGACACTATTGAGGAAGTTGAGATGTTTATCAACGACGGATGGACACCTTTTGCAGTCCAGGTTACCTTTGATACAGAGGAGGAGGATCTCTCGGACATCCTTGACAAATCAGATGAAATTCTCCACTGGGATGACATCGTATACAATTTTTCCTATAGGTAGATAAAATGAATGACGAGACAACACAACATTGGTCAAAAAGCATTGTGGAAGAAGCTATCGAGACACGAGGATCCACTCAGATAACTTGTGGAGGATGGTCTCCATCAGGTATTTTTCATGTTGGAAATGCGAGAGAGATTGCTACATGCAATGGAATCAACAAGATGTTGAAAATCAAAAAGACTGAATCGAGATTCATCTTCATAATCGATGACACAGATCCACTAGATAAGATCCCCAAGATTTTCAAGAAGTACTCTAATGTTCTTAAGCCGTATCTAGGTCATCCAATTAATAAGACACCAGATCCAACAGGCGAGACAGATTCGTATGCTGAACACTTTACAAGTGGAATAGTCAAAGCTTCAAAGGACTGGGGAATTGATGTCGAGTTCATTAGAGCATCAGAGCTCTACAATAGTGGAAAGTACGACAAATATCTAAAATTATATCTTCAGAAAGAGGAAGAGGTTCAGCAGGTCATTGAAAGAATCTCAGGTTCTCGTCTTGACGGATTCTTCAGTGTGGTATGTGGTAATTGTGGAAATGCAAAAACTACAAAAATTCAGGACTCTTCAAATCTTGAGGAGATTCACTATGAATGCAAGACTGACAGAATGTACAAAGGTTGTGATTTTGAAGGATCCATGAATTACAAAGAGCACCTTTGGAAACTCAAGTGGCGACTCGATTGGCCTGCTAGACAAGCTTTCTTAGGGGTGACAATTGAACCTGCCGGAAAGGATCATGCAGCAGACGGTGGATCGATCGACACAACTTTTGCTATCCATAAGGAGATATTTGGACATGAACCCCCTCTCATGCCAGGATATGGGTTTATTGTGATGCGTGGGAAGAAGATGTCAGGAAGTAAAGATGGGATCCCAGCCGCGGATTTGGTAAATTTCATGGATCCTTATGCCTTTCTTTTCATGATTTACAGAGCAAATCGCAAAAAAGATATTGAATTCAAGATAGAGACCGCTGAATATGGAGATTTAATCGATGAGTTCATTCAGGTAAGACGGGCTATAAATGGCAAGGAGTTCAATGGCACAACTCGAGAGTACGAGAAACTCAAGACTGCGTGTGAATTGGCTCTTCCACGTGACCAATGGGGCATTATACCTGCCAATGTCAAGTTCTCAGAATTAGTACTGCTTTATCAAACAAACTTCAGGGATAGGGTCAAGCTCATTGAGACGCTTGAAAGAATGGAGAAGCTTGACTCACTCGATAGCAAAGAAGAATTAAATGCAAGAATTTCAATTATCAATTACTGGTTGGATTACTTGGCACCAGAATCTGTGAAATTTAAAATACTTGACAAACCACCAGAAAATATTAAAGAATTTTGGAGCGAGGAGATATGCGCAACTTGGACTGAAGTACTAACCGCTACTCCTGCAGACGCAGTTGGAAAAGAATTCTTGAATTATTTGCGAGAGATCGTAAAGAAGAAGAATCAGGATATCAAACAAATTTTCGAAGCCTTTTACCAGCTCTTACTGGGTAAAAGAGTTGGACCAAACGCTGCAGGTCTCATCGAATCCATTGGAAGAGAAAGTCTTTTGGAGAAAATAAGGTTACTTTGCTAATAATGTATACAGACAAATATTGCGTTAAATTCATACTTCAAATGGTTTAGTGTGTACTTGGGGAATTGCGTATAATCAGAAGTGCGCGCCACAGCGCTAATTACGGCACAACTATATTAACTTTGGCGGGGATTGACCGAAAATTATCAGATTTCTTGAGAGATTTCTTGGGATAAAGTGAGTAACAAAAGGTTTTATAATGACATACACTTATCATTTTTTATCATGATTCGCGGAATGGACGAATGGAAATGGTTTCCTGAGCCTTCAACCATTGATTTTAGGTGTCATAATGTATCATGCAATTACCGTTTTTTCCCCTGGTTAACGGATGAGCAGAAAAAACAGGTGAATATATCAGAGGGGAAGGCACTGATCCGTTATTCTCGATTCATATGCCCATCATGCTTATCACTCTACAAGGGAGTTATACTGTCTGTGTGCAACCATCTGGGGAAAAATGAAGATATTATGTTTCTGAAGGTTCCTACAATCGTTAAACAAGGAAAACAAATTGTTGCTTCCTAGAATGAATTTTTCTTAAATAATTATGCTCATTGGTCTTGATGTCTAGAAGGGTTTAACTTCTATTCATCGATGGTAAATTTAAGGATGGCAGACCCTTCGGTAATAGCACTCTTTCTAATTATTTTTGTGGGATTCTGGATAACTAACTACCTCCTACAAAGGAAGAAACAAAAAAATAGCCTTACAAGAATTGAGACAACTTATGGAACACTAAAAGTATTTTCAGGAGTATTCATGGGGTTTGGATTTGCATACCTCCTTGAAGGAAATCTCACTTCAACTCAATTCCGAGAAAATCCATTTTTCGAGTTCTTGGGCTCATTGACTGGTACTATCATAGTTCTCATACTTGGTCTGATCCTCTACTTCATTTCGAATTCAATTCTTGGAGAAAATATATTTAGACCCGTTAGAGAGTTTGGCACAGCATCATCAATTTTTGGGAAGAAGACTTCTTATCTTAATCTCCCTGAAAGTGGAGCCTATGAGATGGTAAATTTTGCTCATAACTTCAATGCCAATACATTAAGCTTAGCCAATCAGATTAGTTTGGTCAGCGTCCATATTAATGAATTATCAAATTTCCTCCCGAATCTAACAGCTACCATGAAAAGAATTAATCCATCTATTGAAGGAATTGAGGGAATAGTTTATCAGTTTGATAATTTGAGAGAGGAAATTGCTTCCAGCAAATTGGAACATGAAAACTTTACTACTTTAAGTGAAGATTTGAAAGATGAATTAAGTAGCTCTATTTTTGAGATGATCAGCCAGATGAGTGAGTCTTATGAAGTTCTCAATCTGCTGACAATTAACATTGCGATCGAGTCTGCAAATTCGGAGAACCCAGCCTTCCAGAAGATTTCAGAGCAAATGAGGGACTTTTACAAAAATTTTGAGAATTTTACTGATCAGATGAGTAGGAGGTTTGTGACAATTGAAAAGACCTTTGAGGATGCAATCAGTAGATACAAAGAATCAGTAGCAACTAGGAAGTATGATTTAGAGGTTATTACCTCTGGTATTAATAATAGTAAGAACGAAATTCGAGAGGTTGAAAAACTATCAGGGGAGATTGAGGTAGTGCAGAACAACATTGCTGACTACATCAGAAAAATAGAGAGAGATTTCCCTACAGATTACTGAATGCAATCGATAAGCTAAATTGAGAACTGTATTTTTTACACTTGTGAGAGTTCTACCTATTATCATTAGTCTTCTATTGATCACTTCTGTTTCTGCACAGGCACCAAGTCCTCCATCAAGAGATAATAGTATCTACTTGGGACTGGGCTACGGAGCTGCTGGTATAGTAGATGCCTTACTAGATTACATTAGCACCAATCAAGATTACCAGGTAGAAACAGTAGTAAATTCTACAGTCGCTAAATTGCTGGATGTATCCTCTAATTTGAATTGGCATAAAACTACTGAGGATCAAAGTTTATGGACTGGATACAAGTATGGACAGGAAGGATTGCAAAAATTATTTCTCAGACTCTATCAAAGGTATGGAATCAATGATTATCTTCAGATCAGTGAGAAGTTGCTCAATGACAGAATTATTCAGTACAACAACCAAGTGAATAAGACACTCTGGGGATATGAGTACATTGATACATCAACATCTCTTGGAATATCACTCACCGGATTAGATTTCGGATCTAGTTCTGTTATTTCAAATGCACTTGATCTTTATCAGATTACAGGAAATCGATCTTACTTAAAAATCGCAGAATCAGCAGCTTCTTGGATGATTGGATTACAGAATGCAACAGCACCCTATCCATTGAATCTTGGGATTCCTTGGTTTGAGGTAGCAGGATTTGAACCGGTATATATTGCATCTCATGCACGAGGGATGGCAGGGATGATTCCTCAATTTTCAAGATTATATGCGGAAACTCAAAATCAGACGTACCTAAATGTCAAAACGGATTTAGTGAATTACCTTCTGGTATCCCAGTTAGAAGATGGTTCGTGGACAATAGATTCAAACACCGACACTGTGTATCTAAATTTAGATGAAGGAGTTGCAGGAGTAATTCTTTCACTTGCTAGGTATGCCAGATCAATAAAAGGAGTGAATGAGTCTATCACTAAAGCAATTGGATACATCGAGAATAATATTTTGAATATAGACTCATTCCAGTACTCTACAGGACTCCCTGGAATTCTTGAAGTGTTTAAGGAGATGAATTATTACAGTGATAAAATAGCAGCAGCAGAGAAAATGTTCCTGAATAACTTCAAGGTCGCGAATGATGGGAAGGAGAAATTTACCGTGTACGAATCTGATAAAAAGGACGGTGTGTACGATCTTTCATTGAAGAATGGATTAGCAGGAGCATTTCGTGTTCTTCTAAAACTTCAGCCTAACTCTCCACTAATATCAGGTATACTTTCAACCTACAATCTGTTCAATGAAGATGGGTTATGGCATCGGCAGATTGAACTTCCTGCGTCCTATTTCAGCTCACATGATAGTACAAATCTACTCTTATACGCCTCAATAGTGATGATCATAGCTCTAATTGCTCTAGTTATTCTGAAGATAAAATCAAATTGATACTGTAGATAGATTATTTCGTGTGAGAACAAAGTACGAAGTAGTCTTAGCTACACCCTCAAACGATCTGATTTTTTCGATTGCCTCTTTAATTGAGGATTCAGAAGTCATATGGAGAACTACAAAAAGGTCAACATCTCCTGTTACCTCAAAGATGTCCTCGACCCCACTAGCCAATTCATCATCAGCAATAATATACTGCTTGATTTGTGTAGGACCAATATTGCCCCCTATCTTTACTTGAACAATAACTCTGAATCCAGCCATATTATCAGATAATTTTATGGTAAAGCTCTCAATTACCTTGGACTCTTCTAATCGTTTGATCCTTTTTCTAACAGCACCCTCTGTGATATCGAGTTTTCGTGCTATTACAGTATTCTTCTCACGAGAATTTACCAGCAACAAATCAAGGATTTTTCTATCCAATTCATCCAACTGAGCATCGAATTTCATATTACTCGATCCGTATTTCGTACAGATATTTTTAAAATTTCCTAAGGTAAAAAAGAAAAAATTCAGATTGTAAGAAATAAAAAGAATATAACAACAGAATTTTTGAAATTGCGATGAATTAAAATAGTCTAAAGAGAAATTTTATCTGTGTCGCAAACTGAAGAAGGGCTTCCAAAAACACCAGTCGATAAAGTCAGGAAAATTACTCGCGTCGAGTTCAACGCTGGAAGACTTCACTACATTCTTCTCGCTACTACCTTGGTTATCGACATAATATTCTATAGTTTTGTGAATTATGAGGTTTACCTTTTAGGAGCAGTTCTATTCCTTGGAATATCCTTCGGATTTAGGGTATCTACATCCAGATTTCGAAGGCTAATATCAGTTATCTTATTCTTATTTGTCGTTCTTTTAGATTTAACAGCTTCAGTGAGTATATTGCTATTGGATACCTTCGACTTAAAGACATTGATTACACTGATATTAGATCTTCTCGCATTGGTAATTTTTGTCTTATTTAAGTTGAAACACCCTAGTAAAATACAATTGTAAGTCAAAAGAGGAAAGCTTTTGTGCGATTAAATCAGTATTAGTTTAGTATGGATGAGAGCAGTAAGAAGAAGAATAGTAAGGTGGCAAAAGGTGCGACTTTAAGCAGAGGGCAAGGTCCAAACTTTACACCGAAGTTTAAGAAAAAAACTCCATCGAAATTAACTCCATCCAATAATTCGGAGGATTACACAATTCTCAAACCCATCCCAGACTCAAATAAATTGCCACTTATAGTGAAGTATCTTGTTTCAAGGGGTATTGCGGTCGATTTCTACAAGGAAAAGTACATTTCAAGAAGACTGAGAGTGAGAATGGGAAGATTAGGAATTTCTACCTACGAAGAGTACCTAGTATACCTCAAGAGGAATACAATGGAACTCAATCAACTCAAAGAGTCGCTTTCAATAAACGTCACACGTTTTTTTAGGAATAGAGACACATTTGACCTTCTTAAGACGAAAATATTTCCCCAAATTTCAAACTCTGTTAATAAAAAAGAACTCTCTATTTGGTCGGCAGGTTGTGCTGTTGGAGCAGAACCGTATTCTATTTCCATTATTGCAGGAGAGTACTTCAAGAAATTTAATGTGAATGTAAGAATAACAGCGACTGATGTCAATGAAGATTTGATTTCAATTGCCCGTTCTGGGGTCTACTCTCCCCCATATCTTGCTGAATTGACAGATTCAGAATCCCGACAGTTTTTCATGGAAAATTCAGAAGGTAATTTCGAGGTTAATCCATTGGTCAAATCACGAGTTAACTTCAGGAAGCACGATCTAACTAGAGATAAATACCCAACAGGTTTTGACATGGTCATATGCAGGAATGTACTCATCTATATTGACAAAGATGCCCAAATGGATATTATAAGCAAATTTATAGAATCATTGCGTCCTGGTGGTATACTAGTTCTTGGAAGAACGGAAACTTTATTGACAGAATGGAGGCATCAGGTAAAAACCCTCTCAGGTATTCACAGGGTCTATCAAAAACTTGATGGAGTTCAGCTCAATGAGATTAAAACGGATCGAAAACGTCCCAGTATGCAAAAAAATTCAAGAAGAAATAGGGTTTCACTTGGAAAGTCTGAACTTCCAGATACCTCAAAACGCATTGCAATGAGTAGTGAACGAGTTCAAAATAGATTGAAAGAATTGGAATATTTCAAGAAGCGATTTGAGGAGAGAAAGAAGCAGTGGGAAGAACGAATGGATACCACAAAGAAGAAAAAAGGGACAGCTTTTGGTTCACTAAGTAGAGCTTCAAACCGGCCTAATTCGCGACCGATTTCAAGAACATCTAAAATTTCTCCTGTACCGAGAAGAAAGAAGAATGATCAAAAGAAACGAAGAATTGATTTTAAAGATCTACTCAAACCTGTTAAGAAACCCACCCGTATCTCGAAGGTTCGGAAGGATGACCCATTAAGAAAGAACTAATTAAGGATTTAATTTTTTGTGTTAGTGTATGCAACAACACTCAGAGCAAAGAGGGTAATTACAATGCCCAGCACTTCAGTAAATACAAGATTCTGACCCAAGAATATGAAAGCTAATATTGTTCCGAGAACAGGTTCACCTATAGTTGCAGCGCCGACAAGTGGAGTAGGAAGTTTACTCATTGAGTACTGGAATGCTGCATGACCCATTAATCCCGGGAAGATTGCCAGAAGCAATCCGTACCAAAGAGTTGATAATGATATTTGATCAAAAGTACCAGATATGGCAATGTAGAGGAGAAGACTTCCAGCAGAGCTGATATTCACCAGACCAAAATATTTCCACAAGCCCATTTTCCTCACTCCATGTCTTGCAAGGATTAGATAGATAGCGAGAACAAATCCAGATAACAGGGAGTAGAATACGCCTATTGTATAGCCACTCCAGTTACCACTAAGATTTAGGTTCTTGCTACCAAGCAACCCAATACCCACTATGGCAGACAAGATTGCAATCCAATCAATGAAACGAGGGTGTTCCTTGAACACAATTATTGACAAAATTAGCATCCATAGAGGAGCAGTATTTGTGAGACTAAGAGAGATCCCAACTGGAAGGAAATCAAGGCTCAAGAAGAACCATGCAAAGTGTGCTGCAAGTGAAACACCTGCAAGGTAAATTGAGATGATAGGATGCTTTGTGAAAAAATTCACCTGATTTTCTTCCATTGAATTTTTAGTCGTTAGTTTTGTGAGGAACAACAAAGAGATGCTACCAGTGAATAGAACTCGTGAAAATGCAAGTAGGACCCGATTGATGGGCATTCCATTGTCTGATGCGCCAAGAACGATGAAAGATGAACTGGTAACCATAAAGATTCCGTACAATAAAATCAGTTCATCTCTTACTTTCACTAATATGTTTTTTTTTAGTGAAATTGAAAACCTTTGCTTATGAGTTATTTTCTAATATTGTCACATGAGGTCTACTTAGCCCTTCTTCCTCTCGATATTTGTCTCTAATAAATTTCTGGATTTCTGGATGACTACGGACAGATTGATAGACTTCCCTCCCAGAATCAGTTATTTCATAAGCGAGAAGTTTAGGTTTGACAAGATTCTCCTCAACAAACTCCTTGATCAATCTCTTGATTGTCTTAAGACTATAGATTTCAGAAGTAAGATCCTGCGCAGTGAAGATTGTAAATTCATTTGCTTTTAAAAATGCATTCAATCTATGAGCTGTTCTCAAGCTTCTCGGAAGTCCAAGGGATTCCCGAAGAAAAGTAAAGGGTCGCATGGTCAATGTCATTATGTTTTGCTGTATCTTTACAATATAAAGATCGGAATTCAATTAGTTTAAATCAATAGAGTGAATCTCAATGCGTGGAAATTGTAGCCCAGACCGATTCTCTGGTAATCAGCAAGAATTTCGACGTCCTCCTAACGAGGTTTTTGACTGTATCATTTGATGAAAGCATTAAGCAATTCATCTACCAGATTGGTATGGACCTTGTTAACTGTGAGGTATACGATACCCTTGGATTAATTCCTTCTTCACGTAAAGGAGATATAATTACAATTGATCTACGAAGAATTACAGTTAAGAATCAAAAGATAAATTTAAAATTTAAAATTCTCCTCCAACCATCTTGGGAACAGATTGGAGACATATATCATATAAGTTGGTTGGCAAAGGACTTGTTTGAGATCAAGCTCAGTGATCCAGTCTTCTACAGGATTAGTGGATTCGCTAAGGTTGGTGTAAATCCACAGAATAATCGAATAGTCATAGCATCAAAGAATCTATCCGCTAAGTTTACAGATCATATTTCCAAAAATAGGGGAATTATCATCGCGATGTCAAAGAAGCAGAAACCCAAGTACTATACTTCAGTAAACTTGACATTCAAAAATGATCAACCAATTGGAGAAATCTCAAATTTGAAAATTGTAACTCCTCAATCTGATAGATATAAGGTTGTCAAGTTGCACAAGATAACTGGTACTTCGCAAATTCCGCAAATTGAGAAAGATGATCAAGGAAACTATTATCTGCAATTTGATACAATTACGACTCAAGAAAAAACTCTGGAGATTGAAGTTGTTAGTGAGATCTCATTGACTCACCTTGTAGTCCCCTATGACTACACGGATTTAGGAACAATGCAGATGCTCTCACAAGCAGTTTCACGGAGCAAAGGGGGAGTATATTTCACAAGTAATGTAGAAGGGGCATTTGAGTTATATCATCCGACAATTCAAAAGTATGCACAAGCTGCAAAACAAAAGAATTCTGTATTTGATGCACATAGATTACTTTTTGAATTAGCAAATAGAGAGCTTGAATACCAAATATCCAGTGGAAGAAGATCATCAACTTGGGCCATCGAGAATAAAATTGGAGATTGCTCAGAATTTTCATACCTCTTGGTTGCACTGCATAGAGCAGCAGGTATCCCTTCCAGAATCGTTGAAGGGAGTGTCATCGATGGAGACCGTTTACAGGGACATGGATGGGTTGAATTTCTGTCACCTACACTAGGATGGATCCAATGTGATCCAACATGGGGTTTACCTCTTGGGACATCACCACTTCATATTCGGTTTGTTAACCATAGTAGTGGTTCATCGCCAAATTACATCTCATTTAAGAGTGGACACGGAGTGAAATTAGATTGGGAATTCAGATTGTTAGATTGAAGGTGTTTCCTAGATTGTATTTATAGCAAAAATGGCAAGATATTGTAATTTGTTCGACCAATCCTACAACACTGGATATTCGTTAGAAATTAAGAACTTCTCCAATGGCAAAACAATATTAATGTGGATGACATAGAATACTATTGTTGGTTTAGATATGGTTGGTCAGCATAATACTTGGTCTTTCACCGAGTGGGCTTCCTACTCAGAATTGGAAAGGATTGACATAATAGAATCATTGGATGATATCCCCTTTAAAATTCTAGTTTTGGCTTCCCAAGATCCATCATTTTCAGTGAGGTCGGTCTTACTTTCAAAATTCGAGCTACTTACACAGATAGATATCTCCTGGCTTTCACTTCTCAAAAGAATGTCAAAATCAGATCCTGATGGAGATTTGAGACATGTCGCCTTTTCCCTTCTTGAAAGACTCTCCGGTGCTAGTTGATCATAAAATGCATAAGAGACACTGGATAATTTCCTAAGGCAATAATCTGATCAGCAAGTTTCTTACTAGGATCCTTTTCGTAAATCTTTTTGAGCCCTAAATATGATGCTAAAAGATTGGTACTATCACCAAGTCCAGTTGATACATCATCCATTAATTGATAGGCCTCTGACTTGTTGAGCAATCCATCAACTTCAAGGAAATTGTAGATTTGGTCTACTTCGATTTCATCTCGAAAGAACAGAATCTCAGATAGCGCTGCAAGTATCATGTCCATTTTCATGCGTAAGTACTCTATCTTATACTCCACTTCGGTACTTCGGTACTCGAGATTGAAGAGATAATCTAGAATAAAGTAGCCCCATCCCTGAGATGTGAATTTGTCGTTGAGGTAAATCTCTCTTTCATTCTTATCGTCTCTGTTGGAGATTGTTAAAAAGAATTCTCCTGGCATTACTCTCCTGATTGTTTGCAATTCTAGCCTGACTCTTCCCATCTGGGGGAATGAAGATCTCTGATCAATTTCAAAATCATCTGACTGGATGTAGATTTTTGTCACCTCTTCACCACTGTATCGAGGAGATGCTACTATATTCATAAATCGCCGTTCTCTAAAAAATAGGGGACTCCAATCAGATCGAATGGCATCCCTTGGAACTTTGAAGAGCTTATTTTCCTGAATCAATCTCTTGAGGTTGAATATCGTGGTATCAATAAATTCACGGATCTGGTCCATATTCTCAAAAGAACTTTGCTTATAGATCATCTTCCTGGTCCCTTTCGACCGCGCAATAGGATTCACTGGAACACCAATCTTCTGAGATTTGAGATATTCTCCACAATACTCTAAATATTCCTCTTTGATAACTGTAAATTCTTCCATTGCATCACTATAAAGTTCGTCCACTTCTACATTCGACTGTAATCGAATAAGCTCCTCAAAATCCGTGGATGAGAACGGTAGTGGAATATCCTCCACATGCTCTATCATAAACTTCTCGAATTCATTGATGGAATGATCAGCCTGTGAGATAATTTTTTCAACTTCCCTCTTCTCAAATTGTGAATCAAGTAGCCATTTCTCAATCTCTTGCAGATAATTTGAGAGATTATCTAATCTTTTTAGGGCCTTCCTATAGTAGTTTTTCGGGATACTCCTCTTGATCATCCAATATTTTGCAGTCTGGAAGAAAGATGGGAGCTTATCAAGTCGAGATCTCATTGAATCCTTCCTCAATCCCAACGGGATAGAATCCCTTGCAGTCAAGTAGAAAATCGATTCCGAAACCTCATCTAGCCAGTACAGGGGATCCCATTGGTAGATCTTGAGCTGATTGTACTTGAATAATTCAATTTTAATGAACCTGAGAAGAAAGAGATCTTTGTAATATTCCTCTCCTTCCTTATCGATCATCTCAGAAGAGAACTTGAAGGAAAATCTTTCGAGATGCCGGAGCCATACACCAAGTGATTGCTTTCCTCTGTTTGGAAGATTCATTATATCATCCCTAAGACCTTCAGCTAGTGAGATGTTTGGATGAAATGAAAACCACAGATCAAGCAGTTTGTCTTTAACCTTCAAGCAATTCACTGTTTCATTTTCTCCTCTTTAATGCTAGGAATAAGCAATCAACTGATGAGTAATAATTTTCCTTAAAACAAGGAGAAGAATCAATCTATTAATGAGGATTGTTATTTTTGGTGCAGATCAACTGATTGGCTCTTCAATCTATAGATTCATGATCAAGCTGAGATTAACAGACGAGATAGTTATCTGCACTGTCTCTGGAGATCTTCCAGATGGAGTTGTGCAGAGAGAGAACATCTATCAAGTTGACATTAGAAATAAAGAAGATATAAGAGATATAATCCAAGAGGGAGATATAATCTACAATGGTCAAGTTGATATTTCAGAGACAAACTATTCCAATCCATTCGGTAAAATCTCCCTCCATAATCAAGGATTGATTAATCTTCTCGGAATTGCTAATGAGAAGAATGCGAAACGTATAATCACATATATACCTGCTTTCCTCTCATGGCAAGGGAAGAAAAGACCCATCAACGAGGATACGGTTCAAAGAGTCAATGATGAGATTCACCACTCTTTTTGGACTGCATTAGAGACTTGTATGAACTACTGGAATAAGAGCTATTACGGATATTTCAGTGAAGATCAACTAAGTGACATCCAAGAATTCTCAGAAAAGGAAAATTCATTGGAGAAATCAGCAGGGGAACCAGCAGGGGAACCAGCAGGGGGACCAGCAGGAAAACCAGCAGGAAAATCAGCAGGGGGACCAGCAGGAAAATCAGCAGGGGGACCAGCAGGAAAACCAGCAGGAAAATCAGCAGGGGGACCAGCAGGGGGACCAGCAGGAGAACCAACGGGGGTGGAGAAGAAATCGGATAGCGGAATCAGTACAAGTGCACCAGATGGATTAGCACAATCAATAGCTGGAAGTCCAGTACTTGGTGCAAGCAAAAACCTTGGGGAGAAAGGAGACACAATTCCAATAATTTCAGACAGAGGAGAGAATGAAGGGAAATCACAGAAAGATTCAAAAGATGAAGTGATTCGTGACGAGAATCACTCTGATGGAGTAGATCCAAACAAGAATATGAAACCTGAACAGAATATTGACAAGGATTCATTAAAAGATTTGGATGAAATTAGAGGTGGAAGTACAGATAGCTTAGCAAAAGGCAAAGAGACTAAGTCCTCTTCTAAAGAAAATTTTAAGGAATTAGACGACTCTGAGATAAAAAATGATAAACAACTTACGAAAAAGGAGAGTTTTAGAACTAAGCTTATTGTGATACGAGGAGGACGAATATTTGGGCCATTTGAGGAGGAGCTTACTCCAAATCTATGGAAAGGGGTAAAGACTCAGAGATTGGAAATGTACGGTTCAGGAAAGAAAAAGATTTCTTGGATTCATCCGGAAGATATAGCAATTGCGATGATCCAATCAAGTAATTTTAATCTTGAAGGGGATTATATGGTGAAGTCATTTGACATATCATCAAATGAACTGATTAAGAAGATGGATGAATTCAATATGAGTAGGACTGAGATCAAGAAGAAATCCAATTTCCTTGAAAGTCTTAAGTTCTTCATACGCACCTTGTTGACACCAGATGGTCTCATTCCTGGAAAGGAATTTGGTCGATATTTTGCGACGGACAGGGGATACATTATCGATGAGTCAAAAGCTAAAAAGAATATGAAATGGGCGGGTCAACATCCTTTGGAAACTGCTATCGAGGAGAGTTTTAACTGGTTTAACAACTATTACATCAATAAGACTTAATGGCGTCCACATCTATTCTAATCAAGGTTATCACTCATTAATCTCCTCTCGATTTCTAGAGGAGATAGTCCGGATATTTTACTGAGTTTTATAAGATCCTCAAATTCGAATTTTGAGGTGTATTTTCCTTGTTTTAAATTGATCTCATGACCATCATTAACTATTATCTTCTTACTTGATCGTGAAGAAATGTGACGGTCTTGCTTGAAAACACGGACTCCAAGTGTTCCCGTATACTTCATAAGTAGGTCACTTATTCTTTCAACAGTCTCATCCTTGCAAATAACACGTACCAGCCACCCAGGACGATTTTTCTTCATAAAAAGAGGAGAGTAGCTGACATCGAGAGCTCCACTGTCAAGAAGGACATTCATTGTATGTCCCAGATGTTCTCCACTGATATCATCTAGTGAGGACTCAAGAATAGTTACTTTTGATGCCGTAGGTGACGACTGACCGACTCGAACTCTAAGAGCATTAGGCCTATCCTTAAACTCCTTAGTACCATAGCCATATCCATCTAGTTGCCATATTACAGACTTACTGTTTTGACTATGATTGTCGAGGGTAAATAATAATGCAGCTCCTGTAGGTGTCAATGTCTCCCCTTGTACTTTCGGCGAAACAGTAGCTATCCGGCCCTTTTCTAAGATGAACTGAGTTACTGGTGCAGGGACGGGAAGTATTCCATGAGCTGTTTTGACAGTGCCATATCCAGTTTCAACAGGGAGGACATCAATTGAATCGGGAGAAATATGCTCTATTAAGTAGCAGACTCCGAATAAATCAAATAGGGTATCAACAGTACCCAACTCATGCAGATGGACGTCTTCTGTTCCGTGTATATGCATTTCTCCCTCTAGAATTATGTTATATGCATCAAGAATCAATCTGTCATTCTGGAGATTACTTGCTAACTCTAAGATATGTTTTGTAAGATCAGGTGTGAGAGTCTTCTTGGAGTCACCTTCAAGTTTTAATCTATATCCTTGTAATCCATCAGATCCAACTTTCTCAACCTTCGCTTCAAGATTCGAATGAACAACAGAGTTCACGATCCTGACTATATCTGAGAGCATTAGTTCTGGATCTTCTTCAATTATAGAGAGGAGAGCAGAGATGAGCATATCACCAGAACATCCAGAGATAGAGGGGTTGATCTCGATGTGCACAAATTCACCTACTTTTCTCTTGAGAAAACCAGACTCTTAACTGTAACTGGTATCACCTGACCATTGATAAGGGGGGCTCCTATATCAATCCAATCACCCTCAGAAACCTCTATTTCATCGATTGAAGCAAGATTATCTTTGATATTTGTCTCCCTTCTTATGACGTTACCTACACTATTACCAATGTCCCTTTTAAATATGAGAATTATTGGGAGATTCTTCTTCACCGAATTGGGGAGAGCTTTTTCAAGGCCAGTTGCGAAGATCTTGAGTTTCTGGTAGGATGCCCGAACTGGATCGTCAAAACTGAGTGCAATAGCCTCTTCTCCTTCAACGACATCGAATTTCTGCAGTGCAGTCGCAACTTGTTTCACAATATACGACTCTTCCAATTTGTCCCGATCTATGTTGACACTAATGACTGGAACATTTCTCAGAGGGAAATCCAAGCTATCGTCATCTAGAAAACATGTTGATCCTGATACTTGGAGAGTATAACATCCTGCACCGATAACTGTTGCGCGAATTTTATTTTCAGGTTCAAGGACTGGTCCAGGTAATATAGAAAATTTTGATTTTATAGCTTGACCAAGATAATATCCAATATCATTGAAATCTACTTTTTCGTCTGAGTAGATCATCTCTGAAACACCTCCTGAGAAGATAAATTCAACATTTCCGTTAGGTACACTAATATTATTAGTCATAAGCAATTTCTGAGTAACAGGAGAATAACTACTCAACGTGAGGGCATCAACCAGAGAATTGGCAAATGTGTCACATATCTTTTTCACATCACTTTCAGAAATCATCTCACCCAGTTTATAGTGCAAACCTAGAGAATCCATGACTTCACGTGCAGGTTGGTCAATTCGATTAACTTTTCTATCTCGATTAAATCCAATCAATCGCCCTCCAACTGAGATGCATGATGTGGATAGGACTTCACCCTTGTAGGATACTGCAATGTTTGATGTTCCTCCACCTATATCACAAGATATAACATGGGCATCAGTACCATAAGATCTGGTAGTTGCACCAGATCCAAATGCAGCAATCATTGACTCGAAATTTGGACCAGCGGTGGCAGCAACGAACTTTCCAGCATCTTCGGCGAGTAAACTCACAATCTCACTGGCATTCTTCTTCTTAGCAGTTTCGCCAGTAACAATAACAACACCACTCTGTACATCCTTGTGATCAATACCAGCTTTCTCATACTCACTTCTGAAGAATGATACAACTTGATCGACATTGATAGTCTCTGGATCTATCAAAGGAGTGTCGATGATCGCAGATTTATAAATTACCTCACGATCTGTTACTTCAAATCGTCGAGAATATGATTTTTCATTCCTTGTAAGAGTTATTTTGGAGAATACAAGGTGGCTAGTTGATGAACCAACGTCAATACCTACACTTAATAATTTGATCTCATCTTCTGAGATAGTCAGTGACACGATATCTCCGAAATTTCAGGAATTATAAACTAAAGTATAGACCCCATTAGGCCCTGTTGTACTCATGACCAACTCTGGTATGAGCATCAGTTAGTGGTTCTTCTCCAGTAATAGATAGATGAAATCCGGCACCTAATCTGGCCCCATTTGCAACAAGGAAGCCAGTTGCACAGATACTTTCTGCTTGTCTTTCTGCAGTCCTCCTCACTATTAAACCTGTTCCGTCAGGAAATGATAGAGTGGCTTTACCTCCCCCATTTGGATCTTCTACTAATTCGAGGGTTGCATCTGCATCCTTCTCACTCTTTTCAACAAATTCTCCTTGAACAAACTTCAGCAATGTTGCCATAATTTAATTCTCTAAACCATCCAATATAAGCTTATCCGACTTAGAGGATTAAATTTACTATAATTTGAAAAGCGTGCAGTACATTACTTTAAGGAATAAAATTAATTTCGAGCATTCGAAAGCCATAAAACCTAGTATGCGGAATATTAAATGGCGAGTAAATTTAAGTGCGTGAATTGTCACATTCCTCTACTACGGTATCCTTGTCCAGAATGTGGGTATGAAGAAGTGAAACAGAAGCAAGGTGCAAAGGAACGTCTGATTAGACCGTCAGAAAGATTCAAAAAGGAGGAGGCTATTGAACACAACATTAAACCTTCAAATATTGCAGAATCTGAGAAGAAGAAAGAAATACCTACAACAATCAAACCCTCAGATTTCGCAAATGATAGTTCAAGGGGGATTAAGATAACTTCCTTTGGTGGGAAGAGGGTGATTGATGTGAATGAGACTCCTGCAAAATCAGTATTAGAGATTGTTGCAGAGAGGAATAAAACTGTAGATGGAGAAGAGAAAAAGGTCTCTATTGAAGATGTCTCCATTGATGATCTTGAGAATGTGAAGAGAGAATTCGAAGAGACTCTTTCAACAGAAACAGATGAGCGTTACAAGAAGAGAGTCAAATCCACATTACATGAAGTAGTGTCTCTCCTTGAACAGCTTATCAGAGATGATTAAAATTTCCGATGAGACCTAGATAGCATTAAGAAGCAGAAAAATAATTTTGCACTGTGGATTTATCCTCATTCAAGGTATCTAATTTTGTTCTAGAAGAAAACCTTTGCATAGATGGAGAGAAGAGTGTGAAAGATGCAATTGAATTGATGGCAGAACATGGTGTAGGTCATATTCTCGTTTGTACTAAAGAGAATCCACACGGAATTTTCACAGAACGAGATTTTTTAGTAAATTCAGCAAGGTCCGTTTCTGATATAAGTACAATTCCAGTGAATAGATGGGCCTCAAGACCTATGAGAACTGTCCAACTAGATGACTTCGTGCAGGTTGCCCTGGATATTTTTTCCGAGAGCGGAATTCGGAGGCTTCCTGTAACAGATGCGGAAAGGAATATTGTTGGAGTTTGTACCCTTCAATCTCTTCTAATAGGGTTAGAGCAATTGATGAAACACTACCCTAAGCTATAAAATTCGAGTTCCTCAGTTTTTCATTTTTCCGTTCATCCACTCAAAACTTTCATAAGTGTGAAGTCGACAGAAGTACTTGGTGGTTTATTGGTAAAATCAAATGGTAATCATATTGGTAGAATGTCATTCACGTGTCCTCCCTCGTTGAAAGAGAGAATTAAAGATGTATCAGAGAAGGAGGGGATAAGCATGAGCTCAAAGATTGTTGAACTCCTCAATATTGCACTCAGTCTAGAAGAATCTAATGTCTCTAAGCCCTATGAACTCGAGGAAATAGAGAGGAATCTTGGCCTTCTCCGAGAAGAAGTGATAGAGCAGAAAAGAATCAATGCAATTTTCGAGGAGAAAATAGATCTTCTGAGGTATGAAATGGCAAGGAATAATTCCTACCAACATATTTCAAATTCTAACCTTAACTAGTAGCTTTTCTAGTTTCTTACTAATTATATTTTTAAGCACCTAGTTCTAATTCTGTTCAGAGAAGATCGAGATGTTCTGGAAGAAGAAAGCAAAATCACCTCAAGCTAAAGTTGAAAAATCTCCGGATGGAACGGAGAGTTATTTCATAAAGCTCGTTTTGATGGGAGACGGTGCTGTTGGCAAAACAAGCCTGAGAAGAAACTATCTCGGGCTTGGATTTACTACAGAACATATGATGACCATAGGAGCAGATTTTGCAGCCTCAGATAAGCAATTTGAATTTGAGACAGAGGGAGGAGGTACAAAGAAGTTTAAGGTCACTTTTCAGATATGGGACCTCGCAGGTCAGTCTACCTTTACAAATGTAAGATCAATGTACTACAAGGGTTGCCTTGGTGCCCTTCTCGTATTTGATCGCACTAGACCTACATCATTTCAAAATATGGACAGCTGGATTGAGGAGATGCATAAACATAATAAGAGAGGAAAGATTCCATTAATCCTACTTGGGAATAAAGCAGATCTCGTGGAGGAAGCGAAAGAGGTGGTACCACAATCCGACGTAGATGCCTATCTCAAGGAGGTAAATCAAAAATTCTCCACAGATAAATTCAATATAGAGTACTATGATACATCAGCATTGACCGGGAAGAACGTTGAAAAAGCTTTTGAGACTCTTGCCCACAATATAATGAAAAATTTAGATGCAATTTAATTACCTTATTGTTCCAATAAGATCCATTTAAGAGGAAGACAGAGGAAAAAGCGTATGGAATGGATAGATGCTCACTGCCATCTTCACACACCTTGGTTTCCAACAATTGATGATGTACTCGAAGCTTCAAGCAAAGTAGGAGTGAGAGCTATTGTCAACTGTTCTTCTGAGCCAAAAACCTTTCATGAAGTTGAAAAGTTCTCTGAGAATGACGGAGTGTACCACACATTGGGACTTCAACCGACATTGGCGGGGAACTACAAAAACCAAGATGTCTTAGATCTCTTTCTACCGCACATGGGTGAATGTCTGAAGGGCATTGGAGAAGTTGGCCTAGACTATTACTGGGTAAAAGATGAGGGAGAACGGAAGATACAACGGGAATTATTTGAGAAAATCATCAAAACGACAAATGAGCTGAATCTTCCAATAGTCGTACATTCTCGAAAAGCAGAAAGTGATTGTCTCAATCTCCTGGAAAAATTTGCTGATACTCCAGTTCTTCTTCACTCATTCGACGGAAATTTGAAAGAGACCATGCGTGCTGTAGATCTGGGATATATGATCTCGATTCCAACCAATGTGACAATTCGAAAGAAACGACGGAAGACTGTAAAAAGAGCTGGTTTGGATCGGATTTTATTAGAAACTGATTCACCATTTTGTGCACCATCTGATGACATCGAGAGGAATGATTCAAGCAATATCCCTATTGCAGGTAGATACATTGCAAAACTCCTAGAAATTGATGTAGAAGAAGTATCGAGAGTCACAACAGAAAACGCAAGTAAGTTCTATAGTGGAATTTAGACAAAGAAATTAATAGAGGATTTTCTTCCCATATACTGTATGAGCAAAGAAGAGCAAGCATCGAATCTCGTAAGTGAGGTGATGGATGTATGCCTTAGACGCGGTATAATCTTTCCGACTGCAGAGATATACGGCTCACTTTCAGGTTCCTTCTGTTTCGGTCCAGTTGGCGAGATGATTAGGAGCAACATCATGTCGATCTGGAAACAGACGTTCATCAACTCTGAGGAGAATGTGTATCAAATTTCGGGTTCGACCATCCTCCCACGTAAGGTCTTTGAGGCTAGTGGTCATGTTGACACATTCAATGATCCACTCATTCAGTGCAGTGGAAAATGCAAGAGTATGTACAGAATTGACCACCTCATTCTAGACTCAACCGAGATCAACGTTGATGGGAAGCCTCTTGAAGAGATGATGGCTATTATCCGTGATAGAGATATTAAATGTCCAAAATGTTCCGGAGATCTAGCAGATCCGAAACAGTTCAATCTAATGTTCAAAACCCAAGTTGGACCAACTTCTGGTTATGAGGCTTATTTGAGACCCGAAACGGCTCAAAATATTTTCATCAATTTTCGGAGGGTTGCGCATTCCATGCGCGCACAGCTCCCATTTGGAATTGCACAGATCGGTAAAGCTTACAGAAATGAGATCTCTCCAAGAAATTTCCTTATCAGATTAAGAGAGTTTGAGCAGATGGAGCTTGAGATGTTTGTGGATCCTGAAGAATTAAATAATCATCCTCGATGGGAAGAGGTTGCTGATTTTGAAATAAACCTCCTAACGCAAGAAGCGCAGGATAAAGGAGAAGGCTACATCACAATTTCAGTCCAAGATGCAGTAGATAAAGGTTATATCTACAATCAGTACCTCGGTTACTACATGGCTCTCGAAGCTGAATTCATTGAGAATTTGGGTATTGATCTAGAAAAGTATTGGTTTAGGCATCTTCAGGATCATGAAACAGCTCATTATAGTAAAGCTAATTATGATCTTGAAATACAGTTTCCTTTTGGGATAGTCGAGTGCATTGGTAACGCATACAGAACAGATTATGACCTCCAGAAGCACCAAAAGTATTCAAAGACCAAGATGCATGTAATGACGAAGGACAACAGAAAGGTCATCCCACATGTCATTGAACCATCATTTGGTGTGGACAGGATATTTTATGCTGTGCTTCTTGCTTCCTACAGAAATGATGACAGGGGATGGACTTGGTTCCAATTTCCCAACGCTGTTGTCCCATGGGACGCACAAGTCGCCCCTCTGATGAAAAAGGATGGACTTGGTGAAACGGCACACAATTTTTATTGGGAATTGAAGGATGAATCACTGGATCCTGTATTCGATCAATCTGGACAGATTGGTAAGAGATATGCTCGTGCTGATGAGATCGGTATTCCATACACAATTACCATAGACTACACAACACTAGAGGACGAGACTGTAACTATTAGAGATCGTGACACGATGGAGCAGGTACGAATCCACATGGATCAAACAGCAGATATTCTAAGGGCACTTACTTTGGGTGTCTATTCATGGGAAGACCTCAAAGATGGAGAATACTCAGAGGATGAGAACCAATCCTCAAGTAAGAAGGATGAACAAAAGCCCAAAGAACAGCAGAAGAAATCACCTTCTAAGAAGGGAGCATCAAAGAAGAAGTCATCCAAGAGGAATTCATCCAAAAAGTCAAAATCTGAGAAATAAATTGAAGATTTTAGGGTTTAGAGAGCATCAATATGTCTCTCTCCCCTTGGTCTCGCCTTTTCCAAAATTCTGTACCCACAGTAGGTACATTGTATTTTCCTGCTGATGAGCTCATTTGGATTAATTTTCTCCTTACATCTCAAACATTTGTATTGAGTGTCATTCATCAATCTGAATAGCTTGACTTTTCTTTTAAACTTTTATTTGTAAGTCTTTTATTTACGTATTAAGTCAATACTGTCCCGATCGAAACCGAGTCCTTCGAGGAGTTGAATTATTCTGAATTCGTGATTTCCTTGGAGTTCAATTGATTCACCCTTTACAGTACCTCCACAAGCGAGTTTCGATTTCAGCTTGATTGCAATATCCTTGAGCTTGAACTCCTTAGGATCAAGCCCTTGTATAATGGTGTATATCTTGCCCCATTTACGTTTCTCAAGTACAACCTTGAGTCTGGCTTCGGTTTTTGAGTATTCTGTACAGATGCAAAGATCTTGGGATAGTCCACATGTTGAGCATGTTTCTACTTCATCGTCGTCGAAAATTTTCTTGTCAACCTCTTATTATTGAATTCAATTCAGTCTATTGCTGAATTCACATTAACGTTTAACCTGATGTATATAAAAGTGTCTCTTTGGTAATTCTGAATCTGATTTAGAATTTCTTAATTTCCTGATTATAGTCTTGTAGTAACTTCAGTCCCATCTTCAAGAATGATCATAGTATGTTCATGTTGGGAGATCATATCCTCTGATGCGCCTCTTAGGACGTGATACTCTATCATGGCACCTGTTCTTTTGAGTTCTAACATTCCCATTTTAACCTCGGGAGCTGATAGACCGCGATCTAATAACCATCTCTCTGCGAAAGGCATACCTCCGTACTCATGAACTGCAATATTACGGATTTTCTTTGCGTATTTTGATCTGAGTGCAACCCGGACTGGTGCAGCTCTGAAGATATTGATCCGATTGAGATCTGCATGGATTTCTCCATTCCCTGTCGATGCAAAGGGTTCTACAGCGTATACCTCATGAAGCTCAGTTGTCTCAGTGCCTGCGATTTCAATATTAGGCACACTCTTGCCTGCGTGAACAATATACCTCTCTACTAGATGCCCTCTGAGGTCCCGAACAGGTTCAAAACCTGCATCCTTAATTGTTTTACCGATAAGTCCCCCTAGTTTCCCAAGATTTGTTCCCGCCCTTAGAGTCTTGACTGCTAGCTCACATGCATCGACTGATGCTTGAACGAGATCCTTGTAGCTTCCATCAAGATCAACAGATTGGGCGGTATCTGCAATGAATCCTTTGATACTAACTCCACAGTCAACCTTAACAACACCAACATCTGGAATTGTCAAATTGTCATCGATTTGACTAGTGTAGTGCGCTGCAATATCATTAATAGATATATTAATTGGAAATGCAGGGATAGCCTTGGCATCGTAGATGATCTTGTCAGCTTCTTTACAGAGATCGATAACATTTACCCCTGGTTTAACCTTCTTGACGATTGTATCTCTGACGTTTGCTGCGAGTTTTCCAGCTTCATGTAGATGCTTCTTCTGCTCTTCAAAAGTAAATTCTTCTTCCCCAAGCTTCATTCCAGGATGCACCTGAGCTTGATGCCTTGCTGGATGATTTCGATAGATTTCAGCCATACTTACCTGAGTGATATTAACATTGAAGAATAAAAATACATCTATCCCTCAAAGGCGGAAGCAACTCTTACAGAGTTCTCTGGAATAAATACTGGGATTCAATCAAGGTATAGTTAAACTCCTCGAAAAGCTTTTTATCGTTCATAAATGATTTACTTCGGATTATGCGAGAAACCTGAACACCCTTAATACTGTAGTGCCAAAGAAGTTCATTGAGTAAGGGGATACGCAGTTTATGATATCGCTTCTTACAGAAGGGACCAAATATCACAGCTATATTTGAGGGAGAGATGAACGAAGAGACAATGGCATATGGTTCACCTTCCTTCTCGACAACAGCCCAACCATCCTTGCTCTCAGTTGAGTGGAGGAAGATATGTTCATAAGTCTCGTAAGAGATCCCCATTGGACCTTCTGGTACCATTTGCTCTTTGATCCATTCCCAAGTAGAAGCAAGATCTGAAGCTTTTGGAGGGCGAATTGTATACCCATTTGGAAGTTCATGCACTCGAGCCATGATTCTAGATTCCCATAACTCAACAATTATCTTCTTCTTTCTGAATTTATTCTTTCTAAAGAGCTCTTGAATTGCGAGATGGCTGTTCGAGATCGAAGCTGAAATTGTGTTCATACCCCGTTGCTTTGAATTTTCGATTGCAAGCTCCACTAAGTTCATCTGGAATTCTTCTATTCCAGGTTCATTGATGTCTCCAATAGGGTACCCAACTTTAGCTACCTTGTTATAATCGTCAAAGACCACCTTGATTGAAGCTATAACTTCTCCCCTCTTCTCAGCAACAAGATAAAGAGGATTTTTATCTAGGAGATTACTTATCTCCCTTCTGTATTTCTTAGAAGGTGATGGTGCATTGAAATAATTGGGATATCTACTAAAGAATTGATATTCGATTTTCGCTATTCTTTTACTATCGTTGACCTTTGCAGGACGAAAGTATACGAAATCGACACTCATCATATAAAATAATCTCGTAGAATTATAAAAACAATCACTTTCATGAAAGCCATCGAACCGGTAAAGTACTCATATTGTAATTCACTATTCACTTGATAGCGATGTGGTGAAAAATATATCCTACGCATAGAATACTGTATTATAATATAATATTTTCTCGCCATAAAGGAATTCTTATATATAACAATTTCTCTCTTAGATATGTGCAACATTTCCTGAAGGAGTATTCCTTCAACGGACTTGAAGCCATCCCACCTATGCATTCTTGCAGAAGAACGCTTCACCTATTGTAACTCAAGGAGAAACGAGTACAATGGCAGTAGCAAAACTAGAATTTCAAATACACGATGTCACAATACCAATGAAAGTGGCATCAGACTCACTATGTGTGAGCTGCGCATATAAAGGCAAAAGCTTTGTATGTCTTATTCCTACCAAATCAAAGAAGGGTGATTACCCCAACATCAAAAAATGCATGGATTACAAACAAATTCAGTAATCATCTAAAATCATCATATTTAACATCACTATCATAAGGATCAAAATCTTCCTTAGACAGTTTTTCCCTCAGTTCATTCGATCGAATTTCAAGGTACATTAGATCAAGTTCCTTCATCTCTATTTCTGCAAATTTTGACAGAAGATCCTTGGCTGCAAGAAAATCTGGTATGGATGGTATGCAATTACTTAGAAATGCAATTGCAGAGATCCTTCTACCTTGTGCTTCAAGAAGAGAGACAGCAATAGATCCAAATACGAATCCACTTGTCATAGATTTTACACCAAGAAATCCGAGTTCAGTGAGAGTCCTCTCATCTGTAGCGACAATCTCCACATTTGTACTCAGTGCGCTATTTTCACGACCAGTGGGGAGCCCTGCAAGTATCCTTAGAGAAGTGACACCTAAGCTATCGTACCATGCAAATAGTTCTCTAATGAAGGATTTCAGGTTCTTTTGAGAAATATTAGCTTGGCTCATTACAAGGATGTATTCCTTATTACCAAATATCTGAATGGGACGCTTAACTACTCCATCTTCGACAAGAGCTAGTGGTGGGATCAGATCTGAATCAAGATATCCAAGTAGGTGAAGACCTAGTTCACCTATAATGTGCTTCGCTGAGATGATTGAGACCAAGCCACTACCTGAGAATGCTTGGATCACAACTTGATTTTGAAAAGGAATCTCCTTCTCTCCAATAAATGTCAGACTCAATACGATTGTACGTTCAGGATATTATATAAAACTACCCTCATGGGCATTTTACCTGATGATCATATCCTTTGCATTTGGCCCAGTAGAGAGGAATTTTACTCGAACCCCACAAGAATTCTCAATCTTTTCAATGAACTCCAATGCATCCTCTGGGATTGAAGAATGATCCTGCTTACCAGAAAGCTCAGGATACAGAATATCAATTTTAGTAAGAGCTATTGAGGTTGCACCATTCAGACGAACTGCCTTTCGTGCAAGCTCAAAGTCAAATGGAGCTGCTCTCCTGAGTCTACCAGTGACAGTCCCATATTCCTGCCAACCCCTATCCTCGATTTCTTCAGGTTTGAGTTCTCCTACAAGTGGTCCTGTACCAACACGAGTCACATAGGCTTTGAATACGACTATCACCTCATCAATTTTTGTGGGACCTATGCCTACATCTGCCGCGAAGGTGGATGCAGTTACATCCTTAGAGGTTACAAAAGGATAAGTTCCATGTATAAGACTCAGAAAGGTTGCTTGGGAACCCTCAATAATCACATTTTCACCATTCTCAATGATGGTGTTGAGCTCATCGCTGACATTGCAGATAAATTTGGATAATTCTGGGATTTCTCTCGCCAATTTAAGAACCCGTTTTGCTCGATCTTCATTTGCTGGACCACATCCTGTACCAGTCGATCCAACTACTTCTCTCAAGTGTTTTGAGCCCTTGTCTCGTTCTATATGACTTTCTTCAATGATACCAGTATGTGAGTCTACAAATACACGCCCTTCTAAACCTGTAACCTCAACTTCTTTCAAGAATATTTTTGGATTGATAAGCATCCCAGCCCCGATATAACAGATAGACTCTTCATTGAAAAATCCACTTGGTACCAATTGAAGTTTATAGGTAGTACCATCAACAACTACAGTATGACCAGCATTGGGTCCAGTACCGGCTCGTGCAAAAGCCTGAACTTCTGTATTCTGAGCAAGATAAGAGACTATCTTCCCCTTTCCTTCATCACCGTACTGACCTCCGCAAATTATAGTGACAGTCACAATTCAGTACTTCATATTACGTATATTAACCTCATTTTAGAATAGTAGCAAAAATATGTCGATATACACACACATTAAATATAGAATGCGAGAAGAGTTTGCTGTGGAACACCATTTTGTGAAGCTTGATTTCACGAAAGTCGAAAAGGAATCTTTATCAGTTTATCTCCAGAGAAGAATGACAAAGAGGAATCCTCTCCTAGGTGCTTCAGATCTGGGAGAACAATTAGGAGTAAGTCGTCCACGTGCCTACGCGATTCAAAAACAATTGGAGAAAAAGGGAGTTTTACATAATGACAAGGGTCAGGGATTTCATCTAACTGGGAAAGGAGAAGTAATTCTTGATTCACTCCAGCACAGATGGAAAGTTTTGGAGACCTATTTTTTCACAGATGTTGGTCTAAAATTGGAAAAAGCATCAGAGGAAGCAATGAACATTCTTCTACATATTTCAGAAGAATTTCTGGAAAAGATCTGTGAGAAACTAGATATTCCTTCTTTTTGCCCACACCATCAAAGAATACCTTTACACTGAGGTTTCAAAATGCTTGCAAAGTTGTTACAATATTCACGAAATCGATTAGCAAGAGCTTTATAATACTGAAATGGCATCACCTTGAGAATACTTCATGATGAGAAGAATTGTTTCAAAACTTGTGCTCTGTGGAGAGACAAGAGTTGGTAAAACATCTATTAGGCGGTCGTACTTTGGAGATAGTTTCCTAAAGGATCATCTCTCAACTCTTGGTGCTGATTTCGCGGTGAAGAGAGTAAAAATTGATGAGCAAACTACCATGGAATTACAAATTTGGGATTTGGCGGGTCAGGAAGGATTTTCAAATTTAAGGCAGAGGTTTTTCAAAGGTGCGAGCAGTGCCATGATGGTATTTGACATTACTAGAAGAGACACTTTTGACAAGCTTGAATATTGGTTCAAACAACTCTGGGAAGGAAGAAAGTCCAAATTTCTCCCAATAGCAATTATTGGAAATAAGAATGATCTGCAGATCAGAGAAGTTTCACGGGAAGAAGTGACGACCTACATCGAGAAATTGAGAACTGAAAATGAAATCGGAGAAGAGTGGATTGAATATTTTGAAACCTCTGCAAAAACAGGGGAGAATATTGAGGAATGTTTCCAAGGAGTTAGTCAGGCACTCCTGGACAAAATGAATAAGTAATTTAGTCTTGTGTTTTCTTGAGAACGTCTCCAACAGAAACTCCTGCTTCTTTCATTGCAGTAATTCCAGAAACCATATTTGAGAAGAGACCACCCATACCTGAATTGGCGGGAAGTATCAACTTCGTATTATTCTGGATACCTCTCGCAATAGATGAAGCTATATCCTTCTGAGCCTCAGCTTGGATCTCTTGGAGTTTCACTTGGATACCTGATTCATTGAACTTCTTCAAGGCCTCTGCAAGACTCTTGGTTCCCTGAGCTTCAGCTTCAAGCTTGAGCCTGATGGCATCTGCCTCTGCACCTGCTCTTGTCCGAGCAGCTTCTGCTTCTGCATTAGCTCGAATAACATTGGAATCTGCATCACCTTGCGCTATCTTCCTCTGCTTCTCTGCATCAGCTGTAGCTTGAATAGTGATCCTCTCTGCCTCAATCTCAGCCTGTCTCTTTGTCTCAGCACTGAGTACTTCCATCTCCTTAAGGGTAAGTTGTCTCTTCTGCTCAGCTATGAGCTGCTGTTGTGTGAGTCTGGCAGTCTCAGCCCTCTGAAGTGCCTCTTGCCTCTTAACTTCTGCCTCAGATCTCCTCTCGGATTCTACAATTTCAGCTTCTGCATTCTGACTTGCTTCAGCTATACGAGCGATTTTGTTGAGTTCTGCAGATTTTACTCTCTCCATATCTGCAATAACAGTATAGCCTTCAACATCGATAATATTCTTAATATCAAAGAGAACCACTTCAATTCCAACCCTTGCGAGAGTCTCAGAAGTAGATTTATTGATTGCCTTCTCCATCTCATCTCTTTCCCTCATGATAGTGGGAAGAACTTGCTTCATAGCCTCAGATCTTGAGGCAGATTGGATAGTATCATCTACAATTGAAATGATATCCTTCTTTGTCGCTTTACCAAGTGACCGAGTTGCAATTATCGCACCAGATATCTGAACCTTGCAGGAAATTTCAACACCAAAAGGAAGATTATCCTGGTCCAGAAGTTTAATTCTAGGAACTGCAATTTCAATAACAGAACGTTTTAGCTTGTTCCTTTTCATGATTTTGGGGACAAAGAAGTAGGAGTCACCACCCCTGTACTCTCTTTCAGTTCCACCAAACGCAATTACGTGTATATCCTCTGAGCTGACGACATTGTAAACCGTCAGCATCAAAAATACAAGTATTCCAATAAAGATTATAAATGTACTAACTCCCGCGAAGACATTTCCTGCTTGCCATCCAACGTATATGCCAGCGATAATACCTGCCAGAAGTGTCCCAATAATAAGTTTGTTTGCTGATGCCATTTTTTCACATCCTATCGAACATCCTCTCGACACACAGGGCAGTAGTTGTTTGTTCCTAACCACTGTTTCCAATGTGCTATGTGAAATGTTGCTTCACAATGTGGGCATGATATTAGTTGAGACTTCTTCGTGATCTCAGAGTAACAAATTTCACAGGTGAAATTTCCATTTCTTCGAAGATTTCTGAAAAAGAGATAGATACCTTTTAGGATTCCTACATTATGTCCGACAGATTTATTCTCTCTGAGTCTATCAATCTGTCTGACATTGGCAACGATTCCATCAAAATCAATAATTTGGACAGGAGTACCTGTTTTTATGGATTTGGAGATAGGATCTTTATGAGTTGCAATAAAGAACTCGACGGTTTTATCGGTCTCAACTTTGATTTTCCCACGATGATTGGGGTCTATATCCATGTTGACTCTTCCAAATTTTCCTGTGTATTCCTTTTCAATATCTGTCCTGACAACAACTGCTGAAATGAATATCTGGGTCAGAAGACCGAAAAATAATCCTCCAACAAGACCTGCCCAAGGTTCATTAATCCCAAATAATCCTACAATACCCCACATTAATATTGCAGAAGAGATCACTGATGTTATATTATACCCACCTAGAATATCAACATCGAAGATATCCTTTGTTAATATCAGAAATGTGCCGATAATTGTGAGTGTAATGTAAATCTCCGTGTTCATTCTCAATCATGCCAACCATACGAGAGATGGTCAATCCAATTAGGATTGAAGAGGTATATAAAATTTTACCGTGCGCACAAGTTTACTGTACGAAATTATCAGATTAAAAGACGAATTAGAACATATTTCCTACCATCATTTACTGAGATATTTGTTTATGGTTAAATACGATATTTGGGACGAATGAAATTAATTGTCCTCTGGGTACCCATTCTCCAATTTTTCAAAGATACTACTTTGAAGCTGTTCAGCAGCTGCTTCCACTGTAGAGATGATAAAATCTCTTTCGTCAGGATTGAAAACACAGCGTGCAAGAATACAGAAATCAGTAAATCCAATTCTCTGGATGATCCAAGCTTCGTTATTCTTGCTCTGTCCTTTAATTGTCTTTTTACGGAATAATCTGGTTTCTCCCATCCAAGATCTCTCAAATGGAATCTCACTGAGAATTCCAAGAAGGAGATTAACTATATTCTCTCCTCCACTAGCCCACAGTCTAACCATACCATCATCCAGATCAGCAAGAAATAGTGTGTCAATAGCAGGAATTTTTGAGAGTACGTCATACATAACGTCGTCAGCTTTTTGCAGAAGATCATCTGGAAAGGTCATTGTTGTGAGAAGCTGAGACACTCTTTCACGGATAGATTCGATATTGTTGAGACCATAATTCAAATTTTCTTTCATAAAGACACTGTGGAACTCATTGATGACTTTATCTATAATTAATTTAGTGAAAGGTTCGTTGTCATAAGTATCCTGCACGAATATATACGCAAGATTGTTACTCTGCACGACTCCAATTTGATATTCCCCAATCTCTATCTCTCTAAAGGCCCCTTTTGGCTTCTCATCACCTATCTCATCAGAGAGAATCAGAATAGTCTGCACAAGGGAAATCAGTAGATCTGAATCAAAGCTGAATTTTCCAGCGTTATGAAGTTCGATTCCTATTGATTTATCCCTGTCTAAGAGGAGAAGAAGATAGATCACTAGGGTAGATATGATAGTATTGAATTATAACTTTTCCATCTACATGATCAAATTCTGAATGATATCAAGTATAGGCATAAGTGGGTAATCTTCAGGTAAGTCCTTCCCATCTCTAAGGGCAGTAACTACTTGGTTGAACATCTGACCTATTGTATAGATCTGCTCTGCTAGCTTATTTGTCTTCTCGTCTTCCGACTTCCCTAGGATGTTCGCCGCATCATATGCTTTTTTAGTTGCAGAATCCATAGTTGAGATGGTCTTTGAGCTACTTAACGTTCCCTTTGGCTGGTATGCTTGCATCGAGAGCTTCAAGAGCTCAATAATATTGGACAATGCTCCCATTGATTTTGAAAGGGAGACAAAATATCCATAATTGATATCCTGATTATTAATTTTCACAGGAGCTTTTACCTTGATCAAAGTATCTGCTGCGATTCTGATATTCATCCCGGACTCTTTAAATGCGTCAAGTTCCTCAAGATTCCTAGAAGAGGAGGCAAGGACTTTCTTTCCTTTCACGAGATTTGAGTTCTCAAGGATATGTGCAATTGTATTTATAAAGGTAAATTGAAGGAGAGCAGTTCTCAGCTGCACCTCAGCAATCAATCCCCTGATGAGTGAGTACTGCATGATAGGATTGAGAAAGGTTTTGATTTCATCAAGGTAACTCTCATGTTTTTGGACATTGCAACAAGTTGAGGCATTAAAGGCCAAATGGATTGCTTTGGCTCGAATGAGAAGTTCCTTCACTGGGTTTTTACCAAAGAGCTGATCTGCATAGAATACTAAGCTATGAGCCTCTGTCGCCATATTCATAGACTCAAGCTGTGTATGAAGCTTATGCTTCCTATCCTCATCGACATCTGAAGTGAGAATTGCAAATTTGAGATGATCTACGTCCTTCAAAATATTTCGAAGGAGTGAGGTATCCTTTCCATAATTTATAAACGCATGATTCCACCGAGTGTAGATTGAGTTGGTTGCAGATTCTAATCGTTTGGCACCCATATCCAGACGGTCATGAACAAAGTCAAGGGTATGCTTCAGTTTCTTCTTCGTTGGACTCTTCAATTGATCCTGCATATATGTGAGGATAGTGTCATACATGAGTGCAACAGATGAAAGGTAAGGTTGGTCTCCCTTCTTGAGTATTTCTTTCGTCTGTTCAAGAGCTTCTTGGATAGCAACCTTGATTAAATCCAGTTTGTCGTCCTTCATGTAATTCAAGATTTTTTGGATCGAGAGCGATACTTTACAAAGTGACTGGACAAGTCCGTATGTGAGGTATTGTTCTTGTATAGTTTGGGTAGACCAGCCATCAATGAAATCCTCACTTACCAGTGATGGCTCACCTTGCTGGAGTATGATTTCCTTTGCTTCTTGAAAATACTCACTTGCCACACCGAGTGCTCCTACTTTCATTGCTTCTTCAGCGATCTTGCGATAGTGCTGGGAGAGGTATACATTAGATCTCAATTGAACTTTGCTGAAAGTCATCTCATAGTATTCTGAAGATTCCTTAGTCATTGCAGTGTTAATCTCCTCCCACTGTTTCTTCATACTATTGAGGTGGAATATCCCATGCTCAACAGCAGAGTGCATGGCGATTGGATCTTTCCACCACCAAAGTACTGCACCTTCTGCAATTCTCGTTCGTACGTCATTGAGCAAGAATTCAGCCTGTCCCCTGTTATATATTTCAAGTAGTTCAGTTTTAATTTCGGGATGTTCTTTTATTTCATCAAGCAAGAGGAGTTCTTTCTTCTGTTGATTGAGGTTGATAATCGACAGTATTGTTTTTAGAGATGCCTGGTTAAAGAACGGGGCCTCCAAAAAAGCAAGAAGATTGATCTTATCGAAGGATTTCTGAGTATAGTAGTACCCCATAGGTTTCTTCCCCATCCCTTCTTGTTTAAGAACACCAGACTTCTGAATAGTTGCATAGAGATAACTCATGACGGAGGTATCAAGCCAGAATGAAGTGATATCTTGTAATCTTTCAAGATCTTCTTGTGAAGTTTCTCCAGGCTGTCTCTTAATCTCATCAGTAACACGTTTGTAAAGTGATTCAGTAAGATTCTGTATGCTAATAAGATGATCAACGACTGTCTTCGAGAATTCCTTCCAGTCACGGTTAATCTCATCGGCTTCATCAATCTCATTATAATCACGGTAGAGATTCCTTTGGTGATCTACAAGCTCACCAAATTTTGCAAGGATCAGCTTTGAATCCAAGTTCTCAATTACAGATACAATGTCATCCATTGAATTTGGTCAGAATTAGAGAAAAATAACCTTTTGCTTCCCAGATGGACAAGTGAAGATAATTGTATATAAGAGAACATCCAGTATTTGAATGAACTGCTGGAGAGTGAAATCTTAATAATGAAGAACTTAATGGAGGATTGTGTTACAGGAGTATATTGAAAGTATTTCCAGTATGAATCCTGATAGTATTCAATTCATAAGAGACCTCTCATCAGTAATTTCTTCAATTGAAGAGGGACAAAGGATGTTTGCGACGCATGCCTATTGTACAGATGGGGGAGTCGCTGGATCAATGCTTAGATACTCTTTTCCTGATGCTAAAATAATACCTATAGACTACTGGTTCCTGAACAATCCAATCGCAGGACCAATTCTCCGTGATCTCAAATGGACGGGGATTGTAGATCTGGTACCTTTTGCAAGTCATCCTATGCAGTTCTGGGTTGATCATCATCTTGGTGCAATGGGAGAAGCACCAAATGCGAGGCAAATTAGATTTGATGTTGATGGCGACAGTGGATCCTACCAGCTATATCTAAGCAAATTCACTAAAATCTTACCTCAGCATCTTGTTGATCTTACATTAATGACAAGAATTACCGATACCGCTAACTTCCACACACCACCACCAACCGAAGATATTTCATCACTGGATGAATTGCAGTACACCCCTCAACAAGACCAAGAAAGAGATAGATTTCTTTATGAGAGAAAGGTTTGGCTACTGGATGATGTGTGGAATGTGATAACTAGTTATAAGGAACATCAGATGTTCTATACAGGAGCTGCAAAAGATGGGTTCTACTATCTTCGTACTTATCTTAAGGAGGTGAATGAACTCAGGGGAGAACGTACAAAGGCGCTAGACATTGCCAACTCTCTGGATATTGATGACTGCGTGATCTTTGCTTCACGAGAATTTGCACTTGATAAAAACTCCCTCCTCCGTGGAATATTGCTAAGGCCTGAGACAAAATCAGTTGTTGCTCTCAATGTCTATGAAGGCGGGGTTAAGATTTCACTTAGACGCAGTAAAGGACTAAATGAGAGATGGAATTCCGTACTTCAACTGAATACTCTAGCAAAGAAAATGAACGGTGGTGGACATGCTGGAGCCTCTGGTGCTCATACCGAAACAGTTGAAGAAGCAGTAAATATTGTTACTCACTGGATGAAAGAACGTGGATTGAATGTGATTTTCCATGATCTAACCAACTATTGAATACATGTGCAAATCAACTTTTAATTAATCATTCAAGGATATTCGTTTGGATGATAGAGTATAATGTGTCAATAGGAAGAAGGAATGAGCATCTCTTCTCATTCATTATGAAATTTATAGTACCAATGGAAAATCCAAGGATACAAATGGCTTCTTGGACACCAGGTAGCTATCTTATACGGGATTATGCAAGGAATGTCCAGGAATTAAAGGCTGAAATTTCTAGCAAACCTGCGCAGCTTATACAGGAATCAAAAAACACATGGATGATTCTCGCTGATAAAGGATCCGAACTATCAATTGAGTACTATGTTTACGGATTAAAACTAACCGTCCGAACAAATTACCTTGATAATCGTAAGGGTCTCCTTATTGGATGCAATAGTTTTTTCTATTTACTTGATAGGGATGGAGAACCTTCTCAGGCTGAATCATCACTTGTAGTAGATCTTCCTAGTGGTTGGAAGACCTTCACAAGCTTAAGGCAATTCGATGGGAAGTACCTCGCGGAGAATTTGGATGAATTACTTGATTCCCCTATTGCATTCGCAGTAGATGAGCTGGTAGATTCCAAGAATTACGACTACAATGGCATCCCCTGTACAATTGCAGTCTTTGGAGATCAAGGAAACCACGATATCAATGTGCTAGAAAGTGATCTAAGGAAACTACAAGACCAATCAGTCAAATTCTTCAATGAACTTCCGTATGATCGTTACTTTTGGATACTTTTCGTAGTAGACAAAGGTGGAGGTGGATTGGAGCATATGTACTCGAATGTATCAATTACCAATAGATTCAACTTCTCTGATCCGAAATTGTACAGTGAGAAAGTCCTGAGACTTGAAAGCCACGAACATTTCCATGTCTATAATGTCAAACGGATCCGACCTAAACCTTTAGGCCCCTTTGACTACGCAAATGAAGTTTATACAACAGGCCTTTGGATTGCTGAAGGTATAACAAATTTCTATGAAAGCATTTTCCTCCTCAGAGAGGGAATCATTGATCTGAAGACCTACTTTGACTGGAAAACAGAAGATATTAAGCGATATTATAGTACCCCAGGAAGAAAGCTCAGCAGCTTGGCGTTTTCATCATTCAATGCATGGACAAAGCTCTACAAGAGTGATGAGAATACAGTTAACTCCTACGTATCCTACTACTTGAAAGGAGGTCTTGTCGGCTTCTTACTGAATGTCCATATTATCAAAAATTCCAATGGAAAATATTCTCTTGACAATGTCTACAGATATCTCTGGACTAGGTATAAGTTAGATATGTCATTGGGATACGACGAGGACGAATTCGCTGAGATAATTAAACAGATAACCGGTGTAGATTGCTCAGAATTTTTCCAGAAATACGTTTATGGAACAGATGAATTACCTTTCCAATCTTACTTCAAGTATCTTGGTGTCAACTATACGCTGAAAGAGGAGGAAAGAAATGGGCTGGATGGGGTTGTTCTCGATGGAAATGTGGTAAAGAATGTACTTAGTTCATCTTCATGGATAGATTCCGCTCTAACTCCAAAGGACAAAATTATCGCGTTAAATAGGTATGAAGTGACAGGTTTGGAATCCATTAAAAAGATCCTTACTGGATTAAAAAATGGGTCTAAATTAATAGCTCATGTCATTCGGGATGGTATTCTCCTTGAGTTGACAGGAGTTGTCAATAAACAAATCAAAGTACCTGAGATCTCAATTGACAAAGATGTAGATGAGGCAACCGCATTGTACAGGAAGAAAATATTCGAAGGTCAATAGGAACAATTTATACAGTTAAATTCCAATCAATAGCATGCTGGATTCGAATTGTATCTTCTGCAAGATCATTCAACGTGAAATCCCAAGTTTCAAACTGATTGAAACTGATCACTCTTACTCCTTTCTTGATATCTCACCAATATCAGTTGGACATAGTCTCGTCATTCCAAAGTACCATGCACAGAAACTCCACGAAATACCTGATGAGTATCTGACAGATCTCATGGTGACTGTAAAGAAAGTAGCACTGAAATTGAAAGTAGAGAACTATAATATCCTCCAGAATAATGGGGAGTTAGCTGGACAAGAGGTCAATCATGTGCACTTCCATATTATTCCAAAAACAGACGATGGTAGCGGTCTGAGCTATAAATTCAAACACTTGGAGGAAGATTCATTCAATTTAGATGAAATCCAAAGTTCATTCAACAGATAGTTTTTTGCAATATTGCATTCAGAGCTATTGTACAGACATAAAATAAAGGCTTATCCAACCACATAAGAACTCTTTTAATTCTCCATGTTAATGATAGTACTGATGCATGAGATAAGAGAGAATGTGTCGTCAACTAGCAATATTGTCGCTTCAAGTATGAACGATGCTGCACACCGCAGAGGCTTTGTTCCTGAGACAATTAAGACATATTACTATGAAAAAAAAACTAGACGACTACTCTACTACATATTTGGATCGATTATCAAAGGTATTTTTCCACTCATGTATCGTTTCAAGGTTGAAGGTAAAAATAATATTCCGAAGAGTAACCACTGTATCTTCATGCCTAATCATATTAGTCATTTTGACTCGTTTGCAGTGGGATATCCACTATGGCCAAAACCACCCGCCCATTACATTGCTGACGAGAAGCTTTTCAAGAATAGGTTCTTTGCATGGGTAGCAAAGCGGATTAACGTCTTTCCAATAAGGAAAGGAGCAAAGCAGCTAGACGTCGTCCAATATGCAATTGACTTGGTGAATAGTGGATCTACTCTCCTGTGGTATCCAGAAGGACAGAGACACAAAAACCCCAGAGAAAATAAACTCAATAAAGGGAAGTTGGGAAGTGGTTTAATTGCCCACCAGACCAAGGTTCCAATTATCCCTGTATTTTTGCATGGCTCTGAATTCGCTATGCCTGTCGGAAAGGCACCTACTTGGGGCAGATGTCCAAGGTCGATAACAATTACAGTCAAATACGGCGAACCAGTTTATCTCGACGACCTCAGAGCTCTACCTTCTTCGAAGGAAGTAAGTAAGCTTGTTGTAGACAGGATTTTAGATGCTATAGAAGATCTTAGACCAGAGGGGTCTTATGTAATGTTTTGAGTGGAATTTAAATCGACCACTTTTCAAGAGTTTATTAATATCTAAATGAGTAATCACGAAATGAGCCTAGATTCTGAGACGAGGCAACCAGTAGTATTTAGTAAGGCGATGGGAAAAACAATAGTTGTATTAGTTATTGGAGGACTCCTTGTTCTCTCACCACTCATTGCCCTCTTTAATCAGAAACAAACGAGATCAGATGTAAAGTTAGTAAATATCACTTTTGTAGATGAGAATGAGGATACAATTTACGAAGGAATTAATCTAACATTTGAATCTCCAATTTCAGGATTTATTCTCAAATCTCTTGTGATGCATCAGTCATCGTACAACTTCAAGTGGGATTTAGGGTTTTATGGAGTTTCTGTTGACGGGGGAAGAGCAACTATTACCATAATGGCGGGTAAAGGTGAAACACTGATTCTTCCAAATTTACAACTTGGTATTGCGATATTCTATACATTTCTTGGAGAATCACAAATCTACTCATTCATTAGTAATACATTTGTTAATTTCAAGATTCCAGAGGCAGATAACATCATAGGGGTATATTTCAATGAATCATTCACTGGTGGATTGATCGAGCCTGAATATAGGAACAAGATCTATCTGAACTTTGCAGAGAATCTACAAAATCTTGGCGATATAGATTTCCGGGTAATTAGACTGGTAGATCCTACAATAAAGCTCTACATGAATTCATTTCGAGACAAGAATCACTGGACAGTTTTCACCACAGATGTTTATCCAGAATCAATTCTACCTCTCCCATACGCAAGGTTTTCAACTCTTTCTGAGTACATTGACCATGGAGGTCAGTTAGCATTTTTGGGGGGGAAACCCTTGGGTTTTAAGAGTGGAAAAGATGGACTGTCTGTTGAAGCCTATCAGAATATGGACACAATATTTAATCGATCAATTATTAACTCAGAATCTATTGTTGAACGAAAGTCTGAGGTAACTTACCTTACAGAACTTGGAAAGGATGTCCTCTCGTCAAAGGTTACTTCTTTTGATATTCAAAGACCTGTGTCAGTTGAGTTCCTTGATCTCTATAAGCACACTTACGAGAGCCTAGCTCAATCTTCAGATGGAAAATACCTTGATCCTGCTATTGTACATTACGACAACATTTCAACAGTTGTCTTTGCAAGGCTTAGACAGGTATCGAGTGATGATGCAGCTGTCGAGGTAGCAAAAATTGGATCGGATATCATATCCTACCTCATAAAGAAGCAGCAAGGAACAAGGGCAAGCGTGGACAAACAGATTGGAGTATCCCTCGATGGTGGAAATAATATCGACCTTTTGAAACTAGAGCTCAAGAATAATGAACGTTGGGAGAGGATAACCGAGGTAGATCTTACAATCGACGGGGCTAAAGAGAAGTATCCAATTTCATTCTCCGAAAATATCAAGGTAAATGGCTCACGCGAATATCTTGAATTTGCACTTAATTCTACATTGTTGGCTGGTCAAGAATACAGTCTTGAAGTGCAAATTAGCAATGATGGCGACAATATAGCAGATATCGCGAAAGTAATCACAATGACAAGTCCAACTCCACAGGCAGTAGATGTGCTCCTCTATGAAGATAAGGGAATTGAATCTTTAACTTCAGAGGAGAACTCCAAAGCAGTGTTGGATCTCAAATCTTTTCTTAACACCCAAGGAATAAAGTATTTGAGTATATCTTCTGATATCTTACAGCATCTTGTAGACATTGGATATGTTGACCTTCCCGTAATTGACGTCACAAATACAATTTCTGAAGACCTACTACTTTCGGGTTCATTATCGAGTTGGTTAGCATCAGGTGGTCAATTAATCTCTTTTGGAGGTATCTTAGGTCTGTCTGTAATAGACCATGATGGTGTAGTTAGATCTGGAACTCTTCAATCATTTGCTGATGTAACTGGAATCCCTTTGCCAGCCCTAGTAACAGGATCTTATGCATTTAAAAGCACGTTTATTGGTAGAGACAGCGCAATATCCGGAATTTCAAGGGGAGAGATTGCGATTCTCGCCCCTTCTGTAAAAAACACAACTCTCTGGGCTTTAAGTTCCGATGGAATGAATATAGGTGCATTTATTCTACCGATTAATCTTGGAAAATATGTGTACCTTCCAGAATTAGATTATAATTATCAGAAGTACTACAACGTGTTAAAAATGGTTTTGGGTGTTTCTGCAGATTTTACCTTTAATGAAACGAGTAAAATCTCTGATGCTCAATGGTACTCAGATTCAAAAGATACACATGTAAACTTCCTCAATTTGGAAATCCAGAATTTCCACTCTGGTTTAAGTGCTATTGAATCAATAACGATTGATGGATCACCAGTTATTTTTAATTTGGATACCTTGATCTCTGGCATCTCTAACGCGGTGACCGTGCTTCTCAATCAATCTACTCCAGTTAATGATGGAGATACAGTGTCGGTTCAAATTCTTCTGAAATCAGGTTTTAGCTTTGGAGGTAGTTTAGATGTGGTTACGAGCTCCTCAGATATAGTCTATCTGGAGGATACGTATCTTTCTAACTACCTCGTAAGTAAACCATCGATTTATGTGATTGGTGAGATTTCAAATCCAATCGTCCTGAATTCAGAACAGTTTTCAATCTTCCTAGATCAGTCATTTAATTCCACAGCTGTGAATCTTAATGACTACTTGGATGTAAGTATCTATTCGTCTGATCTGAATAACTCCAAACTACTAAATTGGATTGCATCAGGTGGAAAATTCATTCACTTTGGGTCTCTCTTCGGTCAAATTGTTCTAAATAATACAATCGAGACCTACTCACAAAGTGTTCTTTCCGATCTATTTGGTGGATCAATCTATGATTATTCCCCTACAGGCATCTTTAAGGAAAATGAGACTAGCATTTTCAGCAACTATCCTATCAATATCCCAGCCTTAGTTTCGCTTGATTACAATGTAACCTCAAAATTTGCAGTAGGTGATACAGCTGCACTAGCAGTAATTACTGGGAACGGTGATGGTTATGACTTTCAAAATGGAACCTTGATCATCTCAACCGGAGGTTTTTCTATGAATTCTTTTAAGATAATATTGGATCTGATTAATCAGGAGGTACCTGTATGAAGATCCGAACTCAACTCATAATAGTATTAATTGTGGCTATTAGTACACCAAATACTAGTCAACCTATAATGGTCCATTCCAATATATCCCATCAAGTCGGTGGGATATTAGTCCCAGATCAAGTAACAGAACCAGGACTTGTTTTCCCATGGGGTTCTGTCGAAGATAATACAGGATACCTGATATATGATACAAACACAATGAAGGTTGAAGCCCAATATGTCTATATCCAAAATGCAGAAGTATACCATTTCAAGATCTACGATAAAACTCCCACTAATATCGTCGATGCAGCGGACAGTATTCTCCCTACAGATAAGTTGACTCTTACAATGGATTTCGATAACAATCGAGTAGAGAGCCAAGGAGATTACAAATTTGTTCTTAGATTAGGAACTAGTAATTCAAAACACTATGTGGGAGTTTTTGATGGGGAGAAGTATGTGTACGGAGAATCGGATAATGAATTTATCGAGAAGACCTTATACAATCAAAGTCTCTTGATGTGGGATATTACAATTCAATTTGCCATGTTTTTGACTGATATCAAACCTTCAGAGATGCAATCCATGGCTATGAGTTATGAGGATTATTCCCCAGATGGAATCTCATCAGACAGTGCATTTGACAGTATTCCAAATTATCCACTTGAGGAAAACATAGGTGTAGATTTGTACTATGATATCATCTTCCCTTCATTGAATGTAGATATTACAGTTTCGCGAAATATACAATCCGTTCTTGTCCCACCAACTTCACCCTTTGTCAAGGTGAATTTCAGGGTAAATAGTCAGACACCTTTGACTAAGTTCAAGTTCACAGAATCCTCTCCGTTAGATGTCTCATTCAACTCTGCAGTAGTTTCAGGTGAGCATGGCAGTAAATCAGAGAATCAGAATACTGTACAATTCAACCTTGACAAGGTTGATGGGGTGGCTGAATTTGAGCTCAGGTATAGGCTTGAAATTCCAAAGAGTACCGAGCAAAAACTGTACACTTGGCCTCCGATTCAGGTACAGTACCGAGATTTCTTAGGAGTTGATATCAAACTTGAATTTAATCTCGATACTGTTGTAGTGGTTACTGACAATCCTGAACAAGTTCAGTATGACAATTTAGGGAATATAGTTACAACGACAGATTCTGAACTCCAAGTAAACTTTTCGGAAGACAGAATCGATATATTTGCAATATTTATTCAAATCTTATCCCTTCTAATAGGAGCAGTAGCCCTCCTTGTGGCGATTAAGGGATCCTCAATGGTCATAATTTCCAGAAATATTCGGAGAAAATTCCAAGCAAAATCGACAGAGCTCGTTTATGATATCGTCCGGGCTATGAAAGGAACAGATAAAGAATACCTATCAGTGTTTATGCGGAGAGGACTACAAGATATCGAAGAGTACTCAGATTCTCTCTCGCGATTTAGAATTAACAATCCGAGCTCAATCGATGTGGTACAATACCACTTTGGGAAATTCAAGAAAAGAATGCTTGAACGAGTAGAAATTTTCTTCTCAGATAATGAAAGATATGCACTACTCCGAGATTACATAATTGAAAAGGACTAATCAAGACCTAATTCTTCATTCATCTTTCCTTGGAATCTGTCGAATTCAACTGCATTTGCAGCATTGAAAAATTCAGGAAGTATCTTTCGATATCCTTTACTCGAATTGCAGACTTTACACTCTAACTCAATGAACGGTTTTGTGTGTTCTACATTTGAATCGGGTCTATTAAGGAAGACTACAACTCCGCAATTTATACAGTAGTACATAATTGCTACTTACTACATTCTTAATTAAAGATATTGTTGAATAAGTTTCCGCATTCTTATTATCCGGTTTCCATATTCTAATAGTCACTAACGAAGAAGGGGAGGTGCTTGAGGAGAAGTTCCTCACCTTTTTGCTGAAATATGCTTACATTTCCCCTGAAGTTCAATATTTCTTCTTTGAACTCCGTAAAGAAAACTTGCGCAAAGGATTTTACTCCCTTCTTGAGAAAGTATGATGAATGATTCGATATCGCTACAACTGCAATATTTTCAACAGATTTGAAGAGCAGTTGTCGATCAGACAAGGTAATCTTTTCAATGGTTCCCTCCGCAAATGTTATCTCCTTGAGTAGTGTTTGGATGGCAACAAGTGCAGGAGATTTGAGAGAGATCTCCGCATTAAGATTCGGTTGATTTTTCTTCTGAGTATTGACATGAGAGAAGAGGGTAGTACCAGTCTCCCTGTCAAGTACAATAATCTGGTATACATCAAAGGGAACGCTATAGGCAAATTTAGGGATCAGAATATAGGCGATTAGAATTAGGAAAAGGGAAGACATAACTACATAGGATGTATGTACATTCAATTCCTGAAGTTTCACCAAAGATAAGGTCGCAGCAATACTAATTGAATCTCTCACTCCAATAAGCACAAAATTCGTTATTAGTGAAGCGAACCCTGCCATCATTAGAAAAGACCCAAATAGTATTTCCCGACTCTCTGCATGAGTAAGTGTCTTGTACATGATAACAATACCATCCACCGATATTGCAAGAATAACAAGTCCGAACAAAAGTAAGAAGAATAGAAGGACTCCTTCAACTTCAGATTTCAAAGTTTCTCTGGTTACAATATTCTGTAGAAAATCGATTTTTACGAGGAGAATCTCGAAAAGACCACCAATAATCAGTGGAAGAGCAGTTCCAAAAATCAGGATTGATCTTGTTAATTTTGGCCTCTCATCATTTACAAGCTCAATGTGGAGGAAGAGGAAAAGGACAGCAATAGGTAGCATCAAATCGACTAGTGTTGGAAAGATAATCCCATCCCTTTGAAAGGGGATCGTACGACTGAGATCAGATCCGGACAAGAGTCGAAAGAGGTCTGAAAGTCCAATAGAGAGCACAAATGCAGCGAGGTAATTGAGCCCGAAAATTCGTTCGACGGATGTCTTCCAGATAAGTATTCCAAGTAGGGAGAATGAGATTACAAATGGAATAAGATAGTAGAAGAAGGTGTTCTGAAGACCTTTCATAAGACCTCCAAATACATTATTGGTCAGGTACATAGTAGTTATTGTGACTGTCGAACCAACAATAATGGCTATAAATGCAACGAAAATTGGACTTTTTCTTTTTTTTGGGGACTGTATTTGTAGAGAATTTGGAGGATTAGCTTTGTCCACAGTGTAGAATAATCTAGGGTATTTTCTACTTTTCCAACATCAGAGGGATTATTACTCAGGAAGAATGATGTAGGTTTTACCCTCTTCCTCAGAGACTTCGTAGATATCTAATGCTTCTGTTGCAGGAGGGTTTAAGGCTTCTCCGTCTTCGATATCAAATGTGGAGGTGTGTAGAGTACAAGTTACATATCCATCTGAGTAGTGACCCTTCGTAAGATCGAATGTTTTGTGTGTACAAATACGGGATGCGACAAATACCTTTCCTCCATGTCTTGTAGCCATTAATTTGACATCCTCAACATCGAAACTCCCAAGGATACCTTCCTTCACTTCGGAAGACTCACAAAGATACACCTTTTCGCTCATGCTTTACTTTCCTCCCATCTGGGGTAGGAGCGCAAAGAGGAGATTGAATGGCGTTGATACACCTTTTTGCTCATACTTTGCTTTCCTCCCACTTCTTGGATAATGCACTCTTTGATATTTCTTCAAGTCTCTCATCACCTAATATCTTGGTGACTGGAATAAAATATCCTTTGATGAGAAGCTCCTCTGCAAGTTTTTCGGGTATTCCTCTGGAAGAAATATAGAATATTTTGTCCTTGTTGAGAGGTTCAACAGATGCTGCATGAGCTGCTACAACATCATTCTGATCTATTATGAGTGCAGGAACTGCAATGACTTTACCCTTCCCAATTGTGAGACCATTTGAGGAGAGGTATGAATCAGCATTTACACCTGTTTTTTGAATATGGATTAATCCTCTAAGGATGGATTCAGCCTTGTTCATCATAACTGTCCTTGAGTGAGTTTGACCGATCGTGTTTTCCGCTACATGATCGAGCTGTGACTTGAAGTCAAACCTCTGCTTGTGATTTCCAAAGGAGTTGAAAAGATCATAACCCTCAGAACCTCTTCCTACAAACTTTATTCCAGAATTAAAACGAGAAAGATTTGATCCTTGGAATTGCTGAAGGGAATAGAGTTTTGCATAGGGACCAACATTGGCATATTTCGATCCAATATGAATAATGTGATCATTCCAATCTTGGATAGAGAGCATCTTGAAGGTTGCATTATCGTCGAGGACTATTGTCTGGGAAGTAATATACATCTGTTCAGATGAATTTCCTAAACCAGATCCATAATATTCAAAGTAGCTTGCACTGGCCCCTTCTTCAAGGTAGATGATGATTTCTGAGAAAGCTGCCTCACCCTCACCATCTAGCATGATCCTTCGAAATAGAGGTGTCCCAAGAATTGCATTTGGTGGTAAATAGAGAATAATAGTTGACAGAGTGAATGCTTTTGCCAATTCTCCAAGCTTGTCGAATCTATCTGAAGCAGAGGATTTCTCGATTATTCTCTTGGCAAGTTTCTCATCCTTACTATTAAGTTCCTCAAGAGTTCCAAAAAACCCACCAAGTTTCTCAATTTCAGCTCTGTCAAAATTTAGTGTCCTTCCAGAATGTTCGACTAAATTAGGAACTACATCCTCAATTTTCAAAGACCCAACATCGATGTCAGTAGCTCCTTCCAGATTCCAGATAGGATTGAGGGAATTAGGATTGAAATTCTTGAAATTCGTATACTTGTAAAATAGCGTGTCTTGGTCGAGGTCTAGCTCCAAGAAATTATGGTAAGCATTTGCTTTCCTGACCTTCACCCATGTGGGGGAATCGCTTGATAATTCTTGGAGTACCTCTTGATTAATGTAAGAAGTCTCAAATAGTTTTTCCATATTTGACATCGGGATTTTTGTCTCCTAGATAGATAAGGTATCACTAATTCTTAAATAAAAATAAAGATAACGTAATTTGTTATTTCTCGATTGGAAAAGAAGTCAAATTATATTATACACTATTTTAAAAAGTTAGAAGCAAATTGAAAGATGTACTATGGAATCAGATGATGTAAAGTCGAGACCTGATATCGAAATCGACTATAAAGCAGGTTGGGCAGATCCCGAGAATTTCACAGTGGCGACAGATCGAGGTCTCAATGAGAGGGTAGTTAGAGAGATCTCTGCTATCAAAAATGAGCCAGATTGGATGTTGGAGTTTCGACTGAAATCTCTCAAATTATTTGATGAATTCCCAACTCCAAAATGGGCAGAACCCGCCCTCGAGGACATGAAATATCAGAATATACGTTACTATGTGAGATACTCTGATAAGGAAGAGAAGACCTGGGATGATGTTCCGGATGATATCAAAGAGACCTATGAAAAGCTTGGCATCCCAGAAGCAGAGCGGAAATTTCTGGGTGGAGTAGGAGCACAATATGACTCTGAGACAGTTTATCACAACCTTAAGAAGGAACTCGAAGAACAAGGTGTGATTTTCCTCTCTACCGACGAGGGGCTAAAACAGTACCCAGAATACTTCCATAAATATTTTGGAAAAGTCATTCCACCCGAGGATAACAAATTCGCAGCTCTCAACTCAGCAGTCTGGTCTGGAGGCTCTTTTATTATCGTTCCAAAGGGAGTGAAAGTAGGGATTCCTCTCCAAGCTTATTTCAGAATTAACACCAAAAATGTTGGTCAATTTGAACGGACCTTGATAATTGCAGAGGAAGGCTCTGATGTCCATTACATTGAGGGATGTACTGCACCTTCATACACTTCAGATTCACTTCATTCAGCAGTTGTTGAACTGGTCGCATTGGAAGGTGCGAGGATCAGATACTCAACAATTCAGAATTGGTCGAATAATGTCTTCAACCTCGTCACTAAGCGAGCCTTTGCTTACAAGGATGCACTTGTAGAATGGGTTGATGGTAATATTGGATCCAAGCTCACGATGAAATATCCTTCAATCTACCTCTTGGGAGAAGGAGCGAAAGGAGAAGTAATGTCTATTGCATACGCATCCACAGGGCAGATACAAGACACAGGAGCTAAGATAATTCATCTTGCACCTAGAACTCACAGTAAGATTACTGCTAAGTGTATCTCTCGGTCCAATGGTAAGACGATATACAGAGGTCTCATACAAGTAGCACCTCATGCAAAGAATTGTGTTTCAAATGTAATTTGTGACGCTCTTCTCTTAGATGAAGAATCTAAGAATGATACCTTCCCATATCAAGAGATACACAGAGATGATGCGACTATAACGCATGAGGCAACAGTGGGCAAGATCTCACAGGACACCCTCTTCTATTTGATGTCTAGAGGAATTCCAGAGAATGAAGCCCTCGCACTCATCTGCATGGGATTCTTTGAACCATTTGCCAAGGAGATGCCTATGGAGTATGCAGTTGAATTGAATCGACTCATTGAAATTGATATGGTCGAGTATGGCGCAGTTGGATGATCTCAACATTCGTTATCAATTATAATATATACTGACTATCCATATTTTTGTTGATATCAGGGATTGACATGATTAGTTCAGATGAGATAATGAAAATTCGGGAAGACTTTCCCATACTTAGCGAGAAGGTCAGAGGTGGGAAGAACCTCGTTTACTTAGATAATGCAGCTACTACCCAAAAACCCAAACAAGTCGTGGATGTCATATGCAACTACTACCTGAAATACAATGCAAATGTGCACAGGGGGATTCATGCACTGTCAGAGATTGCATCTGATATGTATGACGAAGCACATCAACGAGTGTCTGATTTTCTAAATGCAGACTTTCCAGAGGTTGTATTTGCGAGAAACACAACCGAAGCACTGAATGCTTTTGCCTATGGGATCGAGGATCAGATCTCAAAAGGTGATGAAATCGTGATTTCAAGAATGGAACACCACAGTAATATGGTTCCATTTATGAAATTGGCAGATAGAAAAGGAGCCATTCTCAAATATATGGAATTAAATGAAGACAATAGCGAAATTGACCTATCGTCAGCAGAGGAGGTCATTACCGACAAGACGAAGATTGTCTCTTTCCCCCATATGAGCAACGTACTTGGTACAATAAATCCTGTAAAGAAATTGACGTCCATAGCTAAGGATCACAATGCTCTTGTCATCTTAGATGCAGCTCAAAGTGTTCCTCACATGTCAGTTGATGTAAATGAGTTAGGCATTGACTTCATGGGATTCTCTGGTCACAAAATGATGGCACCTATGGGAACAGGAGGTTTCTATGGAAAGGAAGAGCTCCTCAAAAAGCTCGAACCTATGTTCTACGGAGGTGATATGATCAGAACAGTGACATACAAAAGTGTCACTTGGAATGATCTGCCATGGAAATTTGAAGCGGGAACACCGAATGTAGGAGGAGGATTGGGGTTAGGAGAAGCCATTAAATACTTACAGAATCTCTCGATGACCAAAGTTCGTCAAATAGAGCATGACTTGACAGAGTATGCTATGAAGAGAATGGAGGAATTGGAGTGGATCAAGATATATGGTCCTTCTGCGGAGAAAAGAGGCGGTGTTATCAGTTTCAATGCTTATAGCAGTGATGGTATGCTCATTCATCCCCATGATGTCTCAACAATTCTGGATGAGGAGGGTATTGCAATCAGAGCAGGACATCATTGTGCCCAGCCACTGACTGTTGAGAAGTTAAAGATCCCCGCCACAAATAGAGTATCATTTTACATCTATAATACAAAAGAGGAGATCGATTTCACCATCGAGCAACTTGAGAAAGTTCATAAAATGTTCTCATGAGAAACAACGCAAGTTATCTAAACTCTTTATAAGATTCAGTCGGTATTTTGCTTGTATACGTTTACGAGTGATACTATGAGTACATTAGAGATTAAAAATTTGAAGGTATCAGTTGAAGGCACCGAGATTCTGCATGGAGTCAATCTCAAAATTAATTCAGGAGAAATTGCAGGAATCATGGGTAGAAATGGAAGTGGAAAATCTACTTTGTCCAAAACGATCTTTGGTCACCCAGATTATGAAGTAACAGAAGGAGACATACTTCTAGACGGTGAATCTATTCTTGGAATGACCACGAATCAAAGGGCAAATCTAGGACTGTTCCTCGGCTTTCAAGGTCCTACAGCGATTGAAGGAGTGACTCTTTCCAATTTTCTACGATCAGCTATGCATGCAAGGAATCCAGATGCAAAATTGGAGAATCCCATAAAATTCCATAGAAGATTGAGAAAAGACTTACAGGAGATAGGTCTCGAGAGTAGTTTCCTATCGAGAGGAGTAAATGAAAATGCATCTGGTGGTGAAAGAAAGAAGGGAGAGATGATCCAGATGAAATACTTGAACCCGACCTTTGCAATCTTGGATGAGATAGATTCTGGTCTTGATATAGATGCACTTCGAGCAGTATCTGAGAATATTATTAAGCAACGCGAAGATTCTAATACAGGATTCCTGCTCATCACACACTACAATCGACTCCTCACCCATACCAAACCGAATGTCATCCACTTAATGCATCAAGGTAAAATCGTCAAAACAGGTGGTCCGGAGCTTGCAGTAGAATTGGAAGAAAAAGGATACGAAAACATAGTCAAGGAAGCCAATAATTAAATCGGAGCAATTCCACTATTTAGGAGAAGAACAATATGAGTGCGTACCGAGAAGCCATAGTTGAGCATTACAAAAATCCGATGAATCATCACAAGATGGAGAATGCAGATGCAGAATATGAGGATCTCAATCCAGTATGTGGGGATAAAGTCCATGTCTGGATAAAGGTCAATGAAGATGACACAATTGAAGATATTTCATTCTTGGGAGAAGGATGTGCAATATCCCAAGCAGCCACTTCAATGCTAACAGATGAACTACCAGGGATGACTTTGACTGAGGTTGATGCATTAAACCAGGAAGAGATAAAAGAATTACTCGGTGTACCACTCTCTCCCGTCCGTCTGAAGTGTGCACTTCTAGGAGTGAAGGTCATTCAAGGTGCAGTTCTTAAGTACAAAGCAGAAAAGAATTAATTCTAACTGACTTACAGAGATTGTCGATGCTTCATACCACAATAATTCAGGTAATAATTTTCTTAGCGGTTTTTCTCCTATTTTTTCCGTTGCTGAATCGGACGATAAAACTTGCCTTTACAGCTTATGACAATAGGGAGTACATTAGTAAGGAGGATTTTCGAAAGACGGTCATAATTACCCCTACTGCTATTGTCATCGCATTTATGCTGATGTATTACTTTGTACTTTTCTTCTATAGAATATTTGAAACCTAAATATATACTAAATGGTAGGAAAATGCAAACAATTAGTAGCTTTTCTACTCATACATAGAAATCAGGTTAAAACATATGCAATATCCTTTTAATGGGTTTCTATTCAAATTAATTTATATACTATTATGGAATAGTATTATTACTTAGAACCGGAAGGTTTAAAATTATGAATCGAAGGCTAAATATACTTGCAGTCACTGTTGCTGTACTAATCTTGGTGAGTCTGGGAAATGTTCCAGCACAAACCACCACAACTCCAAAAAATGGGTTTGGAGAATTGTACGGATTTAAACAGAACAGTTCAGACTATAACGTTGAAAAGAGCAATCTCCATATTTCCAATAAAACACATCTCATTAGAACAGAAATACGTTCAAACTCATGGAACGATTCGGGAGTCGGAAGTATGGATGTATTCTTTATCGGTGAAGAATATAATGCACTAGTAACTAATTATCTGTCAGATAATGGTTTTAGACTAGATCAAGTCCCAGCAGAAAGGATGACCTATGCCCAAGTCAACTACTTTGGAAATGATACAACTTCTTCAAATGAGAAAAATTATGTTTGGGATATTGAAGGAGGAATCCAAGAAGATTATTCAAATTCCTTTACTAACGGACCTTACCCATTTGGAGAGCAACATATTTCACCAGTATTATATAATGACACCTATAATGTCATTTTTGATGAAATGCAGTATCCATTAGGCCCTCAAAATATGAGCTTTTACCTTGATTTTGTAAATACTGATGTCAACTTTACACTTACAACCTATAGACAGATCACAAACGAGCAGAGATCTTACAATACAGGTAATGGTCTCACTTCATATAGTATTGTAGCAGTCAATACGACTTCTGTCGCACAGGTTACTCAAATGTATAATGTAACCTTGTATCTAGGAGACCAATTTGATCCAAATACCCCAACTTTTGATACTCAAGTTGGTATATTCATAAATGTTACTCAACACAGTATGAACTACTACAATAACCAAGACGGTAGACTTATGGAATGGAATAATGCAAAGAGCAGCGAAATTACTTCCCATATTAATGATACCAAATTGGTGACATTCAATGATATGAATGGGTCAACATTCACCGAGAATCTCACCATTGTAGCAGATGGACTATTCTCGGAGGGTCAATCAGAAAATGGAGTAATCTTTAATTGGCTCCCAGCTATGATGAACTTCCCAAATAGTCACTTCAAGCAAGGTGATAAATTTGTCTACGAGGGTACTGTGGATGGATATTCTAAGGATACCCATAATTGGGTGAATAATACCTCACCTTCATCTGATAGTAGATCACTAAGTTTATCGGGTAAGGCCACACAAACTCTCGAAGTTGCAAGAGCAATGGACCAGAGCTTTGCGGGTTTATCTTATGGAATGCAAAATCTTCAAGTAACTGAAACCTTCATTGATGTAAACGGAGTTTCATCAACTCATAGCAGAACAGAGAAAAGAACCAACTTCAATGTTCTTAGAAATGTTCAAAGTGATCCCAATAGAGAAATTGTTATCGATCAGGGAACCAATTATAACTATCAGATGGAATTCAGGAATTTGAATTTGAATGAAATGGCAAGAAGAACATATGTGGATATTCTTCCCCAAATTAACATAAATGGATTCACTTATACTAATTTGGCTGTTGATGCTACTGAAATTTCATATGAGGTCCACGAAAATCATACATTAGATGGATTTATGCTACCTCCAGATGTTCAAGGATGGGATAAAGTAGACGCTAATGCCACGAGAATAATCATGTATGATCCCCAAACAAAAGCATTAATTGGTGTCGTTGAAGGGATTACATTTGATCTTATCCACCATGAAGCTTCAAATATCAATGGTACTATGATTGATTCTATAGATGACACCACATCTGGAGAATATTGGAGTAATTTATACCTCTCACAGCACCCCACCTCCTACAATACTGCTCAATCTAGCACTTCTACAGCCAGTACAACTAGTTCATCAGCTACTAATGCAACTACCAGTACAGATTCTAACAGTTCTCTAGCACCCACATTAAGTAATCCTCTTCCTGGATTTGAGTTGACAATTACTGCAATTGCAATCTTTGGAATAATGGTTGTTAGAAGAAGGAAGAATTAAGAGTAAATTTAATTAAAATCACTATTTTATAATAATTTAATTGTACAGATTTCCTAGCCTTCATCGCAGATCTTAATTAGGAATTGTTAGAGTAATGCTTCTTCAATTCAACAAGACGTTTCGTCAAATTAAAGAGTTTGATATTGTGTTGAGTGTGAGCTTGGAGAACCCATCGATGAAAGAGAGATCTCTGGATAATTGCCGTATCAAGCTTATTTTCATCAAATTTGAGTAGATCTTTGACAGTTCTAATTCCAATTGAATTTAATTTTTCTTCTGATTTAACACCGATGAATTTGATACTCGAGACTGGAAGGAGAGCTTCTTCTGTTTGCTCGAATTTCTCAATACTCTGAATATAGTCTCTTTTTTCTTCATCAAGTTGTAGATACAGCTTGTGAATTAGATTGCTAGGATCGTCCCGAATGTTCTCAATTACCTTAATCCATTCATTTACCTTATCAGCCGGTGCAGATGTAATCTGTACTATATCCTTGGAACTTTTATCCAAGAAATCGCGAAGATTTTTTATCGAGGCATGGAAGAGCTTCGTTCTAAATATCGGCTCGATCACCTCCACCTCAGTAATCGGGATTGATTTCCAAATTGGATCCAATGATGGAGATACAACTTCTTCATGGTCTTTAGTTGGCTGATCCTTATCAGTTACACTCTCGAGCACTGTAGCTTCTGTGTCAGCCGCTAATTCACTTTCAATAACTTCCTGCTCCTCATCTTCAACAAGAGGTTCAAATTCCTCACCATCTATCTCCATTACTCGAAGATGCTCTGGAACATAGACTGGTGGTAATTTCTTCTGAATCGAGAATTCAATATTTCTCATCTCCATCTCCTCTAGATTGTTGGGATAAGTCAATTCAACTAACCAATTACCAAATGATGTCGTGTATTGTAATTTCGTTCTAAATACATGATCAATACCACCAGATCTTGCACGAAATCGGATCCTACCTTCCATGTCTCTCATGATGACTTCAGTTGCCTTTGATATCCCAGTTCCAAGAACATCCAATCGAAAATCATCCCTTGGCATAAATTCATAGCTTTCTACTCGAGTTTCGTTATTTCTATACAACCTAATTCGGATTGGTTTAAGGAGCTGTGAATCATCTTCTTCGTGTGTATAGGCAGGTAATTGCTGCATATTTTCTAATTTGGAATTAGAAGTGTGGTTATCAAGAGATTTGGTATCAGATTCATTATTTCCTTCCTCCTCGTCAAGCGATGAGGTATTTATATATTTACTCGATTCTTTTGAACCATCAATACTATCATGGTCGTCTGGCATGAACTATACTTCATTGATAAAAATCTCTGACATAAAGGTTATCCTTTGAAAAGTTAATTTTTATTTGTGAGATACTTTTCAATAGGAATTTAATTAGAAAAGATTCAAATTTGCTTGGTTTTCCTTATATACTTCGAACCTAGATGTTAGTCAGGAAGATGTCTGAATCAGATAAAATGAACCAACTAATTTCTCTTGCAAATTCTAATAACAAGAATGATAAGAGATCTGCTGCAGAGGCACTGGGTAACCTTGGTTACGCATATCCACAAGCAGTCACAACCCTTGAAAGATTAATGAATGACAAGGATAGAAGAACACGGTCAAACGCTGAGAAATCGCTTCAAAAATTGAAGAGTAAAGGTGCACCTCCGTCTGAAGGAGATGCAGTAGAAGAAATAGAGCAAGAAACAAACATGACAGACGCAGAGGAAGATGCTTCTGAGGAAGAAGCAGTAGGAAAAGGTCTTGGAGTTAAAATAATAGAAAAGAACAATGTGGTCGTTGATCCCAAAGGTAATTTTATCTCTCGAGAAGAAGGAAGTGGTAACCTTGTTGTCGTCAACACTGGTAGTTCGAATAGAATCTATGGTGTAGATATGTTCCTTGACAACTTCTCTGGCTTGAAGCCCATGGATGGTGGGGACGACCTTAGAGAGCAAATTGTTATTGGTGAATTAGATCCAAAAGAAAAATGGGAAAAAGGATATACCTTTGAGACAGAAGAGTCTCCTATTTCTGCAAAAGTATCGTATTTAGATCCAGCAACCAACCTTCTACCTAATTTTAGGAATAGTTCAGAGAATCCTGTAGATTTCATTGCAACAATCGAGGTAACGAATACTACAAAAAGCCCCCTGAGTAATGTTGAAGTAAGAAAAAGCGTCAGTGAGCACGGAACCCCTAAGGGTAATAACACTACAATGGGAGATGCGAAGATTGAGGACAACACAGTTATCTTCTCAATTGAGGAACTACCTGCCGGTGAGACGGTCACACTGACTGTTGAAATTAGTGGAAGCTTACCTGAAGCAGTCGAGTCATACGAAACAGGAAATCTCGAAATTTTGTACAGACAGAAAGATGTCCTATATTCCAATTTAGAGTACAAGAATATCGATGGGATCTCAGATCTTAAACAATCACTTCAAAGACGAGAACGAGAAGAAGAACCAGGTGTTTTCGAATGTGAATTGCATGTTGAAAATGTCTCAGAATTCGTTTATGAAATGCTTTCCTTAAAGGTAATGGCGGGATCAATTTCCGGTGAGGAGACTCCAATAATTGACTGGGACGGTACTGCAGTTTCTGAAGACGAAAGAGAACTTGTTCCAAGTGAGAAGAATGATTTTAAATTTATATACGAGACTGATGAAGGTACACCAACCTTTGGACGTACACTTAACTTCACTGTTCAATCATTTGTCGACAAATATACCCAGACATCTCTTACTATACCACCCGAGAACTTGAAATTCCTCTCAGTTGGTATTGCGAAGGACTATGTCCTCAAGAAGGCACCCTCTTATCGTGAGACAGTTGTCCCGACTATTATTAAGGTCAAAGGTATCGGAACGTATCCATTGGAGGCTCTCGAAGTAACAGACTCAATCCCAGATGGATTTAGTGAAGTTAAGGAGGAGAATATAGAAATCTACTACAATGGTGAACGATTGACCAAGGGGTACAGTATCAGTGGTAACGCCATTGGAGATGGCCCAGACATGCCAAAAAATGTTGACTATGGAAATACAGGTGATCCCGAAAAAGTTGAGTCAAGAGTCATCGAAGATGAAGAAGGTAGTGAAGAGACTGAGAAGAAAGACAAAGGTGGAGATTTCTCAACCTCTCAGGATGAGGTCAAGCTAACTGGAAAGACCTTCACTATAACTTTTGAACATCTTGAAGAAAACGAGAATTTCAAGACAGGAGAAGGAGATGATGCAATTGCAGGATTGAAGGAAAATGATCTTATAGAGATTAAGTATCCTGTTACTCTACTTAAACCTTCTAAAGACTCACCACCCCAGAAAGCACCTTGTAAGGTTGAAGCATGGATTTACGATGCTGAAGATCAGAAGATTGTTGCTGGTACAGAAGACGAGATTGTTGGTATTGAGATCATCCATGAACGTATCGATGTTCAGATCTCCAAGATGATCCAAGGTGTGACCGAGGAAGGAAGGAAAGCCTACAAGATTACAATCGAAGGATTGAATCAGGGTAATGCTACCGTCAGTTTTGCACTCAAGGACATCATTCCTACAGGATTTGAGATCTTAGGTGACACAGTTGAGGAACCTGCGGTTAGTTCCGAGAAGGGAACTGATACTGATGTCGGTGAAGAACGAGTCTGGAGCTTCAATAATATTGAACCAGAAGCAACTGTGAAAGTAGTTTATACTATTGCTGGAACTGAAGGAGCCGTTTTCAATCCACGTGACGCATTAATCGTCTCACAGGGTTAGAATCTTTTCCACCTTAAACTAGATTGTACTATTTCAGTGTATCATAACAGAAATCAACTTAAATGATACCAAAATCGAAAATTTAGGCTATTCAATGACTACTATATTAGTTACAGGAAGTTTGGGCCAGATTGGAACCGAACTAATACCTCTTCTAAAATCCAAGGGATACACGGTCATTTCAACCGATATTCGCAGACCTACCGACACAACTACCTTTGAACCATTTGAGATTCTAGACACAAGGGACAAGGAACAGATGAGGAATTTTATCCGAGATTATAGTGTAGATTATATTATTCATAACGCATCACTTCTCTCAGCCACAGCAGAGAAGAACCCACAGTTGGCAATAGAAATCAATATGGGAGGTATCCAAAATATTCTTGAAGTAGCCAGAGAGGAGGGTATCAAGCGAGTCCTCTCACCAAGTTCAATTGCAGCTTTTGGTCCAAATTCACCAAAGGAAATGACTCCAAATGATACAATCATGCGACCTAACACAATTTATGGAGTATCAAAAATATACACTGAGCTCCTTGGTGAATACTACCACCAGAAATACGATGTAGATTTCAGAACTCTAAGATATCCGGGAATAATTTCTGCAGGTGCTGAACCTGGTGGCGGAACCACTGATTGGGCGGTTCAGATATTCTATGATGCAATCTTAAATGGGAAGTACACATGCTTTGTAGACTATAATGTACGCATGCCAATGATGTCAATGCAGGACTGCTTGAAATCTACAATAATGCTCCTTGAAGCTCCACAAGAGACGCTGAAGCACAGGTCATTTAATGTATCAGGATGCAATTTCACCCCTGAAGAGCTAACAGAAGAAATTAAGAAGTACATTCCAAACTTTCAGATAGAGTATGCACCTGATTTTAGACAGGATATTGCCCTCTCCTGGCCTAAATCGATTGATGATTCAATAGCACGAGCTGAGTGGAATTGGGAACCAGATTATGACATTGAGAAACTGACAAAATACATGCTCGATACTCTTATGACAAAACTCGCTAAGCAAGACATTTAATTTTCTCAAATAATTGCACCTTGTGGATTACGATTTATCTAAATGGACGACAATTCGAGTAGGTGGCCCTGACGCAAGAGGGTATTTAGATGGAATCATCACCAGTAACGTGAACAAACCTCCTGATTCAATTTGGATGAGAAGTATGATGCTCTCAACAAAGGGAAAGATTCATTCCACTTTTTGGATACAGTACAAGGATGGCGCTTTCTTTCTTGTCTGCCATCCAAGTTCACGTGCACCTCTTATCGAAGACCTTCTAAAGTACAATCTAAATGTTGCCATTAAATTGGAGGAACTGAGTGAGGAACTACCCCCATTGGTGTTTGAGGAGGGGGATAAGGAAATTCTTGCAACAGGTAATTTGAAAGGTGAATTTACGTGGAGGAATGCAAATAATGGAGGAGGATTCTCGGAGTACTTAATTGACAAGGCAATTTGTCCACCTGAATTTTTACTTGGGACACATCCACTTGAGATGGGACTATTGGAAGCAATTTCCTTGGAAAAGGGATGTTTCCTTGGACAGGAGACAGTCTCAAGAATGTATAATCGAGGAAAACCCCGAACTAAATTAGTACATGTAAGTGGAGAGAATGTGGGGGAATTCACCCGATCTGAAGGGTTCCGTATTCTCACGAGTTCAAAGAATTCAGTATTGGCTATAATACCATTTAACCATGATATTTCTGAAGGTATGCAGTTAGTTGGGAACTACCCTCCCACACATTCACTGTAGATCTTCGTAGATCCTCTGGAATATGGTGACTAACCTCTCAATGGAGCTGATCGATACATATTCATTCGGTCCATGCTCATTCTTTCCTTCTGGTCCTAATTCTACTCCTGGAATTCCAAGAGACGTAAAGTAGCGAGTATCACTAGCGCCACCTAATTTCTCACCAATGTCAATAATTCTCATCCCACATTCTTCGGCTATAACCTTTAATCTCTGGGGAAGGTGACTCTTTGGGTCAACATAAACAGGGTCAATCGCCGCACTTATTTCGTAAGAGCCCACCAGTCCAGCATTATCAAAACTCTGCATAATGAGTTTGACCATCTCTTCATGGGAGTCACTTGATTTTAGCATAGCTCTGATATCGATTGTCAATTGAATATCTTCACCAATCTTCAGGATATTTGGGCAGATTGAAGAGCCGAACTTACTGGAGACAATTGGGAGATGTAGTGAGCCTATAGATGCTACTGCTGTCATTACTCGACTTAAACTAAGGTCGTATTCATGCTTCTCTCCATCTACTGAGTCATCAATGTACTTCACAGTCACTTTTTCAGGTACTGCATTTTCCTTGATTGAGCTACTTACAACTTGAACAACTGGTCTATTTACACAGAATTTTGCTGCGGCAATAAATGGGTGGATATCAGCTCCCAGAACAAATGCACTACTATGCAGAGTTTGGGATCCATTGCTTTGAACAGCTTTGAATTCCTTAGTTTCAATTTTGCCGATAGCAATGGACTTCTTTCTTTCGAATGAGTAGGTAATCCATGTTCCTCCTCTTCTCTGGGTCACGATAATATTGTTGCGACTGGGTTCTGCATTAATTACATAATCGGGGAGCAGATCTGCCTGTTTCAGGGATTCAACAATTACCGGCATTGACCCCTGACCTCCAACCTCCTCATCACCTGAAAGAGCTATGACTACTGTACCAATTTTGAGCGGATCTTCGAATGCCTTGAAGAACGCAACATCACCCCCTTTCATATCACTTGCACCTCTTCCGTAAAGACGATCTCCTTCAACAGCACCAGAGAAGGCAGGATAGTCCCATGTCTCACCTTCTGGAACTGGTACAACATCTAGATGTCCGAGAAAGAGAACAGTCTTTCCGCGAGTTTCTGATCGTTTGTACGCAACTAGCGGGTAAATTTCAGCATCAGTTCCGGGGTATGTGCAATTTGGCAATTCCAAAATTGTAAAATCCAATTCAACTGCTACATTCTTAGTGTAGTCCTTTGCTTTGGAATCTGGGAATTGATTGACATTGGGATTTATAGAGCTATCAATCTTCACCAAATTGCTGAGAAAATCTATTATTTCCATGATTTGAATTAAGTGATGGTTTATTTATCTGCCTTCCCTCCCAAGAGTACATTTTTTTCTGTTTAACTTTTTTATCTAGGACTTCTTAGAACCAATTATGGTTCTTGATATAATCGCGCAGAACTACACAATAGTTCTCATAGTTTCCGGACTCTTCGGATTACTCTTGGGAATTGATAGAATGTTCAAAAAACGGGATGAAGAAAATAAGGTCCTGCAAGGAATCGGATTCCTCTTCGGATTCATTCTTCTAATTATGCCAGCCATCATAATCTTGGGAATAAATGAAAAAGGAGTCTACTCAAATTACACCCTTCTACTCATGTTCTTGGTCGGATTGGCGCTTCTGGCAAGACCAATGAAAGACCTACCACTTGCAGTAACTCTCTCTGTAATTGTCGCACTAGGAGGATTTATAGGAATTGCAATCTTCTCTGGATCTGATGGTGCAGGTGATCTTCCTCTGACCCTTGTTGCCATCATTATGCTAGTTGTGGTATTTGCAATTCTTATTGCCACTATATTCATTGAGAAGGTATTAGATGCCGTACTAGTTGTACTCGGATGGGGACCACTCATTACAATCTTCTCCCTAACTAGCATTGCACAAGGTGTACTCATTTTGGCTCATATTACCAATCATTATGGGCTTCTCCAATATCTTGGGTTTGGACAATAGAAGATATAATCGTTTGAACTGAGAAAGAATCGTGAAACACTTCACTTCTACAACTTATCTCATAAATTTAAATTTCACCAGGACTCTCTTCATTTATCACAAAAAGCTTAATTCATGGCTTCCTCCAGGAGGTCACGTTGAAGCGAATGAATCTCCAGAAGAAGCTGCAAGAAGAGAAGTCAAGGAAGAGGTAGGAGTAGATCATCAGAGATATATTCTCAATTCAAATCATGGTAAACTCGATGGAAGAACTGAGTATATGATGCTACCTCACCGTCTCATACTGGAGAGAATTGAAGAAGATCATTTCCATATGGATTTCATCTTCTATGCTGTACTTGAAGAAAGTGATTTCAGTTCTCCAGAAGGTCTTATTATGCGGTGGTTTGCCCCTGAAGAAATTCAGGGTGAAACTAGCATATTTGATAATGTCAGAGACATGGCACTGCTAGGATTTAATTTCAAGGGCAAAGAGTTAAAATACGCGTAGAGTAGAGAATATAATGATAGAGCAGTACATTATACTAGCAATCTCTGTCCTCCTTATAGCAGTTTTTCTTTTTATCGGACACAGACTGATCGGATCAGGAAAACCCAAATTCACGGTTAGCTATCTACTTATGGCGATCGTCACTGCAATCTTGATCATAGTTGTGATAATTGCAGCTTCAGCAGTTGTTGGATTTCTTTCTACCTTACTCCCAGGTCTAGGAGGAATTATACCAATCCTTGGATTCGTTCTGGCTTCGTATATCGTCAAGATATTCCTAGTGAAGGAGCAATTCGAGAAATCAATGTGGATCACAATGATTGCATACGCACTCGTATATATTACAAATGCAGTTACGGTCTATCTAGGTTTTGGACAAATCATCTCATACATCTAAGCAACCATTTTGTCAATTGATTTTCTCGCTTTGGCGATTATCTCAGGTTCAATTTTTATGATCTGTTCAGGGAGGGGATCTTTTAGCGCTTGTAGAATATTCCGTAGACTGTTCTGTTTCATGTATGGGCACATCACACAACTTCCAAGGAATTCTCTATTTGGGAATTCAACTGCAAGCCTGTCAGCTAATCCACATTCAGTTGCAAGCATGTACTTCTTCTTTTCTGGGTTTTCCTTGATGAACGATATCATGTCTCCTGTACCACCAACCAAGTCGACCCGATCCAGAACGTCAGGAGGGCATTCAGAATGTGCGAGGACAATGACATCATCTCCAAAATTATTCCTGAATTCAGTGATGGATTCGGGTCTGATGTTGTCATGAACTATGCAAGTTGCGTCCCAGTCAATAATCTCCTTGTCAGTCACATTCCTTAGATAATTGGCCATGTTCTTATCTGGCAGAAAAATGATCTTGTCTTCTGGCATAGCATTGACTATCTTCTCCACATTGGCTGAAGTCACACAGATGTCAACTTCTGCTTTCACATCAGCGTTGGAGTTTACATAGAGAACTATAGGTACTCCTGGATATTTTTCCCGCAACATCCTGACATCTTCAGCAGTCACTCCATCTGCTAGACTGCAGCCAGCATCAACAGAAGGGACAATTACTGTTTTCTCCGGTGACAATATTTTTGCAGTCTCTGCCATAAAGACCACACCAGCGAAGAGAATGGTATCCGCATCTGTTTCTGCAGCTCTTTTCGAAAGACCAAGTGAGTCTCCAGAATAATCTGCGACTCCGAAGACAATGTCAGGAGTTTGGTAACTGTGTGCCAGAATTACGGTATTCTTCTCCCTTTTAAGCTTATTAATTTCTAAGGTGATTGGAGCTATAATCTCACAGTCTGTCCTGTCCCATCCTCTGTGGGATAATTTCTCGAGAAGGCGTGACGCCTCTTGCTGGATTTCCTCTTCTGAAAATTGCATAGAAGTCTCCTGAGTATAACAAGTCTAAGAGAAATTTAAACGAATGTTTAGTGTAGAACCAAAACAAGAAGTAGTACTGACTTCTATCATTCAATCATCCATATAGACAAAAATTCAGTTGCTAATGGCTAATTTTATCTGAATTAAGAATATGAATATGTCATGCTACCCAGATTCAGGATTAGGAAGGATGTCGAAAATTGGCTCCAGGAAGACATACCTTTCTGGGATCATAGCTCACAGCACCTCTTAGATTCAGAGGTCTTGATGGCTCATATCTATGCAAAACAATCTGGAATGATCTCAGGAGTGGAAGTTGCCAAGGAGGTCTTTTTTACCTTTGACGTTGAGGTAACTTTTTGCTTACCCGATGGCTCACTTGTTCAGGAAGGTGACAATATACTTCGACTCAAAGGGAAGCTCTCTGATATTGTGAGGGCAGAGAGAGTTGCCTTGAATATTCTGTCACATATGTCTGGAGTTACAACTAAGACACATCATATGGTGACGAAAGCTCATACAGAATCAGAAAATCACAATCTTAGAGTTGCTTGTACCAGGAAAACACTACCGGGTCTTAGACTATACCAAAAGTATGCAGTAGCAGTAGGAGGAGGAGATACCCACAGAATGGCACTGTCAGATATGATCATGTTGAAGGAGAATCATCTTATGGGTAGTCAGACTATCTCAGAGGCATTGTACAATTCTGCGACAAAGTCTTCATTCTCACAGAAGATTGAGATTGAGGTGGAGACCTTGGAGTCTGCCATCGAAGCAGTTGAGACAGGAATTCCTGATCTTGTTATGCTGGATAATTTCAAACCAGAAGATATTCCCACTGCAGTTCAAAAGATTAAAGAGGCAAATGACTTAACGCTTGTTGAAGCCTCTGGAAACATCACTGAGCAGAATATCGGAGAGTACGCCAAATCAGGAGTTGACATTATCTCCATGGGGAGTTTAACACATTCTGTAAAAGGTTTGGATATTAGTTTACGAATACTAAATTAACAAGAGCCGCAACTTCCGCCGCCACAACCACCTGTACCGCAACCATCCGTACCACAACTTCCGCCAAGCGCTGAGAGGTCAATATTGGAATTAGTGATTCTGAAGCCAGGTTTGTCCCCTCCTTCGTAGTCGATTGAAGCACCTTCAACATATGGAAGAGAGATCCTGTCAACAACAACTTTTAGACCATTTGCTTCAATTTCACTGTCCTCAGAATTCTGGTGGTTATCTAAAGCCATTCCATAAGCAATTGATCCACATCCACTCTGCAGATATACTCTGATGAACAACTCTTCAGGATTTGCCTGTGCATCTAATACTGCTGTGATCTGGGATCTAGCCTCATCAGTTAGGGTAATGTCCTTTAATTCAGTTACTGTCTCAGTATTTTCCATAGTCACAAGTCGATTTTATTATTTATAAAACAATAGATCAGTGAAACTATTAACATATTTAGGGGAATTATAATGAAGTAAATCGCTAATCTTTAAACGTCAAGTTCACCTTCTATACTAGGTTTAATGATTGAAACTGAATTACCTTCACGAGAGCAGATGATCGATGAGATCAAGCAGAATAATTCGTTTGATGTAGTTGTGATTGGAGGAGGCATAACCGGAGCAGGAATTGCTAGGGATGCAATGCTTCGAGGTCTAAGAGTGTGCCTATTAGACAAAAGTGACTTCTCTGGAGGTACCTCTTCCCAGAGTTCTAAGCTTCTTCATGGTGGTCTTCGCTATCTACAGAATTATGAATTTTCTCTTGTAAGGGAAGCGGCTCTTGAACGAGCACGGAACTTGGAAATGGCTCCACATCTATCTAAAATTTACAGATTTGTCGTTCCGCTCTACAAATGGAGCAAGACCCCAAAATTCCTCCTAAGGATGGGATTGATTCTCTATGATATTTTGGCCTATCCAAAGTCAATTGGAAGTCATAAAAATCTAGGGGCTAAAGGCATTGTCAAGGAGTATCCATTTCTTAAGAATGATCAGCTTGTGGGTGGAGCATATTATCACGACATAAGGACAAATGATTCCCGCCTTACACTTGCCAACATTCAATCTGCAACTTCTGGACATGCAATAGCCCTGAATTATTTCAAGGTAAAAAGTTGGGAGAGAGTGGATGATGGAGTACGTGTTGATGCGACAGATCTTGAGACCTCTGAGAAATTTGAAATTAAGACTAAAGTACTTGTAAATGCTTCAGGTCCTTGGTCAGAGGATGTTGAGAAACTTGGGAAAGACTTCGAAGGTGATATGAAAATTCGGAGGACGAAGGGGACTCACATTACTATCCGACCTAAATTTGATAATTTTGCCATTCTAATCGTCAATGATGATAACAGACCTATATTCCTCATTCCGTGGGATGAGTTTACAGTAGTCGGGACTACTGATGACGAATGGAAGGAGAGCAATGAATCAGTCAAGGCAAGTAAAGAAGATGTAGACTATATTCTCAGTGCATTGAATCGGCTCTTCCCAAAAGAGAATTACACCTACGATGATATTTACTCAACTTGGGCTGGTCTCCGCCCTCTTGTTTACCAATCAGGTAAGGATGAGAGGAAGACAAGTCGAAATCACACCATTCATAATTATGGAGATGTCATTTCCATAGCAGGTGGAAAGCTCACCACATACAGAGAAATGGCAAAACAAACTGTTGATAAAGTTCTGAAGAATTTGGGATTACCTATTTCTAAGCACAGGTGCGTCACAGCTAATCTCCCTCTCTGGTCTGCAGCGTATGCTGATTATGAGACCTTCTCCTCTGAAACTAATAATTTACTGAAGACGAAGTACAATCTCAGTGATGATACAGCGAAAACGCTTATCGAATTCTATGGTGAGGCAACTGAACTCATAACCAATCTCATTGATGAAGATCAGTCACTTGCAGAAAGATTGGAAGATGACCTCCCATTTATCAAAGCTCAGGTTGTTCATGCAGTTAGGCATGAATATGCACTCAATCCAGTTGACGTACTGAGACGCAGGTTCCAGATAGCATTTTGCAAGGGGAATGGTTTATCCTCACTTGATACAACAATTGACTTGATGGCTAGAGAGCTCAATTGGGATGTAGATAAATCAGATGAGATGAAACAGAAGTATATTGACTATGTCAATGAATTCATGGCTGTACCTAAGTAAAATGAAATTCAATACCGTAGTGCAATATTTTCATACGTTTCTGTCCAGAGGTAAGTGAGGTATTGAACCTGATTATATATGTAAACCATTTATGAGGTAGTCTTCTTCGCTTTTGCCAATTGAATAATTGAGTTCACGGGCATAAATTACTTGCTTATGGTATATCAATTAGAGTTGCGTCTAGCCTTTTGCATCCTATTATCAGATGTCTCCACCAATAATCCAAATTTAGAATATCTGTGAAATTGGTATGAAATTAGTTTCTATAAGAAATCAAAAAATAAGTTTCTGCGGTATCTCTGATTATTCTTTGCTATTTTACCTTCATAGATTCACGTTTTCATTTGTTGTGAATATTGTGATTTACATGGCTCTTCTTATATAATATATTTCGGATTATTGATTATTTTCTTCACTAAGAAGTTAAATAGTACCAAGATTATACTAAATTGTGCAGGTCACTGAGAACGCAAATTTGGAGTACGCGGGTGCAGCGCGAAAACAACAGCAAAAGCTTGTGCAGGATTTCTACAGGACAACTAGTGACAAGCCTGTTGTCTACCTCTTTGTCGGAGGAAACCCTGCGGAGCTTTTGAGAAGCATGGGTTTCCAAGTCTACATGCCTGAGATAACAGCTCTTACTATGGCTATCAGGCATCAATCATTGGAGTATATTCTAAAGGCTGAGTCGATTGGTTATGGACTAGATGTCTGTGGTTATGTCAAGACAGATATCGGGCTCACACATCTTTCTGGAGGAGAGACAGATATGGGAAAGATCCCACGTCCAGACCTTCTCGTTTGCAACTATTCTGGTTGCTCTGTTTATGGCAAGTGGTGGGAAGCCTTAGCGGAGTACTACAAAGTCCCTCTCATCATGCTTGACGTACCATACCAACGCTTCGATAAACCCCAGAAGGAGGATCTCGAATACATCATCGGCCAGATGAAGGACATGATTGAGAAGGTTGAGAAACTCTTTGATGTAACTTTTGATATCAATGAGCTTAAGAGGACACTCAAACTTTCGAGAATTGCAGAGGATGGGTGGGGACGTAGCTTCGAATTGGCAAAACACAAACCTTCCCCTATCGATGCATACTTTGAGTCTATCTTCTACATGTTTCCGATCAATTCTCTCCGAGGAACGCAAGAGGCCGTGGATTTTTATAAATTATTAAATTTAGAATTAGATGAAAGAATAGCAAATGGTATTGGTCCATCCGGAGAGGAAGACGTCCGTATTGTCATCGAAGGTGTTCCTCCATATCCAGGATACAGATCCTTCTGGAATATGTTCAAGAAATGGAATGCAGTCTCAGTAGCGGCAACCTATCCCAAAGTTGGAGGAATGTTTGACATGAAGGATCTCCGGCACGATCCTGCTCGACCCTTCGAGAGCATAGCTAAGTACAGCCTCTACAGTTACTGCAATCTCTCATGGGATTTCCGTAGAGAGACGATCAAAAACTACCTCAAGGAGTTTGATGCAGAAGCCCTTGTTATACACGGAATTAAAAGCTGCCGCAGTTTCACTGCTGGCCAAGGTGATCTCAGGGACTATGTGATCAATGATTTGGGATACCCAGCCCTCTACGTAGAATCTGATCACCAAGATCCAAGGTATTGGGCGGAGGCTCAAATACTCAACAGAGTTGATGCTTTCTTTGAATCACTCAAGATGAAGAGGGAATAACATTATGACGAAAGACAAGCTATATGTCGCAGGAGTTGATGTGGGTAGCACCACAGCTAAGGCAATAATAATTGATTCTGAAAAGAACATAGTTGGGAAATCTCTGCAGAATGTCTCTCCCAGAGTAGCAGAAGACGCGGAAACTGCATTTGACAAAGCATGCAATGATGCAGGGATAAGACAAGACCAAGTTGCTTTGATCACAGGGACAGGATACGGGAGGCTCAAAGTGAGATTCGGAAGTCTAATCGTGACGGAAATCTCCTGCCATGCTAAGGGGTCTCAATTTATGTTTCCCGGTACAAGGCTTACCCTTGATATTGGAGGACAAGACACCAAAGCTATCCGTCTTGGACCCAATGGAGACATCATTGACTTCAGCATGAATGACAAGTGCTCTGCTGGAACGGGGAGATTCCTTGATGTCTGTGCTGACGCTTTAGGATTCTCTGTATCTGAGCTTGGACCACTCTCTGAAAAATCAGTACGTCCAACGAAAATCACGAGTACTTGCACTGTTTTCGCAGAGACTGAGGTATCGAACCAATTGGCTCGGGGACGAAAACCAGAAAATATCGTCAATGGTCTCCATCACTCTATTGCGGAGAGATCACTCTCCCTCATGCGGAGAGTTGGTATTGTGGACGAGGTCACATTTACAGGTGGAGTTTCCCGCAATACAGGTATGGTCAGGGCTCTAGAGGAGAAACTTGGAACGAAAATAAATGTCTCTCCATTGTCTCAGTGGTTCGGTGCAATTGGTGCAGCGCTCTTTGCTTTGGAAGAGGTGAATAAAGGAAAAGAGCACATGTTCAAGCAATTGGAGGTAAATTCATGATTACTGTAGGAATCGATATCGGTACTGGTTCAACCAAAGGTATCGTACTCGAAGACAATAAGAAAATAATCGGTCGGTCACTCGCACCCACAAAGGGAACTCCATCTGATATGGCTTCTCGTATCCTCAAAGAAGCAGTTGAGAATAGCAAACTCAGCATCGATGAGGTCGATTACGTCGCATCTACTGGTTATGGTCGTTACATGATGGAGGAGCGAAAGATTCAGATCAGCGATCTCACAACCACAGGAAGAGGTGCTCGCTTTCTCTACGAAAAATTCAATCCTGAGTTTATCCTTGATATTGGAACTCAATCTTCACGCACTCTAAAGATAGATGAGCGAGGGAAAATCGTACAGTTCAAGATGAATGAGAGATGTGCCGCGGGTAGTGGTAGATTCATTGAACGTTGCTCCAAATATCTCGAGATACCTATGGAGGATATTTCAGAAACTGCCCTTAAGGGAGAAAATCCCCAACGAATATCCAGCGTCTGTGCGGTGTTATCAGAAACAGAGATTATCAACCATGTCTCCCTTGGAACTCCTGTGGACGATATCCTCATGGGGGTATTTCTCAGTATTGCAGATCGAGCATCAACACTATTACGTAGACTAAAGATGGACAGTGATGTCTACCTTGCAGGTGGGCTCGTACATATGCCCGCAATGAAAAAGGCTCTTGAGGAAGTCCTCGACTACAAAGTTCACTCAAACCCTGATGCCCACTATGCAGCTGCGATAGGTGCTGCTCGGCTAGGTTACCAGAGACTCTTAAAACAACAAACAATTGCACAATGATCCTTAGAGGAAATAATTATGTCAGAATACACATTCAAAGAGAAGTTTAAACCCAAGCCAAGCGATGAATTCAATTTTGAAGAGATCATCTATGAGAAGGACCCAGAAAAATTCACTGCAAAGGTGACGATTAACAGACCACAGGTGTACAATGCCTACTCCACCAAGACACTTCGAGAGATGTCGGAGGCATTTCTTGATGCATCCTGGGATGATGGAGTAGGAGCAGTCATACTTACCGGTGTAGGTGAGAAAGCATTCTGTACAGGAGGTGATGTGAAAGAGTACCAAAGCATCTTCACCCAAAAACCTAGGGACTATTACAAGTGGATGGCTCTCTTCGTCGAAGCCCACGAAAGATTTAGGAATATGGGTAAACCTACAATTGCCCGTATCAATGGAATCGTTGCAGGAGGTGGCAATGAATGGAATATGGCATGTGATCTCGCAATCGCTGCCGACCATGCTACTATCAGACAGGTTGGAACTAGAGTGGGGTCAGTGGCAGCAGGAGGTGCAACTCAGTGGCTCCCTATTATCGTCGGAGATCGGAGAGCAAGAGAGATCCTCTTCCTTAATGAACCCATTCCAGCCAATAAAGCATTAGACTGGGGACTCGTGAACCAAGTTGTCCCATACTCTGAGCTGGATACAGCTGTCGAGAAGATGGCATCCAAGTTGGTCGATAAGTTTGCTGAATGTGCTCGTTATACCAAGGAACAGGTTAATTTCTGGAAGAATTTAGCATGGAATCAGACGATAAATCATGCCAAGGAATGGCTCACTCTTCATTACGCCAGTTGGGAACCATACGAAGGAATGACTGCCTTCGTCGAAAAGAGGCAGCCAGAATACAGGAAAATAAGAGAGATTGCACGTGATGGAGGATCCTCAGAGTTCATGTGGGGACCCCCGACTCACACATGCAGCTCTTGTGGTACAAAAGGTATTCCGAAAAACTTTAGCCACTGTGGTCTCTGTGGAGCCGAGATCTAGGGTAGAGAGCATGAGTAAGATCACGAAAATCGATGAGTTGAGCAAGGATCTTATCCCAGACAACAGTGTCGTGGCGATTGGAGGAGTGCATTCTCACAATGTTCCAATGTCCCTTGTCCACCAAGTTATCCGACTAGGAGTAAAGAATCTCACCCTTGTGGGATCAATCTCAGCGGGACTACCTATTGATATTCTTGTTGGAGCAGGTACCGTTCAACGCATTCTCGCTCCGTATGTTGGTATGGAAATGTGGGGTCTCGCACCTATGTACCGGAAAGCAGTACAATCTGGGTCGATCGATGCACCTGAAGTTTGTGAGGCATTCCCGATCTACTCACTCAGAGCAGCAGCAAATGGGATACCCTTCCACCCCTTCCCCGAACGCGTGCATGAGTTTGATGATATCCCAAGCCAATCAGATCTCTACAAGAAGATTACTGATCCTTTCACAGGGAAGGAAGTCTACACTGTACAATCTTTGTCTCCAGATATCGCATTCATACATGTCCAGAAAGCAACTGCATCAGGAGATTGTGTCCATCTTGGATCTGTAGTTAGCGACCGTCTGATGGCAGAAGCTTCTAAATATACCATAATAACCTGTGACGAACTGGTGGATGAGGTCGATCGAGATATGGTCACTATCCCCTCATTCATGGTTGACAGGGTAATCCCACTTAAGGGTGCAGCCTTTCCCACCAGCTCTCATGGACTCTACAGATATTCAGAGACAGAAATTCTGAACTACTTGAAGGCATGCAGGACACAGGAAGGATTTGACACTTACATAAATTCACTTGGAGCTTCCGAGAAAGAATATCTTCAGACCAAAGAGTTACCTCATAATTTCGAGGGGCAACCTAACTCAGGCAAGTACACAATGAGTGAACTTGTTGCCTGCATCTTTAGCCGAGACATCCGTGATGGAGAGGTAGGAATCTGTGGAGCGGTGGCTGATATACCAATGGCTGCAATGAGACTGGCAGAAAGGATGCACGCACCAAATATGCGATGGATATCAGGAGGTTCTGGATATGTCTCCCCTCGTAGACTAGTTCCCTCCTCGACTGATTTCGAGATGTCGATCAAAGCTGATGCCAGACTCTCCATGGATGAAGTTATAGCTATCGAGATGACAAAGATAGATTTCTTCTTTGCTGGTGGATTGCAGATCGATGAGGAGGGGAGCACAAATCTCGGTGGAATTCCAAAGGATGGTGGATGGAAACTCAGAGGACCCGGTAGTGTTGGTCTTCCATTCCTACCAAGAGCAGGTAGAAGTTACCTCTATAGCCTAAACCACACAAACCGGACGCTCGTAAAACAAGTAAATTATATCAGTGGTCCTGGCCATTTCTACGAAGATGGAGGACCAACACTGCTTATCACAAATCTGTGCGTCTTCGAGTGGGATGGTGGCTGGAGCTTACAGTCACTTCATCCCGATGTCACTTTGGAACAGGTCGAAGAGGCCACCGCTTTCGATTTCAAGAAACCAGAGGAAATCCCACAAACCAAGCTACCGAGTGAGGAGGAACTCAGAATCCTTCGTGAAATCGATGTATTTGGGGTGCTGAAATGAGGTATGTACTTGTCATCGGAGCAGCTGGAGGAATCGGAGAAGGAACTCTAAAAGTCCTGCTCAAGAATGGATATTCCCCACTCGCTGCAGATTTGAAATTTCCAAGGGAGATGACTGTACCAATATATACCGTAGACGTCTCTAATATGGAATCCGTAGATACTCTATTTAGCACCATTGAAGATCAGAAAATATTACTTTCTGGCGTTGTTAATCTTGCAGGTATTACAAGAGATAAGACCCTCTTGAAGATGGATGAGAAGCAGTGGGATCAGGTGCTAGCTATTAATCTCACGGGTAGTTTTCATGTTGTGAAACGAGCAGCTGAACACATGCGGGAGAGTGGTGGGAGTATGGTCTTTGTCGGATCCACTGCAGCATTAAACGGAAATTTCGGACAGGTAAATTATGCTGCATCGAAGGCAGGTATTCAGGGTTTAGTCCGAAGTTCGGCAAGGGAATTGTCAAAATATGGTATTCGCGTAAACTGTGTCATTCCTGGATTTATAGATACAGAAATGACCAGAAAAATTCCGACAGAGAGGATCCAAGATTTAAGGAAGAGAATACCACTCGGGCGCCCTGGTCAACCAGAGGAAGTAGGCAATCTTATAGAATTTTTGGTCAGCGACCGTTCATCGTACATAACAGGTGCATCAATGTTGATTGATGGAGGGATGAGAATGTGATACTGCGAATGATGTAATTCAACCCCGCCCATAGTCATAACACTTTGCTACATCACTTAGACTTAAGTTCTATATCTTGGGATGACTCATATGGGTCATTTTCAAGTGATCTCACTTGGAATAATTCCTTTTCTATTCGTCTTCATTGGATTGGAGATGGGGAAAAGGGGTATGAAAAACTGGATACTTCGAAAGTATTATCATATTTTATTGTATGGTCTCTTAGCTTTGGATGGGATAATTCTAGAATCTGCATATGAGATTATTTTATCCATAGCACTCTTCTTCTCTATTGCCTTAGCTCTGACTCTTCTGACATCATTCGATTTCAACTCAATAATTAAAAGCGGGGTCAGGGATGGTGAGAAATACCTCGCCCTTCAGATTAATAATGGTCTTACAATAGTGATCAGTATACTCATCCTATTCCTGCTAGGGCGATGGGTATTTGTTCTAACTACCCTTGTTCTGGCATTGGGAGATGGGTTGGGTGAGCTTATTGGCAGACCTTTCGGGAGGATCAAGTATAAATTGCTCAGTACAAAGAGTGTAATAGGAAGTTTGGCAGTTCTGCTCGGAGCTCTAACAAGCCTCTTCATAGTAAATTATCTCTTCGACTTATCCATATCACTGACAATTTTGATTCTCTATGCAATATCCTATACTATTTCTGAAGCAGTGGCATTTACTGCAACAGACAATCTATTTCTCCATGGTGTTTCCATTGCAATCTACTATATTCAACAAATCTAAGACTAGTGTCACTCTGCATTGGATGAGTTCACAACGACCTAACGATCAAATACTTCTCGAAAATGGTAAATAGTAGTTCAATTTCTTAAAAAATATGGCAAAAAAAATGAAGGCTGCAGTCCTCGTTGAAAAGCACAAACTCGAGGTTCAAGAGGTCGATATACCATCTCCTACCGCTGATGAGATTCTTATTAAGGTAGTAGCCTGTGGGATTTGTCACACAGACGAGGGATACATCGAAGGAGTGCGAACGTACAAACCTCTCCCACTCATCCTAGGGCATGAAGCTAGTGGGCATGTCCACGAGTTGGGAGAAGCAGTGAGTGAATTCGAGGTCGGGGATCCTGTGCTCATCCCACCAGTTCTCACTTGTGGCAAATGCAGGTACTGTCTTGCAGGTAAGGAGACCCTCTGCAGTAAGCAGGAGATGCTCGGTAACCACATTGATGGAGCCTTTGCAGAGTATATTACAGTCAAAGCGAAAGATGTGGTCAAGATTCCAGAAGGGTTATCACTCACAGACCTCTCAATTGTATCAGATGCCGTAGCAACACCTTACCATGCAGTTTACAATAGAGCTAAGGTGAAACCAGGAGATGTGGTTGTGGTTATCGGTTGTGGAGGTGTCGGAATCAATGTAGTTCAATTCGCAAGCATCATTGGTGCAAAGGTCATTGCAATCGATTTGCAACAAGCAAAGTTGGATCTAGCCAAAGAATTAGGTGCAGATCTTACAATCAATCCGTCTGAGGGAGACCCTAAGCAAATTCTCAAGGGATTGGGAGGCGCAGATATCGTCTTCGAGGTAATTGGGAATCCAACTACTCAACAACTAGGATTTGATCTTCTTGGGGCAGGTGGAAAGCTGGTACTCGTTGGCTACTCTCCCAAAAAGTGGGATGGCTTTAGATCTGGGAAGATCATGTTCAGGGAGCTGGAAATCATTGGTAGTTTGGGTTGTCCCCCGAGAGAATTTGGAAGGATCCTTCACATGATAGAGAAAGGGATGATTAAACTGGAACCTCTGATCACTCACCGTTTCCCACTTGAAGACATCGAAAAAGCTTTCGAGGTTCTTCGAGGTGGAGAGGGTATTAGAACCATCGTCGTTATGGATAAGTAAGGAATGGATCCTGAAAATAAAAGCAGAAGTGAAATTTTAGACAAATCCCGAGTACATTTTCCCTCGATTCCAGAAAACTATAAATCCCATACAATTTCTGTTTATTTGTGACAAAGCAACGCACCATCATCCCCCTCCTCGGAGACCTTACAACTGCCGTCTATGATGTGAATTTCGATCAGGTCATGAAGTGGAAGGAGGCGAATCCAGGTAAGAAAGTAATCGCAACTTTTCCAGTGTACGTCCCTCATGAGTTCATCTATGCTTACGGACACCTCCCTATTAATATCTATGGAGGAGGTGAAGAAGTCTCAATCAGTCATGCTGATGCTATCTTGGGTTCATTTATTTGCAGTATTTCGAAATCGACGACTGAACTCATGCTTAGCAATGACAAATTCAATGAGGTGATTGATGGATTCGTTTTTCCTTACATCTGTGATGTCTCACGTAATCTTTCAGGGATATTCGGAAGGAAGCTTGATAAGCCAGCATACATGCTTCATCTAGCCCAGAACGTTGAATCCAAGCACTCACTTACCTTCCTTAAGAAGGAGTATCTTAGAATGTTAAAAGCACTCTTTCCTGATGAGGAGCTGGATACAGAAAGCCTCCGAGATGCAGTGAGATTATATAATCGCAACAGGGAACTCTACTACGAAATCTACAAATTCCGTTCTGAGAAGCCATGGGTGTTTGATCTGGGAGAACTCTACAAGCTCATGAGGGTCGGATCCAATCTCGATGTAGTAGAGCACAACCGATTATTGGAGGAGAGATTAGAGACCTATAAGAAGAAGGATGGAATCGAGAGAGATGCGATTCGAGTAGTTGTAACTGGAAACTTCTGCGAGCAACCACCTCAAGATATTATCAGTCTAATTGAACAGGTTGGCTGCTATGTAATCGATGACGACTTCATGATTGGTCGCAGATTCTTTAAAGAACCCGTTAATGCAGATGCAGATGATATTGTACTTGAACTTGCTAAGCACTACATCAATAAGGGTGCAAAGATAGCCATTCGATTCCACAAAGGCGAGAAAGGTGAGCACATCCTTAAGCGGGTGGAGGACGCTAAGGCTGAAGGAGTGATTTTCCTGACAGCCAAATTTTGCGAACCAGCTCTTGATGATCTAGTTCTCATGCAGCATGCATTAAGTGCTAATAATATCCCGAATGTCCATATTGAGTTTGAGGTGAGGGGATCTGGTTATGAGAACATTAGACTCTCTCTGGAGACGTTTGTAGAGTCTCTACTCTTCGATTAGGTGAATATATGCACCCAGCAGAACAACTCAAAAAAGAGCATCAAAATATCCTTAGGGGAGTCAAACTCCTTAATGTTACCGTGGAGCATGTGGAGGACGGATCAAAACTGCAGAATGAGATTAGTCTCCTCATAGATTTCTTCCGTAGTTACGCAGATCAGGGACACCACGCCAAGGAGGAGGAGATCTTCTTCGAATATCTCTACAAAAAAGACGAGTCCTTTAAAGGGGAGTTTTCTCCGATCGCTACGTTCAGAGATGACCATATACGTGGAAGGAAAATTATATCACGTATCGAGAGAGTAGATGAAGACTACCCATTCCGTGTTAATGATTATTCAATGATGTTGAATCGTCACATAGAGATGGAAGACGAACTCTTTCCTATGATTATCGAGGACAATCTGAGCGAGGTGGAGATCCAAGCAATGAGTGAAGAATTCGCCACTGCAGATGCCAAACGAGATCTTGCTTCTAAACTCTCGATCCTTGACAAGGTTGAAGTCTTTCTGATATAGAATATTATTAGAATTAGTACAAAAATACATTCACTCATCAAATTCATCATTACCCAATAATGATCCATCCAAGGAAGAGGATAGATGATCACGTTATTTTTACATCAGAAGGCATTTATTTCCGAGAAAATTTTATCAGTTAATGGATAAATTAACCTTCAAGATTCTTCTGTTAGGGGATAGAGCAACAGGTAAGACATCAGTTGTTCGGAAGTTTGTCCATGAGAAATTTTCTCGGGAGTACTTAGAAACTATAGGGATGGAACCCTACAATCAGTACGAGACTATTGACGATACGGATATCCGCTTCTCAGTATGGGACATTGCAGCAAGGGAGAACTTCAAACCTTTGCGTAGTTTCTTCTATAAAGGAGCTAAGGGGGCGTTAATTGTCGTTGATCTCGCACGCAAGGAGACTCTTCAGAATGTAAGCAAATGGGTACAAGAGGCACTCTCATTCTTTAAAAAGCAAGCATTCATTCTAGTTGGGAATAAGATGGATTTGGTGGATCAGATCCAAATTACGGACAATGAACTCCAAGTAGCTGTTGGTAAGCTACCTCAGTGCATAGGTTACATCAAGACCTCTGCACTAACTGGGGACAATATCAGAGAGGCCTTCTTGAAACTTGGCAAGAATATCTTAGATAGTTAATGGAATACCCTCAATTGCGTTTAAATCCTTGAAAGAGTATTTTTGGAATCTACTATCACAGATTCATGAGTTCATTCATAGCTTGGATTTCGAATCTATTTGCTGAACTTCATTGGTCTCTTAGAGGTTGAGTTTTATCTAAAATAAAAATTGCGTATAGGCTTCCCTATACGCCAAATGTCAATAAACAAATAGTGTTTATAGATGCTCATGGATGGATTGATTACTCAGGGGTAAAAGCAAAACTCAAGAAGAATCCCATATTTCAGAAAGTGCGACTAGATCAATCATCTTTACCAACTTCATACTTTAGATGAAAGCAATTATTGAATTTACTTACTACTCCTCGTCCTCACTGTACGGGATACCGATGCTCTTGGGTGCTCGTGCCTTGCCAATTACTCCTGCCAGAGCAAGAATGGTCACGATGAAGGGAATCATCTGATAGAACTCAATTGGGACGACAAATCCCTTGATACCACCAGCACTTAAGTCGATACCAAAAGCAAAGAAGAATCCAAAGAGTACGGAAGCAAGTGCACCACCTATTACTGTCCACTTTCCAAATATCATCGCTGCCAATGCCAAGAATCCCTTACCACCTGTCATTCCACTGATGAATTTGTTGGACACACCAATAGAGAGGATAGTACCACCAAGTCCACCAAGAGCTCCTGAGAGAGTTACAGAGATGTACTGATAGAGTCTGACATTTACACCAGCTGTTGCAGCAGCTTGTGGATGCTCGCCGATCACCCTTATCCTGAGTCCGTACTTCGTCTTAAAGAGGAAGAAATGACAGATTGGAACGAGGAAAATTGCGATGTAGACCAGTGGATTGTGCCTATTGAGAGCGTTGAAGATATCAGGTAGCCACCGAAACACTCCTCCTATTCCTGGTACATCATAATAATTCGAGAGAATAAGAAGGCTGTAGAAATCACCAATGAATGGAATCTTTGTGATATCTACAGGGGAGAATGACTCAACCTGTGCAGATCTTGCAGGTTCCCATATCGCTCTGTTAAGAACTTCTGTGACCCCAAGCGCAAGGAGATTTACTGCAACTCCAGTCACCACTTGTTCGGCTTTGAAGGTAATTGTCAGTAATGCATGGAAGAATCCGAGAAGAGCACCTGCAAAAATACCTCCAAGAGTGGCTAACCATATGTTTCCAGTGGTGTAAGAGATGAAAACTGAGAACCATGCACTCCAAATAAGTATACCTTCCAGACCTATGTTGATTACTCCGGCGCGCTCATTGAATGTAGCACCCACAGCAGTGATCAGTATAGGAACACTTAGTGATACTGTAGATCTCAGCATTGTCGTATCGATAGATTCTCGGAAGACGAAGATATTTAGTGCATAAAGGTTGTATACCTTTCCAAGCCCTAGGGTTGCGGACAGGATCCAGAGGTACACGACAAGGATCTCGAAAGCTATCAGGAATGACAGGATTGTCTTCACAAGACTGATTCCATAGATTTGTTTGCCTAATTTTTTGATCTGAGCAAAATCTGCTACCATTATATTTCACCTCCTTCTGTGTCCTCTCCCCCGGTACCTCCTCCATTATCCTGACTCATTCCATTTACCTCACTCTCAACATTTCTTGGTCTGGAGATTTTCTCTGTAAGGGAGACCAGTTTGCTACTTATAAGAGGAGCAGCAATGAAGATAATAAGTGCAGACTGGAGTGTGAATATCAGAAATTTCGAGATATCTGTACTGGATTCCAGATTGAGACTTCCCTGCTTGAGGTATCCGAAGAGAAGGGCAGAGATAACAATCCAAAGTGCAGAATTTCCTGCAACAAGTGCTACAGCAATTCCATCAAATCCGAGTGTACCCTCACTGTTGAAAATATACTTGTGGTAATTTCCCTGAACTTGAAGTGCTCCTGCCAATCCAGCAAGTCCTCCGCTGATCATCATGGATGAGATAATCGCGAAATTAGTATTGATACCGGATGACTTTGATGCAGATATATTCTCACCTACTGCTCTAAGCCTGTATCCGTAGCGAGTCTTCTCGACGAGATACCAGATGATAATTGCGGAAAGTATCGTGGGTACTATCGACCAATCCAGAAATGTGGAGAATGAAGAATTTATTAGAGGTATTTCAGCACTTTTTGAAATTGCTGAAGTCTGACCATAAGCATCACCAGTGGATTTGTCGACAAATGGAGAATAGGTCTGAGATACCACAAGGTACCGGACGAATGAGAGAGCGATTTGGTTCATCATAATGGTAACAATGACCTCATGAGCACCAGTTTTAGCTTTTAGAACTCCAGGTATGCCACCCCAGATTATACCTGCAAGAACTCCAACTAGCATAGTTGCCGGGATCATGATAAGAGGTCTATTCATGAATTGGAGAGCCTGAGTTTTGGGGACAATATTTGAAGCAAATATCCCTGCAGCTGCACCTCCTACCATCATCTGACCTTGACTCCCGATATTGAACAGTCCTGCTTTGAATGCTATTGCAACAGAAAGTCCAGTGAGAATAAGAGGAGCTGTCCAGAAGAAGATTAGAGCAACCATTTTTGGTTTCCTAAGAGGTTCGAAGAAGGTCTTGTCCATAACGAGGAATATGTCGACACTGGTTCCCAAAATATTCAAGACGAGGATGAGAATGATCATTGCAAGAAAACTCAATCCGAAGGATACAGCCAGAACAAGAATTCGTCTCCTCCTGGAGTCCGCTGCTAGGGCACCAATATTTAAGCTCATTCTTCTCCCTCCTTTCCACCAATCATGAGATGCGAAAGCCTTTCCATACCTATTTCCTCGATAGTGCCATCTGCGACAATCTTTCCGGAGTACATAACTAAGAGCCGATCGGATAAGGTCAGAACTTCATCAAGATCTGAGGAGACGAGGAGAACTCCAGTTCCTGAATTTCTCAACTTAATTATCTCCTCGTGAATCTTCTGCATAACACCAATATCCACACCACGGGTAGGTTGATTGATGACAAGTACTCTTGGATTTTTCGTGATCTCACGACCTACAATCACCTTCTGCTGATTTCCTCCGCTTAGATTTTTCATTTTTGTCTCCGAACTTGGTGTCTTGACATTGAATCGATCTATGACTAGACGAGCTAATTTACCTAAGAGATTGATGGGGATAGTGAACATACTGAGAAAACTTCTTTGCTGAGTTTCACCGGTTGCGACCTCTGCATCTGTCTCGAGATCTTGGTAGGCAAGCCAAATATTTTCTGATACTGAGAAATTGGGGATCATCCCCTCCTTATTCCGATCTTCGGGAATATAGCTTATAGCATGCTTAAGTCGCTCCATAATTGAAAGATTGTTTAGAACAGTTGCTTTTTCACCTTCGATCATTGCTAAAAATCCATCACGGATCTTCTCCATCCCGATAATTGATGACACAAGTTCACTTTGACCATTTCCTTGCACTCCAGCTATACCAAGAATTTCATTCTTATGCAATTCAAACGACACCCTGTCAACAGCATTCTTCCCAGAAAATTTGTCTATGACCTCAAGATCCTCGACTTTAAGAATTACATCGCCGGTAGGTAAGTCTTTTCGATCAAGTTTTCGCTGAACACGGTAACCTACCACCATCTCTGCAAGACTCTCTCTTGATGCTTTGTTTGGGAGAGTCTCACCAACAACCTTACCTTGACGCATGACAACAATCCTGTCAGCAACCTCTAGAGGTTCATTTAATTTATGGGTGATGAAGAGAATGGATTTGCCAGCTTCACGGAGTTTCCTCATTGTCGCAAATAATTCCTGTGACTCCTTCGGAGTCAAAACAGCAGTAGGCTCATCAAGAATCAATAATTCTGAATTTCGGTACAATTGTTTGATGATTTCAACCCTTTGCTTCAAGCCAACAGATAAATCTTCAACGAGTGATTCTGGATGAATAGGCAGTCCATAGTCCTCTGAGATTTGACGCACCTTCTCTATTGATGCCTTCTTATCTATGACGAAGCCATATTTTGTTATTTCATCTCCTAGAGTGATATTCTCGTAAACAGTGAAAGGTTCAACCAGTTGGAAGTGCTGGTAGACCATCCCTATCCCTAGCTCCATCGTGAATCTGGGGTTAACCAGATCAGTCCCTGTCAACGCACCTGATTCTATGTTATTCCTGAACCAATCCTCATCGATGGAAATACTTCCAGAATCTGGTCTGTAGAGACCAGAGATAACCTTCATGAGGGTTGACTTTCCTGCCCCATTCTCTCCAAGAATTGCCAGTATTTCACCAGGATAGTACTCCATAGAGACATCATCTAGCGCACGAACACCTGGGAAATACTTTGAGACATTATTTATCGTCAGAATAGGGGTGCGGCTACCAGAATATGGAGTTTTTATATCTACACTGCTCACTACGTGTTCTTAAGTACATAAGATTTAAGATTGTAGATTCAACGAAATAATTTTCTTTGAATTCTAAGAATTTAGAATAATTTCTTCTTTCTTGAGATGTATACCATTGCAACAATTCCAAAGAAGATTGGAACTAATGCAACAGGTGCAGGATTAGACTCAGATGCAGTTACATCAGTGGAAGGAAGCTCAGAAACAACTATGGTACCATCGATGATATCAGATTTGATCTCTGCAATCTTAGCTAGTCTGGTTACGTTACCTTCATAGATAGCATTTGCCTCATCCTGTGTGTATTGCATGTCTGTAATTCCAACACCATTCTCCTTCAGTCCGAGTTGGGTAAGACCCGCAGCCCACGATCCGTCGATGATGCTATCGATCTGAGTTTCAACGGCGACATCAACTCTCTTAATCATAGAGGTGAGGATACCACCTTGAAGTAAATAATCTTGATTAGAGTCGACTCCAATGGCATAAACACTTTTGTTGTTATTTCGTGCATCTTTTATTGCATCAAACACACCCTCACCAGTTGCACCAGCTGCTGAGTAGATAATATCCGCACCATTGGAGAGGAACTGCTCTGCAACACTCTTACCACCTGCGACATCATTCCAAGGATTGGATGGATCGGGGGCATATGCATAGTTCACAACAATTTTAGAGTTGATGTATTTTGCACCTTGCTGATATCCAGCAAGGAACTTATTGATGAGTGGAATGTCAAGACCTCCAAGGAAGCCAAGCTTACCAGTCTGACTGACCATTGCAGCCATTGCACCAGCAAGGAATGAACCCTCATGCTCCTTGAAAACGACTGAAGCGACATTAGGAAGATCCACAACCGAGTCAACTATCATGAACTTCTGGTCTTTGTGTGCGAGAGCGGACTCATTTACACCACCAGCTGAAGAGAAACCAATTGCGATGATGAGATCATAAGAGCCATCAGCGGCATAGGTTTCAATTGCAGTGTTAATCTCAGCTACGTCGGAAGGTTCAGTAGTAGCATATTGATCACTAGTCAAATTGTATTTGGTAATTGCATTCTGCAGACCAAGGTTAGCAGCGTCATTAAATGACTTATCACCAAGTCCACCAGTTGAGAAGACAACTGCGACTTTTACATCCGAAGCTTCAACAAGTGTCACAGATGTAACTGGAGCAACACTCGCAAGAATGCTCACAAAGAGCAGAGATGTAGCGAAAATTGTAAAGAATTTCTTATTCATAGTTTTAACCCTCAGGTTAACCTCATGACTTAGTCTTAATATTAAAGAGTTATGAATGTACTCTCAATTCTCTGATTAAGATTTCGATCAACGATTTCACAAATTAAGAAGTGTATAGAATTTTAACCCTCATGCAACGATATCTTCGCCATGTTCCAAGATTACCTCGGTCTCAGCAACAAAGTCAGTGTTAAGCTGATAGAACACTGAACGCATGTCTCTAAGGTTGGGGTATTTGACAATCAACTGCCTTTCTTGGAGCCTTCTGATACAGTACCTGACGGATCTGATTGGAAGACCAAGGGTCTGAATGATTTCTTTCTGTGTTTTCCTTCCATGGTCATGAAGGAATCTGAGTAGTATTATTGCG